>Ga0181599_1001758_pt1 | contig 20450 bp, 20 predicted proteins | sample 041ome_3_FD_148658 | JGI IMG/M metagenome (GOLD analysis project Ga0181599, IMG submission 148658) | Coastal salt marsh microbial communities from the Groves Creek Marsh, Skidaway Island, Georgia - 041405US metaG (spades assembly) | ecosystem: Environmental > Aquatic > Marine > Intertidal zone >...
GCAGTATCAACGATCAAGACATCGCAGCCAGGAATCTTAGAGATGCCATGTATTAACCCCAGCAATTGTAACCTAGACAAACTCGAGAGTGTCTTGGAACCGCTGGAGCCGGGCACAAGCTTTACGGTACTTGCGGTTGATACAATGATTTCCTCTATGCTTTTTTCGCCTGCTAAGACATGCGCGTAAGTATGCGTTACTCTGGTGCCCAGGAGGATCTGGGCGTTACTCAGCCCCAAATCTCCATCAAGCAACATGACACCTAGACCCCTGTTGGCGAGTTCGGTAGCTAGATTGACCGCTATGGTAGTCTTACCAACGCCGCCTTTGCCGCTTGATACCCCTATTACTTTCATACAAAATCCTCGCCCATTTTAAACGGGAGCTCTCATAATATACTTAATATTAGACCCAATGTGTTCCGACATTTGCTTTAAACTCAAGGACATTTTTATCCTTATTGGGCTGTGTTTCTTTGAGTATCTCGTCAGCAGTACTCTGCAGTAAGGAGGTTAACTCCAGGGCGGTCACGCTCATAGAAGCTTTAAATAGGGCAAACTGTTCGTCGCGATCTTTTTCTGCGCTGCTGGTATCGATAATCGTTTTTACCTCGACCTCAGTATGATTCAGCGCGGCGGCATAAATTGTTTCATCAATGCTATAATTGTCGCGAGAATGGCCATCTGATCTCTCTGACTTAACACCGGTTGCCTCGATTTCCTCCGTCGGTTGCAGGCCAGTTTGAGCCTCGCCTGTTTCTTTAAAATCCTCGGATTCGGTATCGCTTACTTCTGATTCTGCAAATTTAATGCTGGAAAGTTCATCTAATATCTGTCTGAAGCTGTCCTTTGCTGTGCTTTCAAAATCGGGCTTGAGCGAAATTTCATCTCCTCGCAGCACGTCCGCGGCGTCTGTGAGAGTTGAATTCGTAGTGACGTGTTCGCCATCCACTTTAGTGGCCACAGTTTCCTGAGTTTCCTGAGTTTCCTGAGTTTCCTGAGTTTTTTGGGGTTCGCGCATCGAGACGTTCTCGACAGCCAAAATAATGAGATTTTTGGTCGCTGTTGCGATATTACTCACGATAAGACCGTCGGCGCCATACTGTCGCTTCACCTCTTCCAGGGCAGCATTGCTCATCGCACACTCGATAATCTTTATTTCCATGGATTATTCCTTTTTGCCCTCGATAGCATTCAACCCACCAATACTACCAAACACTGTAATCTTCTGATCTTCAGGAATTTCTGTGTAGGATATCACGTGTAGGTCACGTACTCGAGTCCGAACGAAGCGCGCTAACCATTGGCGCAGTTGCGGTGAAACCACCAGAACGGGTGTGGCTCCTTTTTCTTGTATTTGCGTGGCGTTCTCTGCGAGCGCGTCTAATATTGAGTTGGCTAGACTGGGCTCCAAAACCACATGGTTGCCATTATTTTGGCGGAAACTGTTTTCGAGTATGTTTTCTAAGTCACCGGCGAATGTGACTACTGTAAGCGTGCCCGTTGAATCGAGGAGTGGCTGAACGATCATTCTGCCAAGCTTTGGCCTTACTTCACTGGTAAGGGTGTCGGCGTCAGTGGCTCCCGATTTTGAGACGGTCAGTGCCTCGATAATGGTTCGCATGTCTTTTACCGGTATTCCTTCTGCGAGCAAGTTTTGAAGAATCTGCGTGACCGTAGACAGCGGCACCGTGTTAGGTATTAGATTAGTCACGAGTTTGGGGTAATTGATCGCTACTTTATCGAGAAGTTGTTGGGTCTCATCTTGCCCGAGAAGTTCGTGAGCGTTTTCCTTCAGTATCACGCTGAGATGTGTTGCGATAGTCGTGGGTCCATCCACGACAGTGAAGCCCATTCCCCGGGCAAGGTCGCCTTGAGAGGCTTCTATCCAGACCGCGGGCAGACCAAAAGCGGGTTCTACTGTGTTCTCACCCTTGAGGGTATTCACATTACCGTCGGAGTTAATAGCCAAAAGACGCCCTACTCGCAATTCGCCTATTCCTCGAGCAACCCCATTTAAAATGATCTGATAGGAGTCCGGTCTGAGATCCAAGTTATCTCGGATCCTAATGGGTTGAACTAAGAATCCAAGTTCAGCGGACAACTTCTTCCGAACCCCTTTAATCCGAGTGAGTAATTGCCCCCCCGATTGGGTATTCGCAAGCGGAACTAAGCCGTATCCGATATCGATGCCAACCACATCTACTTGATCCAGATCATCCCAAGAAAGTTCAGACGATTTTGCTTCTAAGTCATCGGTTATCTGCGCTTGCACAACTTTTTTGTTCTGATCTTGTTGCTGGGTCTGCAGACGAACGTAGTAACCAATGCCAGCAGTAATTGCCGCTAATGGTAAGAAAATACCGTGTGGCATCCCGGGAATAAGCCCAAGAATAAGAATGATGGCTGCAGCAAGGAAAAGAGCATTTTCGTTGGCCATTTGGCTGCCGGCTTGCTCTGCAGTCGACTGTTCGGTCGTTACTCGCGTCACCAATATTGCTGTTGCGAAAGACAACAGAAGCGTGGGGATCTGAGCAACAAGACCGTCTCCGATGGTCAGTAACACATAAATACGTCCAGCGTCTGCCAAGCTCAGATCGTGCTGGGTTGTGCCAACCGTGAGACCACCGATGATATTGATCGCGAGTATTAACAGTCCGGCAACCGCATCTCCGCGAACAAACTTTGATGCGCCATCCATCGAACCAAAAAAATCGGCTTCCTGGCTGAGATCTTCTCGCCGCTTCTTGGCTTCTTCCTGATTAATCATGCCCGCATTGAGATCAGCATCAATAGCCATCTGCTTTCCAGGCATTGCGTCGAGAGTAAACCTCGCCGTTACCTCTGAAACTCTTCCCGCGCCTTTCGTGACCACGATAAAATTGATGATCATCAAAATCATAAAGATGATGAAGCCGACCACATAATTTCCCGCAATAACAAATTCCCCAAAAGACTCGATGACTAATCCCGCGGCATCGGTGCCGTTGTGTCCATTGACGAGAACGATCCGGGTCGATGCGACATTGACACCGAGCCGCAGCAGGGTGGCGATTAGCAACACTGAGGGAAACGCAGAGAATTCAAGCGGATGCTTAGTGTTCATTGCAATCATCAACATCATCAATCCTACAATGATGTTGACGGTAAAAAGGACATCTAATAAGAAAGTGGGTAGTGGTAATATCAACAATGCAATGATTAATAGAACCACGAATGGCATCATGATACCACTCAATTGCGCTAACGAGATTGACTGTCGAAAACCTGACAGTATTCCTATCAAAATAACTCTCCAAAATTCAGTTAGTTATGGCTTCTTTTGTCTTAATTTGGCGAGGCCAATGAAATAATCTATTTTCAAGGCTAGTGCCAGCAAAACACGTGCCACTTCTTAGCATTATTCAAAGTATTTTTGATAAAGATTTGTGAGTTAGGTACGATACTAAACCAGAGATGATAAAGTTTTTTACATAAGGAGCGTCAAATGGGTGGTATGAGAAAGTTAAGCGCTTTGGTATGTGTTTTGGCCTTGGTCGGTGGTTGTACGATAACCTCACCGGACGGGTTTGATTCTGTTCTTCGGCCGATCGTAGAGAAGCGAGACACCTTGATAGCAACGGGTTATGCCGTAATTGACATACAGGATTCGGACATGGCTGCCCAGAGACGATTGCTTGCCATTAGAGCTGCCAAACTTGATGCTTATCGGTCGCTGACCGAGCAGGTTTACGGCCAATACCTCGATTCAACTGTCACGGTATCTCAAATGGCAGTGAAGAGTGATACATTTCGTAGCCGAGTTGAAGGTGTTATTTACGGAGCCACGGTCGTTCGTATTGAGCCGGTTGGTACTGAAACGTATGAAGTAACAATGGCTTTGGACAAAGCTTTGGTGAATGATTTGCGTCTACTTTACTTGAATCAAGTTGCTTTCAGATCCAACGAGTAAAGCCGCTATGCATTTAAGGCACACTTTGCTTCTGGTCTTCTCTGCACTCTTGGTATGTCTCAGCTTTGACACCAGGAGTTCCGAGTCAATAGCGGCAGAGATGGAGGCAAAGGTTTTGCTGGAGGGTTTTAAGGCAAAGCTGATGGAGGTCGCATTTGAGAAAGGCGCTGTCGTCAAAGGCTTGTCCTATATCGACGAGAAAGGTGCTTTACACCAGTCGACTCTTTACCGCGCCAAACAATCGGTTAACGGGACTCAGATTCAAACTTTCATAGACGAGATGCGGGCTGGCGAAGATCAGTCTTGGGGTTCGGTTGGGATTACTGATGTTTGTGGCGTCTGGTCGATGGCGAACTCGGCGTCGCTCCCGAGAATTGTGAGTTTGTCGCTTAATTCACCAAGCATTAGAACTGAGGGAGCAAGCCTCAGGCACGTGATTGCTCCTGTTGAAGAACTGGTCGCAAACAGCATGCAAGCGGCCTTAATTGAGCGGGGTATGCGCGTGGTGAGGGCGTCTGAGAGTGAGTTAATAGACCTCTCTGCTTCGCAGTATCAAAAAGTATTGTTAAGAGCTCCCTTGGGACATAGCGCCGATTACAGATTTAGTGTTTCAGTGGCTATCAGTCCGAGATCCTGGGGTTCGCGAATGTATCAAGGGGCACGCCGATCTTTGTCAGGGGGGCTCAGCGAACTATTTAACCAGCAGTTGCGTCCCACCCCTCCGAAATACGAGTATACCATTGAGCTTGTTTTCTCTGATGTGATCAGGTCGACTGACTTGGTGAGGCAGCAGGTCTACCTCGCGTCGACACCAACCGTGTCTTATGAGTCTGGCGAGGTCGCAGTCGATGCAAATCTTACTTCTAAATTGCGAAGAACGCTCGCTGAAATCGATCGTGCACTTGATGCAAGTCGGTGCCTTCCGAGAGTTTTTCACGTCAAAAATTACGGTGAGGACGAGTTTCAAGTTCAAGGTGGGCGTGAAGATGGCGTCAACGAAGGCGATTGGCTTTTGGTTGGACAGCGTGAGTTACTGATTGACGGTCAGCTTAATGGTATAAATTTTGAATCTTTATATCTTGCGAGAGTCAAAAGCGTTAAAAGTGGTGTGGCAGTTGCTGAGCTACTCTTTCCCCCTGCTAGTAAAACGTTGTTAAAAGATAAGGGTGTTGCTGGAGACATTTTTGCTACGCTGCTATGAAGAAGCGAGTTTGTTATGACATGGAAAGGTGATTTGTGAATACAATACTAAAATGCTTCCTGTTGATAGGGTTATGCCTGCCCATTGCAGTGGTGGCCCAAGACCCCAAAAATGAAACCCTAAGCGAGGGTGATATAGCTCGTCTCAGTGCGTTTGTAGGTGATATCGGCAGGATGATGAAGGCGGTCCCAAAGGAGTCAGTAGCGGTGGATGGCATCTACAAAGTCCAGGAAGGCGACACGCTAAGTTCTATTGTTACACGAGAGTTCCGTGGAGTAGATGTCAATCCTATGTTGATCAGTGATGTGATCGTCGATTTAAATCCGCACGCCTTCCCGCGAGGCAATCCAAACTGGTTGCTATCAGGAAAGGATCTGCAACTCCCGTCTGAGCAGGATTTCCGAAACTATATTTTCCCGGGATCAAAAACCAAGAGTGATACCAGCTCGCGAGACTGGGTTCGCTATCCATAGGCGATTGTAAACGTGCTTGGTCCAGAGATGGTCAACTATGCAATACGTCCAACTCCGCTATTCTCAGATGGTGTACCTAGCCTTAAGCTTCTTGACCCGGTGCCTAAGGAATTGGGTCTGCTTAACCATCAAACAATCCGAACTGTCGTAGAAGTCGATAAGTCAGGACAATTTTTCTTTTTTAATCAGCGAAGATTTGAACTGCCAGATACCTTCAAGAAAGTACAGGGTCGAACCGTTAGTTTTCTTGTTCGTTTTACTCAGGGCGGGGCGATTTTGGTTCCTTTGACACCAGGGTTGCTGACACCAAGCGTATCCCCAGAGATGGTGGTGGCGAATAAAGTTGATACCTATCAGAGCGCACACTTGGCCTCGATTCTGGGCCAGTTGAGATATGCGATTGAGTCAGCCCCAAGAGAGAGCGCCTCGGCGCTAGCGGATCTCAAAGAATGGGTCAGAACTACTGATCTGTCGTCTCCGCCGGTGCTTTCTGCAGAGGTTATAAAGAATTTTCTTTTGAATAACGGCGTTCTCGCTTCAGATTCAAAGCGTCCGCTGGCTAAACTGCTTCTCGTTTTGATACGTTCAGATGACGCACTCGGTAAAACCATACGATCACGGGTTCGAGAATTGTTTGAGAGTCTTGTGCTTCGGCAAGAAGTGAGTGCTCGGGCACTACAGCAAGGTCAACTGCTGTTTGAAAGTATAGGCTCTGTCAATCAAATCCCCCTCAATATGATTGTGACTTTGAAAGAGCGTTCACACAGTGACGAAGACTCTTCGCCGCAAGACGCGAGACCCTATTGGCAAGTGGATTTTTATAGTGAGTTAAACCCGGATGACCGGATCTGGGTGAGCTTAACCTTGATGAAGGAAGTGGGCATTCGGGTCTCTATTTGGCTGACCAATAAGAGTCTCCACACTGTGGCAACTCAGGTTCGTCGCGATCTTCAGAGAGAGTTAGAAAGTGCCGGTTTGCGCAGTATAGAAATCATTCTTTACGATGGCGCTAAAGATGCTCTATGCGACCGTGTTCCGCCGAATAAAGTGGTAGAGAAATCTCTGGACCTTAAGGTATAGCAATGGCAAAGGCGTCGGGTACAAGATTATCGGATCGAGCTTACGCGGTAGAGTATGGCAGTAAAGCAGCTCCTACCGTCATGGCAAAAGCCTCGGGCTATGACGTAGAGATTTTGATCGAAGCTGCGAGAAATCTGCAAATTCCAATAATAGAGAATCCTCAACTGGCGTCTCTACTAGAGGGAGTAGAAATCGATGAGGAAATCCCAGAAGAGCTTTACCATTCGGTAGCGATCGTCTTGTCGTGGGTGTTTTGGATCCGCGGAGAGCAGCCTTTTTAAGGAGACCGCAGTGGTAAAGGGACCGCATTAGATTGCGGCTATTTCAGCTTGGATGACTTTGACAATTTACCAAGTTTATCATAGGTCTCACCGAAGCTATGATTATGTGGTGTTTTGAAAAGTTCCAGAGCGCTGCGTGTGGAAGCGAGCTTCCGATCGACGAGCAGCGCGTTGCGAAGGTGCAGCGACTTACACTCGTTCATCTGAACTTTGAAGGCTTCGATCAGGCTGCTGTCGTCGAGTCTCTGTTCGAATTTTTCATAAATCGCAGGTGAGTTTTCAGTCAAGTAGTTCAGCGCATCGCTTTTTCTAACTTGAATTTTTTCGAAAGCGTCGAGTTCATTGTTCTTTAAAAACGTGAACTCTCGCTCGAGGATATCGCGCAGGGCTTGAGCTTTATGCAAGGCCTCACTAATGACCTTCTGGTCTGATTTAGGCGACGCCATAGCAATATTGATTATCCACCGATGAGTTTCTCAAGCCCAGCCATACTTTCCGCTATTTTACGCGCGTCTAAAGGATAGTTGCCATCCTGAATGGCTTCTTTTATGGCTTCGACTTTGGCTCTGTCGAACGACGCATTCTCAAGAATGTTACTAACGTGTGGACTGAAGTCTACCTGGTCGTGTTTGACAACCACTTGTTGCGAGGCATCACTCATGGCGCCCTGCGCCTGCGTGTCATGTTTAAGAGGCTTATCTACCTTCTGCCCCATTGCTGCTTTAGAAAAGCTGTTCATTACATCTGAGATATTTGTCATAATCTCCACCTCGATATTATCGCTGATAGTAAATATCGGCATCACTCTCCGAAACTTTAACACATTAGACTTATTAGTTCAGCAGTTCAACCTGCCCGATATCAACAACCATGCCGAGAACAAGATTTCCTGAATCAACATTTTCTAATTCTATCACCTCTCCAATTTTTCCTCCCTCAGAGGCCCTCACTTGCGCCGTAATTGAGATCACACCTCTCACTATTGATAGTGTCAGAATCTCGCCTTTTCGCACTGCCAATGTTGGCTTAGTATTCGATCTGCGGAGATACTCGCCCGAAGTGAGGTCACGCGTGGTCTCCAGGTGCTTTACCTCAACACTTTGGATCAGCGCGTCTTTTGGTGCATGCTCGGTTTGTATGGTAGGGGTGAAAAGTTTCGGAGAAAGCCTTTGCCCCCGAGTTATGGGGCCATTAGAGACTAAAACGTAAGTTTCGGTTGCACTGCGATCATTTTCTTGTTCTGCTCCTGAAAAGCCAATTTCCTCGTAATCCTCGACCATGACAATGGCGCTTGCCTTTACGGATCGCTTAAGTCTGCGGCCAATAACGTCCGCGATATGAGTCACCATATCGCCTTCAAGTTTCTGATTAATCGCTCGGCGCTCGATATCGCCTCGCGATAGCATGTGGCCCTCAGATAGGTTCCTCAGGTAGCGGAACCCGAACTCGCTATTGTGGATCTTAATTCGAGTAAAAATGCTCCAAGAGTTTCCCGGGCAGACCACTTTCACGGTGGCGCCATCGCTGAATGGGAAAGTAATTAAGTACGCCTCTTGACAGTCTCTGATCTTCAGTCGGTTATCCCAAATGAGGGCCTCGATATTGCTTGCTTTCGCTCCAGTGAGCTCTGCTGCGGTCCGAATCAACTGCTCTTCTAGTTCCGTTTTGAGGGTGACTTGATCCAGCTGAGTCGCTAGCAGGTGAGGGCTTGCCAAGATCAGCAGCGCTAGCGTCAATAGCCCCTTAATCCGTTTAAAACATTCGTATGTCATAGCGGTCTTTATCCCTTGTGTGTCGCCTATGTTAAGGCGGCTGGGCTTTACTTAGCAAATTTTCTCAAGTGTTTAGAGGACCGGTGAATTTCGGCGCTAACCTGAGCGGCAAAAGAGAGGCCGCCAGCGGAAATAACTTGCCGCTTCGGGGCGATTCTACCACTTTAAAGTCGCGATTATAACGAGTAAGTAACTGTTTAATATTATTTTTTTTATTGTGGCACAGACTGTGCTTGTAATGCGAGTGTGAAACTTTTAGGTCTGACAATATGAGCAGCATTTTTGGGGTGCACGAGCAAGCTTTAGTCTTAAAGTCGCAGAGGCTTCAAGTCTTGGCAAAGAATATCGCTAATGCCGATACCCCCGGGTACAAGGCGCGAGATGTTGACTTTAAACAAGTTCTAGCAGCGCAGGCGGGCCTCGGTAGTCTCGTGACCACTCACAAACGGCATTTAAAAACCGCATTGTCGAATCAAGATGGATTGGTCTACACCAATCCCTACAACGCGAGTTTAGATGGAAATACGGTCGAAATTTCTGCTGAGCAAGCCAAATACGGTGAGGCAGCTATCGAGTACAGGGCATCTCTCGAATTTCTGCAAAGAAGAATCAGTGGCATTAAACGTGCCCTCAAAGGAGAGTAGTGATGGGTTTAACAGACATTTTTGACATCGCTGGAAGTGCACTTGCAGGTCAAACGACCAGGCTGAATGCAACGGCAAGTAACATGGCGAATGCGTCTAACGTGTCCTCAACCGCTGAAGATGCCTACAAGGCCAAGCGTGTTGTTTTCCGAACGGTGCTTGAAGATCAGATAGTTGGCAATGTTAGGCGACCTGCGGGTTCTCTGTTGGTCGATGGCGTGAAAGATGATCCTTCCCCACATCGCAAGCTCTATGACCCAACCAACCCAATGGCGGGTGAAGACGGATATGTGTATCAGTCGAACGTGGAAGAGGTGGAAGAGGTCGTTGAAATGCTAGCAGCTGCACGAAGCTACCAGAACAACGTCGAGGTCATAAATACAGCGAAACAGCTGATGACCAGAACACTTGAAGTTTTAAAGGCCTGAAGGAGTAAGTGAGCGATGACAGCGTTGACCCCCGATATTCTTACCACTGAGTCCTACATGGCGCAGCAACGTAATGCTGTGTACAACAATGGAGAAGACGATCTCGACAGGGATGCCTTTCTTCAGTTGTTCACAGCGCAACTTAAGAGCCAAAATCCTCTTGATCCAATGAAGAACGAGGCTTTTGTCGCACAGCTGGCCCAGTTTTCATCGGTCGAGGGCATCAAAGGGATGCAGGCATCGTTAGAGACCTTGGTGTCAAATTTGCGAACCGATTCGCTTCTCACGGGCTCTTCTCTTGTGGGGAAAAAAGTCGCTATCGATGGAGGTGTTGGATCGGGCGGCGGCGGTGGTGTCACAGAGACAGTGGTTTCACTCCCGAAAGACGCGGATTCACTGATATTGAGTGTCTACAGCGGATCGGACGGCTCGCTCGTGTATCGGGAGGAGATTGGTGCCCTTGAAGCGGGCGAGCATCGGTTCGGCTGGCCCGGTCGTGACGCCAATGGCAATCAAATGCCGAAGGGCGAATATCGATTCACGTCGAGCGCCATTATTGACGGAAAACTTGTTGCGACCCCCACATCGGTTTTAAGTGAAGTCGCAAGTGTCACCTGGAATCCTAATAATCAACAACTTGACCTTCAGTTACGCGATGGTTCGTCCGTGTCGCTGGATGGCATACGAACAATTTCTAACTAAGAACTCATTGGAGCTATCTCATGTCTTTTTATACGTCATTAACAGGTTTAAACGCTGCAACTACCGAGCTCTCGGTGACCTCTAATAATATCGCTAACTCCGCAACAGCGGGATTCAAGCGTTCATCGGCTAGTTTCGGCGACATTTTTGCGACCTCACCACTTCAAAGAGCATCCGCTGTGGTTGGGCAAGGTGTTGCTTTGAAGGAGATTAGCCAAGAGTTCAGTCAAGGCTTCGTTCAATTTTCTTCAAACTCCTTAGACTTAGCGATCACAGGAGACGGTTTCTTTCCTCTGCAGTCGTCTGATGGAAGCAAGGTATATACCCGTAACGGTAGTTTTATGCTCAACGAGCAGAATCAAATGGTCAACTCTGCAGGGCAAGCGCTTCTTTCCCTGCCAGTTGACTCCACAAATAAAGCGGACTTTAGCCAGCCACCCTCGGCGCTGTCGATTCCTCGCCAGACGGTGTCCGAGTTCCGCGCGACGACCGAGGTTGAACTCGGGTTGAATTTGCCGTCGAATGTTGATCCGATAACCGCAACCTTTAACCCCAATAAGCCTGAGACCTATCATCGCACAACCTCGCTTACCGTTTACGGTGCGTCTGGTTCACAGCATCTAGCGACAATTTATTATGTCAAGACTCAGAACGCTACAGCGGATACGCCCGAAAACAAGTGGCAAACTCATGTTTATCTGGACGGCCAGCGTGTGGATTCGGAACTCATTCAGGCAACAGATAGTGGCGGCGATCAGTTCTTTGTGAATAAGTATGGTGAGCTCAAGACCGCGTCCGAGCTGGAGGTTTTGCAGAAGAATAGTACTAACAGCTCAGAGTATTTAGTGACTCAGGGAACTGTATATCGAAAGTATTCTTTTGATAAGTTAGATGAGGCAATTCAGTCCACTCCCGCAACGGTATCTATTTCATCTGCGAACGAGACGACTCGACAACAGCTATCTTTGGCGGGCGGGGAAAGCGGTTTCGATCTGTCAACAGCAAGTCGGAGCGACCTGCGAGATATGCTGAGCCTCAGTGTAGATGGTTCCGCATACGTTTCTCTGGGCTTGGAGCATTTAGCTGGTTCGGCAAATATGGGAGCAGTCTCAGGGCAGACTATCGCCACAGAACTCACAAGAATCGCCAACGAGCGTTTTGGCGATGGCAGAAAGTTTGATATGTCAGATTACGTTAATGCCGACGGTGCCTCAACAGGGACCAAAATGCAGTTAACGCGCAACTATGGTTTTGATGACGAAAGCACAATCGAGCTCAATGTTGGCCAACTCTTACTGGATCAGAAGGCAGCTGGTAATATCGTGTTCGACACCACCGACCCGCAAGTGAGTTATGAGGGACTAGTATTCGCATTAAATGCTGGGCTAGAGGCTGCCGGAGTCACTGATGTTGAAATCACTTACAACTTGGCTCGTCAGGGACTGACTATTACTCAAACTGGTGAAGAAACGCTGCATGTAACATCGAGTGCGGCGGAAGGTGCCTTTGGGGTTCCGGTTATAAATTTAGAGTTAGATGGCGCCACGGGGAAGGTCGCAGACACTAAGTTAGACGAGGTGTCGGCCGTGCCTCCCGCCGATAGGGATCTTGCCATCAAGCTCTTGGGTAATATAGTCCCTAACGGCGATTTGGTTTTGCCAGCACGTGACCAGCGCTATGGCATACAGATCACCTATTTTGATGGTAAGTTTAATATCTCTTCTGGTACTACGGGCGACGCTTCTAGTATCGCGGTGCGCAATATCCTGACTGCTTCGGATGACACAAAGAGTGCGAATCAATTGGGAGTGCAGCTATTTGGACTTGAGTATGACAGTACGCTGTCAGATGCCGAAAATACGATCAAAGTGGATCCCGAAACTTCTGCGATAGCTAACAGGCCCGCTGTCCGAGGAACGGCCTCGACACCGGCGATTGTTATAGGCAATCAGATGGGCGTGGATCCCAATGCGCCCTTCTCAGTAACGGCTGACAATCGTAATCTTACTGTGATTGTTGACAATATATCAGCGCAGATCGAGCTCGACTTGGGTGATTATCAGATCGGTGATTTTACTGAAATGGTCCAGGATAAAATCAATCTAATGGCGGATAATGTCGGCCGTCAGGTGTCAGGTGTAAAAGTAGATTTTGATCTAGGGGTCATCCGATTTACTGGTGCTACGGCGACCGATGATTCTTTTCTTCAGGTCGCGGGCTCCGCTGACTTCGGTCTTGAAGATGTGGATTCGGCGTTCGGACAGACTTCCACTTATATCGAGCTTGAGCCAGATACACAGGGGGCATCAACGCCGCTTTACGTCTTTCAAGATCGAAATGGTACTTGGATCGAGACCACCGACAAGCAAGACTTTGATGAAAACGACATACCACAGTGGCGACCCATTTTCTTAGATAAGGGTGAGCTAACCTTCAACACCAGCGGTACCCTAGTGTCCCCTGTTAATGAGGTCACTTTGGCATCGAGCGAGATTACTGGTAATCAAATTAGCCTCGATTACGCCGCCAGTACACAGTTTAACAGCCCTTTTGCCGTGTTATCACAATCTCAGAACGGCGCGCCAGAGGGAGACTTGGTAGGCGTTAATATCGGTGAGGACGGGCTGGTGGTGGCTAGCTACTCTAATGGCTCTCAGAAGTCGCTGGGTAAGATCATATTGGCTAACTTCGCTACTCCGAAAGGGCTTCGACAAGTCGGCAACAGCGGTTTTGTTGCTAGCTCCGAGTCGGGAGAGGCAAGGCAGGGTGAGCCTGGCTCAGCCGGCTTCGGCACAATTCGAGCGGGCGCGACCGAGCGGTCGAATGTCGATTTGACTGCCGAACTAGTCAACCTAATCACGGCGCAACGTAATTTCCAAGCCAATGCTAAGGCAATCGAGACAAGCTCGACCTTAACATCAACCATTATCAACATGCGTAGTTAGTAGCGGTCGATAAGACTGAAGGGGATTTAGGATGAAAGTCGCGTACACGGCAATGGCGAGTGTGAGGCAAGTGGATCAAGCACGCGCCCAAGCCACAAACATGTTGGCTAATGTGTCAACAGTAGGTTTCAAAGAAAGTTACCGGCACGCGACGACTTCAGTAAGAGTGGCGTCAGTCGCTTTTCCGACGAATTATCAGCCTGTGGCTGCCTCTGAAGACGTTATTTCTTTGAGGGCCGGACCGTTGCAATCAACTGGTCGCAAGCTAGATGTTTTTATGCAAGCGCAGACCGTGTTGGGGGTGCAGGCGAGCAATGAACAAATTGCTTTTACTCGGAGAGGTGATCTAAGAGTCAACGAGATCGGGCAGCTTGAGCTCGGTCCCGGGCAGCTCGTTGTTGACGATGCTGGCAGCCCGATCTCAGTGCCTCTAGGGCAGGAATTAGAGATCGGTGCGGATGGAACGATTGTCGCTTACGATCCTGAGTTACCCGAAGCTCCCGGAGCGGAAGTGGGGCGACTTATGTTGAGGGATGCGAGTACGACGGTTTTGGTAAGACGACTTGACGGGTTATTTGAGCCCGCGAATCAAGCGGGTAGTGGTGGGGATTTTGAATCAGGACCAACGCCACCCGAGATTTTAACGGGTGCCCTCGAAGGATCGAGCGTAAATGTATCAGAGATGCTGACGCAACTGCTTGATTACAACCGCAGTTTCGAGAGTCGAATCCGGTTAATCAAAGAAGTGAGAGATTTGGATCAAGCGGGTTCATCAATGATCAAGATGGCATAGGGTCTATTAATTGAAGGAGGAGCGACATGGACGCTTCATTATGGGTAGCTAAGACTGGATTGACCGCGCAACAGATGCGAATGACTGTTATCGCGAACAATCTGGCAAACGTGAATACAGTTGGATTTAAGAAAGATCGTGCCGTTTTTGAGGATCTTTTGTATCAAAACGTTAGACAACCCGGTGCTTCAGCAGATGCACAGACCATCGCTCCCACCGGATTGATGTTAGGTACTGGAACGCGGATTATCGCCACCGAAAAGATTCACCGACAAGGAAACATGATATCAACTGAGAATGCGCTCGACTTGGCTATTGCTGGTCGTGGTTTTTTCCAAATTCAACAGGCGGACGGCACATTTGCCTACACCCGTGACGGCTCATTCAAGCTTAATGATCAAGGTCAAGTGATTACAGCGAGCGGGCAACTGATGGTGCCTGCTATCACAGTTCCAGTTAACGCATCCAGTCTGACTGTTGGGCGAGATGGAACCGTTGATGCGGAGTTAGAAGCGGGGGCGGGGAAGGTGACTCTTGGGCAGATACAGTTGGCTCGATTCATTAATGAGGCGGGGCTGCAGTCCATCGGTCGCAATCTATACCGTGAGACTACCGCCAGCGGACCGGTTGAAGTTGGCGTTCCTGGCATATCGGGGATAGGAGAGCTCACGCAAGGTTCTCTCGAGGCTTCAAACGTCAATGTTGTCGAAGAGATGGTCAATATGATCGAAACGCAGCGGGCCTATGAAGTGAACTCGAAGGCGATCTCAGCTGCTGATGGGATGTTACGTTTCTTGAATAACAACCTGTAATACCCTTAAAGAGCGGAGTGGAATTATGAAATCCTGGATGTTGTTAGCGGGGTTGAGCTTGATCGCAGGTTGCGCATCCAAGCCATCGCTGGAGAGGTACAACGAATTCGCACCTATCCGACCTTTACAGCCCGTGGTGACGGGTCCTGCGACAGGCTCTATTTTAAATAATCGCAGCGGGCTGTCACTGTTTGAGGGGCAGCGAGAATGGTATGTGGGTGATATTGTCACCATCGTACTCAGCGAAACCACGCAGGCGAGTCGCAACACCAATCTGTCGACCGAGCGAGTCTCTGAAAACAATGTGCTCGGTACGAGAGGCCCAAGTGAGCTTTTTCCGCAAACTGGCTTTCTCGGTAAGGCAATGCCCTATCTAAAGCGCGATGGGGCGACCGTTAAAACGGAAGGCGGCGGTAGTACTGCGCAAAACGCATCTTTGCAAGGTGTCATAACCGCAATGGTTACAGAGGTGCTTCCGAATGGAAATTTGGTTGTGCAAGGTGAAAAGCAGCTCTCGATGACGGAAGGTTCCGAGTTCATACAGGTGCGTGGCATCGTTCGCGCAACAGATATTCAAATGGATAACTCGGTGTCGTCTCAAAGGCTGGCCAACGCGCAGATCGCATACAAAGGCACTGGCGACCTCGCGACAAGCACCCAACCTGGCTGGCTGACTTCGATGCTGTTCAAGTTCTGGCCCCTATGACCGATGATTTATGGATGGAGTTTGTTATGACCTTAAGTAAAGTAAGAAACGGCGGGAACAAAGGACTCCTTTCTGTGCTACTCCTTATCTGCACCAGTCTGGTGGCAAATCCAAGTCATGCAGAGAGAGTTAAAGACCTCGCTTCCGTCGGCGGCGTTCGCGAGAACCAATTGATCGGCTATGGGTTGGTTGTAGGTTTGCAAGGGACGGGCGATGGCAAAGATGTGTCATTTACAGGCCAAAGCTTAAAGTCGATTTTGTCGAGTTTAGGGGTCACTACAAACCCTTATGATGACTTTGATTTGGCGCAGTCTCGGGGACGTCCATTAGAGCTTGATAACGTTGCCGCTGTCATGGTGACAGCAGATTTGCCTGCCTTTGCGAAGCCTGGGCAGCGTCTGGATGTCAATGTGTCGGCGCTGGGCGTGGCTGAGAGTTTGCGCGGCGGAACACTGATCATGACGCGCTTGCGTGGTATTGATGGTCAAACTTATGCGATCGCCCAAGGCTCCCTAACGGTGACGGGTTTAAACGAAGAAATGGCAGGTACAAGTATTCAGGTTGGCGTGCCGACCTCGGGCAGAATACCTAGGGGCGCTATTATCGAGAGAGAAGTCGATACCCCGTTTGGGACTAGTGAGTATTTAGTTTTTAATGTTCATGCCAAAGATTTTGGCACCACTGATGCGATAACAACGGCGATCAATAATGAATACGGTGAGGGTACAGCGTTTTCTCTGGATGGCGTTTCTCTCGCAGTCAATGCACCATCTGACACGTCTCAGCGAGTTAAATTTGTGAGCATGATCGAGAATCTAGAAGTGGATCCCTCCGATCCTGAAGCACGCATCGTGGTAAATTCCCGCACAGGCACGGTCGTTATCAATCAGAACGTTGCTGTTAAAGCGGCTGCGGTATCGCATGGTAGCATTTCGGTCAGAATCCAGACTTTGAATACGGTGTCTCAGCCGGAGCCATTCTCGGATGGGGTTACTGTAGGCGTACAAAATGCGGGTATCGCAGTCGATACCGAAGGAGAAGCGGTCGTTTTTGAACCCGGTGTAGATTTAAAAGAGGTCGTATCGGCGGTGAATGCAGCGGGCGCATCGACGTCTTCTTTGATTGCCATCCTCGAGGCTCTTAAGATGGCTGGCAGCCTCCACGCTGATATTTTGGTGATGTGAATGGAGTATAGCATCAGTTCTTACAGCGATTTTTCGGGTCTCGCGACCCTGCGTACAAAGGCGAGGACAGATGCGTCAGCTGCGGTAGGGGAGGTAGGGCAGCAATTTGAAGCCTATTTCATGCAGATGATGCTGAAATCTATGCGGGACGCCGGCGATGTCTTGAAGAGCGATCTTATGTCGTCCAGCGAGTCTAAGGTTTACGAGCAGATGTTCGATGAAGAGCTTTCGCTTCAGATGGCCAAGACTGGCTCGTTGGGGGTTGGGGAGTGGATGCAAAGAGCAATGGAGAACAATATGGGTGGTGGTCAGGCTGATGCCAGAGGTATTGAGGCGTACAGAGGGGTAGAGATGAAACCGACCACTTCATTGGTAAAGGCATTTGTTAAATGAGCGATTTTCTATCGATCGGAGCGAGCGCGATCAATGTGTATCGTCAAGCCATAGCCACGACCAGTAATAATATCTCGAATGTGAATACCGAAGGTTATTCCAAGCAGGAAGTGAAGATCACCGAGTCGTATCCAACTCAGATCGCGAACTTTTATCTTGGTACAGGGGCCTTTACCGGGAGCGTTCAGCGCTCCTACGACGAGTTTGTAGAGCGGTCGTTGCGTGATAGTACGAGTGATTTAGATGCGACGACCCCATTCATTGAGTACACACAGCGGATCGTCGACATTATGGGTTCCGAGACCTCTAATCTAGCGAACGCAATAGATGCTTTTTTTAATGCTAACCAACTGCTTAGTGTCGAGCCCGCCTCAATTCCTCTAAGAAATGAAGTGTTGAACAGTGGCAGTGAATTGGCGTCGCGTTTCAACATGTTGTCTGCACAGGTCGATTCAGTCGCAGCTGAGTCCAAAGCAAAAGTGAATTCGACGGTGTCTCAGATCAATGGTTTAGCGGATCAGTTGTTAGCGGTCAACAAGCAATTGGGGCGCAAGTCAGATGTGACCAAGCAGCCCCCGCAGTTGATGGACCAGCGAGATCTGATCCTACGAAAGATGGCGAGTTTGGTCACTATTGGCGTGAATGAATCCGCTAACGGAGAAGTATCGGTTAATCTCGGTGGGCCAGGCAGAGGCTTCGTGTTTGTCGATTCGCGAGGGACGCAGAGAGTAGGAATCGCGAATGATTCTGCGGATCCGTCATCCGATGTTCAGCTGGTGCTCGATCCAAGGGGTAAAAAACAGCCGATACCCGTTTTGAATGGCGGCGAGTTGGGTGGACTTCTGGCGTTTCGAAGCGAGGTCGTGGCGGTGGTAAGAGATGGTCTCGATCATCTAGCGGTTGAGTTTGCTGCCAACATAAATGAGACGCACCGGCAAGGGGTGGATCTCCGCGGGTCCTTTGGCGGCGACGTATTTTCGATTGCACCGAGTTATGATATTTCAACCGACGCGGTAACTGGCGATATTTCAGTAGCGATGGAGGTGATCGACTACTCAGAGTTGCCAAGCAACACCATGAGAGTGATGTACAGGGAAAGCTCAGATAGCTGGCTGGTTCTCTCAGGTGCGACCGTCTATCCAGAGGCGGAGCTATCTGCAGACAATGCATTTACTTATAAAGGGCTACAACTGATCGTTTCTGGCCAAGCAAACGATGGTGATACTCTAACGATCACGCCTCGTGACAGACCCGCCACAACCTTTGCAATGACCTTAAATGATCCATACGAACTCGCCTCATCTGAGCCTATGAGCCTCAGACCCGCGGTGTCGAATTCTGCTGACTTGAGCGCCGCATTATCTTACATTCCGTCAAGCGCTCGCAGCGAGGGCTTTGAGAATGGCATCAGCCTGAGTCAGTTAAAACCGAACAGATCCAGCGAGTCGGATTTCGTTTTAAGCGCAAGTAACAACCGTCCTGTGTTGAAGATAGATGCGGGTAGTCACTCGCAAACGGTGTTGTTTGATATTGGCCCAAACAGTGATCAAAAAATACAAATATTTACTGCGGAATCTGCTCATTTAGCGGGTACGTCTCTAGAAAGCGCAGAAGCGACGGCATTGAAAACCAGCGATGGGGGCTTTAATACTACGGCGGCATATAGCAGTGCCTACTTGAATAAATCGGGGACAGACGCCTACCTTGATAACGCTATTCGACTTGGCGCAATCGGATTCAGGACCGAAAGGCCTGTTGACCAAATAGATCCCATTACCGGGTCCCTGATTACAGAAAGCGTGGCGTTCGAGGCGGCAATTGCATCAGGTGCGATACCGATCTACGAAAACACTTCGGGTACTTCAGAGGATTATATCGCTGATGGCGCATTGAGCCTGAATGGTTACGCACTGGGTCCTTTAACACTGACTAATGGAGAGACGCTTTCGGCGGCGACTGTTAAAGAGTGGCTGACCGGCGAAGCCGATCGATTGGGCTTATCTGGCGTGGATGAGGATGGCATACCTTACGTGACTATCGAGGCCAGCAACACTCTCATCGTGAACGAGATAGACCCCAGCAAAACGCTCGAGATCAACGGAGAGTCTATCTCCTTCGACCCAAGCGTAACGATGGCGGAGATGGTAGATATCATCAACGCCAGTACTAACGATACAAATGTTAGAGCGGAGTGGCTCTCTGATTCAAGCTTCAAATTGGTCAATGCTGCAGGTCATGCCGGAGAGAATATTGTGCTTGGAGGCACAGACTCGACAACAGCTCTTAATCTCAGCACCGGTGTTTACACGGGCAGATTTTCAATCGCATTTGCTGAGCAAGCTGAAGTGGCCCTAACGATAGCATCAGGTCAACCATCGGATATGGGACGTCTTGGTTTTTACACGGGCATCTATTCAGATCAGCCGCTCAATGAGGAGCTGGCGGTATTCGTGACTGGAACCGGGGCGGTCGGCGCTTCGATCACGAATAGCCGGATGACGGCCGTCGAAGACAGTGAGCAGCAGCTACCGGCAGCACCTTACAAAATAAACTTCACGGCAGAGTCGGTGTATACGATTACCGATATAGCCACGGACACAGTGGTCGCCACGCGAGCCTTTGAGTATGGTAAACCGATTGAATATCGGGGCACATCCATCAGCTTTGAAGCCAAACCCAGCAAGGGCGACGAGTTTTTTGTAGAAGCCAACAGCAGCCCGGCAGGCAACAATAAAAACCTGCTAGCGCTAATGGAGTGGTCGAAACGTCCGATTATATCAGGACAAACGTTCACTGAAGCGTATTTAGATTTGGTGACTGGGGTTGGGTCACGGTCAGAGATGACCGAACTGCGACAGGAAGCGCTGCAAGTGGTCTACGATCAAGCGTATAACAGTCGGGAGCAGGCCTCTGGCGTTAATTTAGACGACGAGGCGGCCAATTTAATTCGATTCCAGCAAGCGTATCAAGCCGCTGCCCAAGTGGTTCAGGCATCTCAGAAAGCCTTTGATATTCTCATGCGGATTTCTTAGGGGTTATTGTGAAGATTTCAACGGGTCAGTTTTTCAGAAATAGCATTAACCAG
>Ga0181599_1001759_pt1 | contig 20434 bp, 18 predicted proteins | sample 041ome_3_FD_148658 | JGI IMG/M metagenome (GOLD analysis project Ga0181599, IMG submission 148658) | Coastal salt marsh microbial communities from the Groves Creek Marsh, Skidaway Island, Georgia - 041405US metaG (spades assembly) | ecosystem: Environmental > Aquatic > Marine > Intertidal zone >...
AATTTAATACCTATTTTTCGGCGTGAGTAATTGGATAACTTCACTAGAAGCACTTCTTCAAAACCTGATTCGTCCCTTAGAGTGGGTCATGCTTCTTGCTGTTATTGGAGGAGGAATTTATCTGTTATTTCATAGTAAGGGTGTTCCCTTATTCAAAATAAAAAAAGGGTTTCAGCTTCTAAAATCCAAAGACGGCGAACTCGGTATTTCTAGATTTCAAGCCCTTTCCGCCGTACTGGCAGCAACCGTAGGTTTAGGAAACATTTCTGGGGTTGCCATTGCCATTCATATGGGAGGTCCCGGAGTACTTGTTTGGATGTGGCTTACCGCTTTGCTGGGTATGGTCATCAAATTTTATTCTTGTTCTTTGGCCGTTCAACTCCGCTCAACAGACTCTGATGGTTCGCCCCTTGGGGGACCGATGTTTTATATGCAAATGGGCATTCAAAAATGGGGAAAGCCCCTAGCTATTTGGTTTTCTGTTGCGGGTCTGTTTGGAGTTCTTCCAGCATTTACTGCTAATCAACTTACGCAAACGTTTATGGATGTGGTTCGTCCAGAAGAAGTAGGACTATTTTCCTCTTTTCAATGGAAATTTCTTATTGGGGTAGGCCTTTCTTTGGCTAGTGCCTTTGTTATTTTTGGAGGGTTGCACTCCATTGTTCGCGTCACATCAAATTTAGTTCCGCTTATGGTTTTATTATATATGGCTTTGGGTGGAGTTATCCTCTTTACCCATTTTGAGGCTATACTTCCTTCTTTTCAACTGATATTTTCTGAAGCATTTAATTTTAATACAGCTGTAACTGGAGGGTTTTGGGGGTTAGTGATTCTGGGTGTGCGCCGTGCCGTTTTTTCTAATGAAAGTGGTGTTGGAAATGCGCCAATGTACCATGGCCAATCGCAGAGTAAATTAGGAACTGATGAAGGACTTGTAGCCATGTTAGGCCCATTACTTGACACTGGTTTAGTTTGCACCATCACTGGGTTGATTGTAATTATAACTGGGGCCTATACTGTTGAAGGATTGAATGGTATTGTACTTACTCTTGAAGCCTTTCGACGTGCTTTTTTTGGGTTTGGCGATGTGATATTGCTAGTTATGGTGTTTATTTTTGGAATCTCTACTTTATTTACTTATTCCTACTATGGAGTAAAATGCTTTGGATACCTCACTAGACCAAAATGGGGGTATTTGTACAACTACTTTTATATTGGGAGTATTATTTTATCGGCTTTAGTAACCGTAGAAATTGTTGTGGGAATTATAGATCTTTCGTTTGCCTTAATGTGTATCCCGAATATGATTGCAGTAGTCTATTTATCGGGGCGAGTAAAAAAAGAAATGCGGGAACGCCACTGGATGACATAACCCGCATACCTTATTTTTTTTGTACGGTTTATTGTTCCCCTACAGGAGGAGGACCAGGAGGAAGTAACCCCTCGTACTGATACGATCCTTTTCGTTCTTTAAACTCTTCTTTAACCGAGTCTAAAAGTGCTTTATCGGTAAACAAATCTACCATAGTCATGCTTAATGCTTTTGCTGCATACACCATTCCTTTGTGACCAATAGACATTCCCCCACAGGCTACAACAGCCCAAGAATGCCAAGGGGTTTCTTTAGGAGCAGTGGTTACTCCCAATCGAACTACAGGAACAATGAAACTCACGTCGCCCACATCGGTTGACCCTCCCATAGGGTGTTCTGCTGTTTCTTTTAGGGGACGAATTTTTCCATCAATCCCTATTTTGGGTTTTCCTGTAGCTTCCTGAATTTTGTAAGCAAATTCGTTTTCCTCTTCTGAATATTGGATATCCCCCAATGTTTCCAGATTCTTTTGAACGGCTTCACCCCCCGCTCGATTGGGTAAAATTTCATGAATTCCTGAAATTAAATTGATTTCATGTTTCACATCGGCCAGTATTGCCGCTCCTTCAGCCATTTCCATTACTCGTTGGTAAACTTCATTCATTCCCTCGCGTTTGGTGTCGCGCACACGAACCCATAATCTAGCGTAATCAGGCACTACATTCACAACCTGCCCTCCATCTTGAATATGATAATGGATACGAACAGTGGGCTTGATGTGCTCGCGGTAAGCATTGATTCCATGAGTGTAAAGCTCTAAAGCATCAGATGCGCTTTTTCCATTCCATGGATCAGCAGATGCATGAGCGGTTTGCCCAAAAAATTCTACCTTAAAGTCTACTAAAGCAAGTGAGCTTTGAACATCAGCTTCTGTTTCATCAGCAGGATGCCAATCCATGCAGGCGTCTAAGTCATCAAAAAGTCCTGCTCGAGCCATCCATAATTTCCCAAAAAACTTCTCTTCTGCTGGGGTTCCAAAAAACTTCACTGTACCCTTTAATTTTCCTTCAGCAATCAGGTTTTTAATGGCTACTGCGGCACCTAAGCTTGCAGTTCCAAAAAGGTTATGTCCACAACCATGACCCGCTGCACCGGGATGCAATGGGGTTTTTTCAGGTACTGTTTTTTGAGAAATCCCAGGTAAAGCGTCAAACTCCCCTAAAATTCCAATAACCGGCTTGCCTGATCCATAAGTTGCAACAAAAGCCGTTGGGGTATCTGCTACACCCACTTCAACATCAAACCCATTTGCTTTTGCATAAGCGATTAGGGTTTCTGAAGAAACGGTTTCTTGAAAGGCAATTTCAGCTGCTCCCCAAATAGTATCACTTATCGTGATGAGTTCACTTTTTTGCTTTTCTACATCGGCAATAACTTCATTTTTTAAATTTTTTTTGTTCTGGCCTATCAAGGGTGAAATTACACCCAGAGCCAATAAGAAATAAATTGTTTTTTTCATTCGATAGTTACTTTGATTTAACTTTTTTTAGAAGGAATTAGAAGGGCGGTCACCAAAAATATTATGCATCCCAATACATAGGGCCAATCAATAAATGAGAGTTTGGTAAACATAATACCCGCCACTACGCCACACAAAACGGACACTATAAAAAGGAGGGCTTTAGCAAACTTTTTCCAATTCATTTTTTTGTTTGTCTCTAAAATACACATTACTCTTTAAAGTTGATTACTTTTGAATGTGATTCGTTTGTATTGCATAGGGCTAATGGTGTTAATTGTAGCCATTCTAGCCAATGGACTTGCTTCTAAACTGCAGTGTAAGACTTGGTATGATTTGATTCAAGGACTCATCCACTCCAAATCCTATTTGAGTTCCCTTGGGCTAAAAGACATCCTTTGGCTGTTCTTTGCCTATCCAATCCTGCTAGGAGTAGGGAGTGCACTCGGACAATTGATTTATCAAAAATTAACCAATCTATGACGAGTAAAGTAACGTATTTAGGGGGGTTGCGTACAGAGGCGCAGCATCTTGCTTCACAAGAGATCATCATCACCGATGCTCCAAAAGACAACCAAGGAAAGGGAGAGGCCTTTTCACCTACCGATTTAGTAGCCACAGCTTTGGCTTCGTGCATGATTACCATTATGGGAATAAAAGCCCGAGATTTGGGAATTGACCTTACGGGAACACAGGCTGAAATAACAAAAATAATGGGAACCGAACCTCGTAGAATCAGTGCCCTCCAAATTCAGTTGACATTCAACTCAAGTTTTGATTCTAAAACACAAACTCTTTTAGAGCGGGCGGCGTTAACCTGTCCCGTAGCCCATTCTTTGCATCCTGACATTCGCCAAGAGGTTCTTTTTATTTGGCCTTCATAAGAAAACGGTTCCCCCAAAATAAGACCGTATAAAGTAAAATTCCAACAGGCCCCAAAAGAAAAGTGCCGATCAGAGGAAGGCAAATTTTTAAATGGCTTATATTGTGTTTTCGACTATGGCGAATTATCCAAGTTCCAACCCAAAAATCAAAAGCTAAATAATGTAGCCACCCTGCTGCCGCTGATTCTAATGTAGCATTTTGAAACGCATTTTGAATACCGGGCAAAGTGGTAAAATCTACTTCAGTTAAGCTGCCGGAGAGAAGAATGAAATAAAGATAAAAAAAGCTTAAGGTGAAAGGAATCCATGGAAATTGAATTAGAAATTGGGTTCCTTTCCATCGAGGTAAAAAAAGTAACACACCCCAAGCAAATAGTATTCCCGTATTACAAATGGAGAAAAGAATCGTTGTCATTTTAACATCTATTTCGTAAGGGCAAATTAATATTTTTAATTTAGAGCTTGTATTATGCTTCTGTTTAAAGACATTAGAGGAAACCGAATTGATCCTGTAGCGCATACTCTGGAGGTAATCAAAAATTTCCCTTATGCCGAAATTCATATTGGTACTGATTCTCAAAACATCAATAAACGAACGATATATACTACAGTTATTGCCTTTCGCTTAGGAAGCAGGGGAGTGCATTATATTTTGAGTAAATCGAGTATAAAGCAAATCACTGACATGTGGACACGTTTGTGGAAAGAAGCTGAATTAAGCGTGGATACAGCAGAATGGTTGACACAAAAAGTAAGTGTGAAAGTTGAAATTGATATGGATTACAATGAAGACGAAAGCTTTAAATCAAACAAGCTAATTTCAGCAGCTAAAGGCTGGGCCAATTCGTTAGGGTATAAAGTGAATGTAAAGCCTAACAATCAAATTGCTACCCGTGCCGCAGATTACCATTGTAAATAACTATGGGGTTCTGAAAACTTGAGTAAAACAAAAAATCAATGTAAAAAAGAAGCACACAAGAAAAATAAAAAGGTTTGGAATTTTCATGGAATTTTAAAATACGCAATTTGTGTATCTTTAACTGAATCTCAACTAAACACAATATGCGTTTTGCAATTATTGCGCCTCCACATCCAACGGCGCTTTGGAAAAAACATTTTGAAGAAATTGCACCCCATATTCCCCTTCTTATAGGTCATGAAACAGATCAGCCCGAAGACGTAGTATGTGCTATGGTTTGGAAACAGCCTCCAGGGGTTTTAAAAAAGTTTATCAATTTAAAGCTCCTTTTTGCAATGGGTGCAGGAGTAGATCATGTGCTCACTGATGAACAAATCCCAGAAGATATTCCTATTTGTAGGGTTATTGATCCTCAAATGGCATTTTCAATGAGCAACTATATTATAATGGCGGTGCTTAATCACCACCGCTCGTTTTATGAATTTGAAAAGGCCCAAAAAAATCGGCATTGGGCCCAGTTTGAATTTGAAGAACGTGAATTGAAAGTTGGAGTGTTAGGTATTGGCCATCTTGGAATGGATTGTGCTGTAAAACTTCATCAATTAGGATTTTCTGTTGTTGGGTATAGCCCTTCATCAAAACAAACTCCTTTTCCCTCCTTTTCTGGAGAGGAATTAGATGTTTTTTTACAAAACATCAATGTATTAATCTGTACTGTGCCCTATACGCAACAAACTCATGCCTTACTAAACAAGGCTTTATTTCAAAAGTTAAAACTTCCTACCTATTTAATTAATGTGTCTAGAGGAAAGGTACAAGTTGAAAAAGACATCCTTTCGGCTTTGGATTCTGGCCTGCTTTCTGGAGCTTTTTTAGATGTTTTTGAGACCGAACCCCTTCCCAAAGAAAGTCCTCTTTGGTTGCACCCTAAAATTAAGTTAACTCCACACATTGCTAGCTTAACCTATCCTAAAGCAAGTGTATATCAAGTCCTTCATTGTTTTGATCAAATGGAAAAAGGGCTTCCTATTCCACAACTGGTGGACCGTCAAAAAATGTATTAATGGGTCTTAATCAATTGGGCAATAGGTTCCATTCCAAACCGAATGGGGTCTGTTACTACGAGTCCGGTTTTTTCCTGAAGGGTTTGAATGTGCTTTTTTGCTTCCGCTAATGTCAAGCCACTTGTGTTTGAAGCAATTCCAATGACCTTGGCTTGCGGATAAGTACCAACTACAGTTGCTAAAGCTTCATTTAAAGCAATAAAGGCAGTAAGATCCGGAATCTTGATGTGTTCTGGACTTCGTAATGTGGGTTTTTCTGCTCGAAGGCATAAGACCAAATGCGTAGGACAACTCCCCCGCATTAAAGGTAAGGTTGCTGTACTGCCTGGATGTAATAGTGACCCTTGCCCTTCAATAAGAACAATTTCTTTGTCTGCCTGTTCCATTACCATGTGTTCAACTGCACCACAAGCATGATCAACTTTGAACGCATCAAGAGGTATTCCGTTTCCTGTAATGGTAATCCCAATTTGGCCTGTGGCTATAAATCCAACATTAAATTTTTGATTTTGAAGTTCTTTATATAATTCTAATCCCGCTGTCATTTTACCTACTGCCATGTCAGTACCTACAAAAAGAATGCGTTTATTTTTTAGAGTAGCTGCTTTAGCGGTGGCAATTTCTGGAATAAATTGAGGAATACGTATATCCCAAATCCATTGATTCTCTGGATTTTTAATTTTAGTTCCCCATTTTGGGAAAATTAAATCATGTAATCCATTCACTATACTCATACCAGCATCTAAGGCAGATTCAATAATGGTATGCCAACTCTCGGGAATACGACCGCCTGAGGGGGCAATTCCTAAAACCAAAACGGAAGCTCCAAGAGTAATTGCCTCTTGAAGTGAACTCAATATGGGGACATTTTTTTCTGTATCCATAAATTCCTTCATATTTCTTCCTGCATGTGTTTTGTCAATTACACCTACAATTGGATTTTTAATATAACGAACTACTCCTGTGCCCATTTTGCCATAATCACTATCAATATGGCCTTCCATATAAACGGCTATTTTTTGATATATATTAAGCATAATACTCTTCTTTTAGATTGCCTCCATGACCAGGTACATTTGGAGGTAAAGTTACACCGTCTACCATAGGTGCTCCAGTAGAAGGGTCTGGATTTAAATTATAATGTGAGTCTAAATCTATATGATCAATTTGCCCTGAAAGGGCTGCTCCTGCAGCAATAGAAACAGATGATTCAGACATGCATCCTATCATAGTTTGCAATCCAAAGGCTTTTGCTGTAGCAATAATTCTAAGGCCACCTGTAATTCCTCCACACTTCATGAGTTTTAGATTTACACCGTCTACATAGGAGGCAAAGTGTGGAATATTTTCAGCAAATCGACAACTCTCATCAACAAATATTGGGATCGGTCGGTTGTTGTAAAGCTCGATTAATTTTTTCTCTTCGCCTTCTTTTAAGGGCTGTTCCACATAATCCACTTTTCGATCGGCAAGCCATTGCATCATGTGCTTTGCCTCCTCAACATTCCAACCCCCATTGGCATCAACACGAAGTTGTACATTGTACGGAGTTGTACTTTTAACTACTTGTTCAAACATGATTTTATCAGCGTGTATTCCCTCGGGAGATCCTAATTTTATTTTAAGTGATTTGACATTGGTCCCTTCCAATAGTAAAGGAACACGTTCTTTAATTACTTCTGGTGGATTAATTCCAATAGTTACTGATGTTGGTACAAGAGCTCTTGAAAATCCAAGGAGTTGATATAACGGCAAATTTGCTTTTTTGGCTAATAAGTCCCACATAGCTATATCAAGTGCAGCATATGCGCAAGGGGCAACCTTTTCATTTATTGCTCGATCATACAAACTCGTAATGGATTGGCCTTCAATGCCTGGCGCTATAAATTTTCGTAATGCTAGTTCAACTTCTTCTGCGGTTGAGGCACCTTCTGAACTACCTGGAGCTGCTTCACCCCAACCAACTTTTCCTTCACTTTCAATACGTACAAAAAGGTTTTCAGAATCGTATCGGATCCCCCTACTTATTGCTAAAGGGAATCGTTTTGTTAAGACCACCTTATGAAAACTTATTTTCATAATTAAAAATAATGCTCGAAGATAGTTAAATATTTGAATCCAAATTCTAGTATTTCTCTGGTTTTAATTGACTTTTAATATTTTCAAATAGGGGCTGGTCATACCAAAAAATAATGTAATTTTTAATGTAATGCTATTCCTTTAAATTGAATCAATTCTGCCCCTAGTCCTTCTGTAACTAAATCAAGTTGATTGAATGGAGCATTTGGAAAAAAAAGCTCTGTCATTACTGTTTTTCCATTGTCAAAAAAAAGTTCTACAGATGTTTTATCAAAAAGTGCCGTTAGTGTCATTTTGTCCTGTGTTTCAAATCGAGGGGCAAAAGAAGGTTTGGAAGCAAAGGTTTCTGAAAAACTAACATTGCCTGTATTTTTACGATCAATAAAATATTGATTTTTAGAAAAATCTAATCCAAAAGATAATTCCTCTCCAATATCATTACTTAAAATAAACGAATAAGATTCAGATTTTAATTTATGGAGTTCAAAAGTCAATTCTGCTTTGGATAAGTTTACAGACCCTTTAGGCAGGAGATTTTCTCTCTTTGAAATTTTTCTTGAAGGTTGGATAAATTGATTTACTGAAAAAGATTCCCAATTCTGATCAGGTAGGGATAGTAATCGATATCCCGTTTTCGTTTTAGATAATTTTAATTCACGTGCCGTTGTCATAGCACTTCTCCATTTTGTTGTTGGAACTTTTGTAGCATATTCCCAATTAGACATCCAACCTAAATACAAAACATTACCTGACTTTTCAGTCCAATTTGAAAAGGTAACCCCTGCATAATTGTCTTTACCATAGTCTGTCCAAAAAGTATGTTCTTTTTCTAATTCTAATTCAAACTTTGAATCAAGTGTAAACGCTTTTCCATCAAAATCTCCTACAAAATATTGAGTAGCGCTCCCTCCATTTGGACCTCCGGGGTTAATACTTACTAAGTGAACCCATTTCACTTCGTTCGTTTCTGATATACTTAGGGGGAATAAATCCGGACATTCCCACACTCCATCATGATTCCCTATTCCTTCGCCAAACGAAGAAGCATACGTCCATTCTTTTAGATTTTTAGAAGTATAAAATTGGGTTTCCTGACCTGCTGCTAGGGTTAATATCCACTTTTGTTCACTTTCTAACCAAAAAACTTTAGGGTCTCTAAAATCCCGTATCCCTGGGTTTTGAATTACCGGGTTACTAGCATATTTAGTCCAAGAGTACCCTTCATCTAAAGAATAAGCAATTCCTTGGGTTTGAAATTGATTACTGCCTTCTTGTTCTGCTTTTGCATTATGGTATGTAAAAATAGCCACAATTGGTGGATTTTCTAAAGACCCAAACCCAGAGGTATTATGATAATCAACAACTGCACTTCCGGAAAAGATAGTGCCTAAAGAGTCAGGATATAATGCTATGGGATGCTCCTCCCAAGTTTTTAAGTCTTCACTTGTCGCATGACCCCAATGCATAGGTCCCCAAATATTATCTTTTGGATTGTGTTGAAAATACAAATGAAACTTTCCTTTGTAATAAAACATTCCATTGGGGTCATTCATCCAATTGGTTTTTGGAGTGAAATGGAAGTTCGGTCTATATAGGATTTCTTCCTCATTTTGTAAAGTGGATTGATTCATTTTAGTTTCACATCCCATATGGGTAAAAACTAATAAAATTAAGACTAAAGAGAAGCCTTTTAAGGTGCTCTTTTTTTTCATGAATTATATTCTTTACTTCATTAACGAATTACTTAATTCTTCCAAAGTTACTCCTTTCGTTTCGGGCATCATGTAATGAACAAAAACAAGTTGTAATACCATAAAGAATGCAAAAATAGCAAATACAGTTCCTGCGCCAATACTAGAAAACATCAAGGGAACAAAAGAAGGAATTACTGCTGCCAATATCCAATGTACACTAGTCCCAAATGCCTGGCCCGAATTTCTGAGGTGGTTGGGGAAAATCTCAGAGATATACACCCAAATAATAGCGCCTTGGCCTATGGCATGTGCCGCAATAAAAAGAAATAAAAAGAGCGGAATTAAAAGTCCTCCCCATTGAAAATAAAAAGCACAAGCCACCAAGCTCAGGGAAATGATATACCCAAATGAGCCGTAATACATTAATTGTCTCCTTCCTTGTTTATCTATTAAACTAATCCCAACAAAAGTGAATACTAAATTGGTGATTCCTATCCCTACGCTACTCAATAAGGATGCGCTTTCCCCTAAACCTCCTTCCTCAAAAATACGTGGCGCATAATATAAAAAAGCATTTATCCCTGAAAGCTGATTAAAGAAGGCGATATAGAAAGCAAGAAGTAAGGGGAACCTGTATTTTTTATCAAAAATAGATTCTGTTTTATTTTGCTTACTATCCGTCGTGTGTTGATCATTCAATAGGTCCTCAAAGGAAGAATTGGGGTTTATTTCTAAAAATATTGCTTTGGCTTGATCTATTTTGCCTACGGATAGCAACCATCTAGGGCTTTCAGGAATTCCTATGCAGAGAAGTGTAAACGCAAGTGCAGGAAATCCTTCAACACCCATCATCCAACGCCAGGCGTTTTCGCCTACCGAACTCAGTAAAAAGTTGGATATAAACGCCAACAAAATTCCGAATACCAAACAAAATTGATACATACCAACCAAACGACCACGGTGCTGAGCAGGAGCAATTTCTGATATATAGGCTGGTGCGGCAATGGTTGAAATTCCTACCCCTAGGCCCCCAATAAAACGAAAAGCGGCAAAAGTATAGGGGTCATTTGAAAGAGCTGAACCGAGAGCGGATAAAGTATATAAAATCCCAATACCTAAAAGTGTTTTTTTACGGCCTAACCTATGAGTAGGTAGCGCGCCAATCAAAGCGCCAACAACAGTTCCCCAAAGGGCCATTGCCATAACAACAAAACCGTGAAAACCGTCTGACGATTGCCACAGGGCCTGTAATTTTTTATCTGCTCCGGAAATGACAACCGTATCAAAGCCAAACAAGAGTCCGGCCAAGGCCGCAACTATAGACCAATACACTATTTTTTTCATGGGGTAAAAGTTCAATTTGTTTAAGATAGGAAATAATGATTGAACTGATTTGTAAACCCTAAAATAAAATCAATGTTAGGAAAGTCGTTATATTTAATAAAATTTAAACTTCATGATGAATTGGATTCATAAAATAGCACCGCTCTTAGTATCGTTTCTCCTCCTGAACTCCTGCAATAGTGAGGAAGGAAAAAAGAGCTCTCTTAAAATAGCCATTGCCGGATTGGCCATAGAATCAAGTACATTTTCTCCAGCAAAAACCAACGCAGAAGCCTTTTTGGCCAGAACCAATCAAGCGGTTTTCGATTACTATCCCTTTTTAAGTGAAGGGCAACCTCAACGCCAAGCGGCAGAATGGTTTCCTGCCTTAAGGGGACATGCTTTGCCAGGAGGAATAGTTACCCGAAAAGCCTATGACTCACTTGTTGATGAAACGCTAAACATGCTTGCTAAAAACAGCCCTTATGACGGACTTTTCTTTGATATTCATGGAGCCATGTCGGTGGAAGGGTTAGACGACCCGGAAGGGGATTTTATTCAAAAAATAAGGGCTCTGTTGGGGACTGAGATGCTAATTTCTACTTCAATGGACCTCCATGGCAATGTTTCTGAGCGTTTAGCTCAACATTCCGATTTAATTACATGCTATCGAATGGCCCCTCATGAAGATGCTTTAGAATCAAAACAAAGAGCCGTAGCTCTTTTGCTAGACCGATTGCAATCGGGAAAAGGAAAACCGAAATACAAAGCCTGGATTCCCGTCCCAATATTGCTTCCCGGAGAAAAAACAAGTACACGAATCGATCCTGGAAAAAGTTTGTATGCACAAATTCCAAGTGCAGTTGAAAAAGAAGGTGTTCTGGATGCTGCCATTTGGATAGGCTATGCATGGGCTGATGAGCCGCGCAACCACGCTGTAGTAATGGTAACAGGGGATACTAAAGAGACCGTTAAAACTGAAGCTGAAGCATTAGCAAACCACTTTTGGGCAGTGCGTAATGAATTTGATTTCGTTGCGCCTACAGCAACTTTTGAGGAAAGTATTGCCAAAGCATTGAGCACTACAAAAACCCCCTTTATAATTAGTGATATGGGCGACAACCCTACTGCTGGAGGTGCTGGAGATGTAACCTGGACTTTACGTGAATTACTCAACCACCCCGCTTTTTTAAAAGAATCCGGTCCAAAAGTAATTTACGCCTCTATACCAGGTCCTGAACTTATTGCAGCGGCCAAAGAAGTTGGCGTCGGCGGGCAAGTTAGTGCCTATGTGGGGGCTGCTGTAGACAACCGCTACGCTCCTCCCGTTTTGCTTACAGGGGAAGTGATTTCACTGCGTGAAGGGGATGTGCATGCGGTAACCGAGGCCGTGGTTCGGGTAGGAAGTTTGCATGTTATCGTTACTGAAAAAAGAAAACCGTACCATTACGAAAAAGACTTTACTCAGCTTGATTTACACCCTAGAGAAGCCGATATTTTAATTGTTAAAATTGGTTACCTCGTTCCTGAATTATACGAAATGAGAGGCGATTGGATTATGGCACTTACTCCGGGAGGCGTAGATCAAGATTTGCATCGATTAGATTACAAACGAATTAAAAGACCAATGTTTCCTCTTGATGAAAACATGGACAATGTAGATTTACGTGTTCGCTGGATTCCGGCATCTGATAACCTATAATTTTTTAAATCATGCGGTACTTTTTTTTGCTTTTTTGCGCTGTTCTAATTTTATATTCTTGCCAAAATACATCCGAAGACTTAACCCAAATCAAGGTCAACGGGCTGACTTCTTCTGTTGAAATTATACGCGATCAATGGGGGATTAACCATATTTATGCCAGAAATCAAAACGATTTATTCTTTGCTCAAGGTTATGCAGCGGCTAAAGATCGGTTGTTTCAATTCGAAATTTGGAGGCGACAGTCCTTAGGAACCGTTTCAGAGTTGTTAGGCCCCGAGGAATTAGCACGTGATGTGGGTACACGCCTTTTTAAATTCAGAGGCGATCTCACTACTGAATTTAATTATTATCACCCTGAGGGCAAGGCCATAATTGAAGCGTATGTTTCTGGTGTAAACGCCTATATAAATGAGATTAATTTAACCCCTGAACTTTTACCTCTTCCTTTCAAAATGTTGGGCACTACTCCTCAACTGTGGACTCCTGAAGTCGTTATTTCCAGACATCAGGGACTATTAGGTAATATTGGCGAAGAATTGAATATTGGTAGAGCTGTAGCCTTACTAGGGGCCGAAACCGTTAAATCACTTTTATGGTTTCATCCTCAAGATCCCAAATTGGAATTAGACAAAGAGATTGATACCTCCTTGTTGTTTGAAGATCTCTTGGCGCCTTATTTTGCTTTTCGAAAAACCGTGAAATTCAAACCTGAGCACTTGCTTGAAGAATATCGAGGCACAGCATCTGCGGGTGTCTTTTTTGATGAATTCAACGACCTGTCAAAAGACTCTTTAGCAATCGGAAGCAACAATTGGGTTGTGGCAGGTTCAAAAACAATAGACGGACATACCTATATGGCCAATGACCCCCATCGAACTGTTGCGGTGCCTTCATTAAGGTATATGGCCCATTTGGTTGCCCCAGGGTGGAATGTAATTGGAGGTGGGGAGCCCGAAATTCCCGGAATTTCAATAGGTCATAATGAATATGGTGCTTGGGGACTTACCGTTTTTAGAACAGATGGTGAAGATTTGTATCAATATGAATTAAACCCAAAGAATCCGAACCAATATAAATTTAACGGTAACTGGAGAAATTTTGAAATAATCAAAGAGCGGATTCCTGTCAAAGAATCAGATTCTATTGAGGTGGAATTGTATTACACTCACCATGGTCCGGTTACCTATCGCAATGAAAAGGCCCTAAAAGCCTTTGCCGTCCGGTGTGCTTGGCTTGAACCAGGAGGTTCGCCCTACCTAGCCTCATTGCGTATGGATCAAGCAGAAAATTGGGATGCCTTCCGCGAAGCATGTACCTACAGTCATATCCCAGGTGAAAATATGATTTGGGCCGATCAAGAAGGCACTATCGGGTGGCAAGCCGTAGGTATTGCTCCAATACGAAACAATTCAAGTGGACTTGTACCCGTTCCCGGAGACGGAAGATATGATTGGGGTGGGTATTTGCCCATTGCAGAAAAACCCCATGCTGTTAATCCTAAAAAAGGATTTATAGCCACAGCAAATCAAAATATAACCCCCGTAGATTATCCTTATTGGAATGCCATTGGATATTCTTGGTCAGATCCCTATCGGGGTGATCGGGTAAATGAGGTATTAGAACCAAACAATGCCATAACTCTAGAGGATATGAGGGCGCTTCAGGTTGATGTGCTTTCTCTTCCTGCTCGAACACTTGTTCCCTATTTAGCCTCTTTGTCTTTTGATTCTTCAATTGAACAACACGCACAAAACCTATTAGCATGGGATTATCAATTGCTCCCTGAAGCTGTCCCTGCGGCATTATATGTGCGTTGGGAAGAGGAAATTATGCGCCGGGCAGAGGAGGAATTTATTCCCAATATTGCAAAAAAATACATCTCCTCTTTGCAATTAAAACGCATAATCGACTGGATTCAATCCCCAAAAAACAGTCCCTTTAAAACAGAAAAATACAGAAATACTTTTCTGAAAGAAACTTTTGAGTCTGCTTTGCTTCTACTAAAAAATCAGTTAGGCGATGACCCTAAAGAGTGGCGCTATGGTCAAGTAAAATTCAAACATACTGCTCTAACTCATGCTCTTGGAGGGATCACAACTCCCGAATTGGCAAAAAAATTAAACTTAGGGCCGCTCCCTAGAGGAGGAAATGCGTACACACCAGGATCAACAGGGGGGAATGATCGTCAGAGTAGTGGCGCAAGTTTTAGAATGATTGTAAACACAGGAGATTGGGATGCTGCAATAGGAACAAATACCCCTGGACAATCAGGAGATCCTGAAAGTCCTTTTTATCAAAATTTATTTAAGGATTGGGCCGAAGATCAGTACTTCCCCATCTATTATTCGCGAGAAAAAATTGAAGCGCACCAATTTAGTAAAACAATACTCGTTCCTTAAAAAAGGAACCGCAAAACAAAATAAAAGAGCGAAGGACACAATAAACAGCCCAATCCAGTGTAGAAAGTAGCTGTTAGGGCGCCGTAGGGTACTAATTTTGGGTCGGTTGCGGCAAGGCCCGCTGTTACCCCGCTCGTTGTTCCTACTAATCCTCCAAAGACAATTGCTGCATGCGGATTGTTTAAGGAAATTGATTTTGCAAGCAAAGGAGTTCCCACTGTTGCAACTATCGTTTTTACTACTCCTGTGGCTATACTTATGGCAATCACTTCAGAACTAACTCCTAAAGCAGTTCCTGTTACTGGGCCTACTATGTAGGTGCAGGCTCCCGCACCTATGGTGGCTAAGCTTTCCGGATCTGTATACCCCATAGCAAATGCAATAATAACACCCAAAAGAAAAGAAAAAAAGACCCCAACCACTAAAGAAATCAGGCCCGCTATTCCCGCGCTTTTAATTTTTTCAATATCAGCCCCCATGGCCGTTGCTACCACCGAAAAATCACGCAGCATTGCGCCTCCAAAAAGAGCCATGCCTGAAAAAAGGGGAAGGTCAGCTATGCCTTTTTTCTCTCCTAAAAAAGCAAGCCCTAAACCCACAATAACGGCCAAAGCAACTCCTGGAATTTTATTGTTGAGCAAACGGTGTGAAATTTGATATGAAAGCCACATAATTACTCCCACAAATAGAAAAGCAAAGAGTAAGCCGTTTTTGATCAAAAGAGATTCTATGTGTTCCATGCCCTTTTAGTTTTTAGGTTTCCCTATTTTAGATAAAAGAGGAACCAGAAGCATGGGAAGCAGCGTTGCTACCACTCCAGCCAACAATGCCACCCAACCTCCACTTAAGGCGGCTTTCACATTTTGAGTTGCCGCCATGGCAATAATAATTGGGATGTACATACTACTCCAAAACAGAATTCCATTTTTTGTTTCAGTTAACATCCATCCTTTTTTAGTCATCCATCCTTGAGCAAACATCAAACCAACCATTGCAAAACCAACTCCCCCAACGTCCCCATCTATTCCAATGGCTTGGCCTAAAAATGTACCCACTATTTTTCCAAATAAGAAACAAAACGCCAAAAGGGCCACTCCATATATTTTCATACTGTGTGAGATTTAAAATTTTGATTTAAGTTCATTTTTAGTCACTTTTCCCATTACATTTCGGGGCAATTCATGGTCCAACCGGAACTTTCTTGGAATTTTATAATTGGGAAGTTTTGTTTTTAACCATACTGTAAGTTTCTCCAAATCAAAATTGGGTTCTTGGGTAATAATACTGGCGGCAATAAGTTCACCCCATTCATCGTCGGGTATTCCAACCACAGCACATTCCTCTATTTCGGGATGTTGGCGTAAAACTTCTTCAATTTCTAAAGCCGATATTTTATACCCTCCTGATTTTATAATATCGATTGAGTTTCTTCCTAAAATACGATAATATCCCTGCTCAAGAATAGCAATATCTCCTGTTTTAAACCACCCTTCTGTTGTAAATGATTCTTCTGTAGCTTGAGCTTTACCCCAATATTCTAAAAATACATTGGGTCCTTTAATTTGTATTTCACCCTGAGATCCGGCCACAACGGGTTTGTTATTTTCATCGGCCAATTGAACCCTTACCCCTTGTAATGGCAACCCAATGAAGCCTGGTTTTCGTTCTCCTCGGTAGGGGTTGCTTATGGCCATTCCCATTTCTGTCATGCCATACCGTTCTAATAAAATATGACCGCTAAGGGTTTTCCAATCGGCTAATACTGAAATGGGAAGGGCTGCCGATCCTGATACCATAAGCCTAAATTTATTAAGTACTTCAGAAACCTCAATTTTTTCGATTTCAGACAGAAGTTTCCAATGGGCTATAAGTTTGAAATATATGGTTGGGACCGCCATAAATAAGGTTAACCGGCCTTTTTTGAATTCTGAAAATACAGCCTCAGGAGAAAATTTAGGTAAAAAGGTACAACAAGCTCCTGACCATAACGCACACATCAAAATATTGATAATTCCATGAACATGGTGCATTGGTAAAATATTTAAAATATGGTCTTCTTTTGACCATTCCCAAGAAGTTGTCAAGGAAGTAATTTGTGCCTCTATATTTTGATGAGTGGTAACGACCCCTTTTGGGTTTCCCGTCGTACCGCTAGTATACAAAATAAGGGCTCGGCGGGATGGCGCAGGAGTAAAGAAGAGTTCTCCACCTGTTTTCGGTAAAGCATCTAACGATAGGAATCGGCTTACTTTTGAAGCGAGGGGATGAAGAAGCGCTTCAAATGATTTTTCATAGATTAGTATTTCGGCTTGCGTATCTTCAATTACATAGGTAATAGAGGGCAAAGGGTGTTTTTCACACAAAGGGACCGCAATGCCTCCTGCGCGCCAAATTCCCCATAATACAGCGGTATACTCAAAACTTGGCGAAATCAAAAAAGCCACTCGAGCTTCCTCTAAATCCGTTTTACCATTTAGTAAATAATGAGCAATGGCTTTCGAATGTTCTAAAAGAAGGGAGTAAGTGTAGGAGGTGTCATTACTAATAATTGCACTACGATCTGCATTTTTAGTTGCGTTATTAATCAACTGTTGCATTCAAAAAAGTTTTTTTGAATATAGCCGTTTTTTTAGTTTAAAAAGAATACCTCAAAAAATAATCCCTGAATTGCGGTTTATTTTACTTCTTTTTATCGTTCCAATTATCCTATTGTATTTGATAGGATCGTTTTAAAAACTACTGTCGACACAGGCCAAAATCTTACTATTTTGATGTGTTTGGCTATCTGAAATGCACAGATTATTGTGTTCCTTGGAAATAAAGGATTGATTTATTCTGGTTGAGATCCTATATTTTCCTTAATCTACTTTTCGTCATGTAAACTGACCAAAAGATCATTCGGGTTTATCAAATGTAAGTTGGTACTCAAATCGCAAATTATCTTCCATTTTGACCATCATAAAAGAAGGGAGTTTTATTCCAAATTCGGTAGGTTGTAAAGTAAACCCGCCTGATAAAATCCACTGCCTTTTCCCTTTTTCTAAAAAAGCGTTTACGGATAAGGGTTTAGAAACCCCATGAAACTCTAACGTGCCCTCTATACGAAGTGAATCTTGGATTGGCTCAAATTGATTGGCATAAAACCGAACCTCTGGATAAGAAAGGGCTTCTAAAACTTCTAGAGCATGAGCATCTCTACCGGAGTTTTTACTGTCAAAATCTCGAACATAGGTTAGTACCGCTATTTCAGTCAAATTATCTTCCCCAGTAGCACTTTTTGCTATAGCCTTGAAATTTCTATTTACGCCTTCCCACGCGTGGAGTAGGTGTTTTGCCGCATATGAAATCTGACTTTTTTCTGTGTTGAGTATCCATTGTTCTTGTTGGGCATGAACAGCCGAACAAATAAAAAAGAAAATACTAATGATACGTACTTTATACATAATGCTGAGGTTTAAAATTTAAAAACCAGTACTGCGGCTGCATAACTTCCAAAAAGGGTGTACGAAGCGGCTCTATGGTATTTTTTATTCTCTTCAGCCAAAAGGTTTGTCGCTATCATGGCTGAAAAATGAATCGTTGCAAGCCACTTATGGGCTTTAATTGAAGACATTCCCTCTTTTTTACGACTAATCAAAGGGGGTGGAGCAAATAATGAAAGGCCTGCGCCCGTAAAGTAGGAAATCGTTGTCGCGTTGCCAATCAATTCATGGGTGTCTTTAAGATCGTAATTTCCTTTGTATAATTGTGTTCCTAAAACCCCTTGGGCTACCATACCTGCCAAAGTAGCGTATCCAATTACTTGGTGGGCAAGAAGCATTTTTCTTCTTACTTTCATTTCCTTTTCACGGTTTTCTACACTTAGAGGCATAAGGTTAGTCTTTCGCATAAGCCCTTTTTCGCCCCACAATAAACGTTGTGTGAATACCATAGAGGAAGGGAGTAATGAGATTTGCTCTGTAGACGTATCCATCGCACTAAAAAGATCTTCATTCACCTGTGCAGAAAGGGGAATCGTTAACAAAAAAAGAATTAGGGTAGTAAAACGTATCATATCAATATGTAATCAAAATTTCCTTCCAAATCAAAAACCAGTTCAATCCTATTATTGAATTTTAATTCAATTTTATGCTGCTCAACCTCTACTTCATTACTGGGTAGGTTGGAATAATTTACAGTAAGGTACATCATATTTTTTTTCTTTAATCGCTACTGTTAAATTCCTGTTTTGGAAAGTTGAATATTGCCTTTCGTTCTCATGATTTTCTTGATTATTGAATCAAATAAGCTTCCTTTTGTAAAGGAATTTATTTTACCCTACTTTTTTTTGAAAAAATCAAAAAGAAGACACCACAAACAATCCAAACGGGTAATGTTAAAAAGGATAAAAAGATCTCCATTTGTTGGGAAAAAACATAGCCCCCAACCGCAGCCAAAAGCCAAGACCAAAGTACAGCGCTGTTGAATTGGATTTTTTGCGTTTCAGCATAATCAATAATTAAATTCCATTTTTCGCCAAAAAAATGTTGGAATACAATAATTGCCCCCATAGGGGCTAAAATAAATCCATAAAGGGCCACAAAATCTAATAATTTCATGGCAAAAGCCGGAAACAGCCCAGCTAAAGTGGCAATAGAACCCGCAAGCAGGGTAACTTTAAATCGAGAGGCGTTTGGTATGATGGCTTGAAAGGCCAATCCTGCTCTGTAAATGGTAGGGTTTGCTGTAGTCCAACCGGCAAGGATGACCACCAAGATTCCAAATACGCCTAGGGCATTATAGGCTAGTGGCCCTGGAGCTACTTCGGGAGCAGAACCCTGAGCCAGAAGGGTTTGAGCCTCTGCTGATTTTAAATAGACCGCATACAATAAGGCTGCCGCAATCCAGGCCATAAAATGGCCTACATACATACCTGCTGCTGATGTCCATCCCGATTGTGCTTTTTTAGCATACCGAAAAACCGAAAGGTCAGACATTCCAATATGCATAGCCGCATTGGCAAACCATGACCAAATAGCCACATGCCAGAACGTATACTTTACTTGCCCTGGAAAGGGATCTGATCCTTCTCCCCATAGGTCCCAAAACCCAGAAAAACTGCTCACCTCTAATTGCCCCAGTGCTACGATCCCGCTCAATAAAAATCCTAAAACAATTATTGGCGCCATGTAATTTGCTGCTTTTGAAACTGTGTCGTAACCCTTTGCCGCTACAATTGATATTAATGCGCCAATAGCGATAACAATGATAACCCAAGTTATTCCATTGGGCAAGGTGTCTGATAATTTTGGCATTTCCATCCCGAAGGGAATACCAACGGCTGTTGCAGAAACTGTAATCATAGCCCCTGCTAAAAAACAGAACAATATACCGTTAGCTAAATTATAGAGGATTACCAGCTGTTTGCCGCAAATTTTTTCAAGTTGAAAGTAGAGCGTTAAGCGGTACTGAACCGCAATTTCTGCTGTAAGAAAACGCCAGCATAACACCGCCATCAGATTTCCTACTAGTAATCCAAAAATCAAATCAAAAGCAC
>Ga0181599_1001792_pt1 | contig 20219 bp, 49 predicted proteins | sample 041ome_3_FD_148658 | JGI IMG/M metagenome (GOLD analysis project Ga0181599, IMG submission 148658) | Coastal salt marsh microbial communities from the Groves Creek Marsh, Skidaway Island, Georgia - 041405US metaG (spades assembly) | ecosystem: Environmental > Aquatic > Marine > Intertidal zone >...
ACCTATAAAGTTGTCGATGTCAACATCATAATACATTTTAATTTGCTCTATTAATGGCATATCTTTGATGTATTCTTCAAATGTTGGTAAGTGATCCAAAAAACCTTCCTCTCTAAATAATTCTCTGACGTGTGATTGTAAATTAATTTTTTTCATTGTTCATTTTATTTCCTCGCAACCAAAAACTCCCCTATCGCCATGAGTGTGACGAGTGTGATATTTACTTAAAACTTGTTTGTCTTCGGGGATTGGGTAAAATAATCTATCTGCTCCATATTCATCTAGTAAATCTTCAACAAGAGTTTCCGCATGAGTTGCATCCTGCGCATTTACTTCAATATATCCACCGATCTCTTCTGTTATTGATAATCTAAATTTTTTCATTTATTCCACTCTATATCTTTGTAAGTTATTTCTTCATTAAATACAAAATTATATAAACTGACTAATTCTACTATTCCGCAATCAGCAATGTAATCTTGTAATTTGACTATAATTTGTGTTTCTTTCATGTCGTTAAAGTAGGCTAATTTGCATGATATGTCAAGCATTTTAATGGTTTTTTCATAAAAGGTTTATGTTTATATAGTTAAACAATAATTTTGCATCTTTTATCATGCGTTTATTGCAATCTACCCCCTGCATCTAATACATTGCGAAGACAACTTGATTGACCTGCTCGCGCAGTAACTTTCTTAACCTTGGCAAATGCACTAGGATCATTAAAAGTTTGCATGACCATTGTCGATTTGTCAAGATAAACATTCATACCCTTGCGAGGTATAGAGTTGGAAACCTTGATGCCATGATTTATTGATTTCTGTATATCTGCTAAAAATGCTTCTGCCGTATTCATAATTATATCTTCGCATATCTCTTTCTACTTGTCAAATAAAATTTTAAAAAATTTTATTTAATTTTAATTAATTTAAATTTCTTGTAACCATTCGATTACATTAGCTTCATCATCTTCTTGTTTTTGAATTGCATCATATAAGTTTTCTCCATGTTGTGTTTCAAAGAAATTAATAAAATCTTGATGTTCTTTGTTGGAGTAATCAAATAATTTTTCTGTTTCAAACCAATGATTTGTATATTCATCCTTTAATTCAAAATATAATGTTAGTTTATGTATCTTGAAGTCTTGAAGTATGGCATAGTCGGGCAAATTATGAGTTCCACCTGTTCCCCCTGTGCAATGAGTTCCTGCATAATCAAAAGAATCGTTATCAATGCACCAATTCGCATCTCCCTCGATATTTGCGTAATACTCTATGCCGTTTTCATTGAATTGAAATCCGTCTAGTTCAAATGATACATTTTCTTCCATGACTCTACCCTAATGTAAGTTTGAATTATTGTCAAATCTTTTTTTAATTACTTTCTGCCGTTCTTCTATTGTGATAGTAATAGACCTTCTGACCATCTTTACCTAATTTAGCATCTACAATAGCAAAACCCAAACCATTTAAACAAATTAATTGGTGTTGTGTAACAAAATCTTCACCTGTTAAACCTCTAATGTTATCTTTATGAATAGAAACAACTTGAATTCCTATTTTATTTTGTGGAGTCTTAACTCTCGATATAACTATTTCGTCAAGTGAAAATTTAATCATCCCAATTCTCCCATTCTTTTGTTTTGTATGAGTAGAACATTCTTGGAGAATGCGAACCTAATTCGTAATAGAACCAACTAGAATGTTTATTTGAATAAATAAGTGGGTAAAACTCTTGAGTCGTAAATAACCAACCATGTTTTTCATCATAAATCCATCCATTAACGAAGGGTGTGTTAGCTACATTAGTTAAAGTAGAAACCTCTTCTTTATAAAACTTAATAATATCTACATTTCTGTAATTTTGAGCTTTAGCTCTCATTAAAGAGTCTTCAAGATTCGCTACTTTTTCTAAAAGCTCAGAAAAAGAAAGTTTTTCATCATTAATATCAATTAAATTGGTATATGAAGATAATAATTCTATAACATCTAAAGAATCTAATGATTTATTATAAATTCTAAAATCATCCATAAAACCATTAAAGCAAGAAAACTTAGATGATTTTTCATTAATGACAGGACTAAATCCAATATATAAAATATTAGGATTATACAAATTAGCAGGGTTATGTGAATAAAATATATCTTGCAATACTCCATTTACATATATTGATGTCTTTCTTTCAGCAAAAGATAGTGTGTAAAAATTCCAATTCGAGTAATCGTTTAGAGCAGAATGCCAACCTGCTCCAAGTCCTTGATTGTTACCTTTGTTTAGATATAAAGCAGAATCATCTAAATAAAGCGAAACTGCACCCCAAAAAGAATCTTGACCAAGGTAAAATAAAGGAGACGATTCAATAGATAAAATTTTAGACCAAAAACTTATCGTAGCTTCTTTCTCTATTTTTTGAGAAGGAATAAAAGCAGTTATATAACTATTAAATCCACCAAACTTAATAGCAGAAGAATTAATATCATGTCTATCTGCCACAAGAGACACATCTCCATGTCCAAATGAATCGGACTTATAAACACTAGAATCAATAAGAGTCTTTTCGTTATCCATGAAATCCATATCTAAGTGAAGAATTAAATTCTCATCAAGAGATGATCCATAAACAGAAACACAAACAAACAAAAATAAAAATAATTTTTTCATACTAAATAAGATAAAACAATTAAACCTATAATAATAATTAATAACTCCATTAATCGACCAAATAAGAAATAATAAAAGAGATGAGATAATTAGTATCAATAAATGCTCGTTCAAAATCTTTAATGTTCATAAAAAACGCTATACTTTTTTTATATAAATTAATTTGATCGAACAAATCTTTATCTTGATATTTTTCTTTAAACTCTAATTCTAAACCTGTTAAAGTAATTAAGTTTTTACTAAGACTTTTTTGTGTGTTCATGATTTCTTTTAATTAAAGCATTATGTATAATGTTTCTAGTGGGTTTATCCAAGTATCTACCTTGTTCATCTTTTGGGATGCCTTGCAATACTTCCGTATAATCTAAGTCTAAAACTTTACAAATACATTTCATCTTTCTTAATATTCCAATATTTTTATATCTTAAAATTGCCCAAACCGCATCAGCAGTTACATCGTCACAATTTTCCAATAATTTATCTAATTTAGCATTCATACTTCTATTTCATATAAATAAAGAGGTCTATCGTCATCACATCTGACGAAATAATTAGTTTCGTTATCAACTATGTTCATAATTTCAGAACAAGTCAACTTTTCATCTCTTGAAACTTTAAGATCAGCAAGATGTTTTAATGTTACTTTTTGACCACTATGTAAACGATTACCAATATAAACATTGTATGCTTCGACTAAATCATTTTCTGACGTGTCATCATCATCTTCAAATTCTTTAGCTACAAAGTCACGATGTTCGTCTTCAGTCCAATCAGAATCATCATCATCCCACTCGCCTTGATCTACCCAATCGTTTTCATCTTCTTCGTCTTCATCGAAGTTGACGTCATCATCTGATCCATAAATAGGTTTATTAGCCTCGTAGACAGGTCTATTTAACTCTTTGCGAGTATCTGTAATGTCAGACACAACTCTGTACTTTGAGACACGTAGCTTTTGGAAGTCACAATCAGTTGGAACGGAGACTGCATCAGCAGGATCAAACTCTACAACAAGCAATCTACCACTTTCTCCTGCCCAATTATTGGCATAATCGTATGAGCCAACATGAAGACCGAAAGAGCAATGGTTGTCTCTGTTGTCATCTACACAACGACGTGCAACTTCGATAGTCGCGCCAACTTCATTGAGAATTTGATGACGTTCATTGGTTTCACCTTGAACAACGATTGTATCGGCATTGCCTGTGCTACTCCAATAATCATCTTGAACACCTTTGTATCCAAGACAAAGACCTTCGGGAGTTGTGGGTAAAGATTTATAACCAAGAAATGTGTATAATTCTGCAACACTATTGGCACTTGGATTGGCTTGCAATCTAGTAATGAAATTAACGATTGGAGCAGAATCTTTTGCACCTGCACGAAGCATTTCAATTAATTTATCTACAACAACACCATGAAGACGATGCCCCTTGTAATAAACAACTTCGTCTTTAACCTCGATGTCGCCTTCTACAAAATCTTCAACTGACTTGGCAATGTCAACTAGATCACCTAAACGATCATATTCACCATCAAGAATAGCTTTCTTGGCATTGTGGAAATTAGGATGATCTTTGCGGAGAGTATATGGTTTACCTTCCCAAAAGATTGTGAGTGAATTTTCGCTTTGTATGTATGGAACTTTATTCATAATTTTTAGCTTTCTGATTTAATGTTATGTTAAGAGTATAGATTGATTTTTTTAATAAGTCAAGATTTTTTTTAAAAAGTTTGGAGAGGGGATTTTACTCCCCATCTCCATTTTTATCACACAAATTGATATAGTCTTCAAACTTGGTTTGAATATTGCCATGTCTGTAATGATCTTTGACTGCACCATAGTAAGAAATGGAATCGGCAATAAAACTTAAAAGAGAATACTTGTTTGTTACTTTCTCAATAGTTTCAAGCATTGATTCTGAATCAACGTCAACATCTAAAGTATCCAATAACCATTGGCGATCATGTAGAGCAATATACATAACTGAAGAAGATGCTTTTTGCTTATGATCTGCGGTATTGATTACTGAGCAGATGTCATTTACTTGATGCAAAAGATGATCTTCAGAGAGGAAATTTAAATTCATATTTGGATTAACAAACACATTTTCAATAGGACTAAGAGAGTCCATAATTTTTTGATAATCTGATTTGGTTTCCGAGGTTAATACCCTTCTGAATGTAATAGAGCAATCTCTTTTGTTCTCTCTAACATATTCCTTGTAATGGTCAAGCATAAAATCAGCAAAACTAACCCAATTAGATTTATCTAATTTCTTAACATCTGCTTTGCGAACACCGAAGACAACTAAATTTGCCAACTCTTCGTTATCTACTGACTTGCCAACTGCGCGAACTTGACTAGATAAACTATATACTTTATCCAAGTCCCATAATTCATTTTTAGGGCAATCAATTTGATAACGAGTGATTGGAACATAGATTAATTTTCCATCAACAGAACCTTCCATATCTCCTGCTTCAACAGAATTAATTGGATCATTGACATTTGACCAATAATCTGCATTTTTATGAGCATAACCTTTTTTCTTGACCATTTTAAATAATGGTATAGACGCTCTGCTCTCTCCACTTACACGATTGTAGACAGGTTTTTCTTTCTCAATTTTCGATGCGTAACGAATATGTTTTGAATCAATTAAATTGAAATTCCATTCGTTATTCATATAATCAATACCATCTTGATTGGCAGGATTAATGAAAAAGATTTCTTGTAAATCTTCATCTTCATTGAACAATGTTCTAGCACGAAGATTGTTGCCATGAGAAGAATCTAAATCTTGATATACAAACAAATAATTGTCTTGACAAAATGCTTTGTTTTGCTTACTAGAAAATACTTTGTAACCATTGCGAGCATCATTGTCTTTGGTTCTGATTGATCTAGTAATGGTAATGTTATCTGATTCGTCATAAGGAACAGAGAAATGAGCATTTTCAATCTTTACGCCATTCCATTCAAAAGCATTATCAAAAATCCTGCGCATTGAATGAGATAAACTATTGACTATAACTGCATGATTTCTTTTTGCTTCCCACAAATCTGCACTATCTGCAAGTTTCAACTTAGCGATTTCAAGAATTTCTTGACTTGCATTATACAATGCTTTGCATAATTCTTTTTGTGTTGCCTTGTTATATTCTAATGCTTCACGACTATGATGCAACTTTACAGAACCTATTGGCATACGAAGATAGAAGTTTCTTTCTTCTAATAATTCACCTACGATTTGTTTAGCTTTATCGTCTTTAATAAAGTTACTTACATTTACCGCACTTCTGTCGAGACGATAAGTAACTCTACCCATGATAACATGACAAGAATGATTATAACCATAATATCCATTATCATCATTTTCTAAGATAAACCAATTATCTTTCTCGCTTTTTAATGAAGTTTTAACTTCGGGAATAAAGTCATCTTCTTGACCAATAAATTTTGGCAATTCATCTTCAGGAAAGAATCTGAAAAATTTCTTGACAACATCAGTAAATTCTGATATATCACCTTCTGCAACTGCAACTTCGATAGATAAACCTGTTGGTTCGTTGCTTGGTTCTTCATGCAACTTAACAATCTTAGTGTCATCATCATCATTTACAAATACATTGTAAGATGTTTTTAATCCACCATGATAAGATACACAAGTGAAGTTGTCACCATAAGATAATGGAGCAAACTTACCGATACCGAAAGCACCGATATAATTGTTGGATTCACGCTTGGTTGACTTACCATACTTAGAGTAAAGACCGAAAACATTTTCTTGGCTAAGTCCACCCCCGAAGTCACGAACTGAAAAAGTTGGATTCATAGTTGATGGCAACTTGATCTCGATTTGTCGAGTTACTCCTGCTTCCTTGTTTGCATCAAGAGCATTAGCACTAATCTCACGAACTACCGCAAGACGAGTGTTAGAATAATTGTTACGAAGAAGAGATGCTACATAACGCATATCTTCCGCATCAATAGTGCAGTTGACTTGTTCAAAGTCATGTGATTGAACTACTTGTTCTTTACTTTTTTGTGTGATAATCATTTCGCTTTACTTTCTTTTTTGTGTGATAAAATTTAAACTATGCACTTAGTATTGCATATATAAAATGGTATGTCAAACTTTTTTTAAAAATTTTTTAAAATTCTTTTTCAAGAGGCTAAAATCATGTTTAATGTTTCTACCGCACTCTCATGTTGTATTCTTTCTTTCTTGGAGATAAAGAGGGGGTCATTGCATTTTGGACAACGATATTTGTAATTTTTTCTTAATCTGTGCATACCATAATGTATTCCGCATTTACAAGTGTGATTGTATTTGTAATGATCTTTTGGCTTATTTAAATTATCTTTAGAACAACTTTTTGCAATAGCACCAATTTCTCTGCAAACTTTTTTCCATAATACACCATGACCCATGCCCAATTTACCATAACGAACATAAGCTAAACCATGAGCAATTTCATGCAATATAGTGTCTTTAACATCTTCTATGTCATTTAACTCAACATACCATTTAGATAAAAGGATAAGTTTTCTGCGGTAGCTACAAGTACCTAAAGCATTTTTTTTGTTTTGCCAACGAAACTTCCAATCATAAGGAAGATCATGCTTATACATTAAATAATTAGTTAATCCTTCAGCTTTTCTTAAATTCATAAAACCACAATAACCCTTTGAATTTAAATTGTCAAATTAAAAATTTAAAAGATAACGACCAAAATCTTCGCTAATGGAAGCCACAAACTTACGTAAACAAATTAAATTAGATTTTGCTTTGTATATGTATTTAGCTTTCAACCAAAAATCAATTTTCCTTTTGTATCTAATAATTTGTTTAAGTTCAGACCATGTAAATTTAGAAGAATGCTCATTGACAAAATCAATGATATTTAATTTCTCATCTTCAATATCCTCTAAACCATTTTCTAATATAATTTGATCCATTTTATTTAATTTGTGCGAGGAAATTGTTCACGCTCATGTCTAAATGCAAATTAATTGTTTTAAGCGCTTCTTCAAACTTTGTTCCATCAGCTATGCTATCTAAAAAATCGTTCATCAAATTCAAGGCATAATCTTCAGTTATTTGTTCTGAAGCTATTAAATCTTTCATTCTAGCAACTAGACTACTATATAATTTATTTTCATCCTTCATCGTTAAACAATAAAATACAAAAGAAAAGAATTGTCAAACCTATCCCTGTTAATACTGAAATTAATTGCAATATTTCTACAATATCTGTTGTCATTTTAAATGAGATGGTTTATTGTTTGCGGTTAATTCTTGCTCTATGTCAAGCAAAATCGAATCTGCTAGTTTTATTTGGTCATAATTACGATCACTTATTTCAACACCATTATTTAATTCATCAAGAATTAATTCTGCCGAACTAATTATTTGATACAAGAAATATTCTTTTTCGCTTAAACTCATTATGCTACCATTAAATCATGCTCAAGATGATGCTCGACAGATTCTCCATTATTAAATGGAATAACAACTTCGATAATAAAGTTTAAGACTGAATTTGTGATTTGAGCTATTTCTTCTAAGTTTTGAGTAGACATATAATTTGAGTCTCCTTGTCCACCATAAGCAATTCTGTAACCTTCACAAACAGGAGCAATTTTGCCCACTTTTTGAGTGGTATAACGACCATTCGAGCCTTGTACCCATTGTGTTCTTTGATGAAAACTACCTACATAAACAAGAGCATCTATTGGTGAAAACATATTGCCTACACTATCGTTTTGTGCTACATAATCTATAAAATCAATATCGGCAGTTGGAAACGGAGTTTTTAAATCTTTTAATTTAACATGAACCGCGCGATATTTGTCTCTATCGTAATAAGTATAGGGTTGACCATTCCATGTTGTTTTGTGTTTTGACGCCCCGCCCGTGAGTCTCGCCATATCATGGTCACGATCAGCCTTAGTAGAATAACTTAAATAATTTGTACTTGGCACAAGTTTCTTTACTAAACTATTGCTTTTAAACATAATGTCCGTTGGTTGCCAACGATTCCATTTAACTCTACTTCTCTCAAAGAATTTCATAATTTTCGCTTTCTATTTTATTGATTAACTTTAAATGATCTCGCAACATTTTGCAAGCACTTAATACTAATTTATTTTGATCTGTACTTTCGCCAATAGCAGAAACCTCTGCTTCATTAACGACTAATTCTAACGCTTCTTCTAATGTCATAACTCTACTAAAACACAAGGATCACACTTTGTCAAACTTTTTTTAATTTTTTTTAATTTGATCCGAAAAGATTATTCCATTCGTCTCTAATTTCAATATCGGGTACTTCATCAAGAGGAGTATGTCCGTACAATAACATATCAATGATAGATGAAACATCCATGTTCATTGCCTCTTGTTCTGCTAGATCATACCTCATCTCATCTACTGATGGTTCGCTCTCTCTTGTTTGTCTTTCTGTCGTTCTCATAATTTAATCTCCCTCTCTTGTTGCTACTACCAATAACTTAACATCGTCTTCAGTTCCTGTCAAACCAAAAAGTTCAACAACATGATGAAAGATTTCGCCATCTTCGGGCGCGACACTAATCCATGAGCAGTTTTGTTCTTTGCCATCAACATCATTGACGACAACATCCCACTCATGCTCTACTAATCGAGCTTTTTGATATTTAGTTAGCTTCATTTACTGCCTCATTTTTATTTTCTAAATCTAATTCTAAGGATTCTAGTTTATTATACAATTCATCTAATTGTTTATTTACTTTCTTGATCTCCGTAAAATTATTAGGTTCTTGAGAGTCTAAATAATCTGATTGAATTTCAAGCAATCTGATCTTTTTATTTAATTGTATAATTTCATCTGTCATATTTATTGATATTTATATATTTATTGTTCATTGATTGAATCCCAATCAATTTCTGTTTGTTTTACTTTCCATGCAATCTCGCCATTTGTGGGATCAGTATATTCAATTTGAAAATCACAATCATCAAGAGTTTTGTATGGATCATATTCCCTAACTATTTGCTCTGCTTCATCTCGACTTTCTGCTTCAACATAAAAGCAATTAATTATTTTAATTCCTACACAATATTCTTTTTTCATTCTTCTTCCTTTAATGCTTTCTTTTTTAATTGTTTTAACGATTCGTAAACTGATTTCCAAGAATCTTTACCTTTCTCCATCTCGGAAATGTATTGCAAGACTTCATCTATACATTGCGAAACAGGAACTTTAACTCTTAACATTTTCATTTTTATTCGTGTGTGCATTTTGCTCCCCAATCAAGTGAAGCATCATCATTTAAATCGCAAGCAATTTCAATGTTAGTAATATTATGCCATGCTTCATCAGCAAATATTTTACCATTAGCCTCTAAACTTGGCTCTCCAAACCATTTACGAGAATGTTTATTAGAAGCAATATGACGTGCGACAAGCTCAATATCACTAGCAATACAATCCAAGCGATGTCGAAGCTCAAGATTTTCTTTCATCAATCTCTCTAAGTTATCTTTGTGGATTTTATCTTCAACTTCTTTTAGATAAGTATAAGCATTCTCTTGTTGCTTTTCTGCAAGAGTGGCATTTACTGAATCTTCGTAAGTTGGGTAATCGTCTCCTATAATTTCATTCATTATCTAATTCCTCTATTTTTTCTTTAATTGCATTTTGACATAATTCATTAAATGTTATATTTCGCTCATGTGCGAACATCATGTACTTTAACAAATCTTTATCGTCAAAGTCAAGCTCAATCGACTCATATTTTACTTTTGTTAATAAAAATCCACCATCTTGCTCGACAAATTTTATTTCATCACCTTCTTCCCAACCTAATCTGTCAAGTATATCATCAGGAATATTAAAAAACAATTCACCATCTTCTGTTTCTTGTAGTTTTAATTCATTCATACGCTAATTAGTTCTTTGATTGTTTCCATGCTATTTATCTTGATATATTCTTAAACTTTTGTCAACACTATAAGGTTCTACATCTCCATTTTGAACGATTTTTTTATCTTCGTAAGGAGCGACAATTCTTCGATAAAATTCAGAGCTAACGCAAGATAAAACTCCCATAACATCATTACAGGCTTGATAGTTGTGATTAGAGTTTTCTAGGTAATTAGATATAAGCTGATGGATTGCATAATTTAATTCACCCGCATTGGTGATTTTACCTTCTTTAACTTTTAATTTCTGAGATGTGGGTATGTATGGCATATTAATGTACCCTTTTTGATTCTGCTTCTTCTCTTGTCATCTCGCCCCTAATAAATGCACCGAAATCATCATTGTCTAAATGAGAAGTATCAATAGGCTTGACTCCAAACTCTCCTATTAATTCAAGTTCTTTGATTCTTTGGTTAAGTCTTTGATTCATCTGTTCTTTTAACTCAAACATTTGATCTACAATGTCTGCAATAAGAGGATACCCTGCAAATTCATAAAGGCGAGTATCTAGCCCACTTTCAGAATCGTACATACTTTTTAACTTTATTATTTCTTCTGATTTTGTCATAACTTGAGTTTGTGGTATTTTTTTGTATTTGTCAATAATTATTTTGATTGTTGATTAGTTTTTTTTATACATTCGATGTTAGATTGATACATCTCGGCTTGACGCTTGATTAAATCTTGATGATGAAACTTAATTTTATTTATCGCGCTAGACTCTTTAATCTTCTTAGAAACTACTTCATTTACCCAACATTGAACCTCTCTTTGAGTTAATCTATAAGGAAAGTTTCTACAAAGAAACTTATAGAAACGCCCGCTAATTCTGCCTTCCTTTTTCTTTTTAATTAAATATTGCCTATATTTGCAATTTTGTGGAGTGTGAATGGTTTTCATAAATCTTTATTTAGGTTATCAAGTTTAGGATCGGTTAATTCCATAGAATCCTCTTCTGATTCTTTTTCTCTTTCTTCTATATAGGTTATTTCTGCATTTTGTCTCCATGCCTTACTGATTTCCCAATCAGCATCTACCTCTTCAAATACTCTTGTTTCTGCTTCGTCTTGCGATTCTGCATCAATAAAGTACGTGCGGTAAGTTGTGCTTGCTATTTCAATTTCGTATCTTTTTATTTCTCCCATTGTATTTCTCCGTTTTGATATGTAAAAATATATTCAGAGTCATCCATATCTATTTCGTGATATTTATTATTCTCTGTTGGTGGATTAACTCCATAAAGAGAAAGACCAAATGACCAATTACTAGAATCGGTATATTCATATTCGCCCGACCCATCTTGCTTGACTTGACAAAAATCATCACCACAATAAATATTGTAGTCTATGAAATTTCCATCTTCTAATTTGTAACTATTCCAATAGTCGAAATTATCTCCATCAGTCTCAACTTCGGGATCAGCAACAACTTTCTTAATATGAGTTAATGCTAAATCTGCAATCTTTAACTTTACTTCTTTACTTACTTTACTTAGTTCCATAATTCTTCCTCATAGTTTTCGCTTTTATATATTGGGGTGTACTCACCCATGTAAGCACCCTTAGTATTAAATTCATAAAATTCTATGGCATCATCCATACTCATGCCGTCTTCCATATATATTTGTATAATAGCCTCTTCACTATATACAACTCTTTTATTCTCATAACCAATGATAGCTGAATCAAACCTTGATCTTGGCTCAAGTACGATTGATCTCGGTTCATCTCTATTATCACTTTCTATTTGATCTACTAAATCTTGATTCATAAAACAACCTTACCATAACAAAATCCATCTGTCAATAATTTTTATATTATTTTTAAAATTTAATGTGTAGTATTAATTGTGAAGTCATATCCAAATATCGCTTTAAATAGAAATGCTAGCGTTGCATTTAATCATGTTTGGGATAGTCAGAATGAAGAATGGATTCCAATGTCGCAGAATCCATACGATGTAAATTTATCGCAAGCAAAATCAAGCATCCATAAATTTGGAGCATTACCAACGATTGCAAGCAAAACATCAGAAGAAACAATATGGGATGGAACAGGAATATATGAATTTCCATCAAACGATGGAGTGACTTTAACCATTGCTTCTTCAAACACAAATGACAACCAATCTTTCGTTGTCATGGGGTTAGATGAAAATTTCTTAGAACAAACTTGGGAAGGAAATTTAAATGGATTAAACGATGTTAGCATAAGCGGAACTTGGACAAGGGTATTTAGAGCATATAATAATGGTTCAAATGATTTGGCGGGAGATATTTCCATTAAAAACGGATCAACAATTTATACTAAAGTGTTAGCTCAACACAATCAAACATTAATGGCGATTTATACAATACCCGATAATTATACAGGAAAACTATTAAAACTTCATGCTAGTGCAAATAACACAGATACATCTAGCGGTTTAAATGTACTTTGCCATCTAAAAACCCGTGAATATAACAAGGTATTTAGGACAAGAAATATATTAAGTTTTTCTGATTCTCAACCATTAACAGAAGAACTTACATTTCCATTGACTCTTCCACCAAGAACTGATATTTATATAAATAAAATAAGTTCAAGCTCAACAGGTGGAACTATAAGTGCTGAATTTGATATAGCTTTATTATAAAGCATCAAGTGTTTTTGTTTTTTTTACTTTTACTCCAATTTATTTTATCATAGTTTTTTTTAAATTGTTCAGATAAGTTTCTTGGACTAGAGCCTTTTCCGTTTTGATGATTTGCTTTGCTTTTGACTTTTGAGTTGGGATCAACCTCTTTCATAATACAAAAATTATTTTACATATTTTTTAATTTCGCCATTTTTTAAACTTAATTCACTTTCTATATTTTCTGCCACATTTTGACCGACAGATATTTCGTGATCTTTAGACAAAGAGTTTAATAATTGAGCTAAATTTTTTCCTGTTTTAATTCTATAATCTTGTCCTGCAAGAAATAAATTTTCAGTAGTCATCAAAGTCAAATCATCTATCTTAATTAAGATATGATTGATTGAATCTGAACTACCTCTGACTCCTATTTTTATCATATCAATACCAACAACTATAATAAACACGCCACTTATTGTCAAGCATTTTTCTTGCTTCTTCTACGAACATTAAGTCATTCTTCTTGTACCAATAATCGTTTTCGGGAAATGGTTCATTATTTTCATCGTTCCAAAAATAAGAATCACTACCCCAAAAGAAACCACTAGCTTCGGGAAACTCAAAATTATTGATAGCATATTCTAGTTCATTTATATCTGATCTAGTCAATCGCAATTCAACGCAATTAAATGCACTACCATAGCCCTCATCTTCATTAAAATCTTCGGGAAAGTTTGGACAACCCTTGTTTTCCCAAAGTTGTTGCATCCAACCTTGCAAGCGATTATGTTTGCGCCATTCCATTATTTGAACATCGTCCTGATTATTTCTCTTGCGAGGTGGACGAGCATAACCATATTGATCTAATCCCATAATATTTATCCACTTGTTTTTTCTTTATTTAAGTAATTTTGATCGAAAATGTCGTCTTCATCTAAGATTTGATGTTTTCGTTTAAAATTCTCATGCTCCATCCACAAGTTGTCACACCAAGTTTGATGTGTTTGACTCATACCCATTAACATATTTAACAACTCGTCATCTGTATATTGTCTAGGGGAGTCTCCGATGGCAAAAATAAGTGCATCAATATTATCTTGGATATTGGACATTTTGCTTATTGCTTCTTCTAATTTATTCATGGTATCTAACTATATATAATTTTTATTGTGCGTCAAGAATTTTATCGCTTTTTGCGAGATTTTCTTCTGCCCACATGGGTTGAAGATTTGTGTAATGGCAGAGTTTGATTATGTCTTCTTCTGTTTCTGCGGTAGATAATGGTATAATATGGTCTATATGCCAACCATAAAGTCCATGATTATCAAAAGTCATTGCTTCTCCTGTTTCGGTATGGTTGTAAAATTGTTTAGATAAATGCTCTGCTAATTCTTGCCAATCATTTAAGTCAAGAAGTTTTAATGATTGGTTATTTTTTTTCTGACCAATAGATTCAAATGCAGTAGCACAAGACCTGCTATAATTTCTTCTTAATTTAAAAATAGGGTCTTTTTTTCTCCTTTGTTTTTGGTAAGAAAGCACTCGCTCTGCGATTTTAGATTTATTGGCTTGGTAATAAGCCTTGCCTCGCTCTGCGATTTTCTCTTTGTTAGCTTCACGATAAGCCTTGCCTCGCTCTGCAATTTTCTCTTTGTTGGCTTCACGATAAGTCTTGTCTCGCTCTGCAATTTTCTCTTTGTTAGCTTCACGATAAGCCCTTGCTCGCTCTAAAATTTTCTCTTTGTTAGCTTCACGATAAGCCTTTTTGTGTGCTTTTTGTTTTTCTTTATTTTTAAATGGCATCGTACTTAACAATATATGTTTTAAATGATCTGTCAACTAAAATGTCGTGGATCATTGTATTGATAATTCTTTTGCTTCCACCCGCAAGACCGCAAGAAATGCCGTAGGGCAAGCCTAGAACCTTTTCTTCGTCATCATGCTTGCTTTGCCATTCAATGTGATCTGCGACATTGTACAAGGCATTATAAAATGCTTCGTAATTAACTGCTCGTTTGCCCCCGATTTTATCTTGCGTATACATATTATATACGCCTTTCGTTTGGGTAGCATCAGTCCATGCGAAACTATACCAACCTAATTGATTGTCCCCTTCCATCATTGCATGACAATCGGCGCTATATGCTTCGGGGTAAGTGTGCTTTATATCAAGAGCAATACCTGCACCCATAACATTATGGGTATTACAAGAATGAGCTATGTAATCAAACCCATGAAAGTGCATCTTTAATAAGTTGCCGTTAATTAATTCTATATTTTTAGTGGCGATCATGCATTGTTATATATAACCATTTTAAGAGATCATGTAAAGATTTTTTGAATCTATTTGGATTGTTGCGACTTTTCCAAAAATCTAATTCTTCCATGCAAAAATCATAACGTTCTTTAAATTCTTCAAGCACAGATATTGGAAAATCTGAATCCAATATATGATTGCCTAAAATTTTTATGTATTTTACATAATCCGTATTTTCTTCTGAATTTAAATTCATTTACTCATTTTCTCAATAAATAAACCAACAAAGACGAAAATAAAAATCGCACAAACTACATTAACGTCAATCATCTTTTTATTGCAGAGATGATTGATAAAACACCCTGTTGATTCTTTGTATGTAGTTGCTCGCCATTGATAAATGTTATTTTCCACCATCTTTCCTTCTTGAAAGAATCAACACGCTCTTTCACGTAGACAACGTTTTTAGGATTAATGAAATATTTTTCATTATTTGAATCTTCTATTTGAATCATAATATTTATAAATAATTTTCAGTTTTTCTTTTTTTATTCATCCAATCTGAGTTAAGACCGACAAAATCATATAATTTCTTGAAAGCGGAAAGTTCACATGGGTTATTTATTTCATAATTAGTTATGCATATCTCTTTACCTAATTGATAAACGAGGTTTTTTAATTCATGAAGACAAATTTTATGTGTTTTATTTTCTGTTGTGTCCATCTCTAAAAATTAATTCCAATCATAATCTATGTTGTACGCAACTGCGCGTCGTTTATTCCAACCTTTCGATGGGCAAGTGACTTCGATACAAATATCACGCCCAAGAGAATCGCCATCTAATATTGGTGCGCCGTCTTTATCCATTTCTTCTACCCAATCAATATTTAGATCATCAGATGGAAAAAGGTCGTATTCTGATTCGTCATCCAACCACATGATTGGTGCAGACCAAACATCTTCATCATCTTCTTGTCTAATTGTTAGCCAACTATCTACTTTTGTATTCATAATAAATGCCAAATTAAAATTAAAAATATTAACAGGTTTAAATAATGCAATGTTTGCAATAATTTCATAATGTACATGAAATTAACATCCACGTCAAGACCAAAAGAATAAAAAACTCAAAATAGAAATAATCAATATTAAAAGAAACTCTATTAAAGCATTCAACGACAAAACTCCATAACCGATTCATTATTCTAAATCTTTTAATATATCATCTAATTGCTCTAGCGTTATCTCTTCACTTTTATCCATGTCTTTGCAAAATTCAGAAAATTTAATTTTATCGTATTCTAATATTTTTTCTCCATCAATGATATGTTTATTTACATCATGTATCATTAATTCTAAAGTGTCAAGCAAATCTGTTGGACTTTCTCCAATTATTTCGGGATTTTCGCTATGAGCGCATATTTCACCATCGTCATTGTACATGACTTCATAAAGACCATAAGCGTCTTTGTCTTTAATTATACGATAGTTCCACATTATTCTCTACCTGTTAGTATATACAATGTTTGTAAATATAGCAAGATAAAAACCATCCCAATAAATAAAAATATTTCTTTAATTGATTGTAATTTATTCTTCATTTACTTTTTCCCATCTATTGTCATAATTTAATCTGAACATACCTTGATAACCTTCATCTCCACCTATTCTTTCATGTGGAGCGAATAAAGTCAAGTAAAATTTACTATTTTCTTTTTGAAAAAGATAATAAGGCTTGCCAATAACAGGTTTGAACCTCATTTCAGCATTGAAAATTATTTCGTTCCACTTGAATTCGTCATATAGTTCTTTGAATTCTTTTTTTAATTTATTAAACCTTTCATCGTAATGTTTATTTGCTCGATGAACTGCTCCATCTTTCCAACCGCCCAAACTATGGTCGGGCTTAATAACAGGAGCGCCCAAATTACTAGCATAAGGAAGAGAGTGAGGGTTTGGCGCGACATTGTCGGGCAATTCTTTTTCATCCATTACTTGTCTCTTTCAACTTTGTATGGTTATGTTTTTGTTTTAAGTGTTTTTAAGATTCTCTATCGTTGTTCCAAAGATTAAATATACTAATACCTATCCCTACCACTATAAAAACAATAGCAAGAATACTATCCCATCTTAAACCTAAATTAAATAAATATTCAATCATTGCTAAATAATTTATCCCTAACTAATTTGAAAGCATATTCATCTTGGAATCTACAATTTTCAATCATTTCATCTAATTGCTCTTTTAATATTTTGTAGCAATCTTTGATGCCTTGGTCATATCCTGCATCACGATCATCCATTATTGTTTTGCTCATTTTACGCGACAAACTTTCTTGAGCATCAGAGTAACCTTTTTCGTATCCTCTAGTAAAATATGCATCTTCTGTTATTTCATTGTTCATCTTTTACATCTTTCCATATTACGCCATCTTTGTCAAGCTCGGAACTCCACATCATCAACTTTTTATAAACAGGATATAAAACTATTCCCATCCATTCAAAGTACAATAAATTACTAATTGTATCACCAATATAAAAAAGTATTCTACTTAAAAGTAATATCATTTATTATCATCTTGTTTATACATATTTGCTTGAAATTCGGATATTTTTCTGTTTTTTTCTTCTTCTAATTGCTCGTGATATTCATAAGCTCTTGAATTATCTCTTATATGACCCTGCATATTGCCTTGATTTTCTTCGTCAGTAAACCATTGATAATCTAAATCAAAAATACTATCAACATTGCTTGGATGAAAACCCGCACTAACAAGCAAGCCTTTGAATTGTTCTGCGAGATCATAAACATTAGTGTCATCGTATTCGGATTCAATGCAATAAGTTTTATTATGTAATGTAAGCGATAACTTCATGATTAATTATATTTTAATAAAGCCTCTTCAAGGGCTTCTTCTGCTGTGCGAATTTTTATATATTGTTCTATTTTAAATGTGTCAAGAACACAATTAGAGCGAGGAGCAGTTACTTCACTCATGAATTTTTCTAAATTAGTAAAGAATTTAAATTCTTTATCTAGTTTTAAATGTTTTTTCATTAAACCCACTACTTGTTTTGTTGTCACACTACCCTTGTTTGTGATATTGTATACTCCGTATGGCACTTTTTGCTCTATTAATTCGATTGAGTATTTTGCGAAGTCTGCTCGATGACTCAAGGAATTCTTGACATCTAATAGATTATCATAGGTAAGTAATTTTGTCAAGTAGTTTCTTGATGAAGCAATTTCATCAAAAGGAATTCGAAGTCTAAAAATATAACTATCAGGATTATTTTGCTTAACAATTTTTTCTGCAAGAGCTTTTGTTCCACTATAAAAACTCCCATTTTGAAAATCAAAATTAGGAACATCATCTTCGGTAAAATCTTTTTTATATCCACCATAAATACAACCTGACGATATTTGTGTTAATTTGTAGCCTTTTTGTTTGCATAGTTCTGAAAGCATGGCAGGAAACAATACATTCCCTTCGATGCAATCTGCTTTTGCCAATTCGCAAGCATCAACATTTGGCTTGCCGATATATCCTGCGCAATTAATAATTTTAATATCTTCATTATTAATATCGGTAAAGTCGCTCAATAAAGTATATTCTAATTCAGTACGATTTGTATAATCAATATCGGCTCTACTCCAAGCTACATGAGGCAAATCGCGCGACTTTAATTCTTTAATTACAGCTTCCGCTATATATCCGTTTTTTCCTAATATAATATACATAATTTATAAAAATATAATAAATTTGTTATTAAAAATTTCGATTAAATCTAAACCTTTAATTTCATTTTTCCATCTTCTTCATCAATAAATACATCTAAAACTTTACAATGATGTGGGTCAGCAATGAAAATTTTTGGTTCACCCAAATCATTTGTGACTCTAGCTAAACCAACAGGTTTAACCTCAATACATTCTAGTAAGTCTTTTCCGTTATGTTTACGCATATCATAAGAATGAGGATATAATCCATCTTCTCTATTTAAATAACAAATAATTCTACCATATTTATTTTTATAAGCAACGTGTGAGCTAATATCAAAAGATTTTCTTGCGAATAATTTATTTAAAGGGATGTAGTATTTGCACTTATCTTTTTTAACATTGAAGATTTTATGCCCACCAAAAGCATCGTGAACAGGCTCTAGCGTTTTAGAATGAACGAGCATACATTCAAATGTGGGGTTATTTTTACTATCCTCTCTGATATTTAGAATCTCACCAATTCGCTTTTTAAGGCGAAATGATTTTTCTTTGATGTGATCTCCAATTTTAAAAGAATGTTTCATGTAGACAACTTAAACTAAACATTCTGATTTGTCAAATATATTTTTTCGCAACAATGCAATAGCTTTGTCTTTGCCTTTGACCTCACATTCCCACTTGGCAGGTTTATCGGGTTCAATCGCAATACATGGTGGAAAGTTACCAAGAGCGAAATATTCTGCATGAGCGCGAGGCTTTTCGGGAGTACCTTCTGACCAATGAAATACAGGAGCAATAAAGTTTTCGTCACCATTATTTTGATTGACCCATGTATATGCACAACGTTCAGCTTGAAATGAGACACTTTCAACTTCAGATGGATTACAAAAATCATGAAGATTGTCGTAACAAACAGGAATGTTTATTTTGTGAGTTTCAAATAAATAGTCGCTAAATTTAATGCAATTATCTACATTAAAGAAACCT
>Ga0181599_1001809_pt1 | contig 20129 bp, 15 predicted proteins | sample 041ome_3_FD_148658 | JGI IMG/M metagenome (GOLD analysis project Ga0181599, IMG submission 148658) | Coastal salt marsh microbial communities from the Groves Creek Marsh, Skidaway Island, Georgia - 041405US metaG (spades assembly) | ecosystem: Environmental > Aquatic > Marine > Intertidal zone >...
TTGTGTTAATTAGTGTTTTATTTAGTATATTTAGTTTTCTTGCACTCTCTACTGTTGAAACCTTGCCTCAACAGTCAGAGTTGCTGTTATCTATTTTTGCAATTGCGAGCTTGTGTCTGGTTGGGTTGCTTTTTTTAATTGTACGGCAAATTATCCGTCTTTTTATAGAAAAAAAACAAAAACAAGCTGGCTCTCAGCTACAAGTAAGGCTAGCGGTCCTGTTTGGTGTGATTACCGTATTTCCCTCTATAATCGTTGCAAGCTTTGCTGTATCTGTTGTTGATTACTCTTTGCGGGGGTGGTTCTCAGAGCGTATTTCAACAGCGGTAAATGATTCTGTTACCATAGCAGATGCCTATCTTGAGGAGCATACTCGTTCTGTGCGAGGTCAGGTGCTTGCAATGGCAAATGACGTTAACAGGGATGGATTAAAATTAGCTCAGAACAAACAGATTTTTAATAGATTCATAACAGATCAGGTGGGTATAAGAAATCTATCTGAAGCCGTGATTTTGGATGGTACCGGACAAATTATTGCCAAGTCACGATTTGCGTTCTCGATTTTATTTTCAGATCTCAATCGCGAGTGGCTGGAGCGCGTAAGAAATGATGAAGTCGTTATTTCACGAACCGAAGATAATACTAAAATTCAGGCTTTGGTTAAATTAAATAACTTTGTAGATGCCTATCTACTGGTTGGCCGATTTATTGATTCTGATGTTCTTGAGGCAGTTGATAAAACTCGTTTGGCGGTATCTGACTATCAATCTCTATCCATTAGGCAGTTCGACCTGCAAATCTCAATGGCGGCTATCTTTGCGGTTATCTCGTTATTTTTATTATTATCGGCCCTTTGGATTGGTCTTAGTTTGTCTGGCGCTATCACAAAACCGCTACGAGGTATTATTTCAGTTGCAGATGCGGTTAGAGCTGGCAATCTTAACTCGAGGGTAGATATTAAAACAGATTTGGATGAAATCTCCCTTCTGGGTAGTAGCTTTAACAGAATGATGGATGATTTATCCTCAAGTCAGAGGCAGCTTGTTCATGCTAATAAGCAACTTGATCAAAGACGTGAATTCACCGAAGCAGTGCTGTCTGGTGTTTCATCAGGGGTAATTGGTCTCTCGCGTGAGGGAATAGTTACCCTGCCTAATACAGCTGCCTGTGCATTGCTGGATTATTCAAAAGAACAAATGATCGGAAGTCAGTTAACAGACGTATTGCCAGAATTGGCAGAGCTGCTTTCTGCAATCAAGCAAGGCAAAAAACGTCAATATAATACTGAAGTTATGATTGTGAGGAACGACCAGCAGCTTTTTCTTCAAGCAGGTATTACGTCTGAGAAAATCGAAGGCAGAATAGTGGGGTATATCGTTACATTTGACGACGTAACAGATCTGTTATCAGCACAACGCAAAGCAGCTTGGTCAGATATTGCAAGACGAATAGCCCATGAAATTAAAAATCCGCTTACGCCAATAGAACTAGCAGCAGATAGGTTAAAGAAAAAATATAGGCCAGATGATCCTAAAAAAGCAGAACAATTCGATCAGTTTCTGACGATTATTAGCAGGCAGGTTGGAGATATTGGAAGGCTGGTTGATGAATTTTCAAGTTTTGCAAGAATGCCAGCTGCCATTTTAATAAAACAGGAAATCTCAGCACTTATCGAAGAGCAAATAAAGCTATATCAGAATGAGGATGAGCAGATACAGATATCATTTTCTAAGCCGCCACACCCTATATATATTGATGCGGATTCTGGATTAATTCGGCAAGTTGTTGCAAATTTGCTTCAAAATGCAATTGACTCAACTACCGAAAATAAGGTTGTAAACCCCCTTGTGATGGTTGATTTAAGATGTGATAGCGCGTCAGCATTTATTGAAATAAAAGATAATGGCCCTGGTTTTCAAACTAAAAATCTGGCTAAGTTATTTGAGCCATACGTAACAGGAAGAGATGCTGGAACAGGTCTTGGTTTAGCAATTGCACAAAAAATTATTCAAGATCATGCAGGTCAGATTAAATTGCAAAACCATCATGAAAGCGGGGCACTTATTACGATATCTATTCCTCTCTCAGGTGAGAAAATATCAAAGGAAGATGCCTAATGAGTGAAGAGATTTTAATTGTTGATGATGAGCCAGATATTCGCTCACTCATAAGCCTTACACTTGAGGATGAGGGGTTTTCGACTGTTCAGGCAGCAAATGCAAAGCAGGCCCGTGATATTGTATCAACAAGATTACCTTCTTGCGCCATTTTAGATATTTGGATGCGTGATTCCGATATGGATGGCTTGGAGCTGCTTAGTTGGTGTAAGGAAATTTATCCTAATATGCCAATATTAATGATTTCTGGACATGGAACAATATCCACAGCGGTGGAGGCAATCCGAAATGGCGCATATGAATTTGTTGAAAAACCATTTAAGGCAGAGCGTTTAATACTCACAGTCAGAAGAGCGTTGCAAGCAAAGCGGCTAGAGGTTGAAAACCAATTACTACGTGCAAGAACAGCTGTTTACAAGCAGCCAGATTTAATTGGTAATTCAGCAAAAATGAAACAGCTAAAAAATGATGTTGAAAAAATCGCACCAACATCCAGCAGAGTTCTTATCCAAGGAAGACCGGGATCTGGCAAAGAGACTGTTGCCAGATTAATACATGATAAATCATCTCGTTCTGAGCATCCCTTTGTTGTTGTCTCATGCAGTCGATTATCTGATGAAAAAGGTGATGCAGAATTATTTGGGTCAGAAATTTTTCAATATGGACGTAGAATTGTTGGCCTGCTGGAGCAGGCACATCTGGGAACGCTTTATTTTGATGAAATAAGTGATTTATCGGCGACTATGCAGGCACGGATATTAAGGGCAGTGACTGAGCAACGCTTCAGAAGAGTTGGGGGAACATCTGAAATTACATCTGATGTTCGTATTATTTCTGCTACCAACAATAATCCACAAGAAAAGATTGAAGCTGGAAAACTAAGAGAGGATTTGTTTTATAGACTTGCTGTTGTAAACATTTATGTTCCAGAATTATCTCAACGCAGAGAAGATATAGCACAGCTTGCCAAGTATTTTGTTCAGCAACAATCAGAATTGCTTGGAAAGAAGCCAATAAAGCTAGGAGAAGACCTTTTAAATGCGCTAAGAGCTTCGGCATGGCCTGGCTCGGTACGGCAGCTTAAGAATGTGATTGAAACAATTATGATCTTATCATCTGATGATGATGATGAGCCTGTTGGCATATCGGCCCTGCCAGAGTTTAACAGCCCATCAAATTCAGACAATAACGATCAAACTTTAAATGAAACATTCATGTCCCTTCCCCTAAGACAAGCAAGAGAGAAGTTTGAGCGTTCCTATTTATTATCTCAATTAGAAAGATTTGATGGCAATATCTCTCAAATGTCTAAATTTATAGAGATGGAACGCTCTGCGCTTCATCGAAAATTAAAGTCGGTCGGAATTTCAGATAGTTAAACTCCTTGATTTTTCTTAATTGGGACAGATATAACAAAAAACACCAGAGTTTAGGATTAAACATTAATGCGGATAGTAATTTGTGGTGCAGGAATTGTGGGAAGTGCGATAGCAACCCATCTAGCAGCTGAGCAAAATGACGTTACTGTTATTGACCATGATGAAGAAAAAGTGCAGCGCATTGCAGAGCATGCGGACCTTTCCGCTATTGTGGGGTTGGCATCTCACCCTGATGTATTAGAGAGGGCAGGCCTTGAACAAGCTGAATTAATCATTGCTGTTACAGAATCTGATGAAGTGAATATGGTTGCCTGTCAGATGGCACATAGCCTGTTTAAAACACGAACTAAAATAGCTAGGATTCGCTCAAACGCTTATTTGGGCTCTGACATTAAAAGTAAGTTTTTTACCACAGATAATATGCCAATTGATTTTATAATTTCACCAGAGCAGGAGGTTGCATCTGCGGTTAGCCGTCAACTCAGGCTACCGGGCGCATTTGATGTTAAAGAGCTTGGTGGCGGAAAACTACAGCTGGTCGGTGTTTTATGCGACAGTAATTGCCCGATTATAAATACTCCATTGCGTCATCTAACAGATTTGTTTCCAGACCTCTCTATCACAATTGTGGCTATCCTACGTGAGAATTTAGTCACAATTTCCCGTGATGGTACGGATGAATTGAAAACAGGCGATAGAGTATATTTTGTATGTGATACCAGACATTTAGAGCGCGCAATGGCTGCATTTGGACATCACGAACATAGGACTTCTTCTGTAGTAATCGCAGGTGGCGGTAATATTGGCCAATTACTAGCACAAGAAATCGAGTCAGGCTATAGTGAGATTAAATCCAAGATAATCGAACTTCATAAAGATCAGGCCAGAAATATTGCCGCAAAACTATCAAATACAAGTGTTATTTGCGGAGATGTGTTAAATGCAGATATTCTAAAAGAAGCGAGTGTTGGCTCTTCAGAGACGTTTGTTGCTGTATCTAATGATGATGAAGTAAATATTCTGTCTGCACTTCTGGCTAAGAGAATTGGCGCAAAATATGCAGTTGTTCTGGTCAATATGCAAGGATTTCTGCCCCTGATTAGTACATTAGGAGTGGATGCCGTTATAAACCCTCCTCAAATAACAGTATCATCTGTTCTTGAACATATTAGGCGAGGCAGGATTATTGATGTGCATTCTATTGTTGAGGGTTTGGGAGAAGTGCTTGAGGCTGAGGCTGTATCTGGCTCTGATCTTGTTGGGTTGCCGTTGCGAAAGTCAAGAATTCCCAAAGGGGTAACGGTAGGTGCAGTTTTAAGAGGAGAGCAAATCATCCCCGCACGTGGAGATACAATTATTGAAGCAGGCGACCATGTCATAGTATTTGCAAAGCAGGGTAAATCACGCCAAGCAGAAAATATATTATCTGCTAAGTAAATTCAGCAGCATTGTAATATACCAGAAGCTATAGAATAAGAATTGATAAGAAAAAGGTTAGCTATGTCTAGAATAGCCTACGTAAATGGTCGGTATCTTCCCCATAAAAATGCATCTGTCCATATTGAAGATAGGGGATACCAGTTTGGGGATGGTGTTTATGAAGTTGTGTTAGTTTTAAATAAAAATCTAATAGACTTCGAAGGCCATTATACACGCTTAAAGCGTTCCCTTAGTGAAATCTCGTTGGATTTCCCGATATCAGAGACGGTAATTAAACAGATTTTCAAAAGGCTGGTTAGATCAAACCATATCACAAATGGACTAATTTATTTGCAGGTTACGCGTGGTGTAGCAGATAGAGCTCATCAATTTCCATTAAATGTGCCGCCAGCATTGGTGGTAACAGCCAAACCAACCTTAATTACAAAAACGGTTGCGGGCAAAAAGGCAATAACAACTGCTGACCAGAGATGGGATAGGCGAGATATAAAAACAATTCAGCTTTTGCCTAACTGTATTGCTAAACAAGAGGCGGTTAAACGCGATGCGTTTGAAGCCATTATGGTTATGCAAGATGGGACTATAACAGAAGGTGCATCTTCTAATTTATGGATGGTGGATAAGGATAATCAACTTGTTACCAGACAAGCAAGTAACGCTATTCTTAATGGTATTACTAAATTAATTCTGACTAATATTGCCAGTATTCGGCAATACAAGATAGTGGAGCGCCCATTCACAGTTGAAGAAGCAAGAGAGGCTAAAGAATTATTTGTTACGAGTGCAACGGCCATCGTAACGCCAATTATTCAACTTAATGATGATTTGATAGCTGACGGCAATGTGGGGCCTGTTGCTTTAGCGCTTAGAAGTGCCTATTTAGAGAATACAAGGTAGCGTTACACTTAGTTCTAAAAGGAAAAGCCATGGATAAAATTCAAAATCTGCAGGATGTATTTCTTAATACAGCACGGCGCCAGCACATATCGGTCACATTATTTTTAGTGAATGGGGTGAAATTGCAGGGATTGATTACTTGGTTTGACAATTATTCTATATTACTAAAACGTGATGGTCATATGCAGCTTATCTATAAACATGCTGTATCTACCATTATGCCGGCAACTGCTATTGATTTAAAAGAGCAGCTGCCAGATGACACTGAGAAAACATGAAGATCAAAAATTCATAATGATTATTGATGAAGAGATTAGAGAAGAGGTAAGGAGCCTGCTGCAAGAGGCGTCGACTAAGTATATTTTACCATTTTATAAAAACCTCTCGGTAGATCAAATAGACACCAAATCTTCTGCGGATGATTTTGTTACAGTAGCAGATAGACAATCAGAAGTTTTCCTTTCTAAAAAATTAATGGAGCTAATAAAGAGCTCGACAGTAACTGGAGAGGAAGCCTGCTATGATGATAAAGATAATTTATCTGGATTGAGAAATAAGCATGTCTGGACGGTAGATCCAATTGATGGAACCAAAAATTTTGTAAATGGAAATGAGCGATTTTGTTCTATGGTAGCTTTTCTTGAAGATGGAAAACCTCAGGCGTCATGGATTTTTATCCCTACCGAAAGAAAATGTTATTATGCAGATTTAACTGGCGTTCAGCTTGGACACGATAGGAGTGCATTCAAGCCCTTAGAAATCAGCCCTAAGATAAAAGCGCCTGCTAATATGATGGATTTTACGTGTAGCGTATCGCTTCGATATTTAGAACCAGATATTAAAACGCTTATTAAACGCAAGGTAGCGCATTTAAAAAATAGGGTTTTTATAGGAAGTGCTGGAATAGAGGCAACCATGCTAGCCGAGCAGCAGATTGATTTTATATTTCATTCTACTACCACCGCATGGGATCATGCTCCAGTTGACCTATTTTGCAGGGCATCAGGTGGTAATTCAGCACATATAAACCTATTCGATGGCTCGTATAGCGATTTTAATATCGAACAAAAAGCACCTGTTTTGTTTGTTAAAAATAAGGATGTATGGGATGAGGTCGCTCGTTTTATTACCGGTTGATGAATTAAAAAAAGATCGGGTTTAGGGTTGATTTTTTTTGATGTTTTTGGCCATTACCCAATAAGACTCCAACTCCTCAAGTGATAAATCTTTCAGGTTTTGAGTATTATTTCTTGAGCGAACTTCCATCTGCTTGAACCGTCTCTCGAATTTTCGATTTGCAAGCATAAGAGAGGTTTCAGGCTCATGCCCTGCTATGCGTGCTATGTTTGTTGCAACAAATAATATATCTCCAATCTCATCTTGAATTTTATTTTTATCTGGAATGTCAGCTTCAATTTCTATTTTTAGCTCTTCTATTTCTTCATACATTTTCTCAAATGCAGGGTAGATAGATGGCCAGTCAAATCCTATTTTTGCAGCTCTCTGCTGTAATTTTATTGCCCGTGTTAAAGCTGGAAGGGTTGTACTTATGCCATCCAAAAGGCTAATCGCATTTTTATTTTCTTGGTTTTTTTCTCGCTCGAGCTGTTTTATTTCCTCCCATGTTTTGCGGATTTCTGGCATAGTTTTGGCTTCAGTTTTAGCAAAAATATGAGGGTGTCTTCGTATCATTTTTTCACAGACAGCTGATATTACATCCTCTAGCTGAAAGTCACCGCGCTCATGGGCAATTTGAGCGTGAAAAACAACTTGCAATAATAAATCGCCAAGCTCGTCACATAATTTATCCATATTACTTTCATAGATAGCCTCAACAACCTCATAAGCTTCTTCTATGGTATAAGGTGCAATCGTCTCATAAGTTTGTTCAAGATCCCATTCACAGCCGCCTTGCTTGTCTCTAAGCTGTTCCATAATTAAAACCAGTTTGCTTATATTCTCATTGATTTTATTTAAATTTATGGGTGTCTCTGGATAATTATTCATTGGGGTGCCTGCTAACTATTTTCTGTTTCTATTTTAAGCTTAATTTAAACTATAAAATAATCTATGATTTGAACTATAAAAATATTAACACAAATAAATTAATCAATGCGATTAATTGGAGTTATGAAATGACGAATAGTCAGTCAGAAAATCAAGCTGAAAATACGACGCATAATAAAACGCTACTCGGTAATATTAGACGTTGGTTTTTGGCAGGTATATTACTTTCTGCGCCTGTTTTTTTAACAACTTATATTACTTGGATAGCGATAGATTTGATTGATACTCAAGTTGTTAATTTACTGCCAAAAGAGCTTGTTGTTTTTATCACAAGCTGGGTTCCAGGATTTGGAATTGTACCCGGCTATGGGATTATAATTGGATTTATATTTCTGACGTTCATTGGTGCGCTAACAACTGGTTTCTTGGGTCGATGGATTATTCATCTAGGGGAGCGTGTGATGAATAGTATGCCAGTTGTGAGAACAATTTATGGCAGCTCAAAACAGATTTTGGAGACTGTGCTTGCAACCCAATCTGATGCGTTTCGCGATGCGGTAATTCTAGAGTATCCGCGAAAAGGAACCTATGTTATCGGATTTGTAACAGGTGTTGTAAAGGGCGAGATAAAGGAAAAAATTGGAGCCGATTTGGTCAATGTATTTGTTCCAACAACGCCTAATCCAACCTCTGGTTTTCTTCTTCTTTGCCCAATGGATGAGTTAACTTATTTAGATATTGCAGTTGAGGACGCAATTAAATTGGTTGTTTCTGCTGGTATTGTAACCCCTGATAATAAAGCTAAAAAAAACCAGAAAAAGATCGCTAAGACAGGCAAGAAATAAATTTAAGAAATGCGTTTGTCGCTTCTATTTATGCAGAATATAAATAGCGTATTGCTGTGTCTTGCTCAAACAAACCGATAAGAATACGGCAGGCTTTGCCTTTTTCAGATGCTAGTAACGGGTCTTCATGTACCAACTTCAAAGATTGTTTTCGGGCAATTGCAAGTAAATCAGCATGAGCTGAAAGATTGGCAAGTTTGAATTCAGGTACACCAGATTGGCGCTGTCCCAGTACCTCTCCCGGTCCTCTAAGTCGTAAATCTTCCTCTGCAATTAAAAAGCCGTCATTAGTTTGCCTCATAATATCAAGGCGAGATTTAGCAGTATAAGAGAGAGGCGTTTGATAAAGCAACAAGCATGAAGATTGAATGTCACTCCTGCCAACACGCCCGCGCAGTTGATGCAGCTGTGCTAATCCAAATCTCTCTGCATTCTCAATAATTATAATGCCAGCCTCTGGTATATCCACGCCTACTTCAACAACAGTAGTTGCAACTAAAAGCTGGCTTTCACCCGACTGAAAGGCCTGCATTGCGATATCTCGCTCCGAAGATTTCATTTTGCCATGTGCTAGAACAGGATTCGATTCTGGAAGCAACTGCGCTAATATCCTATGCCTGTCTTCTGCAGCTTCAGCATCTAATTTATCACTCTCTTCAACCAACGGGCAAATCCAATAGGCTCTACTTCCATTCGCAATTGCTTTGGATAGCCTTTCTATCACTTCATCCATCTTTTCCATTTGCAGGGATGCTGTTTTTATATTTCTTCTACCGGCGGGTTTTTCATCAAGTTGCGATATTTTTAGATCGCCATAAGCAGTCATTGCTAATGTTCGTGGAATTGGCGTTGCTGTCATAATTAGTATATCGCACCCACCGCCCTTTTGACCAAGGATAAGACGCTGTTTTACACCAAAGCGATGTTGCTCATCAACCACAGCAAGTCCTAAATCTGCAAACTCTGCATTCTCTGTTAATAGAGCATGTGTTCCAATCACAAACGAAATCGTGCCAGACTTAAGGCCTTCGTGAATCACTTGTTTTTGCTTTTGGGTCATACTGCCGATTAACAAAACAGGCTCTACATCAAAATCTTTTAAAAGTTCTGTTATATTCTTGAAATGCTGTTTGCTTAATATCTCTGTTGGTGCAAGAAGGGCAGCTTGTTTACCAGATGTAATTGCTCGCAATAATGCTATTAGAGCAACAAGTGTTTTTCCAGAGCCAACATCCCCTTGGAGTAGTCTGAGCATTCGTACAGGGGCGCTTTGGTCGTCTGTGATTTCATTTAATACCCGTTTTTGCGCAGATGTCATTGAATAGGGAAGAGAGGATACAAATTTTTCAATGAAGTGCTCATCTCCTGTTATAGGCTCTGAGATATCCGCATTTGATTGCCGACTTCTTATCAAACAGAGCGCTAATTGATTAGCTAGCAATTCATCAAAGGCTAGTCGTCTTCGGTGAGGAGTATCCAATTCTAAATCAGCTTGTGTTTTTGGGGAATGGCTTTGTATCAATGCAGATTTAAAATCTGGCCAATTTTGGTTTTGTTTTAAATGTTTATCAATCCATTCAGGAAGTTCTGGCATTTTTTGAATGATAGTTTGCGATGTTTTTCGAAGTAGGCTTTGGCGCAGGCCAGCTGATAATGGGTAAATAGGTTCTATTGCAGGGATCGACGAGCGCTGTTCTGGAGTAACAACATAATCTGGGTGAGTGATTTGTTTCTTTTGATTGAAAAAATCAACGCGTCCACTAATTATAACGGTTTTTCCAACCGCATATAAAGATTTTAGATAATTAGCCTTAGCCCTGAAATAAATAAGTTCAATTCTCCCTGTAGTGTTCTCACCCACTATGCGGGCTGGACGGGATTGCCTTCCCACGGGAATATCTAAAGCTCTAATAGTGATAGATAAGGTTACAATTTGCCCATCCGTAATAGCGTTTATATCTGGTGATGCGCTTCGGTCAATTAATGAGACAGGAAAGTAAAACGCTAAATCAATGACAAAACTACCTATTCTTTTTGCCATTATATCAGCTGTTCTTGGCCCTATGCCTTGCAAGCTAATTAACTGTGCAAAACAAGGGAACAAAATTTCAGGTCTATTAAAATTAAGGTTTGCCATATGCCTGTTCAGATTTATAATTATAGGGTTATGATCTCACAAAAATTGTAACCTGTCCAATGCGCACTATCTTATTACTGATAGAACTATACTTTAGCAGCTTGAAGAGTTTATATTTATGGAAACAAGAGAAAATAGAATACGCAGATTAATCTATCAGTCCAGCTACACAGGCACCAGAGAGACAGACTTGCTATTAGGACAATTTGCAAATCGCTATCTAAATAACCTTGAAGATCAACAGCTAGATGATTATGAGGCCCTTTTAGCGCAAGGCGATCAGAATATTCTTGCATGGGTGAGAGGGGATTTAAAAATCCCAGCTAATCTGAACGGAATCGTTTTTTCACTTATAAAAGATTTTAACACAACACTCTGACAGAAACATAACTATCCCATGCAACAGCAAATTTTTGGATGTGTAGAGGGTGCACAAACCCTCTATCTTGCAACACACGCTACTATCGGCAAACCAGTTATTTACCTATCTCGTGATGACCTTGAATTAAAACAATTATCACAGGGTTTATCGCTGTTTGCACCAGATATAGACGTGGTTTGCTTGCCAGCATGGGACTGTTTGCCATATGACAGGCTGTCTCCACATGGCGATATTACAGGTGAGCGTATTTCTACATTAAGTAAACTCGCCTCAACTGAAATTTTGAATACAAAAAATTTGATACTTCTTACAATAAATAGTTTTCTGCAAAAAATTCCCCCAAAATCTTTTTTCTTGAATGCAAGTTTAAAACTCTCCAAAGGGGCTGACTATAATTTAAATGAGATTGGGTCTTTTCTGCAAGATTGCGGGTTTAACAGGACGAATACTGTTCGTGAATATGGCGAATTTGCAATAAGAGGAGATATTGTTGATATTTTTTCTGATCCCTCAACCCATCCACACCGCCTTGATTTTTTTGGTACAGAACTCGAGAAAATAAGATTTTTTGATTCATCTTCTCAATTGGGATTGACTGAAGTAGATCAGCTTATTTTAAATCCAGTAGCAGAATATCGCTTATCAGATGAATATATCACTCGTTTTAGAAAAAATTATATCAGTTTATTCGGCGCATCCGCAGCAAGAGACCAATTATACGAGGAAATCACAGCAGGCATAACCCCTGTTGGAATAGAACATTGGATGAGTTTATTTCATCCTGAGCTTGTTACTATAACAGATTGGCTACCTGATGCGTCTGTTATAATTCCGCATGATTTTTTTGTTTATTCAGAGAAAAGAAGCGCCTTAATTGAGGAGTTTTATCAGTCAAGACTGTCAGCCATTGGACAAGATTCATTCCATTACAGGCCGGTACCACCAGAGCAGATGTACGTATCACAGAATGAAATTCATAAATTATTTAACAGAAAAAAGCCAACGATACTATCGCCATTCTCTGCCCCAGAAAAAACAACTCAAAATTATGAGGCATTAAGTTTAGACGGAAAAACAGGACCCGTTTTTAGCGCAACACAGGAAAACGGATTTAGCCCCTCACAATCTGCTGCAAAAATGATAGAAGGTACCCTAACAAACCGCTCTATAATTTTGGTAGCTTCCAGTAAAGGCGCTATGGAAAAATTAACAGAGTTAGTATCCCCTCATTTATCGCATCCAATAACTCCGCTAAAGCCTGGCACAAAGCTGGTAGCAGGGCAGATTTACTCTGCTGTATGGTCCATCGCAAACGGATTTATGTTCCCAGATATTTGGATTTTAACAGAACAAGATGTATTTGGAAGCCGGCAGAACAGACCTGCTGGTAGGCGCAAGCGCTCTGATGAATTCCTGCGGGAAGTATCTGCATTACAGACAGACGATCTTGTAGTGCATATAGAGCATGGAATAGGTCGATATGATGGTCTTGAAACAGTGCAAAGCGGTGGCGGTGAGCATGATTGTTTGCGTTTAATTTATGCGGGCGGTGATAGATTATTCATCCCTGTTGAGAATATTGATTTACTCTCAAGATATGGACAGCAGGCGAGTGATGCGGCCCTAGATAGGTTGGGGGGCGTTGCTTGGCAGGCTAAAAAAGCCAGAATTAAAGGCAGGATAAAGGAGATGGCTGACGCGCTAATTAAAATTGCTGCCAGCAGACAAGTAAGCAAAGCTGAAAAACTAAATGTGCCAACAGGCATTTTTGATGAATTTTGCGCACGCTTTCAATTTTCTGAAACAGATGACCAGCTGGATGCTATTTCTGATGTGATTGATGATCTTGCATCTGGAAAACCAACCGATAGACTGATTTGTGGTGATGTTGGATTTGGTAAAACCGAGGTTGCATTACGGGCTGCGTTTGTTGCATGTATGAGCGGGTATCAGGTAGCGCTTGTTACGCCTACCACTCTTCTTGCAAGACAACATGGCAAGCTATTTAAAGAGCGCTTTAACGGCTTTCCAATTCAAATTGGTATTCTCTCAAGAATGACACCTCCAAAAAATGCGGTCACAATCAAGCAAGATATTGCTGATGGAACTTGCCAGATGGTAATCGGAACACATGCGTTACTGTCAAAATCAATGGCGTTTAATAATCTTGGCCTTTTGATTGTGGATGAAGAACAACATTTTGGAGTTGCTCAGAAAGAACAACTCAAAAAAATGCGCGGTGACATGCATGTTCTCACCCTATCGGCAACACCCATACCGCGAACCCTGCAGATGGCATTATCAGGGGTAAGAGAAATGTCACTTATCACAACACCGCCGGTGGACCGTCTTGCAGTTAGAACGTTTGTGGGGCCGTGGGACTCTATCATTCTTAAAGAAGCAATTTTGCGTGAAAAGCAGCGGGGCGGACAGATATTTGTGGTATGCCCTCGTATAAAAGATATGCAGAAAATGTTTGATCGCATCACAAAGCTGGTTCCTGAAGCCTCTATTCTTTCAGCACACGGACAGATGAATCCGCTAGAATTAGATAAGGTCATGACAGATTTTGCAGATGCCAAAGCAGATGTATTATTATCCACTCATATTGTGGAGTCTGGAATTGATATTTCCACAGCAAATACAATGATTATTCACCGTGCCGACATGTTTGGCTTGTCCCAGCTATATCAGTTACGCGGCAGAGTGGGGCGCGGGAGGCAACGAGCATATGCCTATCTTACAACCGACCCCAAAATAACGCTCACCAATCAAGCTAAACGCAGACTCGAAGTAATGCAAACGCTTGACAAGCTTGGGGCAGGGTTCTCACTAGCCTCATATGATATGGATATTCGCGGTGCTGGAAACCTACTTGGAGAAGAGCAGTCAGGCCATGTAAAGGAAGTGGGTGTTGAATTATATCAAGATATGCTTCGCCAAGCTGTTGCGTTATCAAAGTCTGGTACGAGCGAAGATAAAGAGGAAAGTGACGTAAGCGAAGATAACTGGTCACCCCTTATTAGTATTGGAATTGATGTTTTGATACCAGATAGCTATATTGAAGACTTAACGGTTCGGCTTTCACTCTATCGTAAAATTGCATCTGTCTATGATGTAGAATCTCTTAGAGATATAAAAATGGAGTTAACAGATAGATTTGGCCCCATCCCAGATAAGGTTAAAAATCTCTTACAAATTGTTGAATTAAAACAGATATCTAAAAATACTAATATTGCTAAAATAGAAGCGGGTAATAAAGGGTTCTCCGTTCAGTTTAGACATAATTCATTTGCTCATCCAGAGCGACTAGTTGCCTGGATAGCCTCGCAAAAAGACAGGGTGCAATTGCGAGCAGACCATAAGCTGGTAATTAAACAGGATTTAACTGATGTAACGAGGCGTGCTGATTATCTGAAGGCTAAGTTATTGCAGGTACAAGCCCTATTAGATTAGCTAGTAACCGCCGTATCGATTGCGGTAAGTAATATATGTTCTGGATGTGCTCCTGCAAGTGAAATCTGGCTGTTAAAGACAAAAAACGGAACGCCATCAATTCCTAAATGGTTTGCTTGGGTTAAGTCTGATGCCAATACTTTTTTCGCTTCTGTAATTTTTTTAGGATCAGAAATTTGAGACAGGTTTGAGCTCTCTAGTATTTCTTCTTGGATGTCGGAATTGCTTATATCTTTACCATCTAGGAAATAGGCTTGATAAAACAACTCGCTTAACCCGTAGCCGTCGCTTCCAGCTGCAATAATTAATTCGTGAACAGAACGAGAATCTGGTGTTCTCTTGATTGCATCAAAATCAAAATCAATGCCTGATAATTTTCCAGCTTGTTCTATTCTGCTATAAATCGATGATGCAGCATGTCCAAACTTGGTTAATAAATATTGTCTTCTATCAATGCCATATTGCGGTATTGAAGGGTTTAATAAAAACCCCTTCCATTCAATAGCAACCTCTATGTCAGGGCGCTCAGATAATGCCTTTTCAAGGCGCTTTTTACCAATATAGCACCATGGGCATATAATATCCGCGAATATTTCTATCTTAAGTTTGGGGTTCATATCGTGGCCTGAGGTGTTTTTCCCTTACCTATTTAACCTATGTTAGTTTTAATGCTAAAACAATGGCACATAATGCAGCTATGTCAGTATTTACCTTTTTTACGGGAGAAAAAAATTGGCTTTGGATGATGAAAAAGCATTGAGCTTTGTAACCGCAAAAAGGGATGCGTTGTTACAGCAGGCGAAAACACTCCAAATATCTACCAGTTCTGATAGCGGCGATAATATTGAATGGGGTGTTGCTCCTTATATAAGAAGAAATAACGTGTTTTATATATATGTAAGCGAACTTGGAGGGCATGTTCGCTTTATGCTAGATAAAAGACCTGTGTTATTTAGTATTATTGAGGATGAAGAAGCAGCCACAAATATATGGGCACGTGTTCGATTGAAATTTACCGCAGAAGTTAGTGAGATAAAAAGAGGCGGGGCAGAATTTAATATACTCTGTGATGAGATTGCAATTCACCATGGGCCTGTCATGTCCGTAATACGAGAATTTTCCGATTTTCATTTATTTGCTATTAATCCAAACAAGGGGGTGATTGTAACTGGATTTGGGTCGGCATTTAACGTCATAGGTAATGATTTTAGGCTTGAGAGTAGACTTTTATCTAATGGCTGAAACACAACCTATTTTATATTCTTTTCGAAGATGCCCTTTTGCAATAAGAGCACGGCTAATATTAAAAATATGTAATGTGACAGTTAGGTTACGCGAAATTGAATTGAAAGATAAACCAAAGGAATTGCTTCAGGCGTCTTCAAAAGCAACCGTCCCAGTGCTTATTTTACCAGATCAAATTCTTGAGCAATCTATGGATATTATCCTCTGGGCACTTTCGGTCAGCGACCCCCATAATATTTTGGTTTCATGGAATGCGGATAAAGCTGCAAGTGCGCAATTTTTAAAATCGTTAGATGATGATTTCAAGCATCATTTGGACAGATATAAATATGCGGGTCGTTTTGAGCCGAAAGATAAGAAATTTCATCGTGATTTGGCAATGTTATGGATAGAAAAAACAGAAGTTAAGCTCTCAGAAATGCCTCACTTATCTGGCAAAACGATTGGAATCTATGATTATATGTGTCTGCCTTTTATCCGCCAGTTTAGAATAGCAGACCCTGACTGGTTTGATTCTCAAAAATTACCAAATTTACATAAACGCCTATCACAGTTTTTGGAATCTGATCTGTTTAAGCAAGTAATGCAAAAGATACCAATCTGGGAAAAAACAGGCATAGAGATAGAATTCTAGGAAGCATCACATTATCAAAGTTTATATGCTTTACGGATCCGCGTTAAGCCAGATTTGTGAATCTTTTTGAATTTGGTTTCTGTTCTCATCGCTCATTTTCGATAAGGTTCGATACATCATACCCATGCGAGGGTTATTTTTGAACTTATCCTCATGCGACATCAAAAAATTCCAATATAAATAATTAAAGGGGCAAGCATTCTCACCTGTTTTTTTCTTCACATTATATTTACATGAGCCACAATAATTGGACATTCTATCAATATAGGCACCGCCAGAAACGTAAGGCTTGCTTGCCAGGATTCCGCCATCTGCAAATAATACCATTCCGCTTACATTAGGAAGCTCAACCCACTCATACGCATCAACATAAACACTCAAAAACCAGTTATTTAACTGTTCTGGAGAAACCCCCGTTAACAGCGCATAGTTCCCTAATACCATCAAACGCTGTATATGATGCGCATAGGCATGGTCTCGCGTTTGGGCAACTGAATGTGATACGCATTTTAAATCTGTTTGTGCTGACCAATAAAAATCAGGAAGGGGCGCTGTTAACCCAAGATAATTCATGTTCGCATATTCGGGCATTTTATACCAGTACAAGCCTCTTATATATTCCCGCCATCCAAGTATTTGACGAATAAATCCCTCTACAGAGTTTAATGGCATATTCTCTTCATAAAAGGCTTGCTCAGCACGTGACACCACTTCTTTTGGGCTGAGTAGGCCAATATTCAGATATAAACCAATATGGGAGTGGTACATCCATGCTTCATCCACTAACATTGCATCTTGAAAGGTGCCAAAATTAATCAAGCGTTCTTCAATAAACTTATCTAGAATGAGTAGCGCGTCCTTTCTTGTGACAGCATAATGAAAGCTCTCTAAACTTCCGAAATGGTCTGAGAAACGACTTACGACAAGCGCTATCACGTCTTTTGTTATTTCATCTGGTTTTATTTTAGTAGGGGAGGGTATATGTTTTTTAGCATCTGGAGAAACTCTGTTCTCAGAATCATAATTCCACTTTCCCCCGATAGGGGTTCCATCTTCACTCATTAACACGTTAGTTTCCCGTCTTAATTCGCGATAGAAATATTCCATTCTTAATTGGGTTCTGCCATCCGCCCAATCCCGAAACCGTTCTTCTGAGGTAAAAAACCGTGTATCTTTTCTAATTTCAAAAGGCAGGGATGTCTCTAATTGAAACTCAGTAAATATTTGCCTTAACCTGAATTCCCCAGCTTCCACCATACATAATGCGTCGGGGGAGAATACATCAATAACCGATTGTAATTGTGATATAAAATCACCTTTATTATCAGGGTTATCATAATCGATATAACAAATATTCCATCCTTTTAGGCGACATTCTTCTGCAAAATGACGCATGGCAGAAAAGATAAACGCAATTTTTTTCTTATGATGTTTTACATAGGTTGCCTCAGTTTTTAGCTCTGCCATTAAAATCAGATCATTTTCTGGGTCAATATCTGCAAGAGACGCAATACCAAAATCTAACTGGTCACCTAATATTAATCTAACTGTTCCCATCAGGCTGACTTTGGTAACTTTGAAAAAGCTTCAAGGGCCATTTCTCTTGAGCTTTTAAGATCTACGATAGGCATTGGATACGAGTTGCCAAGTTGAACGCCGCTTTCGTCTAATATCTGATATGGTGCTTGCCATGGACAAAAAAGGTATTTTTTAGGCAGTTTTGCTAATTCAGGCACCCATTTGCGCGTATAGGCCCCATCAGGATCAAATTTCTCACCTTGTGTGATTGGATTAAAAATGCGAAAATAGGGTGCAGCATCCGCGCCGCATCCCGCAATCCATTGCCAGCTTGCCGAATTGACACACAAATCTGCATCAACCAGACAATCATGAAACCAATCTCGTCCATGGTGCCAATGCTGTAGAAGATTTTTGACAAGAAAAGAGCCAACAATCATCCGCAGCCTGTTATGCATGTAGCCTGTTTGATAAAGCTCTCTCATACCAGCATCTACAATAGGATAGCCTGTTCTGCCTGTTTGCCATGCTTTAAGGCTATCAGGTGTCATTTTCCAAGCAAATGAATTGAATTTTGGGTTTAGATTCTCATTGGCAAGTGTTTGGTGATGAACGTTTAAATGATGGGCAAATTCACGCCAGCCCAATTCAGAAAGAAAGCTATCTAAATTAGAATCTCCTGGCTCAATAACGTCTTGAGATGCGTACCAGACCTGATTTGGTGATAATTCACCAAAATGTAGTCTTGGCGATAATCTGGAAACCGACTTTTGAGAGGGAATGTTTCTGCCTGTTTTGTAGCTTGAAATCCCATTCTCAAGAAATTCAGTAAGCGATTGGGCAGCACCCCGCTCGCCTATCCTCCACTCATTAAGTATCGTGTGAGACCATTTATGAATAGGCAATAATTCAAGTTCAGGTAGCGTGCAATTTTTGGAATTTATAATTTGCGGTGAATATTTAATATCAGTTGGGGCTGTCAGCGGTTTTCTTGGCGGTGTGGCACCAAGACACCCCCTGCGGTAGAAGGGGGTAAATACGCGGTAATGGGTACCATCGGATTTGTGTATTTGATGCGGTTCCCACAAAAGAGACCCTGCAAAACTTTTTACCTCAACACCCAATTCTTTGATATATTGTTTAATTGATATATCACGCGTCATTCGCCACGGCTCATAACATCTGTTCCATACAATTTTATCTGCGTTTGTTTGGAGCATTAATTCAGGTACAATTTTATCCGCAGGTCCCTTAAAAAATTTCAAATTCCCGTTTAAGGACTTATCTAGAGATTCTAATGAGTAGTGTAGCCAGAGCCTACTTGCAGCGCCCATTTTCTGAGAGCCAGAATTATGGTCGTCTAGAATATATACTGGAATAATCTCACCGCTATTCACTGCTTCAATTAGAGCAGGGTTGTCGGCTAGTCTTAGATCCTGACGGAACCACATTATCGTTTTCATAAAAACACTGCCCTAAATTTATTAGTTAAAAATGATCCTATATACCTACTTCTTATTCGTTTAGAAGGGGCTATTGGACTAGTCTAACTTGATTTGTAGGTACGTTTTTCGGGGATATCATATTCTGGCCAACGGGTCGTAAAGCGTTGATAGTTAGCATCAGACAGCCTTACCGTTAAGCTCTCAAAACCATCATCATTAAAGCATGAATGAAGCACAATTCCATTCTGATGCAGGTAAGCTCGAGCATCCCCAAAACGAGAAGAGATATGGAAGCTATAAACAGCAGAATCTGTGTTTATAGCGTCTTCAATTAACCTAAATAAGCTTTGGAAATTTGAGTGAGAGAGCGCCGACAAAAATGCCCCATTTGGAAACATATGTGCTAATTCTTGTTGCTTGTCAGATGAAATTAGGTCTGATTTGTTAAGCACGTGAATTACCTTTTCAGAAAGCCCATCTCCATCTAACCCAAGCTCCCCTAGTATTTTATTCACATCATCTGCTTCTTCTTCCAGAAATGGCGAGGATGCATCATGCACATGTAATAAGAAATCAGCCTCTGTTACCTCTTCTAAGGTGCTTTTAAATGCCTCGACTAATTCTGTT
>Ga0181599_1001816_pt1 | contig 20086 bp, 10 predicted proteins | sample 041ome_3_FD_148658 | JGI IMG/M metagenome (GOLD analysis project Ga0181599, IMG submission 148658) | Coastal salt marsh microbial communities from the Groves Creek Marsh, Skidaway Island, Georgia - 041405US metaG (spades assembly) | ecosystem: Environmental > Aquatic > Marine > Intertidal zone >...
CGATTTTGTTTTCCAAATCGACGTGAGGTTGAAACGTTCCGTAGAATCCGCGAGGCGAACACGAGCCTAACCCGTACCGACCGACGGTTTCCGCGCACGCCGAGCGCATGGTTTCGTCGTTGGTTAAATTAAGCATATCTCTCGTTGAAATCGTCTTTTTGAACACCGTCCCGGGCCGAACGTCGCCCTCCGTCGTGTGAATATCCCCGAGTTCGCGTTTCAATTCCAAACTCAATACTGACCCGGACGCTAAATCACCGAACGTCATCTTGTTTACCTTTTCCACGCACTCCTTGCGTCGGCTCAAGGCTAACTTTTTCGCTTTCTCAGACGCAATTTCCGCTTTCCTCTCCAACGCTTGCAAACACCCGCCGTCGCCGAACAGTTTCGACGGCGGATGTAACTTAAACTTCAAGCTCAACGTGTCCGCGATTTCGCTGATCGCATCTAACGCATTCTGTAAATCTTTCGTCTCGTGCGCCGCGGAGATGCAAAAGCGGACTCTAGGCAACGTCACCGGCGTCGCCGGCGCCCCAACCACCACCACCGCCAAACCTTTATTAAACGCCAATCGACTGAAATCCCCAATTTTATACGGTTGGTACAACATCACCGGCATAATCGGCGACGGATGGTCGCCGAGCACTTCTAATCCTAACTCTTTTAACCCGTTTCGAAAGAACAACGAATTCTCTCTCAACTTCTCCAACTTTTTCCTCCCAATATCTGTCCCGTCGTCGCCGGCGATGACTCGCAACGATTCTAAAACTTGCGCGCACACCGCCGCGGGCATTGCCGTAGCATCGGTATACCCTATCGAAAACCTTCTAATAGCATTGATCACTTTCTTGTCGCCGGCAACGTACCCTCCAGCTGCCCCGAACGACTTCGTATACGTCCCCATCATGATACTAATATCCTTCGGATCTACGCCGAGTTCCTCCGTCACCCCTCGACCAGTCTTCCCGATCGCCCCAATCGAGTGCGCCTCGTCCAAGTACACGTGCGCTTTGTATAATTTGCACACCTCAACAATCTCTTTCAAATTGCACAACTCTCCTTCCATGGAATAAATCCCTTCCACGACCACGACAATTTTCCCGTATTTATACGCGCCGTTGGTCGCCTCTTGCAAAACTAATTCCAAATGCCCCGCGCAGTTATGTTCAAAAGGAATAATCTTCGCTCCAGATAACCTCGCCCCTTCTACAATCGAGTTGTGGTTTAACTTATCCGAAATAATCAAATCTCCTTTACTTACTAACGCGGGTAAAACGGTACTGTTCGTCGCAAACCCCATCCCGACCACCATCGCCGCTTCTTTTCCTACGTACCTCGCCGTGTACTCTTCCACCTCCGTCAACAGCTTCGTCCTTCCCAACTCTGCCGCGCACGACCCGCTCGTCACTGGATTCTCCATCGCCGCTTTCATCACCCTCGGCGTGCAAAACGAATTCACCCCACCAAACCCCAAGTAATTGTAACTCCCCAAGTTCAAACATCTCCTCGACGCCGGCGTGTTGACCAACCGCGCGAAGTACCCTCTCCGATTATTCGGTTCCCGAATAGCCACGTCGATGAAATCTTCCGGAGGTGAATAAATCGGCCTGTTGAACGTATCCTCGATGTTCCCGTATAAATTCGCGATGTAAAAGAAATCCTTCGCCTTCCCTTTTGAGAGCGGTAACAAGTCGTTCCTTTCGCCGTTCTCGTCGTCCGTTCGCCAATCTTTTATCCCTTTGATTTGGTTGTAGCAGTTTTTTATCACCCCTTCGCTGACGTACACCACGTACTGTTGGTACGTCGCCAACGAGTGTCCGAGATACCGGTAGGTTTTTGCCGATTTGAACGAAGAGTTCGTCGAGTCTGGAGCGTAATCTTCGTACTCCATCTTTTTTCTTCTCTCTCTAAAATCTCTCACTCTCTCGTCTGACGTCTTCTTTTTCTCGAAACGCAAAGAAGAAGAATCTCTCGCTCTCGCTCGCTCTTTCCGTTTTGATAATAAGAGACGCAATATTCCGTTTTGTTTCCTCTCTCTCTTCTCTCTCGTTCTTCAAAAACACTCGCTCGGAAAGAAAGAAAGAAAGAACAACTTAATAACTCTGGCGACGTAAAACTCTGGCGCACTACACACACACGAGAGAAAAGGAGAAGAAGAGGAGAAAAAAAGAAGAAAAAAAAGTGAAAAAAAAAACGAGAACAACGAAGAACAGGAGCCACAAAATTCAAATAACTTTGAAAAAAAGGAAGGAAGGAAGGACCGAAGAAAAGGAGGACCAAAAGAGCGACTCGTCCGTCGACTCTTTTGTTTTCATCACGCTCTGTTTCAACACGTGTGCGCTTCATCAAAATCTTCACAAAATCTCTCTTTTTTTGTCGCTTTGAACGAGACGACAAAACGCTCTGAACGACGGGGCGAAAAGAGCGCAGCGAGTCTCTCCAAAACGCCGTCGCGTTCTCATTTGTATTCCCTTTGTATTCTTCAGAGAGTTTGTCTGCCAAAACGAACGACGCGATGAGGATGAGGTCGACGGCGACGGCGACGACTTCCGCGACGGTTCAAAAACAAAGTTCTTGGAAAACTGCGGTTCGGACGCGTTATGCTCACCGACAAAGGAGGAGAACGACAAAGACGACGACGAGAGCCAAAGCTGCGAAGAACGACGACGACGACGAGAATGACAACAACAACACAAACGAGGAATACAATCTCGATCGGCCTTTACTCGTCATCGTCGAGTGCGACGGGGTGATGATTGACGTCCAAACCGACGGGCACAGGGTGGCCTTTAACGAAGCGTTTAAAAAAATGTCCATCATGAGCGCGGATTGGACGCCGGCAGAGTACGCGAGCTTGTTGCGTTCGGGCGGTGGGACCGCAGAGGGCATGATTGAGCGCTATTTTCATTTTTACGGGTACCCACGCTCGGATTTACGCGACGAGGTTGTCGCCGAGGAGAACGATATGGAGAGCGCGTACGAGGCGTACGTTAGGAAACAACAAGGCGCAGACGCGAAGAAGGATACGTTTATGGGGGGTCCACAAAAGGGAGCGAATTTGAATCCAGTCGTGCAACCGACGTCGGATGCTTTGAGAATGAGACGACGGGAGTTTATAAAGGAAGTGGCCGAGACGAAGGACGAAACGTTTAGCGAAATGTGTCGAGAAGGCCGATTACCGCTTCGTCGAGGCGCTTTAGCGTTTATGGACGAGTGTTTGACGCACTCGAATCCGAACGTGAGAGTTTTGTTAGTTGGTGAAACGGCCTCGTCGCCAGGGGAAGGGGTTTTATCCGCGTGCTTGACGCAAATGGGCGAACTGCGCGCGGCGGGCGTGAGCGTCGCCGGGTCGCCGGAAACGCTCGCCGGGGAGGACAACTACGAGGACGCGTTGTATAAACGCGTAGAGCGCGATAAGAAGAAGAAAAAGGGAGAATTAATGGCACCTGAAGTCGGTGGAGACTTGCAAAGACAAAACTTTAGCAGCGACGTCGTCATCGACTCGAGCATGTTTTCGACTTCGCGAAGGTCGTCGCTGACGAAAGCCGCCATCCGCACGGCGAGCGAGCAGAGAGGCTTCGACGTTGATTTTGACGTCATTTTCGTCGGCGCGAGTAACTCGACGTGTAAAGCTGCCACCGAAGCCGGCGCACATTCCGTCGTCGTTCGAACGAGCGAGCAAAGAGGCGGCGAATTCAAAGGCGCCGACGGCGTCGTCGACGGTTTCGGCTCCGGCGGCGGTTTAACCATGCGCTCGCTCAAAGCGCGCATGGACGCGAAACGGAAAAAGCTCTTAATAGAAGAATAAAAAAGAATAAAAAAAGACGATCGATGATGATAAAATAATATTGACGACGATAAATGAGATGGTGATACTGATGATGATCATGATGATCATGGTGCTGCTTTTGTATGGTATGTGTGTGTGAAATTTAAAAAACAGCTTGCGTACCACTGATACCCTAAACAACCCAGTTCCAAAATTTTTCCAAACTCTGCTGAAGCGACACAAAATTTTGCCGCGGCTAGATACTCTTCCATTAAAGAGATGCTTCCAGAAAGGGCACCTTTGTTACTCTCAGCCGAGGACGCGAGGACTTCCTCCTCCTCCTCTTCGTCTTCCTCCTCTTCTTCCTCTGCGAATTTGAAGAAGGGTATTGTCGCGGTCGTCGTCTCCGCGGTCGGCTTGACGTTTGCGATTGCATCATCGTCGGGGAAAAATGCATCTCTGGTTTCTGGCCAACACCACTTTTTAGGCGCGTATCCACCGGAAACGTACGCCAGAGACACGTCCAAGTACGATTTGAACTTGCAATCGAAGACGGAAGGCGAAGAGCTGCCGATTTTTGTGCACATTCCGAAAGCTGGAGGGACGTCGGTGGAGTCTATGGTTGGCCAAGCGGGAGGGAAGATTGGTTCGTGCAACTCGGGCGATACCGCGGGGAAGAGACCGTTTGAGTTATCGGAACCTTGGGTGAGAGGTGGATCGGAAGATATGCACACCCCACCGGCGACGTATTTGGAAAACGGGTTTACTACGGTGAGAAATCCGTACACGAGAATGGAGTCGGAATTTTTGTGGGGGGTGGCGAGGTATACGCCGGACAAGTACGACGAGATGGCGGTTGGCTATAGCGAGGACACTTGTAGAGAGTTTGCGACCTTTATTAAAGACGTGAGCAATTTTGCCACGGGACATCCGCTGTTGTCGTGTTATTTAGAAAATCATTACTCGCCGGACGGGATGCAAGAGTGTAACGCGCAGTATTTTCCAACCGCGTCGGTGCCGTTGGCACACTCGCACCACGTGCCGCAATACGTGTTGGCGAGGAAAGTGAAGACGGTTTTCCCGTTGGAAACGTGCGTGCAAAAAGAAAGTGGGACGTGTGTGGACGTGAACGTGGAGTCATCGACGTACGGGAAGACTATGCCGAACTTGTTGGCGTATTTGCAACATTACTTTTCGCCGAAGATTACGTATTACGAAGGTAACGGAGTTGGGTTGAGAAAGGATTTAAAGAAACCGAGCGTGAAAGGTTGCTGGACAGACGGAAGCATCGACGCAGAAACGTTAGGCAAGTTTCAGTTGGGATACTCTCCCGATTTCAGGGCGTATGGGTACGATTTGATGCCGCCGCAGATGGACGGAGACACCGCGGCGCTAGGGGGGATAAATTACGAACACCCCGCGGTGAAAGCGGTGAGTAAGAGTTTGGAAACCGTTGAGAATCTTTTTGCGTCGTCGTCGTCGTCGTCACCAAAGGCAGATACCGAAGAGACGGCAAGTTTGGCGTCTTCCAGGCATCGCAGCGGCAAACACAATCGACACATGAACTCTGAAGTTTCCGCGAATTTAGGCAGCGAAAGACTGTTGGCCAAAGATATCGAGTTCTTTCCCACCTGCCCGATTTAAATAAAGTTAATACTGTTTTATAGATTTTTTTAAGAGGAAAGAGTTGTCGTGTATATGTATATTTTTATTCACGTGTACCTGTATGTACCACCTGTATGGTAGTACCGCATAAATAGCATCATTGGTTATTCGTATTATTACACAACCGCCACAAGGAAGAGGCGTTAAAAGGACTAATCGTATCGAGCGAATAAAATTTCGCAACTACTTGCTCTCGCCGCCGCCTCCGTTTGACCCGCCGCTGAAACTCCCCGAGAATGAACCTAATTTACCAAGAAATGACCCGCTCGACTTTTTCTTCATCCCTCCTCCGCCTTGAGAAGAAGGATCGCCTAACAACGGCGTCGTCATCGTGCCTTCCCCTTCTTTACCTAAAGTCGCCTCCCGCATCCCTCTCTCATTTCTGACCTCCTCCATATCTCTATTCTTTGCCACGTTGAACAACCCAAATCCAACGACGGCGATCCCGTAACCCCCAATTTCCATCCACGTCAACGTCTCTCCGTAAACCACCACGGCGAACAAAATAACGCACGCGTTTTTTATCTGCGACATCGCCTTGAACAACGTCGCCCCGGCGTTTTGTACCACTCCTAACCCGCTCAAAGTCACCAAAAAACCCAACCCGGCGCTAATGCAAAACAAATACCAATAATCGTGCACGACTTGCATGTGTTCTCGATTAAACAACGTCTCTCCTTCAAAAATGGCCGTAAAGATTGTCAAAAAGAGCAACGTCGCCGGACAAAAATAGTACATCCCTTCGATCAAACCCATTTTCCGATTGACCAACAACAACTGTATCCCAACCGACCTCAACGCCTCGCTCACCTCTGCGATAAACATGCACAGCAATCCCATGACGGTAAAATGCATCTCCCCGTAACACGCGATCAACGACCCGCACACGATGACGCACAAAGCGCCTAAAATTTTCGCGTTGTGCCTATCCAGCCCAAACGCGATCAAAACGCCAAACGTAATCACCGGCGCGAACGCTTTCAGAACCTGTATAAACGCTAACGAGAGATAAAAATACGCCATATTCGCCGCCGCGAGTGAAAACGCCGTCGCCAATCCAATCGGCAACACCGACGTCGTCCACTCTTTCAAACTCAAATTATGCACCAAAGTCGTCCGCTTCGACCACACCATCCCTAAGGAAACGAACCATCCGAACCACGAACCTAAACTCGACACGAATATCGCCGAGTGAAAATTCGTGTTCATGATCAAGTGCTTGTTCGATATCACCGTCGTCGCGGAGAAGAGTAAGTACGCGACGCCGTAACACAACGCCCAGAAGATTTGACTCTGGTCGTACGAGGACGTTTGCATCATTTTTCCCATTGTGATGTGATGTTTGTTTCTGTGCGCGCGCGTGTGTGTGTGTGTGCTCTCTCTCTCCTTTTCTCTCTGACGCTCTCTTCGTAGTGCTCGTCGCAAAGTACTCTAAGAACAGAGTGGTGGTGTTTATAAAAACAGCGCGTTGATCTCTCTGCGGTAAAAGCCTCGAGGCGTTCGTGTGAACGACGAAGTCTTTTGACGCGCCCCCTTTTCCAAGTCGATCTTAGGGTTTAACACCCTAAAACGGTGACGACAGAGAAATTTTGTTGGGAAACGAGCGTTACGACACACTCACGCGCGCGCTTTGGTGTTGCACTTTGGACGACGACGACGACGACGACGGATCTCTTTTCTCCTCCTCCTCCTCCTCCTGGTTGTTTTCGTTTGTCGTCCTGTTGTCTTCTTCGCTGATTACCACCACTTAAAGTCACTCGTTGATGATGAATACGGCGTGGAAGAGTGAGCGTACGAACGAGGCGGAGGCCAACGAGGACGACGTCACTCTCGCGAGAAAACTGCAAACTCCCGTGTCCAAACAGATAGCGCAATCGTCGGTGGACCCGAGGAAAGATTTACTTCGCGAGCGCGAGCGAGCTTCGTTTAACTCGAGAGAGTTGGAAGTTTTATTAGCCGGCGGCGTGGAGAACGTCAAGCTGAGAAAACTCGTGGCGGAGACGTTAACCAAGGACAGAGTTTTCAAGAACAAAACGAGCGAGAAGTACTCTTTGCCAAGGGAGGAGCTGTACAGGACGACGCTGGAGAAGTATTTGGAGATTCCGAGAGTCGCGAGGGAGATTTTGGCGAAGATTCATGGCGACAACGGTGGCGGTGGCGGGGGGGGTAGTGGCGGCGGTGCGACGCGTAGTCGTAGCGGGAATAGCGGGGATAGCGGGAACGGCGTTAACAAGAGTAACAATAACAAGTTGATAGCCATCGCTCGCGTCGTGCGCGAGTTCATCGACGAACCGGGCGGGCTGGATTTACACCTCGGGATGTTCATACCTACCATCCAAGGGCAAGGAACGGACGAACAGAAGAAGTATTGGTTACCTAAGTGCGTGAATTTAGAAATTGTTGGGACGTACGCGCAAACGGAGTTGGGCCACGGGACGTTCATCAGAGGATTGGAGACGACGTGTACGTACGACGTTCGAAAGAAGGAGTTCATCGTGCACTCGCCGACGTTGACTGCGACAAAATGGTGGCCGGGAGGATTAGGGAAAACGGCGACGCACGCGATTGTCATGGCGAGGCTATTCGTGCCTTCTTCTTCTTCTTCTTTTGCTTCTCATTCGGAACCGGTATTCTCAGATAAAGGCATTCACGCGTTTGTCGTCCAAATTCGGTCGACAAAGGACCATTCAAAGGACCATTTGCCGTTGCCAGGCATCCAGTGTGGAGATATCGGCGATAAAATGGGATATAACGCGGTAGATAACGGGTTTTTACGCTTCGATCACGTTCGAGTACCGAAAGATGCCATGCTTATGGGTCACTCGAAAGTATTAGACGACGGGACGTACGTCCCTCCGCCAGTCAAGAAAGCGGCGTATGGAACCATGGTATTTGTTCGATCCGATATCGTCATGAACGCGGCGTTATACATGAAGAAAGCTGTGACGATTGCGTTACGATATAATCTCGTGCGACGTCAATCCAACGCGGATAGTAAGAACAACAACGTCGAGACACAAGTGTTGGATTATCAACACTCGCAACGAACGCTCTTTCCTATTCTCGCCTCTTCGTTCGCGTTTCACACGACGAGCGATTATATGCGAAGAATGTATTTTGAGTTTCTGAAACGTTCGCAGTCCTCCGAGAAAGATTTTGACGCCTTGCCGGAATTACACGCGACGAGTTCGGGCTTAAAAGCCTTTTGTTCTTGGAAAACCAAAGACGCGATTGAGAGTTGTCGACTGACGTGCGGCGGACACGGATACCTTGCGAATGCCGGATTTGGAACCACGTTTGCAAGTTACGCACCAAACGTCACGTACGAAGGCGATAATAACGTTTTGTGTTTGCAAACCTCGCGTTATTTGCTCAAAACCATGCGCGCGTTGCAAGCGAAATTAGTCACCGAGGTCAAACTGGTTGGCCAAATGAAGTATCTTTCCGAAAGTGGCAACACGTTTACCTCCACCCTCGGGCACGAAGTAGGCATTCGCGACGAGGACGCTTTGTTGCGCGCGTACGAGCACCGAGCTTGGCGTTTGTGTTCGCAAGCAACCGCCCGCGCCGGGAACCTCTCCGTGGACGAAGCCATGCGTTTGGACATGGTAAGCTGGATTAAAGTCGCCAAATCGCACTGCGCTTTAGTCGTCCTCGCGAACTTCTTCGACGGCATTCACGAAGCTGAAAAACTCAAAGTGAGCAAAGAAACCATAGCAGTTCTAAAACGCCTCGCCACGCTCCACGCCCTCTGCGGCGTCGAAGACGAACTCGGCGACTGGGTCGAAGACGGCTACCTCGAAGCCATGCAATGCCAACTCGTTCGAGAAGAAATCGCCCAGCTCCTCCAAGAACTGCGCCCAGACGCGGCAGCCTTAGCCGACTCCTTAGGTTTGGACGATTACTTCTTGAACTCAACCTTAGGCGCGAGAGACGGGAACGTTTACGAAAACCTCTTCTCCGCCGCGCAAAAAGCGCCGTTCAACAGCTCGCACAAGCCGCCCGGTTACGACCATTTGCTCTGGCCTCGATTCAATGCGAGTAGTAATAGTAACACTAGTAATAATAATAAAGGCCGTTCAAAGCTTTAAACGCGTGTGTGAAGCATTCATTGTATACGTGTACGCATAAGAGCGCGTCTACGCCTCACAAAAAGCTCCTCTCTCCTCTCTCCTCTGCGCTAAATTTGACACCATTTCACACCACACCCGGTAAAGGAGAAGACCGCCACAAGAAAGAATGGAGGACGACGAGCGCCTTTACCTGGTCTTCCTCTTCCTCCTCCTCTTCCTCCGCGTGGTAAAATCGGTCTACGACTGCCTGACGTTTCTTCCCCCGACCGGGAACGCGCTCAAAGCTTTGAAAATGGAAGACGAAGACAAAGACGCATTCGTCGCACGCGCGCGTTCGATTTTGAACGACGTAACGACGAAGGAGAGCACGGGGGCATCAGTAACGATAAAAAGTGCATCGCTAGACGCGCTCGCGTTGGCCAACTTTGCGTTGCACTCGAAGTCGTCGTCGGAGAAAGTTCCGAAGAAAAAACGGTTGCTCGTGTCGTTGGTTTTCCTCGCATTCGGATTGGTTTTAGTCGCGAGTTGGTGGTTTTGGGCGTCGCCGGAAAGAGATCGACAGTTTGCGGCTTCGAAGGTGATGATGATGACGGAGACAAAGAAGCTGGACGCGCTGGCGAAGAGAGTCTTGAACGACGAAGAGAGAGAAGGCGAGATGGAAGTGGTCGTTCGCGCGCACTTCGTGCGAAAGCGAGGCCCGATGGAAACGAAGATGGCGAGAGATATTCGAGAGAAGTTCAAGGAGTGGGTTTTGGGGAGTTTTGATGGTGATGCTTTGGAGAGAGGTAGAAAGACCGAAGAGGTTGCGAGAGTGACGTTTCGCGGGTGCGCGGACGTTCTCGACGGCGAGGCGTTTGAGGCGTCGACAAGTAACGAGAAATCGGCAGAGGAAGAGGCGCGAAAGTCTTTCGTAGCGTGTGACAAAGGTAGGAGCGAATTAGCGAGACGCGCGAGGTTTTACGCGAGGTCCACGAGAGCGAGCGGAGATGAGCGCGACGAGAACGAGAATGGCGACGGCGAGAGCGCGAAGAGTGGAATGTACGCGCACGTGGAGAACGAGATGAGAATGAACTACGCGACGTATCCGAATGAAATTTACGCGTACTTTTTCGACGACGAAAACGAAGTAGAAGACGACAGTATAAAAGCGAACTTTCACCTACACTTTGGCACCGACCGAAACGCGTTCGTCGACGCGAAGTGGACCTCTTCTGAGTGGGGGTCTCGAGGCGGCTTTGACGCGATGACAAAAATTCGAGAATCGGTTCAGAAACTCTATTCGTCCGCGTGGAAAGTCGCGAGAGAGGACGCTAAGTTTGATGGCCATTTTGGCGCGTCGGCGGCGTCACTCTCGTTCGTTCTGGTGCTTCCCGATGACGATGAAGAAAACGAAACACTTTCGTGGGATTTTAGGAAAGACGTGCGCGAACCGTTTGTGAGCAATCTCTCGAAACGTCTCGAACATTTTTTAAACATCGAAGCCGAGTCTCGCGTCGTGTACCACAGCCGCGCTGAAGAGGACAAAGTGGGCGACTCTCATGCTTCGACGACGAATCAGGAAGCCGCGGAAAGGTTCACGCGGGCGTTACCTCTCAGAAAAATGGACGTGGACTTGATACCGTCCATGCCGAGCGGGAAATTCGTAGTGTTCAGAAAAAACGACAACAACGACGACGCTTTTCTTCCAAAGAACTGGTTTGTCAAGCGCGATAACGTTGGGATAACGATTTTGGAGCGTCGTGAAAGTGTTACTGATATCCTTCCGTTCCTTTTTGCAAACGTTCGCGCGAGACTGCTCGGCGTGGATATAACTTCAGACGAAACCTACGCGAAGTACGCTTTGCCGGATGCGGCGAACATCTTATCGATGATAGAAATGGACGCTTTAAGTTCAACTCGAGTCCGCGCGGATATGTTAGAAATCGTAGAAATTCTCCGTGGTGCCACGAACCTTGGTGATATCGACGCAAAAGACGCTTCCTATCTCGCCTCGCGTTCGAAAGAGTCCTTAGCGATGCTCCGAGACGCCGTCGCGATGATGGACGAGAACCGACGACAAGAAGCATTCAAACTCGTCGCCAAAGCCAGAAAACTCGCGTTTCAAACCAGTCGCGAATCCATAAACGTCCGCGAAGACGTCACGTTCCCTTTCGAACACGAACTCGCGCTCGCTATGCCGCTCGTGCTTCCTTTACTTGTCGCTTTTACCGTGCGGTTCGCGCGAGAGTTCGCTCGGTACCTCGCTCGAAGAAGGTGTTTCGAGGAGCTCGCGTCTAGCTTTCATCGCGGGAAGGTAGATTAGAATTAGAATAGAATTAGCTACGAGTACATAGAATAAACGACTACAACAACATCATCGACTACCCGACCACCCTCCTCTGAATCGCTTTCAACTCCTTCCCGTAATCCCTCGCGCACTCGTCTATGCACTCCATCGCTTTCCTCTGCGCTTTATCCATTCCTCCGATTCCATCGCTCTCTAAAAAACTCTGCGCTTTATCGTTGCACGTTTGCGCGCACCGTTGCACTTTCTGTTGAAATATTTGCAGTTCGTTATTCACGACCGTTTCTTTCTCCTGCATCGTCGCCGCGCAGTTCTGTATGCATCGCTGGAAGGTTTCGTGCGATTGCTTCGCGTCGTCGCAACACTTGGAGGAACAGTCGAAGGTTTTTTTCTGCAACGGTCGAAACGTGGTTTTGTCTAAAGAGTCCGTGAATTGTTCCAGTTGCTTTTGCAGTTGCTCCATGTCTTTGTCTTTCACCGCGTTTAATACGTCTCACGAAGATACGATGTGTGCGGGATGAATTTCAACTGCATTTCCCCACAAATGATGAAACTTTAAAACGCTCGGTGAAGATGATGAAGCGGGGAGGAGCGCTCTTGTTACGACGGTTGGCTTCATCGAGCGCATCAGCTTTTACAAAGACGAACTCGGGCACTTTTGCATCATCCTCCGCCGCTTCTGCTTCTGCTGCTCGTGGATGTGTCTTTAGGGGAAATTCGCTTCGTCGGCATTCCATCTGCTCGTCCTGGCGTGCGTTTACGACTTCGGATGGAGGAGGAGGAAAAGAAGCAGAAGAAGAGCAAAAGAAGGAGAAGAAAAAAGAGTTATACATGGCGTTCACGTGCGGGAAATGCGAGACGAGATCGATCAAAGGGTTTAGCAAACGCGCGTATCACTTTGGCGTGGTCGTCGTCACCTGCCCTGGGTGCGAGAGGAGGAAACACGTGGTGGCGGATAGACTGGGGTGGTTCGGCGAGAAAGGCGACGCGGGGGATTTTATCCAGGAGAAGGAAAAGAAGAAGAAGGGAGGGAAAGAGGAGGAGGAGAAGGCGACGATGATGCGAGCGAAAATAGAGGCGGATGGGACGTTGGAGTTTGACGAAGACGAGCTGGAAGCGTGGCGAGCTCGACTGAAGGAAGAGAAGTGAAAGATTCGAACGAGCGCGTCTTTAGAATAGGTTTAGAATGAGTATGCATTAGGTTTAGTTTTTGTATTTATGAAATATTGAATGAATACGCGCGGTTGAAGAAGAACTTTTCAGTTCTATTGAGAGAGCGCGATGTTTTTCTTTGTTTTACTACAGAACGCGGCGTCGATTCTTCACCGTTCTCTCGAGTTCCATGATTTCCTCCCAAGAATCCACCGTGATTTCGTTTCTTCCTTTGAGTAAACTTTGCAATCTGGACATGGTTAACCACGAGTGCATTTTCGCTTGCGTGGCTTCTTTTGGATCGTCTTGTCTTTTTTGCACCATGGACGCTTCGATGGTTTTGCCGCACGATTCCGAAATGTCCATGTGCGGCGCGTTGCGAACAAACGCAACGAGCGTTCGCATGTCGTCCAAAGTTTGTTTGTCAAGGGCATACAAGAGCGTTGTGTTGGATTCGTTCTTCGTCGGGCGTAATGGGACGACTAACCCTTCCGTGTCTTCGCTAAATAAAATCGACTTGCCTTCGGAAACAGCGACAAAGCTAATATCCGTCGGCAAAGACATTTGATGGTAATCGAAATCGTACTCCGCTTTTTGCATTTGAATGATATCCTTCACGGCTCGGGCGTTCTTCACGCCAGTTTCTGCGAGAATACCCGTTTGTAATTTCGTTTCGTCCAAGACACAAACGGTACCGTCCGCGAGCTGTAAAGGTCCAGCGCGTAAACGATTACGGTCGTAGTCTTTTTTAGGCACCCACGTTCGCGCGTTGAGCGAAGGAACGTCTACGGATAAACACGCGGTCGCAGGGCAAAGAGATTGCAACGCAGACGCGAGTGCATTGACGAGATTGTCGTTACGTTTACGCTTGCTCTCTCCATCCTCTTTTGAGAGCGCACAATCGATCGAAAAGTTGACGCACAATGAACCGACTGGGAATTCATCCGTGCGTAAACGAATCCTCGCGCACGCGAGGAACAAAGCGTAACTCGCGGCAACTTTATCTCCACCGAGCGCTTCGGTGAAAATATCGATCATCTTTTCGCACATCGCGTTTGTTGTTGCAGCGTCGAACGGTCGCACCACAGATACGGAAGCCGACGCTTCTTTGACGTTTTCCTCCTCGTCCAAAAGATAACGCTCCGCCGGCGTCTTCAAAACGAGATCTTCGAGTTTCAACTTTGTAAAGCCGAAAGCGTGGAACCTTGGCGCGATAGAACTCGCTGGAAACAACGCCGCCCTTTCTGCGTGTCCGTAAAAGTCATCGTCCGAAGGTTGTGTCGTAGTCGCGCCGTCACCGTCCTCCTCGATACTATCGTTCAATCCAATGTTCCCAAACGCTTCAGCCGCGTGTTCTGGATTGAGACTCAAAACGCCGTAAAACTCAACGATGTCGTTCAATTTCAATTGCGTGGAAGACCTCCTCGATGGTGGATTTGTAATTGTCGCTGAATTCATTGTTTCCGAATTATTTTCCTTGTCGCCCTCGTCATCCTCCGGTGAATCGTACACGCAAACGATACACGGTCCTCGCTGGTCGTTCGGTAACGGCAAATTCCTCGCCTCGTCCAGCGTCTCTCTGGCGAAACTTTTATTTCGATTCTTATTATTCATGGCAGTAAAATCTTCCGTTTTCTGCGACCCATTTATTGGCATCGCTTCCATGGTGTCTTCAGATTTCGCCGGCTCGTTTTTCTCTTCCTTCATCTTTGCCTCTTTGTCGTCTTTAATTTTTTCCTCCTCGTTATTCTCCTCTCGGGTTCTCTTCTTCGCGCTTCCTCCTCCCACGCTCGCACCAGTATTACCGCCGATGCTCGTAAAATCTACCACCCCATCGCCGTTCGAGTGCGTATCCTCTCTCTCCAAACAATCTCTCTCCTGCACCCACTTCGCCTCGCCCGGTATCGGGACGCAATAGAACACCTTCCTCTCCCACATCCGAACGTTCGAAGACTGCTGCTGCGGGTTCTCGAATGTAAACAAACGCTCCTCGTCGTCCTCTTCCTCCATTCTCGACGTCTCGTCGCCGCCGTGTTCCGCGAACTTCGTCGTCTGCCACCCCGAGCTCGCTCTCTTGCTCTTAAAACATCCCACGTAATACTCCGGGTCTCTCATATCTTGCACCACGCACCGAAACCGGCACAGTTTCCCTTCCGGTACGCTTTCAATCCCGACGCCTTTCCCATCCGCGTGGTTTATTTCTGGAATACTTAACCACTTCGTCGTCTTCGTCGCGTCCTTCTCCTCCTCCTCGCTCTCCGAGATGCTTTTTTTGAGCACTTTCGAAAGGTTCCAATCGCCGTCGATCGGTTCCAACGCAGACGAGGTTGCAGCGCTTACACTTTTGAAACCGTACGCGGTGAACAGCTTCTCCGCGATTACTTTTCGAGGGTTCGCGATGAACTCGCGCGAGTCGATGGTATCTTCGATGTTGGTGTTGTTGTTGTTGTTTGCCGCTGTTGCCATGGTTTTGGTCATTGTGTTGTGCGAAAGAGTGACGCGATTGGATTACTCAAAGTAGGGGAAAATTCAAAAATGAAACCAACCGAGCGTGCGTACGAGGCATTGAAGTAAGACACAAAATTCTCTCTCTTTACGTTTTTATTTACACAGTTAGTATTATCATATCAAGGACTTTCGCTCGGGGCTGGGCCGACTTCACCGTTTCTGTTCCCAGGATGTTCGTCCGGCGTTCTCAACATCGCGCCTCTGCCGACTTCGGTTAAAAATTTCGTCGGGTAGGCGTTGGCGAAATCTTTCAAGCGGATTTTCGCCGAGGGGTTGTTGAAGTGCCACAAACACGAGGCTTTCCCGGTTTGTTTGTTGTACACCATGCCGTTGGCGTCTTGACCGAGCTGCGACATTGGCGCGCCGCCGGCGGAGAAGAGGATTGAGCCGTCCGCGTCTAACTTGTGGCGTTGCGAGCGTTCGATGAGTTTTTGCATTTGAAACGCCGTGAGGCACTCTTGGTCGTCAAATTGACGCATACCTGGGAAGACGTTGTTGAATTCTTCGTCTGTTGTTGCCGCGGGTTTGCACGTCATCCCGAAACCGTCTTCTTCTTTCCAATCGTTGTGTCGCATCATTCTATTCTCGGTCGCTTCGATGTACTTGATCAACTCTTCTTTTCGTCCCATGAAGGAACCGGCGTTGGCCCAGACGTTCGGGTGCTCGCCGGTTAACTCGACGTCATCCCCAGCCGCTTTACCAATCTCACCAAACGTCAAACTCATCTCTCTTTTAAACTGTTGCTCGTCTTCCATGTCGAAATATTTCCTAATCTCCGGCCATAACTGGGTCTCGCCTCCGAAAATGAAATCCGCGTCCGCTTGTTCGAACCTCTTTTGAAACTCCTCCGGCCCGCACTGCAACAAAACATCCGTCGCGTCCGCGTTGACAATAATAGGGTTCCCTGGAATAGAATGCAACGCCGCTTTCAAACCCATCATCTTATCCGCAAACCCGTGAAAAGTCGTCCCGTTCCCCGAGATCACAATCTCCAACCCGTTCTTCTTCGCCGAGTCCAGAATCACCCACCCGTTGCTCTTCAAGTTCGTCGCGTGCGCCGTCACTACCACCGGAGCGGAATCCACGCCTTTCGATTTAAACACTGGCATGTATTTCTTCTCGTCTGGGTGCATTTTTTCTTCTTCACTTAACATCGTCACGTCGCCGTCGAGATCCGCGTTCGACCCGGGTCGCCAAAACTTCGCCTGCGCCCACTTGGTGTCTCTGTAAAACTCAAACGGGACGTGCCAAACGTCGCCATCGAACGCGTTCGCGTCCAAGTCGTAGCCGGTTTCGAAGGAACCCAGTTTAACCGATGCGACGTGTTCTGGTCGACCTCCTCCCCTCGTCGTCGTCAACGTTACGCCGCTGTTCGTCTTGGACGAAGACAACACGAAAAGAGCCCCCAATCCAGCCGCGGCTAAAATTCCGTATCTCTTACACGATGATGATGCGGACGACGAAGACGTCTCCAAACCGCTCTCATCGCGACGAAACGCGTGAGCAGCAGACGTAGACGACGAAGCTAGCAATAAAGGTGCCGCCTCTTCCGCGCTCGTGGTGGCGTGACTCGTTGCCATTTCTTCTCTTCCTTCACGCGCGTGTTTTGTTTGATGTGATTTTTTTCCAATACAAGCAGAAAGGAAGGAAAAAGGAGCTGTCCATCAAGGAGCATTTTTCGTTTAAGTATGTATTCGTTTTAAATTAGTACACAACACGCGTTTGATTAATCTTATTATGTATATATATACGCATTATTCTCCTCTCATATTCTCTCATCTCTTCCTCTCTCACTTTTTCTTCCTATTCTCTTAGTATATTATAACTTCATTCAATTCGCCGCCGCTCGAGCGCTCGATCGAGCGCTAAACGCAGCCGCAGACGAAGGTCCCGGGTCTCGATTTCCCGGATGTTCGTCCGAGGTGCTCAACATCACTTCTCTTCCGTGCGGGGTTAAGAATTTATCCGGGAAGGCGTTCGCGAAATCTTTTAAACGGATTTTCGCCTGCGGATTGTTAAAGTGCCACAAACACGAGGCTTTGCCGGTTTCTTTGTGGAAGACCATGTTTTTGTTGTCTTTGCCGATTTGGTCCATGGGCGTGCCGCCGGCGCTAAATAAGATGGACCCGTCCGCGTCTAATTTGTGACGCAAGGATCGATCCATTAAATGTCGCATTTGGAAGGAGGTTAAGCACTCTTGGTCGTCGAACCAGTTGACCCATCCGGAACCGTTGACGTCGGCAAAGTCTTCGTCGGTGACGCCCGCCGGGCGGCACGTCATTCCCCACTCGTCTGGCTCTGATCCCGGGTGTCTCGCCATGCGCTGTTCGGTTTCTTCGATGTATTTTAACATGTCGTTTTTCCTCGCCATGAATGACCCGGCGTTGGCCCAAACGTTCGGATGCGCGCCGGTAAGCTGCGCCGGTGGTCCAGCCGCGCCGATTTTACCGAGAGTGTCGGACATTTTCTCTTTCCAGGCTATTTCGTCGGTTTTCTCAAAGTAGGCGTGGATTTCCGGCCATAACTGCGTTTCGCCGCCGAAAATGAAATCCGCGTTCGCTTGGTTGAATCGGTTTTTAAATTCTTGGCCGGAACATTGAAGCATGACATCGTTGGCATCGGTGTTGATGACGATCGGGTTGCCGTTGATGGAATGTAAAGCGGCTTTTAAACCCATCATTTTATCCGCGAAACCGTGGAAATCGGTCCCGTTGCCCGAGATGACTACTTGTAAACCGTTTCGCTTCGCGGAATCGACGATAACCCATCCAGTTGATTTGATGTTTGTCGCGTGAGCGGTAACGACGACGTCTGCGGAATCTACACCGTGGGTTTTAAACACCGGCATGAATTTCGTCGGGTCCGGTTTCGCTTTTTGCTCGTCGCTCATGTTCGGAGTATCCCAATCGTGTTTCCAGAAATCTGCGCCGGCCCATTTCGTGTTGGCGTAAAACGCAAACGGGACTTGAACAACCTCGCCTTCGTATCTTCCGTTATCGATGTCGTATAAGTTTTCCATCACACCTCGCGGTGGAGCTTCGTCCTCGCCCATTTCCGGTTCTACTACTTTCGCCGCCGCTTCTTCTTCTTCTTCTTCTTTTCGTTTTTGTTCGTTTTCCATGTCAATTTGTCGTCGTTGCTCTTCTATTTCTGCGTCGATTCTTTGTTTCTCTTGCTCTTTCCCGTCTTCTACTACGTGCTGTTCTTGTTGTTGTTCTCGCTCGTTGGATATCGTAGACGTTCTCCTCTTCAACGCATCGCTCGCGCTATGCGCGATATTTTGCATGTTCAAGCGCCATCTCGGAATCGGTTGTTTCTCCTCTTCTTTAACTTCTTCTTTAACTTCTTCTTTGACTTCTTCTACGGAGGCGGGAACAACGACTTCTTTAACGTCTTCTTTCTCTTCCCTCGTAACCGCGACGACGACGTTCGGTCCTTCTTCCGCACGCGCGCTTTCCGCAACTTTTGATTCTTCTTTGTTGTCTTCGACCAAAACCGCGTCGGCGGGAGCTTCTAAAACTTCTAAAACTTCCACCTCTTCGCGAGGTTTTTGTTCTTCCGGTTGCAACTGCTCTTCCTCGCGCTGCTGCTGCGGCTGCTCTTCCACCTGCTGCTCTTGGTTCGGTTGTTGCTGTTGTTCTTGTTCTCGCTCTTCCGGATGTTGTTGTTCTCGTTGTTCTTGTTCCTTCATCGCAGCGCGTTCCTCCTCGTCGTCTTCGACGAACGACTCGCTCTTTTGCCACACTCTCGCTTCCAGCGCTTGCGGCTTCGTCGGTCCTTGTTGTTGTTGTTGTTGTGCCACGGGCTGCTGCTTCTGCTGCTCGATGTTGTTGGAAGTCATTTCCCCGCTCGCAACGCCCCCATCACCCTGCTCTTCTTTTCCCAGCCGATCGACACTCAGAAGAGGATGATCAATACTCGTCGATGTCGTCGTCGTCGTCGACGCACCACCATCGCCAGGCGCGTTCGTACTTCCACTCGCACCGTTACTTCCCCACGTTCGTTTCGGAAGCGTGCCTAAATACGCCTCTTCGCCGCTCGTCGCGTCGCCCAATTTTCGCATCATCATCTGTGGGGCGCGGGAAGATGATGATGATGATGATGATGATGATGCCACGAATGCGAGCGAACCGAGCGTCACGCACGCACCCAAAACCGCCGCACGAATAATAACAGACGACGACGACGAAGAACTCTTCTTCCTCTTACTTTTAATATTACCATCGTCGTCGCGATTTAATAACAGAAGAGAGGACTCCTCTTCATTTGAGTACTGAAAAGGCGTCATGTCTCTGGTGGTGTTCCTCCCCGAGAAAGTGACGAATCTCGTTTTTCGCTCGAGAGAAAAAAAACCAGAGTTTTTTGATTTAGGGTGTAGGGTTTAAGAAAGAGGGCGCTGTTTGTGCATTTCGCAAAACACACGACAGAGATAGAAACGCGCGCTTAGTTGAAAGTAATTTAACACTTCGCGCATAAAACACGAGAGGAAAGAGAGAGCACCGCTGCTGCGACTTTTGATTCATTCGCTCTTTTCATTCTTATATATATGAATAGGAACAAGGAAGTGATGATGGACGATGAACGCGAGCGATTGATTCTCCGCAATCATCACGAGGGAGGACACGGAGGAGCCGC
>Ga0181599_1001819_pt1 | contig 20067 bp, 28 predicted proteins | sample 041ome_3_FD_148658 | JGI IMG/M metagenome (GOLD analysis project Ga0181599, IMG submission 148658) | Coastal salt marsh microbial communities from the Groves Creek Marsh, Skidaway Island, Georgia - 041405US metaG (spades assembly) | ecosystem: Environmental > Aquatic > Marine > Intertidal zone >...
CGCCATCTGTGGTTAACTGTATAGAAACAGTTGTCTTTATCTTACTTAGGTTGAGACATAGCAAGCCAAGACCCCACACCGATACCGGCGCCTGTGAGGGATGTAAGAGAAATTATGGAGAGAGTTGTGAAGATATGACGTTGCATTTACATTACAATACGATAATGTATTTCGCCAACTGACCAGATGATACTGGAGATTGAGATTGCGCTACGGAGGGTTTCAAGGAGGGAATTCATTTGATTTTTAAATTACAAGGGGTTACTTAGGTATTAATAATCATCTCCAAAATATAAAGATTTCTCGGTGATATCGAGACCATATATTATAGATTGTGTCGGATAAACACGTCCCTTGTATGTAACCTCATCATCTCTAACTTCAATATCTTTTGAGATAAATGTTTCCATATAGAAGTCCTCATTAAATACGTGTCTTCTAAGATTGTTTATCTGACAGTACCAATTGAAAACTTGTATAAAAAATGTCCTGGGTACAAATAAACCTTTTTCAATTTTTATATCTGGAGAATTAAGAAATCCTAACAAAATTTTCTTATTGTAAAGTTTCTTATCTTCATAAAAATCAATTTGGGTTTGTAGTTTTTTATTCTCTTTAGAAAGTTTATTAATCTGTGATTTTAGTTCTTTATTTTCACTGGAAAATTGAGTATTATTTTTCTTAATTTCTCTATTTTCAGATTTGAGTCTCACATTTTCTTCGATAAGTTTTAAGCTTGGTTCTGTATTATTTTTGTTGATTCCCTCTTCAAGTTTTGTGATATAATTTTGTAAAATTAAACAGGATTTAACAATAGCTTGTGTTTGTTCCATTTAAATTTAATTGTATGTTTGATTTTAAATTACAAGGGGGTTACTTAGGTCATCTAATTCTGTATATCTATTAGTTTTTTTGGTGAAACAATCTCCTATTAAACATTTTAAAAGTCCCCATACCCATTCAAGCGATTCTGTATTTTCTTGTACAGTCCTCTCTGGACAATCATTTATGAAATGTCCGGGTTGTCCACACTTGAAACACCGGTCATCCACACCAGTTAATATGGTTTCAATCATTTTGATCTTGTCCTCTGGCAAAACTACCTGAGAAAAGCATCCACCCCGGACATTTTCAATACCATATTTTTCCATATATTTAAATACATATTTGTCCTCATCAAACTTATCACCCTTTATGAATAATATCCGTTTGTATGGTTTATGAATTTTAGTCCATGCCGAACCATGACCATCAAAGTGCATCTGAATTCTATCTTTCGTGGTCGTGCGCCCCACATAATACTTTCCATGTGCGCACGCTAAAATGTAGATCCATGTGGGAGATTCAAACATTTTACATACCTTTTCAATAATTAGTCTGAACTTAGGTCACATCCAATCTCTTCTGCGAATTGGGTCATTCTCGCGCGATCACATTCACATTCCACGTAGTCACACTCCCCTCTCACGAGGTCGCAAAAGTCGCACACCACAGTCTCATCACCTTCTTGTGGTGCCAAGTAGTCTTCTCGCAATTCTTGGGCAACAAAGACCCTCATGACTTCATCCATCTCTTCCACAATTTTTTTCGCCTTCTTTTGGAAATTGTCGTAGATATTAAACTTGGTCTTTGGAAGTTTCTCGGAAAGGGCAATGAGAGCCTTTGCGTCAAATGCATCTTCAATCTTTTTGAGGGATTTCACACGAGCCTTGATGGCTTCATCGTATTCTTCAAAAAAATCGGGTTCGTCGTCAGACTCACTTTCATAGTTGCGAGCCATACTGAAATTATCCACGCTTAAAAAATCTATTCATTAACGCAGATTTATTGTTCGGTATCTTGGATACAGACTTAGCATTTAATAAGCCTTTAGAAGTTTTCGGGGCATTGTTTTTCATATTAAAATTAGACATGTTTGCAACAGTTGATCGATTGTTGTTTTCAGAAACTTTTATTAATTTTGTCCTATTCAAAATATCATTTACACCAATCAATCTAATCTTACTGTCCTTAGACAAGTCGAGTATAAGAATAGGATCCACATTGAAACACCTCTTCATGATGAAAGAATAGATAGCAGTCATGACACCATCACCTGTACCAATAGCAACACTTTGACCTCGTCCAGACAATCGAGACATATACAACACTTGCAAGAAGTCACCAAAGAACTTGGATAATTTAGCGTTGACGTCACCAGTCTTGGCAGTCGAAGCGCTTGCACTTGGTTTTATTATTGTATTGTTGTTAAGCTTGAGTCTGTATTCTCTGATACGCGTATCAAAATAAACCTCGACAGTCATTTTGCCACTCATGTTAAATTTTAACTGTGCAAAATCCCATGCCAATCGTGAATGTGGATTCGAACTCATGATGGTTGTGATATCTCCTTTGATACCTACCATAGGCATACCGCTTCCGGGGTCAAGCATTTGTGCAACTGAAAAGTATGGTTGTATCAACTTAACTTTTTTATTCGTCGTTTTGTGTCGAACAGTTGTTCGCAACAAAATATCGGAAATAGTTTTTCTGTTATTGTCTTCTTGGTCGAGCCCAACAAGAAGTTTAACTTTACCATCGTTTGCACTATCCAAAAATATATCCGGACCAAACTTTGTCGTGTGAACATCATAACCTTGATCTTTCAAACCAAATATGTATCCCAAGTTTCTTTTCAAAAATGACTCCCAACCAGATGTATCCGTGAGATTTATATCATTGTTGCCCACAACAAAAAATTTATAAGGTGCCTTGGCTTTCGCACCTTGTGTCTTGTACAAATCCAAAATACGTTCAATCATCATCGTCTTTCGAAATGAAACGGTTCTATTATTGTATAATTCTTTAGCAAAATCACTCTTCAAAAATTTTGAAAACGAACCCGTAGTTGTCTTGTCGTGTCGAGTATCTAGCCAAACAAGAAACATGAAGTCAACATCAAAATCTTGGTCACTCGCCTTGACCGGCACAACAAAAGATTTTGATGAATTCAATTTCGGAACTTGTCTTTTTTGAAGGTGTTCAATTTGTGCTTGAACTATATCCATCTTAGAACCTTCATCAAGTTTCTTGAACATTGTATTCACTTGATTCTTAGAAGCAGTAGTTCCATACAAATGATAAAGTCCCTGGTGCAACTCGTCATTTTCTAAGTTTAAGTTTTTATAACGCTCATATGTAACTGTCTTAGTTGAACTCTTTGTCTTTGTAGACGTGTTACTCATATTGTTTCTTATCTTCGGAGTCTTTGGCTTCGCAGTCGCTGGAGTCTTTGGCTTCGCAGTTGCTGGAGTCTTTGGCTTCGCAGTCGCTGGAGTCTTTGGCTTCGCAATCGCTGGAGTCTTTGGCTTCGCAGTCGCTGGAGTCCGTAGTCTTAGGGTTCTCGGTCTCGGGGTTCTTGTCGTTGTAGCAGTCTTTGGCTTTGCAGTCGCCGGGGTCTTCAGAGTCCTCGGTCTCAAAGTTCTCGGAGTATTCGCAAACTTGACTCGCTTTTCATTCTTGCGATCATCTTCGTCTCCTTCATTACGAAGTCTTTTGATAGATGCCCGAGTCCGGGGAATACTATTCATATCTAATATACCCTGAGAAAAAAGGTACAGTACATATGTTTATTATTTAATCAAAATCTAAACTATCGAGATCAGATGTGCGTCTAACTTTACATGTACCGCGCACAAGTTCATATACCCATTCACCATCAACAATTTCTTCTTCAATGAGCTTATTCTTGAGAACTTCCAACTCACGTTTATGTGTTCCTATGATAGCCTTTGCTTCGTCATAGCAGTCATCAACAAGTCGGTCAATTTCCATATCCACGAGACGCGCGGCTTCACCCGACATACTGCGATAGTCAAAATTGTATGTACCAAATCCGTATGTTGTCAACATTTCACGGGCAATCATATAGACCTGAGCAAAGTCCCCGGAGGCACCAGTAGTAATACGATCTACACCATACATAATTTCTTCCGCCGCTCGCCCACCAAGAGCCACGACGATTTGGTGGGTAAGATATTCCTTGGTGTACATTGCAGATTCCGCATTTTCCTCGGAGGGTTGGAAGAAGGTTACACCCCCAGCATCCCCACGTGGGATGATTGAGACTTTACGCACTGTGTCGTAGTCTGGGAGAATAGCACCCACAATGGCGTGTCCAGCCTCGTGGTACGCCACGAGTTCCTTCTTTCGTGGCGAGAACTTGGTATCCCCCTTGGCGCCCACGACAATGCGTTGGTAGACATTTTCCACAATGTCTTGGGTGATTGTACCATCACCGTCCCGCACGGCGCGGATGGCGCATTCATTGAGAAGGTTGGCCAAGTCCGCACCAGAGAAGCCTGTGGTTTGTCTTGCGATACTCCCAAGGTCAACATTTGGAGCTAGAGACTTACCCCGAGCGTGGACACCCAAAATCTTCTTGCGCCCACGAACACTTGGGAGACCCACTTGGATTTTACGGTCGAAACGTCCCGGGCGGAGAAGGGCATCATCGAGGATATCCACACGGTTTGTCGCCGCGATGACCACGATACCAGTCTCATTATCGAAACCATCCATCTCCGTCAAGAGTTGGTTAATTGTTTGTTCCCGTTCATCATTGGAGGGCATACCACCCGCACTGCGTTGCTTCCCAACCGCGTCAATTTCATCAATGAATATGATACACGGTTGATTTTCACGTGCAACCTCAAAGAGGTCTCGGACTCTCTTGGCTCCCACACCCACAAACATCTCCACGAAGTTGGCGGCCGAGCACTGGATGAAGGGAACGTTGGATTCCCCAGCGATAGCGCGGGCAAGGAGGGTTTTCCCAGTCCCAGGTTTCCCTGCGAGGAGGGCACCTCTGGGTATCTTAGCACCACTCCCAAAGTAACGCTCAGGTTGCTTGAGGAAGTCCACAATTTCCTCGAGTTCATCCTTGGCGGCGTCGATACCCTCAACATCACTGAAACGAGTTGTGATTTCCTTTTCGGCGTTGAACTCCTGGTTCTTTAGGAATGGATTTGGGGGCATCCCACCAGGGCCACCTGAAAACATAAAACTGCGAATAATGAAAAAGATAAACGTGAGAAGAAAGAAGGTTGAAATTGTATCTGAAATGGAGACGGGTGCCGTCATATCGATGCGAACATTGGCGTCACTCGCGGCAATCGTTTCCCACAAGTGTTGATTTTGAATGATTTGAGCATCCCCATAGTTACCCTCGTCGTCGTCAAACACAGCCAAGTTTTGGTTTGGCTTAATGAGAACTTCTGGGAGTTCACCATTCTTGAGACCTCGGACAAACTCCGTATAGGTTCGTGGATGGTATTCTCTCTGACGCTCGATGCGAACCGGTGGCGCCACAGGGACGGGTTTTCCAATGCTGAACATCGTTTATTTACAGTACACCTAAAGTTTTAACTACGTTTTATAACGCGCGAAAGACATTTTCTCAACCATATAATAGAGTTGGTATGCATCCACGATACTTGACCCTCTATATTGTTCGGGCATGCATTCGGGGATTCCTTCTTCGGAGTAATATGCCGTCTCACTGTGACGTTTTTCGAAATGGGAGGGGTGATGGTCCCAAAGCCACATAAGATGTTTCGCACAGGTGTGCACCTTACCATATCTACGGGTGTACTCCAAGGTCAAAGCAATCCCAATTGTACATGCGTACTTATAATTATCCGAACTCGACGCAACCCACATAGTCATTGGATGCTTGGGGTGTGCAGGTCTGTACCCTCGTCTCGAGCCATCCTTTGTGTAGGGTGCGTGCTCCGCGACATACGTGTCCTCATTAGAAAAATGCCATGCAGTATACAACATTTGGCATATTTCTAATTGGATTTTAACAACGTGTTGGTCACACGACATTCGTGCTATTTCTGACGGGTTCAACGAAAGAAAGAATATGTTCATCTTTGTAGTCAGATGTTTCGTACAGATTTGGTTCGTATACACGTGTTTCAACGTTTCCGTAATAGAATTGTCCGTTCCCAAGTTCCCAAACTTTATGGGTTGTGGTCTCTTGTGCGTATTGTGAGGCTTCTTTCAGTGTCCAAAAGATGGCTCGGTCAAGGATGTGTTCACCGACAATAACGTTCGTGATGTACATTTTAAAGTAGTTTTTTATTTGAATTACAACGTGACTTAGGCGTTCTTAATCTGAGAGGTACGCCTCCTCTTCACCTTCCTGTGGTTGTTCATCTGGGTCCTCCTCCACTTCAACATCCATACCCTCGTCATCCCCGGGTTCATCAACCTCAACTTCATCATCGTCATCTATGGGTTCTTCGACCTCTTGTTCAATCTCAGGCTTTTTCTTCTTTTTTGCGGGTTCTTTATTGAATATGGCGTCTATCGCGGGTCCCACCTTTTTACCAAAGGTGACCTTTCGTTCATATTTCTTTTTTAAATTGTCAAGGAACTTTTCACTAAAACCCATAGACTTGTACGCCTGTATGATGGATTTTAGGGGTGGTGTTTTACATTGACTGTAATACTTTTCCTCAAGGACGGCGAATGAGCTATCCAATTTTACACGAACAATACCACTCTTAAGAATGCGAACCTTCATATACACCCAATCCGCGTACTTCAACTGGGGTTCCTCCAACTTTTGAGGTCGCACATGCTCCACATAGTCTGGAATATCTGGTTCCTTGTACTCGAGTCCACATTCTTCATAATTTTTTTTCAAGAGCGCCAGGTACGTATCCTTTTGATACACGGGTGTCCTCACTGGAATGGGGCGCACTGTGGACCCACGTTGGATTAGATTGTGTAAGTAACTTCCATCTGGAATCCTCACTGGGTCGTGGGTATTCCGAGGTAAGTCCTTAACACGCAATGGGGGTCTCACGTACATGCTCATCTTGTTCAATGGTGTGGGTATCCTCTAACTTAGGTTTGAAATAATCCAATTCGCATCTGATTACTTGTTCCGATTGTGCGTTGAGATGGGTATGGTAGGGTCCCCAAATTTCAATAACTTTTCTCTCCCGGTCGTACCACAGGTAATCGAGCTCAAGGAGTCTCGTCAACCAATAGAATCGCTTACCAGTCTTACCAATGAAAGAGAATATGTGGTCTTCATCATACTCGCTTACATCCATTTGTGAGTAGTGTGTCGGTGGAGGTTGGTACGGCGCCATTTTACTTTACGAAATATGGCTCCAAAACCTTATATACATTTTCCCAGGCATATTCTCGTTTTAAGAGTTCCTTAACCTGAGGAACATCATCACGATTGGTGTAACAATACTCAAGGCGTTCCGCAAAATCACGGTAATCCATTACCGCCAAATCACCACCGTGCTTCTCTTGCTCTGTAACCTGTATCCATAACTTGGGTTCAATGATGTGTGCGTTGTCACCAAGGATTTCTCGTAAAGCTGGAACACCTGATACAATTTGAGGTCGATCAAAGTAAATGTGCTCCGTTGTGGTGAGACCAAATCCTTCACCGTGACCTGTATTGAGACCAACATCTCCAGCGTTGTAGACGTTATTAACTTCTTCATCGGTGAGGTGAAGAGGTCGTGGGTTAAGGAAGATGTGTTCATTCAAAACCTTTGCGGTGTCCATACCTCTCTTTGCACATTCAATCTGAATAACCTTTCGAATATCCACACCATCCGGGGTTACGGGCATACATCCACAGAACAACTTGATAGATGGATCCATATCGCGACCCTTGAGAAATTCTAAAAACGCACAGAGTGTCACACCCCAACATTTACGATACGAATTCCTATTCATATTGACGACGAGGTAGTCATCTGGTTTGAATCCCAATCGTACCTTTGCGTCTTCTTGAGGAACGTCCACAAAGCGTTCAAAGTCGACGCCATGTTTCATCACGGAAACACTATCATCACTGAACCCGAGGTCATCGATGAGATGTGTCTTCCAACACTCCAAGAATACAAAAATTTGGTCAAAATTATAAGACTTTAAAGCGTCATAGATGGAAATATCCTGCCATGGATAGACAATGTCGAGGTAGACATACTTCACAGGTGGCATACACTCTGTAGGGATCAAGTCCATGAGAGACTTTGTGACCATCATATCATTGTAGAGAAAGAGAACATCGGGTTTCTCTTCGATGATTGCGGGGACGATACCCTTGTCACCAAATCCCCTCGGTGAGACTGGATCCAATTCCATGGCATCATAGAACTTGATACGAGGATCAATGAAACGATCCTTTATCTCTTGACCTTTAAAGTTTTGAAATGCGTAATAGACAACTTCAACCCCTGGGAGGTCCGCGAGATAGTTTGTTATCTTATTTGCTACCCGTGCATACCCCGTTCCCTGGTTTGGATGTGTACACATGAAGAAGATTTTCATCGCGCGCCTTTTCTAATACCTTTAATTTATTCCTTATATGCTTTTGTGAGTACACCCCTCGTTGTGCTTTCTTGTCGTTTTTGGTGACACGCATCGTGGGTTCCTTGTAATCCATTGAAGATATACTTTGTGTATACAGGGTCTTTAGCTCTATATTCCACAATCCAAGCAACCCAAGGTTGTCGCCTTAGGTACTCGACTTCTTTTGTTTCAAGACCTCTGTGTGTGTCGAGGAGATTCTGAAACGTCACATAGTCATCTATTTTTGACTTGTGTGTACATTGCACGTGAATCTCCCTCGTGTCCCCCTCAATAAAAAACTGAATATCTTCACGACATAGAGGGCATGTGCTTTTTCCAAACTCTTGGTACCAATGGTGTATACATTGATAACAAAAGGAATGTCCGCATACGAGTCTACATTTGGTCTCTGGTGCATAGCACACTGGACACTCCATAGATATACATTTATTCTATTATTTAAGCCTCATCCTCGTCGACAAGGGATTCACTCTCCGATTCATCCTCATCCTCATCGGAATACGAATAATCCTCATCTTCACTATCATCAATGAGTTGGTAACCACCTGCAACTTTTACATATAAATCGGTGTGTTCAAGAGCGTCCACATCATAGTATCCAGATATGGAGTCTTTGGGTACAGCTTCACACGCAGATGAAAAGTTATACACGCCATTCTTACCCTCTTCTAAGAATGAAACAACATACATATCATGCTCTTGTCGCTCTACACGCGCAATTTGGATGGTATCGTCGTCGCAATGAACATCGACAATCATCTCTTTATACTGCGAGATTTAAATCTTTAATACTATTAATGATTGGCCCCGCGGGTCCGAATGACGCCGCTATGTTCGATATCGATGATACTCTTATATTCACAAATGGAAGTCCGAATGTACCAATAATTCAACTCCTCCACCGAATGAAAGCGTTGGGATACAAGATAATTATTATTACAGCTCGCCCAGGACTTGGGATTGCGGTACAGTGGACGATGAAACAACTCGCGTCGCATGGGATTGTCTACGATTATTTGGGATTCACAAGTGCACGTACAAAAACTGATATGAAAAGAAGGCTAGGCTATCGTTTTATTCTATCGGTCGGTGATATGCCCACGGATTGGACAGATTCAAAGTATTACATTAACACTTCCAGTTCCTATCGCATTGGTGGCATGTAACAAACGTCGTCATAGGCTCATCTGCAGACCGAGTTTGCAATTGATAATAACTAGTCTTCTTTGACCTGCAACGACCACACGTGAAGAAACCTTCTTGATTCTTGACTTCTTGGGCGAGATAGGATTTTCTAAGGTCTTTGATGATTCTCTCCTCCATTTTTTGCGCATACGGACCATCTGGCCACATATCTTCGGGTCGCATATCAATAACATCTACAGTCTTTACCCTTTTATTCACAATCCAACCCTTGAGAACTGTTGAATTTTTGATGTTGTTTTGAATTTGAAGAAATTTGTGTTTATAAATATCAGCAAATCTATAATTATCCCAAGCTGCGCACAGGCCCAAGTTGGTTGCCTTTTCTTTTGCGTGGTTTAAAATACACTTCTCGAGATTGATACAAATTGTATCTGTTTCAGAAATCTCGAGGAGGGTTGAGAGGCGTTCGAGAACATATTGACGCGTGGGGTTCTCCATATCTTAGTATATACTTTTTACATTGTTTTAAGTGACTTAGGGGAGGGGCAAACCCTCATAAGGATTATTGAGGGGGCAATCTCCAAAATTTTCAGGGGAGCAGGTATCAAAAAACTGGGACGTACGGCGTGCGGGGTTGGTATCCACAAATCCATAGCGATAGTCAGCCTGTCGTGGGCGATACTTCTCCTTGAGTTCAGTACTCAATAACACAGCGAGGATGGCAACAAGTACAATAATCGCACCCTTGTTCATTTACTTTCTGTAAATATTTTTTTGTCCAGGGATTTTAAGATGACCCTCGCTGTACTTATAAAGGAACAATTTGGAAACCTATGTGAGATAGAGGTCGACATAGCACCCAAAAAGAATGAAATATTTTTAATACTTGGTGGAGCCCCAACGTTTATTGGTCAGTGGCCTGACCTAGATGTAGTTCTCATGCGTTCACAAAATGGAGGAGATATAAATCAAAACATACTCCCACCCCCTTTCGATACCGAAGAAGTACGTGGCTCAGTACTTCTCATGCGAATGGATGAAAACTCAGACCCGAGAGACTTCACTCTCAAAGAGTACCTCGACTTTGTTCGAGGGCACGAACGCGTCGCAGCTTAGAACCGCATTCGCATACTTCATAGCCAATTGAAAGTGGATATAGGCCCAATCCGCGGGGTTCGACATCTTTGGGTGTTCTGGGAGTGGATTACCATTCACAATCATACTAATATCAACGCGCTCACCGGAAATACTTTGCGCCATGGCTTGACCAACATCCTTGAGCCACATCACATGTGCTTCATTTTTACAATCAAAGTTCTTAACAAAATCAGCCATTTTATATTACTTTGGTTTCTTCTCTATAAGTAGGTGACCATCTGTCATTGGGTTATAGAGTTTCCCATTTGGAAGGTAATATCGTGTAATTGAACTCATAGAATGCGAATCCCAATGTTTTTTTGTGTGAAGTCTGTGGATTGATTGTCGAACCGTTCTCTCAATCATATCTTTGCGGTCACCAACGACAACTCCCTTGTACCCAGGTACAACCTTGTACATTATTTGATATACATCCTACTTAACTTTTAAGTTAAATTCAAGAAGACCTCTATACGCGAGGTCATCCGCTTCACCATCCCATTCCTGACCAGAGAAACTTACAATCTGCTGTTCATGACCATTTGGAATATACGCAAAATTCGTGATACATATGAATGAGATGTTTGTGCGTTTGACCATTTCCTCAATATTTTCAAAGTCATATGTTTCCAAGCCAATATACTTCTTGAGTTCTTCTGGAGTTCGTTTCTTTGCAGCAACCTTACTCTTCACGGTCGCGACCCGACTTGACATGTCCATATTTGGCCAATGTCCGTGTTTAGACCTAAAATGAGTGACATAATTCACAAACGTATCTGCCGTATCTTTATCACTGAAACACACAAAACGACTCTTCCTTTTGGGGTCAACCAAACTTAGAAATGTTTTTGTGGGTCTCATTTGAATGAGGTGATATTCCATCTTAATATATTTAAGGAAAAAAACTTTAAGTATAGTATATGGAGTTCCCCAAGACTGCTGGGCAATGCAAGTATATGTTAGCACTTAGGTCATCCAAACCAATTATAATCGGAACTGGTCCAGCTGGGACTGGTAAGACGATGCTTGCGTGTCAAATTGGTATGGAGCATATATATACATCGCCTAGAGGGCGAGTTGTTTTAACGCGCCCAATTGTTGCAGCAGATGAGGATATGGGATATCTCCCGGGTGATATGGACAAAAAAATGGAACCTTGGACCAAGCCAATGTTTGATATTTTTGAGAAGTACCTGTCCCACAATCAAATGGATAGGTGTATCACGATTGAACCCCTAGGATATATGCGTGGTCGAACATTCAGTAACACCGTCATTATCGCAGATGAGATGCAAAATAGTACACCAAATCAAATGAAGATGTTACTCACTCGCATCGGCGATGGTACAAAACTCATTGTTACGGGAGACTTGCAACAATCGGATTTGGGTGAAGAAAATGGTCTCGCGTATCTCACAGATAAGTTGTACGGTATGGAACTTGAATACATTGAACATATTTCAATGTCTGACCGTGATGTCGTGAGACACCCGGCTGTATATGAAGTACTTAAAGTGATGAATGCATAAAAATCAAACAATGAAGAAAGTTGTTGTTGCCCTCCCCGGACGTACTTACTCTGGTTCCTTTCTTATGAACTGGTCGCAAACTCTTATGGAACTTACACGAAAGGGGTATCAAGTGGTACTTGTGAATGAGTATTCTAGTTTTGTTTCATTTTCTCGGATGAAAACCCTGGGTCTCAGTGTAACGCGTGGTGCTACACAGGTCCCATTTGATGGTCAATTAGATTACGATGTTTGGCTCACCATTGATTCGGATATCATATTTACACCCGCACAAGTGATTGAACTCATTGAGGATACGGATACCCATCCAGTCGTGTCTGGCTTGTATCGGATGGAAGACCTCAAACATTACGCCGCCGTTGAAACGTGGGATTTGGAATACTTTAAGAAACACGGGACATTCCAGTTTATTGAAGTTGAGAGTCTCGATACATCTGAAAAGTACAAGAAGGTTGCATACAATGGGATGGGTTTCTTTGCGTGTCGTAAGGGTGTTATAGAGAACCTCAAGTATCCATATTTTAGCTATCCACTCATAGAGATAGAAGCTGAAAATGGGAAGTTGCTACGGGATATGTGCTCTGAGGATGTCGCATTCTGTAAAAACCTCAAGGACGCTGGTTATCGGGTAGTTGTGAATACGAGCCTCCGTGTCGGTCACGAGAAAACACTTGTGATTTGAGGGATTGGACTGTATTGTTGAGGTCTTTTGTTTTTTTTTCTAACGTACCAAGTTTTTCTTGAATATCCGCCTTCTCCTTTTCGTATGTCTTGAACATTTTCTTATAGTGTTCATACCATTCATATATTTGGAACATCTCTTCATCTATATGACTGTACCTATCGACTATAGTGTAGTCAAAAGGGAGACCCCTAATATCAACAGCCAATGCATCAAGGTGTGTCTCGAGACCATCACAGATGTCCTTAATTTCCGCGTGACTTTCACTCATCATACTTGAGTTTAGCAAACATTTCTTTAGCTGCGTTAATTCTGTACTCGAGACTGGTGGCTGGCCACTGTATCATAAAGTCCCCCTCCTGCCATTGTCCACTTTCACCCCAAATATCATTGTAGTCTGGTCGATCCTTGAGGAGTGGTAAGTTTGAGTAATCATATGAATTCATAACCCTTTGACGAAGGACGTTACTTACATCCGACCAACACGAACCACCAGCTTTCATATGTTCATCCCAGAAGTAGTGACCAACCAACATATCTTGGATGAGTTGATTTTCAAAGAGGTACCAGTGACGGTACAGAGGTTCCCCGACAATAATCGTATCCAAGAAGGCTCTCCCTATTGGGGTGTTGCGAACCATCATGATACCACAATTTATACCACTACAGTCTGATGGTACAAGTATGTGTGTATTTGAATGTGTATGTTCAGCCACAATATCTTCAAGCTTAATGTCCATATTTGTAATCATTGTATCACAATCGGCGTTGAAAATCCATTCCGCATCTGGATACTTGTCCATCGCCTCTTTCATCAGATAAATCTTACCCCAACCCATTGGAATGTGAGTCTCTGGAACTGGGGGATTTTTAGCAATTAATTTGAGATCCCCACCATCCGTGGCGTAGTGAAGGATATACCCGTGTTTTTCACAATATCGCATCTTGTTCTTATAAAGCGTCCACTCTGCAAGTGGTTCAAATGATTGGGTGTGAAGGCTGGTGACGACAATCATTTACTTATTCTACCGTACATTTCTTTAGCTGCGTTAACTCTAAATTCAAGGTCAGTTGATGGCCATTGGATTAAAAAGTCGCCTTCCTGCCATTGACCATCTGTTCCCAATATATCATTGTAATTAGGTCTACTTTTGAGACGAGGTAGTTTGGTATAATCATAGGAGTTCATAACACGTTGTGGAATAACTTTACCCACTCTCGACCAGAATGTACCACCTGGTACGACACCAGTTTCTTCCAAGTGTGTACCTACAAACAAATCCTGAATGAGTTGGTTTTCATACATATACCAGTGCCTATATAAGGGCATTCCAGCAATAACAGTGTCTAAAAACGCTCGACCAATTGGAGAATTGCGAATAAACATATTTCCACAGTTGATTCCATTACAATCCGCTGGAATGAGTATATGGGTACTTTCACTGGCGTATTCTTTTACGATATCTTCCAATTTAGTCTCCATATTAGTAATCATCACATCACAATCCGTATTAAAAATCCACTCCGCGTCCGGGAACTTGTCCATCGCCTCTTTGATGACGAAGATTTTACCCCAACCAGATGGGTGGTATGTTTCGGGTATAGGTGGAAGTTTAGCCATAATTGGTTTTCCACCAGCCGCTGCGCCACAGTCATTTGAGTAATGCAATTTGTACCCGTGTTTCAAACAGTAGGGTAGTTTATTTTTTGTGAGTGTCCAATCCGCGAGGGGTTGATAATATTGGTCGTGCGCCGTAACAAGGACGAACATATACACAGGTATACTTATATACTTTTAACTACATTAACAAATCATATAATTCGGTTGTAGACGGCGCGTGAATGGTATAGTTTCCAGTCTCATCTTTCTTCCATCGACTCTTTTGTTTATCCATAGATTTGATATGCCAGAGTGCGACGGATGGAACAGGTTTGATGGCGATAACTTTATCTGAACCCGAAAGCTTTGTATGGAGTTCATCGGTCCATTGTACGTGGTCACATTTTTTGTAAATTCGCATTTGAAAGTCTGGCCAATTAATGAATCCAACCTCATTAATGTTAAATCCGAATTCTTGCGCCTCTTGTTCTGTAATATCTGGATGAATGTTAATCCGTGGAACAGCGATAATCTCAGCCTCTGTGTCTTCAATCACTTTTTTGATAATCTTAATGAGAGATTCTTGGGGCATCTCATCCGCATCGATACCAAATATATAATCACCAGTTGCCTTCTCCGTGAGAAAATCCGCACTTGCTTTGAATGTATCAAATGGTCGTTTAAAAACATTAACACGGTCCTTGAAATTTTCTAAAACAAGGCTAACCTTATCAGTTGTATGATTGGAATCCACAACAACATTGATTTCATCCTCATCGTCAATAGTTCTTGTGAGTAAATTCAACAATGAAAAAAGTTCTCTCGATTCATTACACACTTGAATAGAGTATGTAATCTTCATATGTAGTTATTTAAAGTTTCTTTTCTTTAATCAATGAGATGAAAGTTTCTGATTATATCGCAAACTTTCTCGTAGAACGTGGAATTCAAAAATGTTTTTCCGTAACTGGTGGATTTGCAATGCACCTCAATGATTCATTTGGTGAGACGTGTGATGTTACGTATACCCACGGTGAACAACCCGCTGGGTATGCCGCCATTGGTTGGTCTTCGTATGAACACAATCCAAGTATCTGTTGTGTAACTTCTGGGTGTGGTGCAACAAATGCAGTCACACCGTGTCTCATTGCATATCAAGATAGTGTTCCAGTGTTCTTCATTAGTGGTCAAGTACAGCGTAATGATAACATTCGCACACACGATGGTAAAATGAGAGGATATTTTGGTTCGGATTGTGATATCGTAGAATGCGTCAAAGGTATAACCAAATACGCCGTCGAACTCACAGACCCCAAAGATACACCCAGAGTTCTTCAAGAGTGTTACGACAACCTCACAACTGGACGTCTCGGACCCGTGTGGTTATCTATACCCGTTGATGTCCAATCGATGCACGTACCACTCGTAGATACCACGTTTCCAGAACCTTTTTTGAACGCGTGGTCACAATCAAAACGACCAATTATTCTTGCGGGAAATGGTATTCACCTCTCAAAGACGCGTGAAAACTTCAAAGAATTTATACACCATCACAACATTCCATATGTTGTAAGTTATTTTGGGAGTGATTTGGGAGATGATTATATTGGTAAAGTTGGTATTCTTGGAGATAGGGCTGGTAATTTTGCGATACAAAATGCAGACCTCGTAGTATGTCTTGGATGTAGACTCTCAAAGAGTATTACTGGATATAACAGAAGTCTATTCGCGAGAGAAGCCAAAGTTGTTTATATGGACATAGATACGAGCGAATTTCTTGATGAAAAAAAGATAGACATTCAACTTCATATGGATCTCAAAACATTTTTCAATTTGGAATTACCACGATGTGTCGTAGATCCACTATGGACTGAACGTACACTCCGATGGAGAGACGAATGGGTAGACGAATTACCGGAAAAATCTGGGTCTCTCGTGTGTCCCTATAGACATCTGAATACATTCTTTAGAGAGAAGACTGATAATTCTATAGTCACAGCATCATCTGGTTCGATTTATTGTGTTACCTGGCATATGTACAAGTACAAACAAGGGGATAGATTTATTACAAGTAGTCACGGGGATATGGGATATGAAATGACGGTTGCTATAGGTGCATCTATGCACGGGCGAAGAACGTACGCCATCCTAGGTGATGGCTCATTTCAGTTTAATATACAGGAATTACAGACCCTCAAACACCACAATTTACCAGTCACTGTGATGATTTTTAACAACAACTGTTACGGAGCTATTAAGATTACACAAAATACGGTCTTCAAGCGAGAATTTGGAACCAGCGTCAACAGTGATATAACCTTTTGTAATATTGAAAAGGTTGCGAAAGCGTATGATATACCATATTATAAAGTTGAAAATGACGAAGATGTGGGATACATCAAACACAATGATGGACCAATTATAGTTGAAATCATCTGTAATGAACAAGGAAGAACACCACGTGTCTCAAATAAACCAATGCCGGATGGTACATTTAAAAATATGCCGCATGAAGAAATGGAGCCATTTTTAAATGATGAAATATTGGAAAAAAATATGTTTATACGTAGAGTTTAATACGATTTTTAATAAAATCACGTCTATCTGAATATTCCTGAGTCCCCATAGTTCCTATGCTACACAACATATTCATATATTCATAATCAAATGTATGTGCTTGAATTATACATTCATCAAAATTATTTAAAAAATCATCATTCACATTGAAAATTATGTATCGTGTTTCAACCTTATCAATGAGGTTGTTTTTGTACAGATACCGTATGAAATCATAACTTTGAATGTCCACCGAGCCACCCATACACGTTTTCTTATTCTTGTCTTTTATCTTGATGAGCGTATCCGTCACGATATTTCGAAACTCCGCGCTTTCTATGAAGTTTCTCGTCTTATTATACGACGACGCCAAGTCCACACGACCTATACATATGTAGTCGATTGGGTCAATATATTCCGAATGTAACATAGAATCCACATTATCAACACCTTGTTTCGACTCGATATTTATACCACGTGTGATATCTATATTTTTAGAAAATGACGTAAACTTTGAAAGTGCAAACTCACTCTCTATCATTGGCGCGACAATCCCGTCAACCCCAATATCAATACCCATATTAAAATCAGTCTTTGCTTCGGCACCGCCAATTTTTAAATTTAAATCCAACCCAACCTTGTGCGTAAGTGTGCGTAATTTATACACATTCATTGGGTGCGCACCCTCATCCTCGAATGATGTTTTTACACCTATCGCACCATACTTTTTCAACAAGGTTAGATTGCTTAACACTTTGGATTGCATTTAATGTACAATGTTCAATCTCTTTATGTTTAATTCAATTGTATAAAGAGTATCCATTATATAGATGTAATGTCTTTCACAGTTGGTGGTACACTTCTCAAGTATGATACGAGCCGTACGGAACGTATTCATATAAAGTCACGTAATAAAAACTATACTGTACACTTTGGAAAGAGTGTTCCAACTATACAAAAGAATGATATTTTGATTATCGATAAGAAAGTGTCTGAATTGTATGATGTAGCTTCACACTTTGATAAAGTTATCACCGTGGATGCGATTGAAGATAATAAAAATATGGATTGTGTTTTAGATATTGTTGACCAACTTTCTCATTACAATACAAAAAAGAGTGATATCATGCATGTGTATGGTGGTGGTATAACACAAGATGTTGCCGGTATGGCGGCTTCAATGTACAAACGAGGGTTAATGTGGAATTACACACCTACAACTCTTCTATCAATGTGTGATAGTTGTATCGGTTCCAAAGTAAATGTGAATTTTAAAAAAAGTAAAAATCAACTTGGTACAATGTATCCACCAAATGAAGTGAACATTGATACTACATACTTGCAGACATTATCTACAATTGATTTAGATTCGGGTGTAGGTGAAATATTGAAACTATTCTCCATTGCAGGTATTCCGTGGGATGTTACACCCGTCGATGATTCTATACACACATGTCTTAATATAAAAAAGGCTGTGATTGAAGAAGATGAATATGAAAATACAGTGAGACCCATTTTAAACTATGGTCATACATTTGGACACGTATTTGAAACACTTTCAGAGTTCAAAATACCACATGGTATTGCGGTTTTACTCGGTATGTACGTGGTTGATTCGTATTTCGGACAAGACCTCTCACGGTATTCTGTATTTTCAGAAAAAATGAAAAGATATTCGCGCCACATTACACGCGATGAGGCATTATTTTTATCAGTTCTACGCAATGATAAGAAGATGAATGGCGATATCTTGAATCTCATCAAAGTTGAACATGGACATTCTCACATGGTACAAACACACACGGATGTAAATATGGTTAAAAAGGTTTATTCCTATATTGATAACTTATGATTTTGATCTTCGGATCAACTGGATATGTGGGGAGTTCCATCTCCAATCACTTTAAGAACAAGGGTAAAGTAGTCACGGAAGTTACAAGAAACGACTATGATATGACGAAACCAAACAATCTCAAAGGATTGGAGAGTTACGATGATATACATGCTATCGTATGGTGCTCGGGATTTAATCACAATGATTCAATCGGTGCATTGAACTATGATACATATGATATGTCTATGAATGTGAATGCAAATAGTATAGTCAAATCATTGGATTATCTGTTATCAAATAATAAAATCCGAGATGGTGCGAGACTGTGTATTATAAGCTCTATTATGGAAGATAGAGGTCGTATCAACAAACTTTCGTATAGTGTGTCTAAAAGTGCTATTCGTGGGATAGTCAAGGCGTCGAGTATAACACTGTATGCACGCAACGTGCTCATTAATTCAATTTTACCTGGACCAATTGATAATGTAATGACCAGGAATACATTATCACATGATGAATTGGAAAAAATTTCACCGTACTTTGTGAATGTGGAAGACATATGTAAAATGTGTTATCTATTATGTTTTGAAAATACATCTATAACTGGACAGTCTATAACGATAGATAATGGTATAACATCTAAAGTTATCTATGCGTGATACCCTTCATCAAGTCCATCTTTGTCCTTAATTTCCCAAGACGCACCAAAACGTTCCGCCCATTGGGAAAGAAGTAATTTTTCGGGATACACGAGGTTATACTCCTTGTCGTGTCTTTTGCCTTGTACATACTCACGTACAATTTGTATAACATCTTCTATATCAATAAAATCAAAGTACCTGTCCCTCTCAATAACAACATGCCCCTCCCTTTTACAGACAGCACTAAATCTCGTCGGAAGTTCACCGGGTCCATAACATCCCCAAATGCGAAGTGAGTAGACATCCTCAATCGTTTCAATCCGTCTATCAATGATCCATTTTGAGAGACCATATGGATCAGTCGGTGGGTTTCCACGACGTGCCGCACCACTTGAAAAGTACAACACCTTGCCTTTGAATACTCTCACAACATTTTCAAACATCAGAATATTTTTATAGATAACATCCCCATCGTCGGGTTTAAGACGACTTCCACCTATAACCGAACAGTGAATGACGACATCATACTCGTGTGTGTTGAAATAGTA
>Ga0181599_1001831_pt1 | contig 19996 bp, 11 predicted proteins | sample 041ome_3_FD_148658 | JGI IMG/M metagenome (GOLD analysis project Ga0181599, IMG submission 148658) | Coastal salt marsh microbial communities from the Groves Creek Marsh, Skidaway Island, Georgia - 041405US metaG (spades assembly) | ecosystem: Environmental > Aquatic > Marine > Intertidal zone >...
CCGATAAAGACGAAGAGCATCGTTCGCGCGAAAGTCGACCCGGTGGCTGTGCGTGCTTTAAACACATCGTCGCTTTATGCGCACGACTGACCGACTCTCTCTCTCTCTCTCTCTCTCTCTCTCTCTGATAAACAGTTTCAGTGTTATAAATCCTTCGCGTGTTTCGTAACCTCTTTACTCTCTTTATTCGCGGTGGATTACAAGTTCACGTACTGGGGCATCGTCGGCGCGTTCGTCTGGGTGATCAACGGAACCGTGGCGATCGTGGCGGTGCAAAAGTGTGGTTTGTCGACCGCGCAGACTTTGTGGTCGGGTTTGTCCGTGTTCGTTGGATTTTTGTGGGGCGTGTTGGTGTTCGAGGAGGACGTGCGGGACGTGGCGGGATCCGCGGCGGCGCTGGTCGTGATGAGCGTCGGGATGGGGAGCATGGGGATGGTGATTTCGCAAAACTCGTCTTCGTCTTCTTCTTCTTCGAGTGGCGGGAGAGATGGTGCGGAGAGAGGCGGTGGCGGGAGCGGCGAAAGTGGGAGTTCGAGATCGAGTTCGGTGTCCCCGATCAACAGCGTCGAAGGGGACGCTTACGGAGACGACGACGTAGAGATGAACGCGAGTAGAAGTAGCAGGGAATTTGCCGCGGCGCGCGAGCGATTGATGATGGGAACGACGACGACATCGTCGATGGGGACAACGGGAAGAGAATTCGAGGACTTGTCGAAAGCATCGACGAACCCGTTTGGATTTCGCACCACCCGAAGCAGTTCGAATCTTTCCTCCTCGTTGGAAAAGCAAAAAGACGTGAAAATCGGCATCCTCTGCGCCACGTATGTCGGCATCGCCAACGGGTCTTTCATGACGCCGTTAAAGTACGCCAACAAGGAAGTCACCGGACTAGAGTACTTGTTTTCCTTCGGCGTCGGCTCGGCCATAGCAACCGTCGTTCTCGTCTTTTTGTATAACATCTACCGCCGACATATCAAAAGAGACTTTTCGCCGTTGAACTTCCACTTCGAGACGTGCGCGAAACCAGCGCTATTAACCGGCCTGCTCTGGTCTGCCGGCAACGCGTGCTCCATAGTCGCCATTTCTAGATTAGGCGTCGCCATCGGTTGGCCGTTGGTGCAGTGCCAACTCGTCGTGAGCACCACGTGGGGCGTCTGGTACTACCGAGAAGTTCGAGGCAGGAGAGCAATTTCGGGATTCTTCGCGAGCGCGTTGTTAGTCCTCTTCGGAGTTATCATGTTAGGCAACTGTTCCAGATAAAATTATATAAATAAGATTATTATGTGCGCGCGTGTGGGTAGTAATGTGTGATGTGCTTTTATTGTAACGAGTTTGTGTGTACCGCGTGGTGTTTTATTATCATTACTTTCTCTCTCTTTGTTTCATCGCATATTCAAGACTATTCGCACGTTTTAACTGTCTTCAAACTCGCGAATTCTTCCCCATTTTTCGCGCAGACCTTTTTAAAAATGTCCTCATCAGATGGCACCACCACCACCGAAAACAACATCAACACGAACATGCCGACCGTCCAGCGAACGTTTTTATCCTCCTCGGATCCCGACGGGGGCGTGCGTTTGGAGTGCGACGTGTATCGTCCCCCAAAACAGCAAAGAGAAAGAAGAGAAGAAACGAAAACGAAGCACGTTTTCGTGTGTCTTCACGCGCACGGGAAACTCGGCGCCTCACGACAGATGCTGAAGCCGCACTCTATCATGCTCGCCAAGAGAGGCTTCGTCGTGTACAACGTGAGTTTTCGAGGGTGCGATGGGAATAAAAGCACGAGCAACGCGAGTTTAGTCGGAGACGTGGACGCGAAAGACGTGTTGGAAATCGTGCGAGAGATTCGCGAAGAGCGCGAGAAAGCGGAGGACGGGATCGTCGTGAAGATTAACGTGCTCGGGTATAGTTTCGGTTCCGCGGTAGCCGCCAGCGCGGTTGGTTTGCTGCACGAGAAGTTTATGAACGCAGAAAACGAAGAGGAAGAGGAAAAACTTTGGTCTCGATACGGCATCGACGCGGTGATTTTAGTCGGTTTCCCGCTCGGTTCGTTGAACCCGTTCGCGACCACCGTGATGGGATTTTTATCGCGTTTTTTGCTCGGAAAACACGCGGGAAGATTGAGAAAGTGTTTCTCGAGAAGTGCGAGGAATCGCGGCGTCGTGGCGAGGAAAACGAGACTTTTCTTCGTCCACGGTCAAAGAGACGAGTTTACGAGATCGAAAGAAGTGAGAAAATTTTGCCAGAAATTGGCAAAGGGACAACCGGAAGAAGAAGACGAAGAAGACGAAGAAGACGAAGAAGACGAAAGCAAGAACGAAAAACAAAGCAGCGTTGCCAATCACCTCGCCGAATTCTTCTTCGGCGTTGACGACGACGAGAACGACTCGGAAGACGACGACGATGACGTAGAGCGGCCGGTGGAGTCTTCCTTCGAAACCTTTGGAAACGATAGAGAGAACGCCGAGCCCCTCGCGCTCCTCGAAATCAAAGGAAACAAAAGCGACCACTTCGGTTTCGTAAAAATAAAGCGTCAAAGAGACCTCTTAGTAAAATGCGCGAGCAAATTCGTTCTGTGACAACAACGCTCGATAAAACGTGACGAATGTATTAGAACCCCGGCGGCGCGGAGACCGTCGAGTTTCGAAGACTATTTTTTTTGCCGATTCATCTTTCAACACGAAACGTCACAAAAAAATTTTTTTTTTCCCCGCGTGCGTGTGTGTGTGCGCGCGCGTGTTTACGTAAACGCAATCGCGCTTCTCTCTCTGATTGCTAGATATATATATATATTCTGACGCGCTTTTGAGAGCACACTCGTCGTCAGTCGAGGTGCGAAAAACGATGGCGCGCATTCCCGTTTTTCTCTTCGCGACGTCGTCGACATCATCGACGAGAAGAGGAAGAAATCGAAAGCGATCGAAATCGCAAATTCGCGCGGTTTTTTGCACCGTCGTCGTCCTCTTTTTATCCGCGCTGGTACTTTCGACGACTGATGAGCGCAACAAAGCGTTCGCGCTGGAAGAAGAAGAAGAAGTTTCGCGCGGAAACGGCGAAGACGACGATTATTTGGATTTACTCGCGGAATTGGACGCGTCTTTTGCTTCCAACGGGGAGGAGTATCCGACGTCGGAGATTCAGTTGCAAATTGGTCACGAGATTACCGTTCGAGGCGCGTCTTCGGGGAACGAAAAGCTCGTGCAACGGGACATAGATTTTATCGTGGGGGACGACTACGCGTCCGCCGCGTTTCGATTTTGCGTGAAGCACGAGTTGTTTCATCATCAGCACGTGCGGTCGGTCGCTTTGAAGATTAAAGAGGAGATTGAGAAGATGCCGGAGGAGGAGCGGCCGACGATTGGGTCGAGTTCGGGCAGACGGAGGCGGCGAGAAGGGGTGCCGGAGAGGAGGAAGAAAACGGCGCAAGAGAGGTACGACGCGGTGCGAGAGTATTTGAACGAGACGAAGATTGTAAAAGCCGGGGAGGAGCTGTCGCGATTGGTGGAAGAGTTTCAAGACCACCAGCTGAATTCGGACGAGCACATCGAGCAAGACAAAGAGGATTTGGCCGTCGGCGGGCCTTTGAACAGATTAGTGGAGGTGATGAAGAGAGCCAAACGATTCATCAAAGATGAGGAGAAACAACGAGACGAAAACGAAAAGTTAGCGAAATTAGGAGAGCAATTGAGAAAGAAAATGGAAAAGAAGCGAGAGACAATCGTGCAATCGGAGGAAGGATTCAAAGAGTTGTTGAGAGAAACCTACGAGTTGCCAAAAAAGGAACGGTTGGAACGAATCGGGAGATTACCTCCGGTGGCTAAAATGGACGTCAAAATCGACGGGAAGAAGAAAGAAATGCTCGTGTTCCAAGACCAAGACGCGCAAACGGCGGTTTTTGAGTGGTGCGTGTATAACGGCATCAGAGAACCGGAAAAAATGGTGGACGTGCTCAGGAATTTGTTGAAATATACAGTCGAGGAACAATGGAGATCGATAAACGAGAGGAACGCGCAAAGGTACGTGGACCCGTATTACGGGAAAAAAGCCGCCAGCGTAGAGGAAGCCGTGAAGATGTGGGAAGACGGCACCGATAAGGTTGGCATCATTTCCGGGTCTAAACTTCTCGAGCTCGGGGCGCAGCTCAAGGAAAAAATCGCCGAGACCGGAGAAGTCCTCTTGGAAAAAGAATACGAGAAGACGATGAAATTGTTAGACCGAAGCGTGCAATATTTCATCGCCAGCGTTGATTTTGAAACCGCGATGAAGAAGGACCAGTGCAAGAAAGCGATGCTTTTTTCGCAAACTATGATAAAAATCGATCGGAAACGCCCGGTGACGGCGCTACAAAAACTCTTCGCCGCCAAGTGCAAATTAAAGCTGAAAAAGTTTGACGAATCTGCGACGGATGCGTTTTCCATTTTATCTCGAATTAAAACCACCGGCGATTGGAAAGCGACGGATATTAAATACTTAACGGTGTATATTGGTGGCATGTCCGCGATAAAACTCGGTGATTTCGAACGCGCGTTGAAATTCTACGCGATTTGCGTTCGCAACGATCCAGATTTCGGTTTATGCAAAGACATTTACAAGAACTTGAACTCCATTAAGAAATCGATGAAAACTGTCGACGATAAGTTGAACGATAAACATCCGCGTCCGGCTTTGGAAGCGTTGGATGCGGTTGAAGTTGCGGCGAAAAGTTTAGGTTTCCACGGCGTGAAATCGTTCGAGAACGACATGAACGTGCGCAAATGTCGCGCCGCGGTGTTCAAGAGACAATTGAACGATGCGTATGATTATTGTCAAAGTGCCTCGGATTATTTTGGAGTGAAAGCAAAAGTTATCGAGGGAGATCCATTGGCGGAAGGCGAGGACGGTATGGAGGCTTTATTGACGGAGAAAGTGACCGCAGAAGATATGCTCAAGTACGCGGAGGCATTGCGCGCGACGGCGGAATTGTACATCGCGGACGAGAATCCGAAGGAAGCAAAATCTTTAGCCGAACAAGCTCTGGAGATTTGTCGCGCGAACGCGGGACAGTCCAGCTCGTCTCGATCCCTCAAGGAGAACTTGGAATCGCTCGTTCGAGAAACGCACAACCTCGTTCGCCAGTACCAACATAATCGAGATTACGCGAAAATCTTAGGCGTGCCGCCAAATCTAAACGAGTTGCCGAAAGAAAGACAATGCGATTTTATTAAAAAGAGTTTCAAGAAATTGGCGTTGAAATGGCACCCGGACAAGCACGAGACAAACGCGAGAAAAACGAGAGCGGCGAGGAAGCTGAACGACGCCGCGGAGGCGAGGGACGAGTTGAACGATCGTGCCAACTGCGGCGGCGCCGGAAGCGTGAACCGAGAGCGCGCGAGAGCGGAGAAAGCGAAAGAGGAGGAAAGGAATAGACAAAATTGGGCCAGAGGAGGAGGAGGAGGAGGAGGATACCACCACTGGGGCGGACATCAGCACCACTATCAGCGCCAGTGGCACCATGCCGGCGGTGGCGGCCACTGGGAATTCTAATAAAAGCTATTTATTCGTGTTTTGAATATCGATTGAGTTTTACAGGTAGTATATCTTTCATCAAACAACACGTTTTTACCGTTTCGCCGCAAGCTGCCGCACACTATATTTTAGCGCTGCTACCACTCTCTAATTTGTTTTATAAATTAATAATCATACAATAAGTTCTTCCTCGTCGACGTCTTTTCTATCTCGAGCGACGAATTATCGCTTCTTTTGTAAAATGACCGCCCCCCATTCGCTGACGTTATAAATACCTTCGCTTCCAATTCTTTGAGACCCTTTGAAATCGAAATCATCCGGACTGGTTAAATTTGTATCGACGATGCGATGCCAATGCATGCCGTCTTCAATTTTCGGCAACGAAGCTTGGACCATGTACTCGTGCGCGTTGAACGCTATGTATAAGTCTTCGTTATTACCGGAAACGTCGTCGACTAAGGTAAACGCGATGAATTTACTTTCCGCGTTGTCCCAATTATCTTCGTGCCAGATGCATTTTCGTTCGTCCAACCATTCTTTCCTTCCTAGCAGCGGGTTCGCTTTTCGGAATTTAATCATGCTCGAACAAAATCGGAATCGAGTGTCTCTATATTTCTCCATTTCCATCCACTGAAAGTTGTTTCGTCGATCGTCGTGGCCGTAAGTGTTGTTGTTCCCGAACCGAGTGTGTCCGTACTCGTCGCCCATCAACAGCATCGGCGTGCCTTGACTGACGAACAACGCCATCAAAAAGTTTTTCATTTGTCGAGCGCGTAAATTGTTGATGTTTACATCGCCAGTTTCGCCTTCTTGTCCGCAGTTCCAACTCTCGTTGTCGTTGGCGCCATCGTTGCCATTTTCGCCGTTATCGTGGTTGTGTTTCGATTGATAAGAGACGGCGTCGTTTAGCGTAAACCCGTCGTGGGCGGTGATGAAGTTGATCGAGTGAAACGGTTTCCGGTTGTTTCTTCGGTACAATCTCGAAGAGCCTAACAAAGAGTCCGCGAAGTCTTTCTTTTGATCGTCCGTGCCTTTGATAAATCTCCTGCACGTGTCTCGATACTTTCCGTTCCATTCGGCCCACTGATCCCAGTTGGGAAAATCACCGACTTGGTACAATCCGGCGGCGTCCCACGGTTCGGCGATGAGTTTCACCTTCGACAGAACAGGATCTTTCGCAATCTCTCGAATGAGCGGAGGTGATGCCATGGGCATCCCTCTTTCGTCTCGCGTTAAACACGAGGCTAAATCAAATCGAAACCCATCGACTTTGTACTCTTCAACCCAGTGTCGTAAACTCGCCAAGATGAAATCTTTCGTCATTGGATTGTTCCCGTTGACCGTGTTGCCGCACCCGGTGTAATTCATGTAGTTGTTGTTTTCGTCCATCATGTAATAGTTCGCGTTATCGATGCCTCGAAACGAGCAAAAGTTTGGTCGATCGTCCGTGCTTTCTCCGGTGTGATTATACACCACGTCTAAAATCACCTCGATGCCAGCTTGGTGCAAGGTCTTGACCATGTGTTTGAACTCGCGCGCAGCGGCGATGCCGTTCCCACCATTCGAGGCGTACCTCGACATTGGCGCGAAAAAAGACATGGTAGAGTATCCCCACGTGTTGACCATGTGCGCACGCGCTCGGTATCGTTCGTCTGGGTCGTCTGGAAACCGTTTAAATTCCATCTCGTCGAATTCAAAAACCGGCAACAACTCGATCGCGTTTACACCTAAATCTTTAAAGTATTTCACTTTTTCTGCGATGGCTAAGAAAGACCCTCGAATATTTTCGTTCAAAGACTCGTCTTCTTTCGTGAACGCGCGAACGGTCATCTCGTACACCACGGAATCTTCGTCGTTGATTCTTGGATGGTCCACGTTTTCCCAATCGAACGGCGCCGATTCAAAATCGTACGTCCCGAGCATGTTCGGCGGATTCGGCCGGTCGCGCTCACTTCTCACCGCGTGCTCCTCCCCGAAATATTTCCTCCCAGCCGACACCATTGGCGCGTACGGATCTAACAAAACCACCGAATCGTCGAATCGTTGCTTGTTCTCTCTCGAATTGTGCCCGAACACTCTGTACCCGTACCTCGCGCCTCGAAGCGGCACGCCTTTCGTAATCATAACGGAGAAAACTCCGTGGTCGCCTCGTTCCATATCGATCTGTATGGTCGGTTCCGTCAGCGAATCGTTTTTACTCTCGTCCTTATCGAAATAAAGCACCAGTTGCACCTTCTCCGCGTTCGGCGCGAGCAAGGAAAAGTTCAGCGCTCCTCCTCCATCATTTTTCGTAACTAATTGAACACCAAATGGTAACGTCCGATCGCCTCCATCGATTTCTATCGCGCCCAACGGGCCTGATAAACCAATTTGACTCTGCTCGTTCGCGAGACTCTTACTCTCGCCGCCGCTCGACGCGGCCGCGCAGAACACCGCGCTCGTCGAAGATGATTTCCGGACGAACCACGTTCGTTTCCCCGGGGTCGATTTCCACATTTTTGTTGGTGTTGAGGAGGAATCGTGCGCCGTTGAAAAATCAACAGCAGTCGTCGCACGAACGCGAGGAAGAACGCTTTTTTCACTGCTTCTTCTTCTTCTCTGCACCGCGCAGCACACCACCGACGCTCCTCGCGAAGCGTGCGATAACATAACACGCGCGCACCTCTCTCTCTCTCTCTCTCTCTCTCTGCTCTTCTTCTTTTGAAGATTTTAATCACTTTCGCAGGATTTGAAAATGCAAGCGAAATTGTTTAGGGTTTATTATTACAACAAAACCCTAAACTACTACTTTTGTTAAAAGAAAACTCTAGAGTGGAACTCGCGTGATAAAAGAAAAAAAATGGAAGACGAGACGAAGAAAGAGGCGTCGTCGTCGTCGTCGTCGTCCTCCTCGGACGCCGCGAAGGTGCAGAAAGCCAGAGTGCGTAGTCGTTTTCTTTCTCTCTCTTTTCGTTCTCTCTTTTCGTTCTCTCACGCATGCGGTTCTCTTTTCTTTCCCTCATTTTTTCTTCGCGAAATCTCTCTCCCCTAAAAACCGCGTTGACTTTGTTTTAACACACGCGCGCGTGTGGAAATTCCTTTTTTTAAACCCCTCTCGCATTATTACGTTCACTTCGAGTGAGATTGATGACGACGACTGACCGACACGCGCGCGCTGTTTTCTCTCTCTCTCTCTGTGTGTGTGTGTGTGTTTCTCTTTTATAAAACAGTTCATCGAAGACGTGGAAAAATACATGAGCGAAGAGAATCGACAGTTTGAACCGGTGATGCGAGAACTCCAAGGCCGATACGAACAGATGAAAAATTTAGAGCGAGCGTTGCAAAGCGAAAAGATCCGCCTGACGCAGAAGATTCCAGAGATTGAGAGGAGCTTAGACGCTTTGAAACTGTTAGATAAGAATCGCGAGGAGAACAAAAAGACTTCGTTAAAGTATCAGTTGGGCGAGGCTTCGATTTACGCCAAAGCGGACGTCGAAGATCCGAGCAGCGTATTTTTGTGGCTCGGCGCGAACGTCATGCTCGAATACCCGCTCTCGGAGGCAACGCAGCTGTTAGAGAACAATTTAGAAAACTGTAAGACATCTCTGGTGAGGACCGATGGCGATTTAGCGTTCGTGAAGGACAACGCGACGATACAGGAAGTAAACTTAGCGAGGGTGTACAATTGGGACGTGAAGAAGAGGACGGACGAGGCTTTGAAGAAGGTCAAGGAAGGTCAAGAAGCATCGGTCGAAGCGGCTTGAGATGGTGACGATGATTATGATGACGATGTCATCCGCGCGTAATCCTTAAAGCCAGCGTTGTTATAGTAGACATATTTTTTTAGATTATCGACATCCACTTTTTTCCTCATAACTCTAGCGCATTCCCCTAAGTTTTCCTCGCAAAACACATCAAATAAATGGTAGTCATGGCAACGACGCCATCAGCGCATCTGAGCACCAGCAACAGCTCATTTCGTGCGAGAGGACGTTCAGCATCGTCGACGCCGGGGACGGTCTTCCTCTCCGCCGCTTCGAGAAGAAGAAGAAGCTCAAATGCAAAAATCGACGTCGTCGTCGCTTCGTCATCGCGCGAAGAAGAAAGCTCTTCTTCTTCTTCTTCCTCTTCTTCTTCTCGCCGAGAAACGATCGTAAATCTCGCGTTCCTTGGCATTTCCTTGCCGTTGTGGAAGGATATTTTCCACGATTTGGGATTCTACAGCGGGCCGGACGATCTGTTCGCAAAGGTGCCAGAAGCTTCGGATTTTAATGAAAGATACGCGGGGGAAAACGCAGCCGCGTTAGATACGGCGGTATTCGCGGGCGGGTGCTTTTGGTGTATGGAAGAAACATTCGAAGAACCGGAAAAATTAGGCAAAGTTCTCGCGACGACGAGCGGGTACGCGGGCGGGACCGTCGCGAACCCGAAATATTTACAGGTGTGCAAAGGCGACACCGGTCACAAGGAAGTGGTTCGCGTGTTGTACGATAAAAACAAGATTAGTTACAAAGAGCTTTTGTTCTTGTATTTTCGACAGATTGATCCGACGAGAGAGGATGGAATGTTTTTAGATGGAGGCGAGCAATACGCGTCTGCGATATTCGTGAATAGCGACGAGCAGAAGAAAGAAGCGCTGGAGGCGATTGAACGGCTGGAAAAATTGAACGTGTTTCGAAGCGAGGAGAACGCAAAGGAAAGCAAAACGATCAAGACGAAAGTCGTCGACTTGCGCGACTTACCGAAAGAAGGTCAGTTCTTTCCTGCAGAAATTTACCACCAAGATTACTTCGAGAAGAATAAAGGACGGTATTCGGTCTATCGGTTCATGTCTGGACGGGACCCTTATTCGCAAAATCGTTGGCAAAATTCGTTCGATAAAGCGAACGGCGGGAAAGAAAAGGCGTTCGAGGCGATATTTAATTAGTAGTAGAAGGTGATTTCGTTGATTCGTTCGAAAAAACGATCGAATGATCGATTGTTCTTTCGTTCGTTCGTTCGTTCGTTCTGAAGCGGCAGCAGTTTTAGCGCAGTCAGTGGCAAATTTTCTTCGCTCTCACAAGAGCGAATGACATACCTTCACAATCAATAATCTGTCGATTCAAAAAGTCAACTTTGTCAGACGGTTTATAACCTGTTCTCGCAGCAGTAGGAGAAGAGAGGAGAGAACATATATTCAATGTATAAAAAAGTGAGAGAAGAGAGAAAGAAAGCAGCGCGGCATGTGGGTGTATATTATAGTAGGAGTAGCAATATTTATGAACGAGACGAATTGGATTTCTTCCGAAGAACAAATGCGTTTATTACATAAAAAGCATCATCATTCCTTCATCTGAAATCATTTTTCTTCTCTATTTTCACTTGTTTGCTGCCGCTGCTACTACTATTTCATACACCGTGAGCGCTTCAATCGTCGTCAAATGTGCGAATACAACAAGAATTTTTCCTTCTTTGATGCATTCGCTTCTCTCTAACTTTTACTCGCCAAAACATCGATCGTCTTCTCGTCCACCATTTTCATCAAAATTGTGTACCTCTTCTTTGTCTTTGTCTCCCATTCTCTATATCTGCTACAACTATCCCATCTGTTGCTTAAATGCTGACTCTAAAAATCTCTGATTGACCGCTACTTTTACCACAACCATAATCACCATCATCAAAATCACAATCAAACCATCATCCGATCTGTTGTGTCGTAAAATGTTTCTCTGTATCTCTCCGTCAAATCAATAATAATGTCTACGTGTTTTCTAAAAAAGTTCGTGTAAAAAAGATTAATAGCCACCCGGACCTCCGCCACCGCCGTAGCCGCTACCGCCGCCACCACCGTAGCCACCACCACCGCCGCCGCCGCCGTAGCCACCGCCACCACGACTGAACGGGTTCGACCGACTGCCGCCGTAGCCTCCTCCGCGGTCTGGGCCGCCGCCGCCGCCGTAGCCGCCGCCGCCGTAGCCACCGCCACCGTAACCACCGCCGCCCCGGCCACCATAACCACCTCGGCCGCGTCCGTTTCCGCGTCCGCCGCCACCCCATCCGTTTCCTTTTGGTGCTTTTCCGCTGCCTCCGCCTCGCCTCGCTTGCTCTTCCAACTCTGGCGGTACTTCCTGGTTCGCGTCTCTCAAAATCGGAATCAACTTTCTCGCCATGTTCCCTTCTCCCGGGTCTAAGAACGAGTGCGCCCACCCTTTCACGCCGGCTCGACCGGTACGACCAATTCTGTGAACGTAATCTTCAATTTGACCTGGGAAGTCAAAGTTGACGACCAAGTTGCACTCCTTGACATCCAAACCTCTGGCGGCGACGTCGGTGGCGATCAACACCGGCGCTCTGCCGGATTTGAACGAGTTCATCACCCAATCGCGTTCGCGTTGGTCTTTGTCGCCGTGAATGACTGCGGCTAAACCGCCGACGGCTCTGCCCAACTGATCGCACATCTTCTTCGTGGAGCAAAAGATCAATGCTTTCAGCGGCTGCGGACACGGAGGATTGTTCAAAATGTCCATCAATCGTTTTTGTTTCTCAAAGCCGCCCAAGATTTCAATTTTTTGAGTGATGTCTTTATTCGCGACTAACTGATCGGTATCTCCGATGTTAATTTGAACTGGGTTCGTCAAGATAGCCGTGGCAACGCGAATGACTGCTTTTGGCCACGTGGCGGTAAAGAACAACGTTTGGCGTTCGCTCGGCACTCTTTGTAAAATCTTTCTAATTTGCGGTTCGAAACCCATATCCAACATTCGATCGGCTTCGTCGAGAACGACGTAAGAGCTCTCCCTCAAATCAATCGCGCCCATTTCTAAGAAATCGTTCATGCGCCCGGGCGTGGCCACCACAATTTGCGGTCGCGATCGTAAACTTCTCATCTGATACCCTTTGCTCGCGCCGCCGTACACCACCACCGAATAACACGCCACCGAGCTCCCAAACTTCAAAGCCTCGTCTTGAATCTGCGTCGCCAACTCTCTCGTCGGCGCTAACACGATCGCCATCGGTCCACCGCACTGACTCCTCCCGCCTCTCTTTTGAATGTTGATAAACGCAGGAAATAAAAACCCGCACGTTTTCCCACTCCCAGTTTTCGCCACCGAAATGATATCGTGTCCGCTCAGCGCAATCGGCCAACTCTGACTCTGAATCGCCGTCGGTTTCTCGTACCCGGCGCGTTTCACCGCGTCCAACAAACTTTTCGGCCACGTCCCTTTCCCGTCGTCGAAGTCTTGCATCGGATCTGGCACTTGCACCCCTCTCGGCGCTTTCACCGTAATCTCGTGCAGCCGCCTGTACTCTTTCCCGGATTGCGTTTCGCTCCCAAACTTGTTTTCGATTTGTAATCCTTGATGTTTCCCGTACGCATCCGGAGGCGGCGCGTTGTAATCTAACCCACCGAACGAATCATCCGCGCCAAACTGATCGAAATGCGCACCACTCGTTCCTAAATAACTCATATCGGGTGCTTTCATGGCGGCGGCGGATTCCGCCGTCGGTCGATCGTACGTCGTCACGTTCGTCACCGTGTTCCTGAAAAATTAAAAGAAGAGCGCGCAAAAAGAGAGTCAGCCAGCTTTCTCGAGTCTCGTCGCTGTGTAACGAAATCGAACACCCCGAACCGAACGAAGAGAGAATGAACAACGCGCGAAAACGCCGTCTCGTGTTCTCTTCTCGAAAAGGTTCCGCAAACCGAAAGAGAGAGAGAACAAAAAGTAATCCAATTCTTGAGAAAAAAAAGTCGGCGCGCGCGCACGAAACGGAAAGACGAAGAAGAAGAAGAAGAAAAGACAAACGCACCAATAATACACCTGCCCTTCCGCGTGTACTTCTTGCCACCCGGGAGGTAAACCCGCGGAGGAGACCGTGCCAACGACCATCGTTATTTATGCGCGTATATCGAATAAGGAATAGATGTGCGTTCTTCTTCTTCTTGAAAGAGAGAAGAGTGAATTTTTATGACGACGACTTTTGGGATTCGAAGAGAGAGTTTTGTGAGGCTGAAACGCGACGACGGGCGCGCGCGACGTATTCTCGGATCCAACGTAGTATTTTTGTGTTCTCAAAATGTTGCTAGAGTAGTGGTATGCTAGGATGATGATGATAATAATAATACCGCGCGCGCGCGTTTTTGGTTCATAATCGTCGCGTGTCTTTTTTCGTTCTCTCTTTCTCTTTCTCTCTCATTGCGTCGCGTCCGCTAACCGAGGCAATCCGCGAAGGCGAAGACTTCCGTTTACGAATTGACTTATTTTTAAACCTAACTGATCGCCGGCTAACTGCGAGAAGAATAAAGCGTAGTACACGCCTTTACCTTCGTGGAAGGTTGGGAATGCGTAAAACGTAATCGCGGCGACGGTAGCGGAACCGAACGCGCTCGAGAGCGCCGCGACGGTGTGCTTCAAGGCGCAATTGGCGTAGAGCTTCGCGCAGCTCGCGAGATTTGCTTCGCTTTCCGGGACCGGATGGCCTATGTACCCGCCGTGTTTGTAAAAGTTGTAACATCTCAGCAAGTCTTCGAACATGTCCCAGACCCAGCACGCGGAGAAGTTGCAAAAGTTGGCCAAAGCGTGCGTCTTGGCGAACTTCTTCGTCAGCGCCGCTTTGCTCGAATAATGATACGAAGAAGAAGAAGATGATGAAGCTACCATTTCACCTCCCCTCTTCATGCGCTCGTAAAACCTCCCCATCTTCCTCTTCCCGCTCATCTTCGCCTCTTTCGTCAGCTTCATCGCCAACCTCGCGGTCGTTCTAGTCTCTAAATACTTGGAAATCATCACCCGACAGCTCGAAATCGAAGCGTCGCGAATGCAACCGCGAAGTACCAATCGCTTCCAACTCTTCCAAGGAAACTCCGGAAATCTCGGTCTCTTCGCGTCCATCTCGCGTAAAACCTCTCCCGAAATATCCGTGTTAAAGCGCGTCAGTAATATCTCGCGCGTTTTCTCCAAATCGCCCTCCGCTTCCGCCATCGCTTCTCGATAACTCGCATACTCGTCCTCGTCTTCTCCGAAGTGCGCCTCTCGCCACGTCTCGAAATTCACGTCAAACTTCTCCAACTGTTTCTGAAACTCCAGCGCGCACTGCGACGTCGGCACCGCGACGTTCCTCACCACTCTCAGCGCGTTCGAAACGAGCGAAAATTCGTTCCGAAACGTCCTGTGCGCGATTTTATACGTCTTGTTTTCGTCTCGAATCGCGTACGCGTCGTTGGCGTCTTTGATGAGATTCGACGACGAGAAACAGTTCGCGTCGTTTTTAGGACGGAACGTCGTCGTCGTCAAAAAAGCACCGGCGAGGAAAAGTTGTTTTGCACCGTTGTTACTACTCGTCGACGCCGACAAAAGAGACGACGACGACGCGGACAAGGAAGAGGAAGAGGAGAGCAACGCGCCGTGCGCGAATCCTCGCCAGGAGAGCAGTTGATGAAGAGCAGACGACGCCATTGCTTTTTTGAAGCGTTTAGTGAGGAAATCCGCTTTTTTTTCCCCAAAAAAAGTTGCTTCTGTGGGGAAAAAAAGAGAGAGTTTGAGAGAGAAGAAATGTCGTCCTCTTCTCTCCTTCTCTCTTCGTCTTCTTCTTCTTCCGCAACTCTTCCGAGGAGACTTTGTCTCTCTCTCTCCTCTCGACGACGCGTTGGCTTTGGCCGAGCGGCGGAGGTGAAGACGTTGTTCGATGAGACGACGACAAGGAGGAGGAGGAGGAGGAGACGTGATAATCGTCAAAATTTCTTCGCTTTCGCTTCTGCCGCCGGCGAGGAAAGAGACGCCTCGGAATGGAACGGACGAGAAGATGAAAGAGAGGACGACGGAAGAGAAATTACGAGTAAAAAGAGCGGTGAAAACAAAAAAGGCGACGCTTTGACCGCGAGCGAGAGCTTCTTCGAGCAAGAGGTAGACTTGGATGTGCTCGCGAGAAACAGACGAGAGTTGGGAAGAAGCGCTTTATCCAATTTTGCAACAACAACAACAAAAGAGGAGGAAGAAGAGGAAAAAAAGAGGAACCCCGCGGAGAAGTCTTCGAAGAAAAGAAACGACGAGAGCAAAACTAAAGAGATGACATCCATGGAAATGGCTAGAAAGCTGAAGATACGATTAGAGGCGGAAGTATTAGAGGAGAATCGGCGAAGACAGGCGTTGGAGTCGGACGACGCGAAGCGGCATCCGCAGACGGGCGCGATGGGGACGAGGAAAACAGCCTATCAGAGGCGAGTGCAGACGCACGAGTTGGTTCGAGCGAATAGCAGTTTGATGATGGCAGCGTCGTCTTCTTCTTCTTCTTCTTCTTCTTCTTCTTCTTCTTCGTTCTCATCGCAGCAGCAGTCCACCGCCACGCAAAGTAGAAGAGAATATAGTCAACATGTTAGCAGACTTCCGCCGCTGAAAGGGAGACAGCAAAAAGCGACGACAATCACCGGCGACTTCATCCGCACGGCGAAGCCGAAAACGTTCGAGACGTTGAAGGTAGTTTTAGATGCGGTCGCGGACAGATACGAAGTCAACGTAGAAAAGACGGTTTGGACAAAGACGTTGTGGAAATACGTCAGCCAGGAGTGGGATTTTAATTACGAGAAGAACGGCGTGAACGATTCGGAGGACGAGGATGACATCATACAAATTATCGATATTGTAAACGGCCGCGACGTGCACGAACTGATAGAACTTTGGGCGAAACGGAGGAAAGTCTTTCGGGGCGTCTCCTCGTCGAACGTGAAACAAGTCATCGGCGACGCTACGATCGATGAGGAGGAGCTCGACGAGGAAAACATGCCCCCGGAAAACGAACAAATCATCGCGTTAGAACTAGAAAGGATTAAATCGAGAGCGATTCGAGTGAATCCGAACGCCAAGGGTATACTGTTGCTCGCAACAGCGAGAGCGTACGACGATTTAGGATTTACCGTTCGCGCGAAGAAAGCATGGACAGACGTAGAAACGTACTACGATAATTGTGCAGACGGTGGCGATAAGAAAATCGTCGAGTTGAAAATTGAACGCCTCTGTTCGTGCTCTCGACACGTTAATCGAATAGACGACGCCAAGACGTGCTTTTTGGATTTAGCTTTAAGAATTAGACCGAGGTCGGGCTTTAAACGCAAAGCGTTCACGGCTGCGTGTAAAGTAATTAACCAGACGAAAGATGTAGAATTCGCGATGACGGTGTACGACTCGATGAAACGAAACCGAGAAAACGGCGATGCATTCATAGTGGCGACATTAATTTCCGCGTTTGGCGTAGAAAACGGAAGGCCGACGATCGAGGAGATGAAGAAACTCGGTTTAGAGTGTTGGTCGCGAGCGAAGAAGAAAGATATCGTTTTAGATGGTCAGTGTTATTCGAGCATCGTCGGTTTGTTGTGTAAAGCAAAAGACGCAGCAAAGGCGATGGAAATCATTCGCGAGCTGGAAACGACGGAGAAGTGGATGGCGAGAGGTACAATCGGAGCTAAATCGTTCGCCGCGGCGTTTAAATACGAGCAACAGAAACAACGACAACAGCACTCGCCGCAAGATGATGGTGACGATAACGAGACTAGCGCGAATGAAGACGACTCGACGAAGAACAAGAATTATTACGATTTCGCGGCGGCGAAGCGTTTGCGTCAACTGAAGAAACAACAGTTCAAAGAACTCCGCGACGACCGCGAAGCGAAAAAGAACCGCGAGAATGTTGAACCCGCGTACGCGCAAGTCATGCATTTTCTCTGCGATTCGAAGCAACCGAAACAGGCGCTTTTGGTATTTCAAAACATGCAAAGAAACGGCGTTCCTCCGAGCAAAAGCACGTTCAGAGCTTTGTACAAAGCCTTGCGGTACGCCGGCGGACGCAATGGTCGCATCTCGAACAAAACCGCGGCAAGGTTTGCGATCGATGCAGTCACGTCTAACTCGCAATCGAAATTGACGCCCCCTTTGTTCGCCTCGTACGATGAAAGCGACGGTAAAGGTGCGCGAAGACGATATCGTTCCTCGTCTTCTTCTCACTCGTCATCGACGCAAGCATCCAAAGACGAGAGCAAGCGCCACGATTTAGAGTGCATATTAGAAATTTGCGCGAGAGCGGGATTGGCGGACGAAGCTATCGAGGTTCGCGATCGGATACGTTTTGGATTTGGCGACGAGATTGCAAACGCACCTGAAATTCGCAGATGTTTAGTAGAAGCCTTTCAACGCGCCGGTCCGGAACGAGTCGAAGAGGCGTTGGCCGTGTACAACGAAGAGTTGATTTACAACGAAGAAGGCAGAGCGAGAAACGCAAACAGTCAACTTTCGCCGGAGTTTTGGATTTTCCTCAGCTTAGCTTTGCGCGACGCGAACTTGCTTTCCGAAAACGTAGCGATTTTGAAGGAGAACCTTTTGACGCAGAAGAAATCGTCGACCTCGATTTTGAACTCCCCGAACGGGGCGAGCTCAACGACGACAACGGTGCAACAGAAAAAATATTACCCGATCGCGGCCGCAAACATTGTCATCGATCATTGCGCTGGAGAAAACGTCCCGGGTGAAGCAATGGATATCCTCGACCTGATAAACAGAGACGATAACCCACTCATTGCTGATTCCGTCACGTATTTGGCGCTGTTGAAATCAACCAAGAAGATGGGAAAGAATGGTCCCGCGACGGCAGAACGAATCATGGAAGAGATGATCTCAAAACGCGGCGAAGAATTCGTAACCACGGAACACTTAAACTCGCTGTTAGCGGCGTACGCGCGAGGTGGAGAGAAGTTTCTAGAAAAGGCCGAACGGACGTTTGAACGCATCGTTTACATGCGAGGAACGTCGAAACCGGATGAGTTTGAGTTTGTCACGATGCTTTATGCCTACTCCGTTGCTTCGGAATTTAGAAAAGCGGTACGTTTTTACGACCGATACGCGAATGGTTTCGCTTCAGATGGTGAACGAAAACCGAGAATCTTCAACGCGGCTATTCGCGCGACGATATTGGAGCCTCGATTATTCCGCGACGTGGAAACGATTGAAGAGGTGAACTCATTAAGAGAGATGTACGCGGACATGACCAGACGCGTTGGTGCCGCTCCTTCTGCTCAAAAGAAGCGAGAAGAAGAAAATGACGACAATAGAGACGGTACGCAGAACCAGGGAGAAGAGGGCGTCAGTAAAAGCAACAACGCGTATTTGAGAAAGCAATCGGAGAACGCGTTGAAGATGCTCACGAGAGTCGCCGCCGAGGTCAACGCGAAGGCCGCTATTTCGTCGCCTTCCGCGTCTACTTCGTCAACACCAACTCTCGCTCCTTCCGGATCAAAGTCTGACAATGAAGGAGAGGACGTCACCATCGACGCCTCGTCTCTCTCTCCCGCGGAAACCCGCTCCGCCGTCCTCACGGTCCTCCTCGAGCTCAAAAATACTCAGCGACGGCAAACGGTGAACGTCATCAATTTGACCAAAGACAACTCCGACGCCATCTCTCGCCTCGCCAGCGACGTTCGCATCGAGTTCAAAACCGTCACCATCCGGAAAACGTCCTCTTCATCCGCCTCGTCCAAGTTTGAAAAAGATATCGCTTTCGATCGAGACGACGTCGAGAGTTGGTTGCGCAAACAGCAACAACAACAATAAAAAATATAGAAATTCGAGATAAAATAACAGAAGAGGAAGAAAAGAGCGCCGCTGTAAGATGAATAATAACGTTGTATATGTGTAGCGAGACGTGTCAAACGCGAAGAAGATGTCATTAAACTTGTACCGCCGCACCGCGCGCCGCGCGCTTCCCCCTCGTACCGTAAAATTTGAGCACCCTCCGAATGCCACATTATGAGATTTTTGATGAGTTGAAGAAAAGAGATCTCGATGATTTCGCAAAAAAAAAAACAGAGACCAAAAAAAAACCAATCGAACGCTTCCCGTTTACCCCTCATAATAGCACACTCTTTATAAACACACACAAATATAATAAAAATGTTTGCCATCAAAGCCCCGGTTGTTAAGGTCGTTGCCGCCGCGCAAAACCAAAAGTCCGAAAAGAAGGCCATGTAAGTGTTCGCGTCGACGCGGTCGACGTTAGATTTCGAATTTCGTTTTTTTTTTATTATTTTACGCGAAAGAGAGAAGAGAAGAGAGAGAGCTTTATAACCGGAATTTGAAGAGGAGAAAAAAAATGCGTAAAACGCGCTCTGTCTGACCCACATCGCGTCCGCACGCGCGCTCTTCCGCTCGCGTCGTAACAATGCATCACGTTTGGTTGTTTCTGCGCGAGTTTGAAGTCCGCACGACGTTCGCGTTGTTGTTTGTTATAAGGGGGAGCGTTTGTTTGCGCGCACATCATCATCGTCGGAAGAGAAACATTTTTTGGTCCCCAACCAAAACGAGGAGGGAGAAACAAACGGTGTTGGAAGAAGAGGGAGAATTTTTTTTCTCTTTTTTGGGGGGGGTGCTTTGTTTTTTTTTATCTTTTCTGTTTAATGAAAGAGGGAAAAGATACGCCTCCTCGATATCTTTTTCTCTCTGGTTTTGCCCTGAAATGAAGAGAGAGAGAGAGAGAGAGAGAGAGAGAGAGAGAG
>Ga0181599_1001836_pt1 | contig 19959 bp, 15 predicted proteins | sample 041ome_3_FD_148658 | JGI IMG/M metagenome (GOLD analysis project Ga0181599, IMG submission 148658) | Coastal salt marsh microbial communities from the Groves Creek Marsh, Skidaway Island, Georgia - 041405US metaG (spades assembly) | ecosystem: Environmental > Aquatic > Marine > Intertidal zone >...
AGGCGAAACGAGTCGCTGAAGCACCTGCGTACTTCACTTCTTTCAGTAGCAAGCCATCTGGCATCTGACTGGGTATCGCTTGAGTGGCAACAGGCTCATCTGCAGGACGTGATGGGGTCTTATCTACTGCGACCAAACTGGTGTACTTAGTCACTAAGTGATAATCGAGGCCTAGTTCGGTGATTTTTGCCTTAGCCTGTTCACGGGGTACCCCGTGTAAGTAGCTACGCTGCCACTCGTCGATTAAGCGTTTTGCCCAATCAATCGCAATACCCTTCTGGGTATCAGCCGCTTGTACCTTTACGGTCTTTTTCCATTCAACCTGACCTAATCGACCGGTAACCAGAATCTCACCAACGGGCTGATCCATACGCACTGAGAACGCTAATGGCTCACCAACATAGAGATCCGGGATAAAGCTCGGGCTGATATCGGTGATACCACGGCCAGTGATCTGCACATTGGTCAGCACAGGCTGACTGATCTTCTTAAACAGCGTTGAGATCACTTCCTTGCTCTGCTCAATGCGATCGACATAGGTGTAGGTTCCACGACCCGCTGTGGCCGCTTCAGTCATGAAATAACTATTCGGTGCGCTACCAATACCTACGGTGAACAGACGGGTGCTACCCAGATCGTTACGGATCTGATCAAACAAGGCTGTCTCATTACCCACTGAGCCATCGGTAATAAAGATCACCTGGCGAACACGCTGGTCCGGCGAGGTCTTGCCAGTAAGTGCTAGATCTAAGGCGGCTTGCATATTGGTGCCGCCATCAGCGGTTAGGCTGTTGATATAGCGATAGGCACGGGTGCGGCTTTTAACATCCACGTCGACCGCATCAGAAAACATCGCTGAGGCTTCACTATCAAACTGAATGATGTTGAAGGTATCGCCTGACTCGAGGTCATTTACTCCAGCCAGTAGCGCTTCTTTAGCGGCATCCATCGAATAGCCATTCATCGATCCTGAGGTATCAATCACAAAGATCACCTCACGTGCGATCTTCTGAGACGCTTGTGACTCAGGTGGCGTCAGAGTGACTAGACCAAAATGTCCTTTCTCGTGTTTCTCACTGAAGAAAGCTGCCTTTGGCATGGCCAGTGATGTTGGTGCCCAACGCAGGACGAAATCTCGCGGAGCCAAGGGAGACTTATCCTGTCCCACGGTGAGCATGACTTGGTGGTTATCACGTGATGTAACGTTAATAGGATGTGAGTTGCTGATTAGCTCACCCACTTCAAAGCCTGGTGCCAAGGTGACATCAATAGTGGTTTTTGGCTGAGAAAGACCTGCGATATCGAGAACTTGTGGCGCCTCATTCGGGAGCATTTCCCAACCCGTTGATAGATCAGCCTCTTCGGTAATCTGCTGTGTCACAGGAGTGAAGCGTGGTGTGATTGCTAGTGGGAAGCGTAGATCAAAAGATTTGTTTCGCCACAGTAGGCTTTGCTGGTATTCAATCTGAACACTGATCTGCTCACGTGGTGGAATGTTAGCCACAGAGGTATGAAAGAGATTCGGACGATGCTGCTCAACTAGCGCTGCTTTATACCCTTCACGCTTTGCTTTCTCGTAAGTCTTCTTGGCTTCCTCCTTCTCTTGAATATCACCTTCAATAACGCGATCACCAATGATCAGTTTCATCTGATCAACCGCTGCATTCTCAGGTAATGGGAAAAGATATAAGGCCTCTACCCACTGATCACTGTCATTTTGGAAGGTCTGATGTACGGAGGTGCGAGAGATGGGACCGGTAACATAGATATCCACATCCGTTGAGACTAGAGGCATAGCGATCACATCACCAGAGGCAGATTCAGCGACTAAAGTGCCGCTATCAACATCGACCTTGGGTATCGCATGAGTGATTGAGGTGATGCCAAGCAGAATAATGGCGAATGCACCTAATAGTGCGTAATAAAGTCGTGAGTGAATGCCCCGCATAAATCCTCCAAGCGATCAGGAGGATCATTCCCCCATGCTTGAAGGTTACGGAGTCAATTTGTCAGAAAACGGGGTGAAAAATGGAAAACTGATGACAGTTTGTAAATTATTAAGTTGAACGATATTAATATAGGTCTATGTGTAATAATTTGTAATTAAATGCTGCATAAGTCTAAATGATCAGAAACGAAACAATATCAGACATACTAGCTTACTGGGTATCCTTACTATCTCCTGAAACAAATCAACAAAATGAGGTTCAGGTGGATGACGAATTTGATGCAGTCGTTCCAACTGTTTCTGCTCAAATCAAAAACTCAGAACCAAGCCACCTTATTAAGATAACCGGTTCACAACCTAGGTCGTCTAACAGATTAAGGCTTGCTAAAAGGGATATTCTTAATTACTACGATGCTGCTTACTATGCGGAATTGGAGGGCTCGTCTGCCTTATACGACCTCAAGAAAAAAAAGCAATTACCAAAATGCATAACCCAAGGAACTACAACTAAAATTTTGAGGGAAGGGATCGATCTTTGGAGATTTTATGAATTTGATACCAACTGGGCAGACAATCTTTTAATACCCCTATCTCAACTTACAGAGAGTATAAGTAATCCTATATCACAAGGCTTAATAAGCAAGCTTCATCATGAATTACTTATCCCTAATTTCATTTATAAGGACGCAGATAATTTAAAAAACGAGGTTTATCTTAAGCCTCTGGAGGCCTGGTTAAATTTATTCTTATTGATCAGAAAAAAGGATATTAAAAGTATCGAGATGTATGAGGAATTCATACCGAAGCAAGACGTTAATGAATTTCTAAATGCCATAAATATAGATCTACCCTCTTCACGCCTAAACAAACTGCCGAAGTATTTTTATAAGCACACGGTTGATGGCTATCTTTACTCAAAAAATCTACTCTCTAGAGACGCACTTCTAAGCTTTAGTTCTGATGCCATACCGTCTGAAGAAGATGTATGTATAGACATACTTAATTTAGATGAAAACATTAACCCTGCAATTATCGAACTTCACTTATTAAAACTACTACCCAACCATATTTACAATGAATATGAGTCGACCCTCATAAACAAGGGGGCATTAGAAAGCTGGCTAGGATGCTCAGAAATTAGAATTCCTATAGGACGGGAATTACACAAAGATAGAAACGTCACGTCTCCCACAAGAAAAAATAATTTACGGCATAAAAAAAGTGATGTTCAACGCAAGGAGAATGAAACCGCTTTCGAGGAAAATAAAAACAATAACGGCATTGGTATTATCTTATTTGGCCCCCAGGGTTCCGGAAAAGCGGAACTCGCTCAAAAAATCTCAAAAGAATACACAATTCCAGTGATCACTCAGCGCAGCGTCGTTGATACAGCAGCGGCTGAAGATAGCGAATTGGGTAAGTTGGCTCGTGAAGCAAGGGATTCCAGCCGGGTTTCTGAGGATCTGTTGACCGCATTACTGCGCGTTCAGTTACCAAAGATGGACCTGAAAAAAGGCTACATAATTGTTGATATACCTAAAAGTCTTGAGCAAGCCCGCAATATAGATCAAACCTTAAGCGCACTGGGGCGCCCGGTCGATTTAGCAATTAAGCTTAAGGTTGATACCGACGACCTTATAGAGCGCCTAGTTGGACACATCCAATGTGACAAGTGTGGCACCAGTTATAACAACTATGTAAATCCACCAATGATTAAAGGCGTTTGTGATGTATGTGGTGCGCGTTGTGCCCAGCCTCCTGGCGATTACGAAGAGAACATTAGTAACCGTATCCGTTTGTACGATATGGCGATGGTGCCGCTACTCGATTTCTATGAGAAGGCAGAAAAACTTTCTACCTTTGATGCCACTATCGGTGGCGAAAATTTGTGGTCTCGCGTTAAAAAGGTCATCAACGCAACACCAAGCTCAGAGATTGAATTAGTGAAGGTCGAAGAGGCAGCGTCCGATGAGCCAGCAGCTTTAGAAGATGCGATTAAAACAGCTTCTACAAAACTCGCAAAAGCTGCACCTATAGCTTTAAAAGATGAAGTTCATCCTGAAAATGTCATACCTGAGATACAACATCTTAGGTATGTAATTAAAAATTTAAATCTAAAACTTGAATCGAAAGAGGCGGAAATCAGCTTACTAATAAAATCTAAAGCTCAACTAAAAACTAAATTAAAAGCTTTTCGAAACAAAAAACCCTCTGAAGAGAAACTTACTCAAGCTAATCCAGAAGAAAAAATACGCTTGCAGGCAGAATGGATTGAGCTCTTAGAGAAGGACAATAAAAAATTAGCCCGAAAAGCTAGCCAAATAAAAGAAGAGGCTCCGCCACCTTTAGCCCAAAGTGATGCTGAAAAGCTAATTGCTCATCAACAATCTCGAATTAACTGGCTCGAGAAGGAAATTCTTCGCTTAAAAGAAAAAATAAATGCAGGGGAAGAAAGTAAAGGGTCAATAATAAAAAAACTATTGGGCAAGTAACTCATTGCCAATTCCTAGTGAAGTACTCGTAGATACTATCAGCCCCACCATATGATGCAGCTGAATCACTTATATCGATAATTCGACATTCATTTGATCCGCCCATAGCTTTACCGCGCAAGCCTCTTCCAAGCATTTGACTATATAAAACAATTGACTGAGTTGGCCTTGTGATGAGAATTGTCTCAAGAGTTGGATCATCATAACCGGTGGTCAAAATGCCGAAATTAGTTAGCACCTTTACTTTACCTTTCTTGAATGAATCAATCGCGCTCTTACGGTCTTTTCTACGCAACGTGCAATCCACGGATAAGGAATTAACTTTTTCTGAGGCTAGTCGTACCGACAATAACTTGCTGTGTTCTACATTACAGCAAAAGACTAAAACTCGATGACCAAGCTTTATTTCTTTATTTATTATCTCAACAATAAAATCATTCCTTGCTTCATCTAATGCTAATCGATTAAGTGTTTTGGCCGAAAAGTCGCCTACGTCATCGAATGAAAAATCGACACCCATCTCATTTTGATACTCTATACGGGTAATCGGAGCCATTTCAGCAAGAATACCTCGCTCCTGTAGATGAGCTATCGGCTCATCACCTAACGAATCAGCAGTTATAAGATTTTGATTGAATAGCTTGGCAAGTTTTTTATTTTCAGACTCATCCCAATACGACCGCCCTGGTGTCGCAGTAAGGCCTATAAGTTTTGCATGTTCATTTAGTTCGAGAACTTTTAAAAGAAAGCGCTTAACGGTAGGAGCTAAAGCTTTATGTGCTTCATCAACAATTAAAATTACCTTCCGTGTGCCGAAGAAAGCTTCAATACTCTCTTGCTCTAAACGCACTATCTTTTGATAACCAGCAACTAAAATATCAATATCATCTATTTCTTTAATTGCATTGTAAGCTCCCCAGAAGCGACCAATTTTTGCATCTTTAGGCCCATACTCACGCCAAGTCTTAGAGAACGATTCAACAGCTTGTTCACATAGCTCTTCTGTATGAGCCATCCAAACCAAGAGATAGTCTTCATCCGGATTATTAGAGATAAATTTCGTGATCGCCTCTGTAGCGGTTCGAGTTTTACCTGAGCCTGTTGGAAGCTGAATTAATGCCCTTTTATCATCATCAGAAGATAAAAACGTATGCACTTTTTCCAACACTTCTTCCTGGTAATCAAAAAGTGGGCTTAATGCTTCTCTAATTAATAAATCATCAACAGCTTCTGCCGAGGAAGAGCGATGCGGGAGATACTCTCTTGGTATCTTGAAAAGGCGCTTAAACTCTTGGACTAATTTAGAGCCAAATCCCCAAGTTTTGGTTGAAAGCTCAAGCGACAGCTCATACCGACTTTTAGTGATATCACATTCCATACGCGAGGCCAATTCGAGTATTTTTTGTTCTTCTGCGAATTGAAAAAAAAGCTGCCTAACAGCCTCATCATTTAACACTGAGAACGAAAATAAAGAATTTAAAACATTATGAAGCGTTACTCTCTCTAAAGAATCAATCAACTCTCTTTGAGTTAAATGCGCTCTTCCTCGAGCCAGTCTAGCCAACTCATTTTTTGGAATAACCTCTAAGAAATTAAGCTGCATTTAATTTATCTAAATAGCTCTCTAATTTCTTCAAGTGTGCATTCACTTTCTCTTGGGCGGCTTTGTTTACTGCTTCATTCAATGGCTTTCCGCCTTGTGGGAATTCCTCTCTTAACAACACTCTAGACTCTCGGCGATAGCCGCTTCTTAATGTTGTTTCAATAGAATCCAATAAATCCTCTTTGATGTGCTTGTAACCGTCAGAATATTTCCCATTAAATCCAATAGCAGAAACCACAACAGCCATGAGAGCTCCTAGCGCACCACTAGCATCTTGAATCCTATAGTTAATTATCCCGCCACCATGATCCATTGTGATTTGATGCATAAGATCAGCAACCTGCTTTACAGGTTTTTTAGCTAGCCAGCCTATAGAAAAAGCTTTATTAAGATTTTCTGTAAACCATTTTGAATAACCTAGCCAATCATGTGGATCTTCAGGTTTTGCGACCTTCACCCATACACTCTTCAAATGACCAAATGCGAATACAACACCACGCAGACCAATATCTAAACGAATATATGATGGAAGATCGTTAATCTCATCTAGGATATCGCCAATTATTTTTTTATACGCTTTGTTAACTTTATCTTGGATATCGTCACTACCCGTATGTGTACCAAAACGTAACTTATGGAATGCATACTCAGAAATATCCCCTTCCTCACAGTATCTATGCTCTATAGTTCTGAGACGTTCAACATATTTACTTAATGGTTCATAGTTCTCTAGAAAGTACGTCAATCCCGGTAGGATTGTTTCATTAAATTGCTTACGCAAGTGACGAGATTCTTCAACAGTAAGCGTACGCGAGCCCGTTCTTCTAGAAAATGCATCATGTAATGGATGGTTAGGAGTTATATTTAAAATCGCTTTTTGCTCAGCAGAAAAATCTTTGTTAAGAATGTAATTTTGAAGCCAGTCACGTATTTCTACGTTACTTTTCAACGAGCCTGGATTGACAATCTCTCGTCCTGAATCTTCCGCACCTCTCCAATCAAAAAATAGGAGCGGAAGCTTTTTCAAATCTCTCTCGGCACGCGGCTTCACATCATTCATGTGTGAGTAATCGAGAACTTCTTGGGTGCATACAGCATTTACTGATTCATCCGTTAGTAGAATCTGACGAGTCTCATTAGGCGGTTTAGCCGCAGTATTTATATATACAAATATATTTCTAATGATTTCTAAAACAGAACTTTTTTTATGATTTTGATCAAGGGCTCTTAATGAAAAGAGAACAACAGGTATTGACCATGAGTTGAATTCTTCTTGCGGGATTGTAGGTCCTGCATTTCTAGACATTCTCTTTAATGCTGATAATCGGTGCTGACCATCAATCGCTACAACTTTAATTTTCTTATCATTCCACTCAAACGTTCCATATTGTGGATTGCCTTCTAAATGCCTAGCCCTGAAAAGACCTGGGGCCTCGATACAGCTCCACATATCACCCTCAATTTCTTGTACGGTAACCTCGGCATCTGGCATCTCAGACTTCACTTCACGGGTTGTTTCATCAACAGGAAGCAATGTAAGAGTCAGGGGATTAAAGAACTTCACTTTTCCAGTATCTTGAAAATAAGGAATGATCGATTCATCCACTCGTGTTTGATCGACGTCACGCTGAAACAGATCTCTTACAGACCATTGCTCAGCTCCAGGCAAGTCACTCACAAGCGAAATTTGATCTAAGTCCGGTCCTTTTATAGCTGACTGAAGAAAGAAGATTTGTGAATTGGCTCCAGAGCCAAATTCACCAAAAAAGCCGTCAACAGACTGGTTATATGTAACTTGTTTTTTTACTGGTGGTTTTGCCATTTCCATCCCTTATTTATCTTTCGCTATACGGGGGCCTTCCCGTGTGAAGCATAATTTTTTCTAGTAATTCAGTTAATTGCCTGTCGTTGAAAAGCATATTATCTTTGACAGATATAGGCACACAAACAAAGAGTAGATCAGAAACAAGTAAGTTCCTGTTAAGTCTTTCCATGTGAGAAGTAAAACGCTTATTAAACGTATTCTTTTCATATACACCCTCAACATGCTGTTGATACCTTGAGGCTAAGTTATCTGCACGTCCAATATATAAGGGTGGATTAAAAATAGAAGCCTTCATTAAGGCCTCTTCAAAAGATGCTTTAGACTCGGAGTCCCCCATCATGGCATCCCATTTAACACCCCAATTTTCGTAATTAGGGGTTTTTGGCGTTTTTTTTACATCAACCTCTACACCATCCCACCTGAAATCTATACGTGATCTATTTTTGATGAGCTCCCCTTCGTTATCCTCCCCTGGATAAAAAGAAACACTTTGCACAAAAGAGACAAACTCCTCCATATCGTCAAAATAAATCCATAATGGCAGATACCATGCATAGATACCTGGCGCATCCGGAATATTTTGACAGGATCCTGGCGGATAAAAGCCTATCTTTTCAGTTACGTTTAACCAAAGATTAAGAGGATCTAAACTCATTTACTCATCAACTAAAGCTTCAATTTCTTCAATCAAACTTTTATTAATCCTTCTTAAACGTTTCAACGCCTCATTCATAACACTTGCGTCGTCAACATAACCCATTGAGGGGTCATGATCTGGAATGACATCATCTTGATCACAGAGATAATATAGTGCTCCAGCCGCAACTTTACCCTCTAGAGTAAAACTTCCATTTTTTACAAATTCAACTGATCTCACTAATGCTTCGGCATAAACTCCTAACGCATAAGTCCATTCAAACTGATGTCGCTTAAATCGCCGGCAAACTCTTGGCAGTTCTTCTTGGATGAACTCCATTCGCTCTAGATCAAGAGCTTTCATAATTTCTTCAAAATGCTCAATAGCAAGCTGCTTAGTATCAGAGTCTATTTTTAATGGGATTTTAATCATCTAATCAAAGTGAACAAATTGTACATGCCTGGGCGTCATCGTCGTCGTCGTCATATCGCAAGACATCTTGCCAACGCTTTGAAGATTTCTTATTGGCGGAAAACTTTTTACCTTCAGCTAAGGCCTCGCGTTCACGTTCTTCTGCGCGGGCAACAACATCATCTAGCTGCATTCCTTGAACCCAAGTATAACCGCCACCGGATACTTGTTCTATTTCTCTAGCCTTCTCAAATAAATGGGGATGACGCCTCTTCAAACCCAACCATTCATCTTGGCGCTGAAAGAAGCAAAAGTAACAGCCAGAACGACTTCGCCACTCGTAATACTCAGGAATGCCGATGGAATCTTCTAACATTTGGAAGACTTGATCTCTCACAATGCCATCTTCAGAGAAGGGGAACAGTGGCTTAATGGTCGCTTTATTACTGATATAGCCTTCACGGTTTTCATCTGCACGAATACCGATATAGCTGATGACAGGGTCATCTCCAACAAAACCTTCGAAAGGCTCGATCTTCATTTTCCGGGTACACCAACGCTGTCGTGGTGAGGGTAAGTAATCATTATGCAGCTTCAACCAATGCTCAAAAGTACTCTCTGAACTCAACCGTTCAATCGGTTTACCTAAGTAACCCTCAAGCCGCTCTAGAGTGTCGTAAACTTCCTGTAGTTCAGCCCCAGTATCAGTAAAGAAGTATTCCATCTTTGCGGAAAGATCTGGGTACTCATTTTTGATGTATACAGCGAGGGCAGCACTGTCTTTACCTCCAGAAAGACCAAGTACATGGCGGGTTCCTTCCGGTGCATTCATTGCTATGTCATACCACTTGCTCATCACTCACCTCCTCAGTAGTTGAGAGCTGCTTCGACTTAGTAAATAACTCATCCATAACTTCAGCTAAAACAGCTTTCTTGTCATCAGATGAAAGGTTCGCTAGCTCCTCGAGCAAAGTTGCCTTATATCCACTCAAACCCAAGCTACGCGACTTCTCGACAAACACTACTTCGTCAAAAGGCTCACTTCCCTTACGAAGTGACTTCAGCAGATAGACCTCGAAATCTTCGTCTGCATTTATTTCCCTGCGTGTTTCGTAGATACGGATTGCCTGAAGATCATCAAGCTTTCGAGCAAAATCACGCAGGCGCATATCAGCAACAAGAACCTCTTGATCCGACCATTTTTCGGTAGGGATCTTTCCAAGGAACATAAGTAACTCATCAAACCAAGTCTCATCATCATTCAGCGTCATTTGCACACGCTGAATAAACGCCCGTTGGCCATGAGTATCTATTGTGTAAGCCTCAAGCCCTTCGAGCTTGCCTCTTAGGGCATGGCGCATTGAAGCCAAATCATAGTCTTCAGGCTTTAACTTAAAGCTCTCGCAGAGCTTTATACGCATCTGCTCCTTCATTAACGGATAGCAGTTAACTAGCTCATCTAGGGCTGACTTGAGCTCATGTGATAATCGAGCAATCGACTTACCACCATCTTTTTTATCGATGGATATGCAAAGAGCCTTTGGAATATCTTCTAAAAGGAGCTTGATCGGTGTGCTTGCAAGATCAAAAGCTTTTCTTACGGCTATCGCCTCAGCACTCAGCCCCTGGGCCGTTGTCTTCGCATACTTTGGCAAGCGCCCTATGGAGGTTGCCAATTTTTTCACGAGAACTAGCAGATCGCGGCTGACATTATCATCAAACAAGGCCTTTGAATATTGCTCAAACAGCTCTGCATTTGCGCCCTTCATCTTTACACGCTGAACGGTAAAGAGATCAGGTCGTTTAACTAGCCTCTGGGCTTCTTCAACACCAAAGTAAGGGGTGTAACCACCATCTTCATAAATGGATACTTCATTTTGATAAATCTTAATCGCGAGCAAGAAGAAAATGGGCAGAATGCCTTCTTTCATTCCGAAAGGTGGAGCGATTAGTTCATTCTTCAGCACCTCTAAGCTCAACGCCTGATCTTCTGTTCTATCAAGGAAATCCTCAATGTGAGCCCATACCGCCTTTAGGCTTTCATCAGTTGGCGGACCTAATATCCACTGCCCTTTTATCTTTTGATGGAATCCTGTTGCTTTCAGAACCGAACGATAGATCGCCTTCTCAGGTGGATACTTATCACTCGCAAATCCAAGCTCCTCTTGATCAGCATTCAAAACCATTGCCGCCATCAATTTATTTCTAGCGGTCGCTGCCTGCGTCGAGGCCTTATCGCGATTAATAAGCTCATTCTTAATCAATGGCGCTTTGTGGTAACACTTCTGAAGCACTTCAGATAAAGCACCCTGCAACCCACGGCGTGATGCAATGTGAACCTGATCACCAAAAGCAATCCAAGTACTCATTCTTGGGCTAGCTAACAAGTCACCAAGTAAACGATCTAGCTCAGCAGATACCGAATTCAATCGATCGTTAAAAGTTCTGCGGGCAACAGGATCAGAGCCGAGCTCGGGGGCACTCTTATCAATTACATGGAGCGCTGTGAGCTCTCTAACCGCATCTACGATTTGTTCTGTTGAATGACAAGACACGTAAATATCTTTGGGATTCGATGAACTAGCTGATAACTCAAGCAGCTTATCTTTAGCATTCTTCTCAGAGCTCAGATAAAAGATGATCCGGGGCTCTTTTGACTCAGCAGTAATGATCGAATTAATGTTGGTCTCGTCTGCAAATACAGGTACGAAGTAACGAAGAGAGCCTGTCGTAATTGTGTAATGACGGGCAACTACTGGCTGCATCTGATATTCGATATTCAGCAAATCTGCAACGCTCGTCTCGATAACCGACTCGAGTCGCTCACGAACCGTCGCTTCTAAATCAAAATCACTACCCTGCCACACACGATACTCACCACTAAACTTGCGGTAATTAATCAATGACTTTTCTTGTAAAGCTTTTAAAGCATCTTGCGCAGACTTCTTGGTGTTTAAGCAAAGTTCCAAAATCGCTTTAGATGCTTTTAAACCACCCTTAGCCCCAAGGATGTTAAACAGGCCAATCGTTTTAAGTAGCTTAATCTCGCTCTCTGGCGCATCACCTAAACGCTCAACAGCCGTCATCACCTCAGACCAAGCACGGTGAGTGTTGGGATCAAGCAAACTTGCACTCTGATTAAGCAAGAAGTACTCATAGATTTCCCACGGCTCAATCCATTGCTTGATGCTCTCAAGCTCTCTTAAGCTACTTTTGAAGCCATGTGGCTCAGCACTACCGAGATAGCTAAATAATGTTCGTTCGTTCTGAGCTACACGCTGACAAAGCGCCGGCAAAATTAAAGATGAAATGGGATGAAGCGGATAACACTGCCCAAGTAATGATGCTGTATCAGAAGCATTCATCACGCCCGGCAATGCAGACTCATCATCAAGCACTTTGACTATCGCTTTTGCTCGCTTATCGATGTCGTTTTTATCAGTTTTTGTCACCTGGCTATCAAATGCTGCCGAGACTATACGCAGGACCTGCTCTGAGTTTTCAATAAATGGAATGTTTTCAAAGCGGCCATGTACCTTTGACCATTCATCTCTGATGGACTTACCTAGACTGCGCGCATATTGCTCAAATGACTGGTGAAGCATCGCAATAACTGTCAGATTCGCATCATGTCCTTTATATGCATGCTCAGCCAACATCTGCAATAGATAGATATCGGTGGCGCCTGTTTCTCTTGCTTCATATTCAAGAAACTTACCAAGCTCGTCGATGACGATCAGTACGCCATTACCGCCAGCTTTCGCCACCGCTATTTGAAGCGATTCAATCATTTCTAATAACTGACTGTGATCAACAGGCTTACCAATATGCTTTCCGAGTTGCGCAATCACAGCTGGCTTTCTTCCGCGCTGCCCTTCCCAGTAGCGATCCGCTGAGGTGTATAGACTTTTCACAAGACGCTGACTGAGTGCTTCAGAGCTACCCGTTAGCATTGCTACACAATGACCATTACCTTTAGCAATCGACCTAAAGCCAGAAGCAATCTTCTTGTTCGATTTATCCAAAACCGACAGCGCAGCCTTATGTGCTGAGCTGTCTATAATAGACAGCAAATTATTAAGGAAGACCGCAAAGGCAGATTTACCTGAACCATATGGACCCACTAATGACCAAGCACGTGGCTGATCTAGTCCATCTAAGGTGTTTCCGATTCGCTCTAAAGTCTGCAGTGCGCGAGAGGTTGGTATATAGCCTTTAACAACAGACTCTGAACCCGAGTCACGCTCCAAATTAACCGAACGTGTGTATTGCGCACTAACGCTGATTTTATCTACGAAGCTCATGCCGCCTCCTCAGCATCAAGTGATGCGTAATGACCTTTCAACACTTTCTCAATGTCGAGCGGCTCCAAGACATGTAACTGATGAATACCCGCTGTTTCACGCAACTCAAAGTGTTTTGGCCAGGCCATGACCATCTGCTCTAACAAACGATCTAACGCACTCTCAGTCAATCGGAAAATTGCCGCTAATGACAGACCATATTCGGCGTGAATCATGTCCCGAATCGGGACTTGAGTCAGGTTTTGTAATGCCAATAAATCAAGCACAGCAAAAGTAAAAATACCCACAGGGATATCTCTATCAGCTAACGCGCTTGTGTACGTTTTACCGTCAGCAGTAGGTGACACTAGGTTCAATAAAGACAGTGGCGAGTCCAACACATCCTCAAGTGACACCTTTTTGTTAAGAATAGCCTTGCTGTACATTCGAAGGACGACTTGAGCATCATTCCCAATGGTCTTACTTGCGACATTTATCGCAATCTTCTCTGACACAAATTGCTCTAAGGCATAGGTCACTTCTTGGCTTGTAAAGCTACGCTTATGAAAATGGTTAAAGAACCAATACCAGCTTGTTGCTAGTTCACTATTTGTCGCAAGTAGCCAATGTAACAACCAAAGCGTTCCTTCATCCTCGAGGTATTTATCCATAGGGTTGGTTACACCACGGCCTGGCGCGCCTAGGATCAATAAATTCCCTAGGTCAGTTACGCCGACTGACCCATCATCATTACGCTCTGCCATACGAGTCGCTAACAGCCAGTAACGAATGGCTTTAACCATATTGTTACCAACACCTAGCTTGACCGTGGCTGCATCATCGGTAAATACATTAGGGTTTGAATCAATCGCATCAACACCCTTTGTCAACCAGCTATAACGTAGCGGGAAGGTTTCATGTCGACCGAACGCCGTTGTTTCAGGATCGAAGGCCTGAGCAAAGGCTATAACTGTCTTATCTTTAGCCATCACTCATCCCCTTAGGAAAAGAAAAACCCAATTGGGAATGATTAGTATCGAGATACTCTTTAGCGTTGCTGATGAACCAATCCTTGAGAGTTAATTCCTGCTCTTGCAGTACCGAATAAAGTTCATCTTTAAGCTCTGGATTGACCTCTATAACTATTCGACCGCTTGTTCCACGAGGCATTTAAAAGACCCTATGTTATGTAACATAGCTATGTAACATACTCCTGAAATGAAACAAGATCAAATGATGTCAGAACATTGATTTATTATTTAATAATCAATAATTTACGATTTATTTTATGGCTAATTTAATACTTATTCGTAAGTTCTAAGCCTAGGCAAAAACTTCTAAATCTAAAAATAAAATGCTCTTTTCACTCCCCTGCTAAATAGCGTGCTTTTGACTGCACTTTTCTACTGCTTATCTTTTAAAGGATTATCGATAGTTTTCTCAGCGTTAGCCCAGCCATCCTCTCTTTTCTCGCTTGAGCTAGTCATCGTCACATATCCCTTAGCATCCTTCATGATTTCAGCTTGAGTGGCGCATCGTTTAATCGCCTCATCTAAGAACTCATTAATATCGTCTTCCTTCTCTGCTAACCACGCCTTCCAATCAGCAAGATCTTGCTCATCTAGTTTGATAAAGAATGGGAAGTCACTGAGATAGTCCCCCACCCAATAAACCATCCCGTCATCACGTTGAAAACAGATCTGAACATACTGTTTCATTTCCTCGCGGTCTTTAGGTACTGGTGAGTGTTTATACGGGAATGTCTGATCACCATATGGCTCATACGGCGGCGGACACTGCTCATCAGACCCTGTGTACCAAAAGTGACCCTCGGGAGCCTTAAACCAATTTAAATCTGGCTCAAGGATGTGATTTACAGAGATGTAAACATTAATTCCTGATGATAGAAGTGGCACAGGTTAACCTCTCAACGCCTTTCGATACTTTTTGACAACTTGCTGCATGTCTTCAGGTAATTTAGCGATAGCTTCATCTTGAATGTGCCCAGGTATACCAAAGCGTGCTTCAGCCACTGAGCCTGCAATTGCTGCAATCGTGTCACTGTCCCCGCCAATCGAAATCGCAAGACGAATAACTCCCTCAAAGGAATCACCCTCTAACGCACAGATTAATGCCTCAGGAACAGACCATTGAGCGGCCTCTGTATGCCCATAATGTGGACGTATGTAGTCCGTGTCACGTGACATGTCATACCCAAATTCAGTTTCGAGTGCCTTCCTGATATCGATCGCAGACCATCCTTCTCTCGCCCACCAAATCGCAGAAACCGTTGCACGTGCAGCCTTGATTCCTTCAGGATGATCATGTGTGATGCCGGTGAACTCATCAGACAACTTCATGGCATGTTCAAAACTTGTTGCAAGCCAAGCCACAGATGAAATCCTCATCGCAGAACCGTTACCAAAGCTACCATAGGGTTGCGGATCATCAGCTGCCAACCAATACGCAAAACGCTGACCCCATCCACCATTAGACCAATAACGATGGCCCCATTCTCGTAGTGCATCGGTTGCGGTTTTTTTGTTGAGCACGCCGTCTGCAACAGCGATTGTGCAGACAGTGTCATCCGTAAACTTTGACCTTGGATGGAACAATGGCTCAAAGTCAGTGGCCTTGTAGTTATTGAACTCGTAAACCGAGCCAACCATATCGCCAACGATGGCACCTATCATGCTTCTCTCCAAAAACTTAATGCTTTCTCGTCAATTTCATTTCGACGTAACCCTAACCGGTCATTTAACCATTGCTTAAATTCTTCAGCGGCTTCTGGACCGGAGAGCATACGTAGAGACTTAATGACCCGCGTGAGTCGCAAATGATTATGGTTATAACGCTTTATCCAAAAATCATTTTCGCCCCAGAACATTTGCATTCGCTCAACCGAACACGACAAACCATGTTGTGCATTGTTCGACTTCCTTATGAAAACCACCTCATCAAGTGTTAACACCGGCGATGTATTGACAGAACGACTAGGCTCCATCAATGGGAACATCCACTGAATATAGTCATGCATACCTTCTAACCACTGATCATCATGATCATGAATGGTAATTAGAAATCGCCCACGATGATCAGGACCCGTTCCTTCAAGGAAGCGAACAATCGGCGTTTGCATTACTTGTCTTTTCTCGCTTTCAGTATCTGAGCTATACGCTCAAATGCCTCGGCATACAGCTCCTGGGCACGCGACTGGTCCTTTTCATGTTCCGCAAGCCACAGTGTCGCTAAGGGGTAACCTTCCTTGTGCTGCTCTTCTATCTTTTTAGTGAAGCCATTCATTGCTGCACCAACAAAGTCTTGCCTAATAGATATACCAAATGGACTTTCTGACCTGAAGGTCTCTCCCGACAAATCATCATCAATTGACGCCCAGCGCTTCATAAAGCTCGAGAAATCTCTCGCTTTATCGTCCATAGGAACCTTGTAGGTTTTCGACAGATCGATCCTTTCCATATTTTCCATTGAATACGACATCAGCATCATCGGCCTTGACTCAGAGCTTGTTGGCTTAATTGATGAACTCATACGCTCAAGATAATCACTGAAACGATCTCTTAATCGATACAGTCGAACCAACTCCTGCTCAGAACGCATTGCCTCTTTAGGCGACATAAAGTTGATCTGATTACGCAAGTCGCGTATCTGAGCGTTAAATGCCCTCAAGCGTGCTTCATAACGTTGACGCAATCTATCAGCTGAATAACGCAACCCCGTTTCCATACGTCGTGCTTCTTGCATATAGTCATCTACGGTTCGGTAAATATATGCATCACCGTTGTATTCGTTCCATCGCTTAATGAAATCGAGATGCGAGGCATGATGCTCTCCTGCTTCAATGTGTGATTTCGCTATTTCCATTGCTTCATGAAGTTCGCGCATAAACTTCACTTCTTGAGCAAGAACAGGATTCTTGAGGATCTGCTCCTCTAGGTACTGCTCCATTTCCTTCGGCAGATCACCTGAAATTAATTGTTGCAGCAGATCGAGATCGAATGTTGGTAAACCCATCGTATTCTCCTAGCGCATCTGCTCAAGTCGCTCACGGCAACGACTTACCGTGGATGAAATAGTGCCAATGGCTACTCGCAATAAGTCAGCAATTTCACGCTGCTTATAGCCAAGTCCTACTAGCGTTAACACCCTTGAGCATTCCTCACCTACCCGTTGCAATAATGTCAGAAGGCGGGAGGCTTCCATATGCCCCTCAAGATCAACCAATGGGTCCTCTGCCTCACTAGAGTCGAAATCAAATTCCCTTTGTCTAAAATGATCCATCGCCAAATTGTGAACTACCGTCATTGCATAACTTTTTATGTCTTGGCTGAGTAGATTCTGACGTCGCTCTAAAATACGACGACACGCCTCTTGAACAATGCCCTCAGCGACATCAATATTTTTCACTATTGATCGCGCATAAAGACTCATGCTGCTCAAACTACAGATCAGTGCTTTATCAACAGGATGTTGATTTTCTGTCTCTTGGGTGTATTCAATATCTGGCATGGATCAATTCAGATTAATGTGAAAGATTAAACGAGGTGTACAAGTGCAAAAGATTGCCGTCTTCGTAGGTAATCCGACCATCATGTGCATCACTCGATTGATAAGCAGTTTCTGAACCCACTGTCTTAGCGGGTGCCCATGATGAAATGCGTAATGCTTCAAGCAATACATCCACAGGGTATTTTTTTGTGGGTTTAAAACGTGTATCAGCTATCCAACCTTTTGCAGATTTAATAGCCCATGTTTTTGCACTGCCTGCATCGGGGAAGATTTCAATAAAAGGCTCGCCCGCACCCTGAATAAAATAACCATGACACGTTGACTCAGAGAGGTATTTCTCAATGAGATCCGTAGAGATACCAGATCTTTCCATTATCTCTCCTAAGTCATCCGAATAAGAGTTAACGCTTAAACACATGGCGCTTCTATCAACAGACTGCCAGACAGAGCGTTGAACGTTACGATCCAAGCCTTGTTTCTTTAGCGCTGCTTTATTCTTTTTTACGGAAGGCGTTGCTTTAAAGTCAGCTCCACCAAATCGGTCACTGTTATAGTTCCAACGACCACGCTCAACACAGTTCACTGGCACAACTAAGTCGCTCTTTGGCGCGATGACAACCGTTTGCTCCATGATCCTGTTTTGTTTAGCGCCTTTAAGACCATCGCCATCAAATAACACCAAAAAACGATCACTCAAATTCATGACACGGACCTGACCCACAGACCCTGAATCACTCACCTCTCTAACTTCTGCTACGCCCTCGTCTAACGCCATATCTAGCGAGATATAACGCTCGTTACGATGTGCAGCTTGTTTTAACGTTAATGGGGTCAATCTCAAATTCTCAAAGTCGGCACTCTCACCAACATTTATGTCACTAACAAAGCGATTTAATAGTTCCACGGTTTTCTCCTTTCTGTGTTTGTAAGGAGTTAACGTTTCACTAAAGTGTTTTCTTGCAAAAAAATTAATTTATTTTTTAATCATTTAAATTCAGTCACTTAACGTGAATCCAATCTCAACTTCAGACTCGTTCAGATTACGTGCAAACGTATGCCCTCGGTGATACTCAGCCACGAGCTTGACGATGTAGAGCCCAAGGCCCAGATGTGGCTCATCACCCGATGCCTTACGCTCAGAAACCATCGAAGCGAAAATGTCTTGCTCTGGTAGCGCCGGGCCTTGATTAACAACAGACAAGCGGTAATAACCTTTCTCATGCCCAATGATCACCATGATCTTTGAGCCCGGTTGATGAAAATCAATGGCATTACCAATGAGCTTTTCTAACGCTTGCATCACCAGCTCAGGCCCGCCAATCACTGTATCCATGTGGCCTTCAACCAACACCTCAAACTGAATGTCAGGCCAGATCGAACGCAAACTATCCACTTGGCGCTGTACTAAATCTTCGATAGAGAATCCCACATGCTCGACATCCTTCAAGGCATGCTCTAAGCGGCTCGCCTCACGCAAGCGCTTTAAAATATCGTCTAAGCGATTTGCACCAGACACTGCCCGATCAAAATACTTCTGCTGCTCATCAGTCGCCATCAGTCGTGCGTTATCGATCGAGGTCTTCACGACCGTGAGCGGCGTTCGCAATTCATGCGCTAAGCGTGAGGCCATAGCCTCAAGGTATTGGTTGTATTCGGTTAAGCGCTTTAGCACTGAGCTAATGCCACGACTGACATCACCGATCTCATCACGCGAGGCGCTAGGTAGCATCTCACCGGTAATGCGACCATCATGACTTACACTGCTTTCTAAATCCGTTTTCAACTGACGGATATTTGAGGCTAAGACAGACGCAAACACCAATAAGGAGAGACTGGTAATAATGAACAGACCGAAGGTGATATACACAATCTTCTGCAACGCTTTATCTTGCATGTAGAGAATGTCATCGGTCGATTGCTCAACAAAGATGGTGCCACTGAAGACCTCTGCGCCATTCACGTTACGCATCAACGGTACAGCGACACTGGTTATCACACGGTCTTGCACCACACTGCGTCGTCGCATGTAGTCATAGCCCTTCTCATCTGAGAAATCGAGCAACTCATAGGCAATCTTGGTCGCACTGCGATCAAATAAATAGTTAGGAAGATCTCTCTCTTGCAAGAAGAAGCGTAAAACCTCCCGAATAAACCACGGTAGATCACTCGCTTCTTCGCGAGGCTTATCCTGCATTCGATTCACATCAGCAATACGCCAACCCTGATAATCAAA
>Ga0181599_1001843_pt1 | contig 19928 bp, 17 predicted proteins | sample 041ome_3_FD_148658 | JGI IMG/M metagenome (GOLD analysis project Ga0181599, IMG submission 148658) | Coastal salt marsh microbial communities from the Groves Creek Marsh, Skidaway Island, Georgia - 041405US metaG (spades assembly) | ecosystem: Environmental > Aquatic > Marine > Intertidal zone >...
GCCCTGCCGGCGTCTCTGGAAGTTGTAGGTTCGCTCAACACCTCAGCTAGTGAAACTAGTAAAGCGATCAATCCTCAAGTGGCGTTCGCAAATAATCGTGCGGAAAGTTTGATTCGCTTGGTGAGCCAAGCTCCGGCGGCCGTCAGACAACAAGCTATCGAGCAAATTGCGCGGCAGCTCGAGGAGTCCGCCGATTTAACGTCCGTCCCAATGCTTGACGGATTAAATCCGACGCAGAAAATTGAGGTTCTAGAATCAACATTAGACATCGCGTCTGATGAGCAACAAGCCGTCATCGAGCAAGCGATTGAATTGCTCCGTGTCGATGAGATTATCTTGGGGTTTAACGGATAGATTTCCGCCTGTAGTTGCCTTAGTGGTGTAAGCAAGACGCCGTTGAGGTAATCGCCCCACACTTTTATTCTGGATTCAATGGAATGAAATCAGGGTTTTCCTTTATTGAGTTACTTGTGGTCATCGCGATTATCCTCGGTGCGAACATCTAAGTGACCAACCAAGCCTTGATAACTACAGCTTAGTTGTTGAGGTTCAGTCTTTTGATCTTTGATTCGAGATAGTGACAACCGGTCAATGGCCCAGACCAGTGGACGCCGATCACTTTTCCGCCCTTGTTCGCAGTTGAAAGCCGACATTCTCCTAGGAACAGTTGAAGGTAACGCCATGTCACGTGCTTTGTGTCGTTAACCCAGACCTCATCGTGTGGCAAACCAAGAGACTCGACAAGTGCGCTCGAATCTTTGCCGATTAAAGACGGAACAAGATTAAGCAATTGCTTCCCAGGCGCATGATTAGGAACGGCAACACATCCAGTAACAGATACCGCGATGAGAGCGCTGACAAGTAATCTAATTATGTTCTGCATAAAAGTGATTCAAGTGAGTTGATGGGCTTCACCGTGAACAGTATGGTTCATTCTCGCAATCAGACCAAGCTGCTAGGCGCCTCGCGTTGAATCGAGATATGCTCGGTTTTAGTTGTTCGCTAGAAAGACTTAGAGGGAATCTCATGGTAGAAAAATCATTATCAATCGCTGTAGTTAGCGCGTTAGGCAAAGTTGTTGCGACTGTGCTCATCGGATGTTTCGCTATCGGAATCACGGCGCTCGCGAACACCGTGATCGGTAAGTTTCTGTTGATCGGGATCTCTGGCTGGATTGCGGTCAACGTTTTTGGGTTGGAGCTATCGAGTGTCAGAGAGGTCGCAGAAATACTGCGTAATGATCCGCACTACATCGTCGAGCTAGGTTTGGACGCGTTGCTTTAGACGATCAAGCCCGGTAAGAGATAATCTCTACGAGCGCTATTGCAATACCTGATAGGTGAGTCTTTGCTACTGAGACTGTGGCAATGGTGTTTTCCCAACTCCCTTTTTCAGTGTTGTCTTTTTCTTGGCACAAGCTTTTTTCCAAGCATCAAATGCTTTGGAGAATTTGGGTGCGTTGGAAGATCCTCCGTCACGAACATGGAAGTACAACTTTTCATAGAGATTGAGTGCAAAGTGCTCAGCATCTCGACGTTTTGAATGCTTGTTGAGAGCCGTTTGTAACCGTTGCTTCCAGGAATTCTCAAACGGACATGATAGATGCCATTTGCAGCGTTCGAGCGTCTGTATAAAACGATTCATCAATCACCTCTAACGTCAATTTGCTCGTCCAAAACACATCTCCGTATGCGTTATGAACACACTATCAAGAAGTGAAACGGAGTGACACCGGTTTGTGAATTTTTGTGTAGGTTTTGTGCATAGCTTTTTGGCTATGATTTTTGAAGATCGAAATTTTGTGAATCGCTGGAAGCATTGATTTTATTGGCTTTAAATGGCGCGCCCGAGAGGATTCGAACCTCTGACCTCTGCCTCCGGAGGGCAGCGCTCTATCCAGCTGAGCTACGGGCGCGTTGGAGGCGAAGTATACACGTAATTGTTTTTCGCCACAGTTTTCCTCCAAACTCCAACCAAAATACTCGTAGCGCTTAAAACCCCAAGACTTTATAATCTGGCGCACAAATTTGACCAACAGGCATGAGGCTCTCAATGAAAACGGTAATGACCGCGATCACATCCTTAATCGCATTATCGGCGTTTGCTGCCAGTGACGATGCAACGGTGGTTCTGGAGCGACTGAAATCTCCGGCGTCTATCTGTGTGATGGGCGATCCGTGCGCTGCAAATATCGGTAAAGCGCCAGTAGCTGTGGCTGCTCGCACCGCAGACCAAGTGTACAACGCCGCCTGTGCTGGCTGTCACAATTCTGGAGCCGCAGGAGCGCCAAAAACAGGAGACGCTGGAGCTTGGTCTGCTCGCGTTGATCAGGGAATGGAAACAATGGTCAAGCACGCAATCAACGGTTATAACGCGATGCCCGCGCGCGGTCTCTGCGCTGACTGCTCAGACCAGGAAATTGCTGACGCAGTCGCGTTCATGGTGGACAAACTTTAAGCCGATCAATGACGCCGATCCCATGTTGGATCGGCAGCTTGAATTGGAGTCGGTACTTCTCTGAGCTTTTGAAGCAGCGTTTCTAGCGTCGAGCTGGACAATGTTTTCAATTCAGTTGGTTCTTCCCTGATCACTCTGGGCTCTCCAGAAGCTTCAACTGCACGTCGGCGTTCCTCATCCGATCCATTCGAAAATAATGCCAAGTCAACGCCTGCATCAAGGGTCCGTTGAATCCGTTCCTCAATCGCTCCGGTTATGGCTCCCATCGTTAAACAATCCGAAACAATTATCCGATCGCCGAATAACGACCGGATATGGCTCATCGCTCTTTCTGACGTTGTGATTGGCGCATGATCCCATTCGGGGATGACAATGTGTGCAGTCATCGCCCATCGCGTTCCCGATACGACCTGGAAGGGAATCCAATCTGATTGCTCGAGAATTGAAACGGGAGTTTTCACGACGGGAAGTGATTGATGACTATCGATGTCGGCACGACCCATTCCGGGGATGTGCTTCACGATTGCGGTGACGCCGGAGCGAGTGACTCCGTCGATAAAAGCTGTGGCTAATGGGATGACTTCGGCAGGTGTTGTGCCAAATGCACGGTCTCCAATCACAGGGTCTGCACCATCGATCGATAAGTCCAGTACCGGAGCAGCCACATGCGAAATACCAGCACTCGCGAGTTGAGAGCCAATGACTTGTCCGAGGCTATTCGCTGCCTCAAGCCCTTTGAACTGATGTTTACGCCAGAGCTTTCCAATATCGAGCGCTGCTGGCAATTGTGGCCAATCCGGTTGTTTTAGTCGCTGGACGCGCCCACCTTCTTGGTCGATAACAATCACAACATCATCACCAAGGATTTGGCGTAAAGACGTGCAAAGGGCCTTGAGTTGTGACGGATTGTCGATGTTTCTTGAAAACAAAATGACGCCATAGGGTTTAAGCTCGGTCAGCCATGATTGCTCTGATTCGGTCAGCACCGATCCTGCAATACCGATAATGATTGGGCGGTAGAGATTCATGCAGACTCACCTTTCAACATAGCCGCAAGCGCCGATAGCGTGTCTTGCCCCTTCTGTCGAGCCACCTCTGGATCCAGTTCATCACGGCCATGCCAATGCACATGCTCATCGGGTAATTCGTCTAAAAAACGACTTGGAGTGGTTTCCAGAAACTCACCAAATTGCTTCCGCTTTTTTGCATACGTGATCGTTAACTGTTGTTTGGCTCGAGTAATACCGACATACATCAAGCGGCGCTCTTCTTCAATCGTCTCTGCTTCCACTGAGTTTTTATGGGGAAGAAGTTCTTCTTCAACACCCATGAGAAACACATCTGGAAACTCCAGTCCTTTCGCAGCATGCAACGTTGCTAGTTGGACTCGGTCACTATCGTCTTCCTCTTCTTCGCGTTCGAGTATGTCGCGGAGAACCAGTTTCCGAATGGCGGCTTCGATGGCCGTATCATCATCTGTCTCCTCAGCCGTTTCGGGATCATCGTCATCATTTTTCAAGTCTTTTTTGAGTGCTTCAAGCAACTGCAGGACGTTGCCCCAGCGACGTTCAGCCATGGGCTCCGAAGAACTTTGGTCAGACAGCCAGCCTCGGTAGTTGATTCCTTCAATCAGTGCTTCAATCGCCTGCATCCCCTGGCCTACCAGTAGGTCTCGTCGCGCAATTTCGATCAGTTCCTGAAATTGGGAGAGTCGTCGTGCGGCTTCTGGATCCAGTCGAGATGTCAGTCCCATTTCTGAAATACACGCATAGAGTGGCTGATTCCTCTCCTGCGCATACCGACCCAATACTTCAAGCGTGGTTGGTCCGATCCGCCGGCGGGGAACATTGATGATGCGTAGTAAGGCATTGTCGTCATCGGGATTGATTAAGATCCGGAGATACGACATCAGATCACGAATCTCTGAGCGCGCAAAAAAGCTGGTTCCACCACTGAGTTTGTAAGGAATTTTAAAATGTTGGAGCTTGAACTCAAGGATCCGAGCTTGATGATTACTGCGATACAACACTGCAAAATCTGAAAACTGTTTTTTCTGGTTGAGTCTCCGCTCTAAGATCATCGAAGCGATTCGCTCTGCCTCATCCTCATCTGTCTTCGTGGGTAATATCTCGATCCGGTCACCGAAACCTTTATCACTCCAAAGCGTTTTTTCAAAAATATGCGGGTTATTCGCGATAAGGGCATTCGCGGTCTCCAAAATCACTCGGGTTGACCGATAATTTTGTTCGAGCTTGATCACCTTGAGGGTTGGGAAATCCACATTGAGTTCGTTTAAGTTTTCTGGACGTGCGCCGCGCCAGGCATAAATTGACTGATCGTCGTCACCGACGATGGTGAGTGCGCCAGAGATTTGTGTCAGTCGTTTCACCAACTCATATTGAATTCCGTTGGTATCTTGATATTCGTCGACTAAGAGGTAGCGAATTTTTGCTTGCCACTTGGTCAGAAGATCCGGTTTGTGTCGAAACAGCTCAACGGGCCTTAAAATGAGGTCATCAAAATCAACAGCATTACAGGCTTTGAGATAGCGGTCGTACTCGACATAGGCGCTTGCAGCCAACACCGACTGAGGTTCGGTCGCTTGGAGCATGGCTTGTTCTGGTGATAAGCCATCATTTTTCCACTGAGAAATGGTGTGCTGAACGCTTGCGGTCACGTCGCGATCGTCGATCGATTCCCGTTTGAGTAAATCCGATAAGACGGATTTTGCGTCCTCTGCATCCAGAATCGAAAACCCAGACTTCAGACCGGCGTATGCGGCTTCTCGTCGTAATAAATTCAATCCAAATGTATGGAATGTTGAAACAGTGAGACCACGGATTTGATCTTTGCGCGCAATATTCCCAATCCGCTCACGCATTTCACGAGAGGCTTTGTTAGTGAAAGTTACCGCCGTAATGTGGCGGGCGGGAATTCCGGCTTCTTGAATCAGCCATGCAATTTTATGCGTAATGACGCTGGTTTTTCCGCTGCCAGCGCCAGCAAGCACCAGAAGTGGTGAGCCAACGTGGGTAATGGCTTCGCGCTGTCGAGGGTTGAATCGATTCAGATCCACATAATGATCCTTCCAATTGAGGCCGAGAGTTTAGCAGGTTGTCATCGCTGTTAAGTGAACCAACCGGCCAGCCACCAACTTTTTGAATGTTGATCTTGGTAGATCCAGCTGATTCGTTGTTGTTGGAATAATCCAATCCAATATCGTCGGCAGGCAGGCTCAAAATCCCACCATCCGGATTCAATTCGCTCTGGCCCTTGCAGGAGTCGATGCCCTGCGTTCTCAGGTGAAGTCCCGAGGGCCTCGGGAGGGTGTAATAACCAAATAGGGCGCGGAGGTAGATGTGGTAACGGATAGACTGTTGCTCTGGTGTCCAGTTGATTCGCATATTCAGGTCTAGGGTCTTGTTGTCGACAGGGTGTTTTGATGCATTCAGAGCCAAGACGTGCAGTTAAGCGGTCGATGAGTTGATCTCGATCCGTATCGTGTGCCTTCACAAACAAGTCCTGTTTTGGTGGGCTAGACTGGTGCACCTGTTGAATATGTAAGCGAATCCCTGTCATTGGGGAACGAGGCTGTAATTGCTCCAGTCGGATCCACGTCGGATCGGCGAGTGCGGAAGCGTCATTGACGGGGCTGTTGAGAACAATAGGTAAATGTTCGATTTGTCGGTCTTCCAAGGTGATTTCCCATCGCATGTGGCTTGTGGTGCAGAGGCGTTGTTTGAGCCAATGAGAGGCATCTTGGGTCAGTCGATGAATCGGGAATCGGAGCATGTCGACGGACTCTAATCCCCGTAAGAATTCAAGAGACTGATGAAAAACAGGTGGTGGTGTGAACCAGGTTAAAGGCGTCTGATGACGTCCTGCGACCGCATTGAAATAGAGAAAGGTATTTTGATGGATGCGGGCTTGTCTGGCTCGAGAGGGAGCGCTGAAATAATCACCAATGGTTCGGAATCCCATATTTTTGAGCCGTTTGATCTGCTCGGCTGGAATATCAGCGACGTCGATTGAGAGACGACTGACTGTTTTTTCAAAAGCGTGTTCTTTCGGCCTGAGGCCCTCTTTAACAAAGAGCGCCGCCATTTCTGGCGAGTAGCCAAAAGCAAGACGAATCCTGAAGTGCTGTGACATCGATGCTTGCTTAAGAGTTTGTGTCAGCGCACTTAAGTCACCAAAGAGAAATTTACTTTTTGAGACCTCAATACAAAGGCCTTTATTCCAGATCGCCACTTGATGTGAGTATTGGTATGCCCAAAGCGCTAGGCGGTGCAGTAGCCGTCGTTCGGCATCCGGTTGGTAGGTTTGAGTGAGAAGCTTTGGACATAGGGTGAGCGCCATACTAAGAGTCATGCCTGGCATCACTCCAGCTGATACCGCTTTGTTGGAGCATTGCATGATTTGTCCTTGATGATGGATTGCAATGCATTCGTCATGATGAGAGATGCCTTGGGCATCCAGCAGTAGATCTGGAAAAGTTAAGTAGGCATAAATGACCATCAGTGGAGGCCTGCTGTTTCCTGAAGCATGCTCGTTTTTCGCTGTGCAGGATGAGCCTTGGTGATCCAGTGCAATTCCGATGGAATCACAAGAGGTGGTCGTGCATTGGTACCTGGTTGTTTGAATATTGTGATCTCAAAACCGTTTGATAATGATTGCATCGTCACGCGTACAGGCGCTGGAGATGCTTGAATTTGATGTTTGAGAGATCTGACTAGAAAGAGTTGAGTCTGTCCTCGCTGACAGGCGAGCTGTAACCGTCTGAGCTGGGTTGGGGTGAAAGGCTCTCGTTCCCATGCAATCAGGCTACGAATGGATTGGGCGCCGGCTAATTGTTCCAAGCACCAAGCCAATTGATTATCGGGGACGTTGAGAACATCGACTTTCTGTGGATCAATGCCTTCTTGCATGAAGCGTTCAGTGCAAGGCGACAGTGGAGGATTGGCCAAAGCGATCCAGCGTGCATCCTGTTGCCTAGTCCATGTGGCAAATGCACATTGCATGGGTGCAGAGAGCAAATCGTCTGTCAGGATTTCAATTAACATATGAGCAGGCCAGCCATGGCCTGAGAAATGTTGATTGAGCTCAGGAAATCCAGTATCTGTGACTTCGATCGCGGTTTCTGTACTGCCTTGCCATAACTTTCCGGCATCAAATAGTGGGCGTAAAATATTTGTTTTCATTGCTGTATAAAAATACAGTTTTTTGATGAAGTCAATCAGCTAATCTCGCTTCATGAAATGGATTTTAAAAGCTTGTATTTATTCCCTGTTTGCTGTCTTGCCCCCTCTCACGCAGGCGAATCAAGTCACAGCACGTGTGATTTCCCCCGTCGAATCGGTCGTTCCAGGAGAGACGCTGTGGTTTGGGTTATCACTCGAAATCGCTGACGGTTGGAACACCTATTGGAAGAATGCAGGTTCAACAGGCTTGCCGCCCACTCTTGAACTGAGTGATGGGCAAACAGAGATTCAGCCAGAACTCCTCTTCCCCGCGGCAAAAACAAAGCCATTTGGTGAAGATACGAGTCTTCTCACTTACGGATACATGGAGGAAGTGCTGCATCCATTTCAGGTGACAGTCCCTGAGTCTGTCTCTGGTCAGTGGTCGTTGACGGGTGAGGCACGATGGCTGGTCTGCCAAGATATTTGTATTCCTGAAAGCCAAGTCGTGAGTCTTTCGCTTCCTGTGGTGGGCTCTGAGCGCGAGATGCGCAGAACACCATGGGTCCAGAAGATTGATGCCGCACGTGCTGCTGTACCCACTGATTTCCCAGCGACTGTGAATTTTGCTGGCGCTCAGTCTGTTTGGATCTCTGGACTGACAGAATTGAACGTGAAAGACGTGATGCCCGAGACTGCCGGGGAAACGCTCGGCTTGGTGCAACGTGTTGAGTCTTTGAATGACGGTGTCTTGATTACCTTCGATCGGGTGCTGAATCCTGCCGATTTTGCAGTCGGCTCATGGGTGGTTGGTCTTGAAACAGGCAGTGTGCGCATCCCATTTGATCCACTCTTGACCGTTCCTTCAGCAAAGCAGCAGAACCTATCACTGGGATTGGTGCTTTTGATGGCGTTAGCCGGCGGCTTGATTCTAAATTTGATGCCTTGTGTTTTCCCCGTACTGTCCATCAAAGCACTCTCCATTGCGGGCAAAGCGAGCAAAGAGCGGCGCGAGGTTCAACGAGGTGCTTGGCTTTATACAGCGGGTATTTTGGTCACAATGCTAGTTTTGGCATCGATCATGGTCGGGCTGAAAGCAGGTGGTGCCCAGATCGGTTGGGGATTCCAACTGCAGACCCCCTGGTTTGTGGGTCTATTGGTGTACGTCTTCGTGATTTTGGGGCTCTGGTTGTATGGCTGGGTTGAATTCGGCATGGCGCTCTCGGGCGTTGGCCAAAATTTGACCGAAGGTCATTCTGGTCGCGCAGAGTTTTTCACCGGCGTACTGGCCGTCGTTGTGGCGACTCCCTGTACTGCACCCTTTATGGGTGTTGCGATGGGATACACTCTGACTCAGCCTTGGTGGATCACGTTAATTGTCTTTTCAGTACTGGGCCTCGGGCTGGCGCTTCCCATGCTCGTTTTTGCACTACGCCCTCAGCTGGCAAGCCGATTGCCGCGCCCGGGTCACTGGATGATTCGTCTCAAACAATTCCTGGCATTTCCCATTCTTGCAACGGCGATTTGGCTGTTGTGGGTGCTCGTACGGCAAACCTCATCGGATGTTGTCGCCTTGATGCTCGGCGGATTGTTGCTCTTGGTCTTTGGCCTTTGGCTCGTGAAAGGTGGCAGTCGTTTGTCGCGCGCGCTCGGATTGTTGGCAGTCATCGCCTCGTTGTCGACCATCCCAAGTTTGTCTCAGCTCACACCCACCTCCTCAGAACAGGCTGTGGTTGAAATTGATTCAGAGCCCTACGCTTCAAGTGCCTTACGAGCACATGTTGATGAGGGACGGACGGTATTTATTAATATGACTGCTGACTGGTGTATTACCTGCAAAGTCACTGAGAAACGGCTATTAACAACAGAGACTGTTGATCAATTGTTTGAGTCTTATGGAGTGATTCGTATGACCGGTGATTGGACCCGCTATGATCCGCTCATTACGGAGTATCTCAATGCGTTTGACCGGGTCGGGGTGCCGCTGTATGTCGTGAATCACCCGGGAATGGATCCAATCGTGTTGTCACAATTCCCGAGTTTTGAAGAGCTTGAGAAAGCGATTAAGGCAAGATCTTCGCTTTAATCTCATTGACGATGTCGTCTGCGCCCCAGTCTTTCATGCCTTGAATGCTTTCCACGGCTTCACCTGACGCATTGATTAATACAGTGGTTGGCACGCCTCGTAAGCCATACGCTTTAAGGCCTGACATCTTGGCGTCTTTTAAAAGCACAGTGTGGTCGCCAAAAAGCTCAGGTTTTTTCGCCTTAAACGCCTCGATTGTTTTGGTGTTTTCCCCAAAATTCACAAGATAAACCATCGCCTGCCCATTGAGTTTTTGTCCAAGTTGTTCGAGATCGGGTAGTTCTTTGATGCAGGGTGCGCACCAGGTGGCCCAGAAATTAACGACGGCTGGGCCTTGGATTGTTGATGGCTGATCTTGTAGGTCAGTCAGGCCATTGGCCTGTGCTTTCATGAGGCCAAAACACATGAAAATCCCAAACAAGATTGTCCTACGATTGAACATTGTTTATTCTCCTAGGTAGTCGGATGGAGTCCGACGTGAGTGTGCTCAATATTATGTGAAGAATTACAAAGGAGCGACACAGTGATCAATCAAGTGCGCGCCTCACTATCGAGTCTCAGCAAATCTGAGCGTGCGGTAGCTGAGACGATATTAGCGGATCCCGAGCATTCTGTGCATCTAAGTATTGCCCGTCTGGCGACTGCGGCAGGAGTCTCTGAGCCGACAGTGAACCGTTTTTGTCGTTCGCTGGGTTGCAGAGGGTTTCCGGATTTTAAACTGCGTCTTGCTCAGACTCTGGCAAATCCAGCCAACTTCCAAGTTCGTGGTTTGGATGACGGTGATTCGACCTTACAACTGGCTGATAAAATGTTCGAAACAGCCATGTCGCGAGTCAATCGCGCGCGAACACGTCTCCCTGAGCAGGATCTCATCGGTGTGATTAGTGAAATCCTGGATTGTCGGCGTTTGTTAATCTATGGGCTAGGCCCGACCTCTGGCTTGGCTCGAGGCGCTCAGGAATTATTTATCGGTGCACCCATCGCGGTCGTGGTCCATACCGATGCCGTCATTCAGGAGCTCACAGCGAATACCGCTTCGCCTGACGATCTGTTCTTATTCTTATGCACTAATGGCGAAACAGCACCCATGGTCCAATCAGCGACTTTGGCTGACGAGCGTGGTGCGCGACTCATTGCAATCGCTCCGACGGGCTCGCCGTTGGCGAGAGCCTGTCATCGAACGCTGGATTTAGTGTTGGATTCATCAACGGCCACCATGGCTCGCTTCACCAACCGACTCGTGAGTCAAGTGGTGCTAGAAGTCCTCGGAGAGAGTGTGCAGCACGCCGTTCGGACCCATCGAAGATTTAAACATTTAACGCCAAGTCGTTCCGAGCGCGCTGTCGGATAAAATCTGGTCTATCCTGTATTGAACAGGAGGCCAATGTGGCGAAAGTAAAATCGATCTATCAATGCCAAGACTGTGGCGTGACCTCGTCACAGTGGGCCGGACAGTGCGCCGGCTGCCAAGCTTGGAATACCCTGGTGGAATCGGTACAGGCAGCCGAGCCTGCCAAAGGGCGTCCTGTGGGCTATGCAGGAACGATCCCTGAGCGTTCAAAATTGTCAGCCATACGACCTGAAAGACTGGCACGCCTCAGCTCGGGATATTCAGAATTTGATCGAGTTCTCGGTGGTGGGTTTGTTCCTGGTTCTGTCATTTTGCTCGGTGGTGCGCCGGGTGCAGGGAAAAGTACCTTATTACTTCAAGTGACAACTTTGCTGTCAGCCAATAAGCCCTGTTTGTATGTCACCGGGGAAGAATCGCTCGAACAAATCGCGCTTCGTGCGCAGCGACTGGGACTCAACGGTGATCAATTAGAATGCGTTTCCGAGACGCGAGTTGAGGCGATCGCGGCGATGGTTGAGCAGGTCAAGCCATCACTCATCGTGGTTGATTCGGTGCAAGTCATGCAGGTTGAATCACTGTCAGGAGCGCCTGGTAGCGTCGGGCAGGTCCGTGAATCTGCGGCACAGCTCACACGACTCGCTAAAGCCACAGGAGTCATTGTGTTGTTGGTGGGTCACGTGACCAAAGAGGGCGCTCTAGCCGGCCCTAAAGTCCTTGAACATATCATTGATGCGTCGCTTCTTCTCGAGGGCGATAGTGGCGGACGTTTTCGGACCTTGCGCGCGCACAAGAACCGCTTTGGTTCGGTTGGTGAACTTGGCGTGTTTGCTATGACTGAAACCGGTCTTCGAGAAGTGAAAAATCCGTCGGCGATTTTTCTCAGCCGGCCTGACAGTGTGGCACCGGGATCGTCAGTCATTTGTACCTGGGAAGGAACGCGTCCGCTCCTCGTCGAGGTGCAGGCCCTAGTTGATTCAAGTCTTGGTGGTTCGCCAAAACGGATTGCTGTGGGGCTCGATGGACAGCGTCTGGCTATGCTGCTTGCAATTTTGCACCGTCATGGTCATGTGCAACTTGGAGATCAGGATGTGTTTGTGAATGCCGTCGGTGGTGTGAAGGTCACCGAGACAGGTGCTGACCTTGGCTTATTACTGGCTTGTGTTTCAAGCTTTCGAGGTCGGCCGATTCCAAAACATTGGGTGATTTTTGGAGAGGTTGGTTTGTCGGGCGAGGTGCGTCCTGTTGCATCGGGGCAAGAGCGGATTCGGGAGGCAGCCAAGCATGGTTTCACGAAAGCGATTGTTCCAGCGGCAAATGCCCCAAAACAATCGATCAATGGAATTGACGTGTGCCGTGTCGAGCGCATCAGTCAGGTGTTGGAGTTATTTGATGAATCGTGATTTGAAAGAACTGCGTCGAGATTATCAAGCCGGAGAATTACTAGAGAATGATGCCGGGAGCGATCCCTTGGTACTGTTTGCCCGTTGGTTACATGACGCACAGAGCACCAGTCAGCTGGAGCCCAATGCGATGACGTTGGCGACCGTCGACGGGATGGGTCATCCACATGCCCGGATTGTGCTACTCAAGGGTCAGAACGACCGTGATTTTAAGTTCTACACCAACTATTTAAGTCATAAAGGTGAGGAATTGTTGGCATCACCGTCAGCTGCATTGGTGTTTTGGTGGGATCAGCTTGAGCGTCAGGTGCGGGTTGAGGGATCTGTTGAGAAACTCAGTGACGAAGAAAACGATGAGTATTTTCAAGAGCGTCCAAAAGGCTCTCGTCTTGGGGCTTGGGCGAGTCGGCAGTCTGAAGTGATTCAGTCTCACCATGTCTTAACCGAGACCATGAGCGCACTTGAAGCCCAGTACCCCGATCAGGTGCCGAGGCCTGCGCACTGGGGTGGTTATGCGGTTCGCGCGACTCGAATCGAGTTTTGGCAAGGCCGATCATCGCGTCTGCATGACCGTCTAGACTATCGATTCGACGGGACACGTTGGAATCGAGTGCGTCGTTCCCCATAGTATGTTGCATTGCCGAAAACGAGGGGTTGTGATGGCGCGGATTGGCAAGATGTTGGCAGCTGGATTGTACTTTGTCGGCACCACAGCGGTGTCATCCGAAGTCTATGTGACAGTCGCTCCCGTCTCTGAATTGCAAGAGCGTGTCACGGCAGAGTTTCCAGCAAGCGCCGAACCGATCGAGACCAGCCTTCTATCTTCAGGAATTTCTGCCGAGATCCTCTTCATCAAAGCTCGTCCTGGAGACCGAGTGCCCAAAGGGACGACGGTGGTTCAGTTGGATTGTCGGGAGACAGAATTTCGTCGTGATTTAGCTTTGCAAGATCTCAAGCAAGCGGAAATTCAACTGCAGTTCAGTCAACGTCAGGCAGCACGAATCGCCAAGCTTGCTGAAACCAATATTGCGAGCGAAGAACTGAAAGATACCCGAGCCACTGAAGTGCAGCAGTCGCGTGTGGCCTTAAACGCAAGCGAGGTTGCACTCAAAGAAGCGGAATTACAGGTCTCACGGTGTGCGGTGAGTGTGCCCTTTGACGCAGTCATTGTCAGTCAACTGGCTTCTGTTGGCACCCGTGTCTCTGTCGGTCATCCGATCCTTGAAATCGTTTCAACGGCGGTTGATATTCGGGCACGAGTTCCCTTTGATCATGCCGTTGATGCGACCCAGAGGGTGGAGTTTCAGTCCGGACAACAGACGGTGGTTGTGGAGCTCGTTGTAGAAAGTGGTGCAGTTGATACAGGGACTGGCACCCGTCTTCTCAGGTTCCAACCTCAGTCTGTGATTGATCCGGGGATTCCTGGGGTGCTTCGGATGCGTTCACAAACACGGGTATTGCCAGCCGATTTTCTGGTTGAACGCAATCGCCAGTACGGAATAATGGCAGCCGTCGACGGCAAAGCAGAATTTGTTGAGCGCCCTAATGCGACGCTCGGACAGCCAGTCCGCGTCACAGACCTTGCTCTGGATCTGTTGCTGATTCGAGAAGGCCGATTTAAAGCGCGTCATGGTGACACTTTGGTGATTCGTCAATGATCGGATTTGCACGACTTCTGATCGGCAATAAAGTTCTCACCAATCTCACATTCATTTTGGTCCTGGCGATGGGTGTTCTTGCCTATTGGTCACTTCCAAGACAGCAAGATCCCACGATTAATTTTAATTGGATTGTCATTACATCCTCATGGCCTGGTGCCTCAGCGCTTGATGTAGAAAGCCGAATTACTGATCCCATCGAGGAGGCGATTCAGCGAGTGGATCATTTGGATTTTGTTTCCAGTTATTCGCGCGAAGGTCTGGCTTCGATTTTGGTGCGTTTCGACGATATCCCAGAGCATGTTTTCGAGCGCCGCCTCGGAGACTTACGGCGCGAAGTAAATACTGCAGAAAGCCAATTTCCTGCTGAAGCAACGGATCCGATCTTTATCGAGATTACCTCGTCCAACGCGTTTCCAGCAGCGACCTTGGCGCTTGTTGGTTCCGGTGACGATGACAGTCTCCGCGAGCAAGCCGTTCTGATTGAAAAAGAGCTGGAGCGACGTGAACGGATTGATCGGATCGATACGCAAGGGATGGCAGATCCAGAAATTCGGATTGAGTTTGATGCCACCCGCCTTGCTGCACTGGGACTTGCACCCTCTGATGTGGCGTCGACAGTGCAAACCTATTTTCAGGATTTGGCAGCCGGTGAGCTCGATGTTGCCGGATCGAACTGGCTGGTCCGGCTGAAAGGAAAATCCACCAACGCATTTGATCTCAATCGATTTCCGATTATGGGTCGGGATGGCAGCGTTCGCATTGGGGATGTTGCGCGAGTCACGCGCACCCAGGCTGAGCGATCCGAGTTGGTGAGATATGCAGGCGAGCCTGCGGTGTTATTGGCGGTCATGAAAGCCGAAGGCGCCAATACCTTGGAGCTGGTTGATGAGGTTAAGGATTACATCGACACCAGGAATGAGTTGGAATCAGTCACCGGCACCCGATTGGTGTTGATCGATGATCAGACGATCCCGACCCGCAAAGCCCTCACGATCATGCAAAACAATGCACTGATTGGATTGATGTTGGTGCTGGTGGTTGCCTGGATCTTTTTGGGATTGAAGATCGCAGTCCTCACGGCGATTGGGATCCCATTTATTTTAGCCGGGACATTCTGGATTCTTCAGGGCATGGGTCAAACACTTAACGTCACGGTGTTACTTGGCGTTGTGATCGCATTGGGGATGTTAGTTGATGATGCGGTTGTCGTAGTTGAAGCCATTTACTATCGAGTTGAGCGCGGATTTTCAGGGATCGATGCCGTGTTGGATGCATTGACGGAAACAGCCGCGCCGGTCACGGCTGCGGTATTGACGACGGTTGCAGCCTTTATGCCGCTGATGCTGTTACCAGGCATTCTTGGCAAATTCATGATGGTGATTCCTTTGGTGGTGTCGGTTGCGTTACTGATCAGCCTGGTTGAAGCATTTTGGATGTTGCCGGGTCATGTGCTGGGGTCGGGGATGCATTTAAATTCTGCCGGAAAGATGCAGCAATTTCGGCAACGATTGAATCGTGGCATCCGTCATCTCTATACCCATGCATTGGTTCGGGCACTTCGTCGCCCAATTACGACCTTGGTAATTGCAGGAGTTGCCTTTCTTGGCGCCGTTGGTTTGCTGGCCAGCGGTCAAATTCGTGCCGATTTTTTCGCTTCAGATCCGATTCGTGTCTTTTACGTCAATCTCGAAACGGAGCCTGGAACAAAGCTCGAACGAACGCTCGATTTAACGTTGGATATCGAAAAAGCGGTTCGTGCGAATTTGGGTGATCAAGAGGCACGTGGCATCGTCGCGTACGCGGGCCAACAATTTACCGAGACCGAGCCGTTGCGCGGAAGCCATCGTGGTCAAGTGTTGGTTGGGTTGAATCCAGACGGTCGAGAAGTCTCAGAGATCGTCAATGGCATGCGTGAGGCGGTGCTTCGAGTCCCCGGTCCATCTCGAGTGACCTTTCTTGAACTCGCAGGTGGCCCGCCTGCGGCCAAACCAATCTCGATAAAAGTTCGCGGATCTGACTTTTCTGAGCTCCGTTCGGCAGCCGATGAAATTCGAGCGATTCTGCAAAATACGGCAGGGGTGAAAGAGATCACTGATGATGCACAGGATGGTCGTTTAGCCCTGCAGCTCAAATTAGACCCCGATCAAGTCGCTCGATCAGGTCTCGTGCCCCAGGAAATTGCTCGGAATATTCGAATTCTTGTCGACGGTGAAATTGTTGAGACAGTCCAGGATCAAGGAGAGACTGTGGATATCCGGGTGGTAGCCAAGGATGGTCAATTCTCATCGCCTTCCAAATTGTTAAGTACGCAATTACCCAGTGCTAACGGCGACATGATTTCTTTAAGTGAGTTGGTGGATGCTGAGCGAGCACCTGCACTGGGAACCATTCGTCATTACAATTTTCGACGGACGATTACTGTGGAAGCGGACATCGACTCAGCAGTCACGGATACCTTGACTGCGAATCAAGCGGTGATGGACGTCTGGGCTCAGTTGCAGCCATCCTATCCCAACGTCAATTTAGATTTTTCAGGGGAGCTTGATGATATTCAGGAGAGCCTCGACTCCATTGGAATTCTGTTCTTATTTGGCTTAGGGGTGATGTATCTCATCCTGGGAACGCAGTTTAAAAGTTATGGCCAACCATTATTGATTTTAGTGACTGTTCCACTGGCATTTACAGGGGTGGTTCTCGGTCTTTTTGTGACTGGGAATCCGCTGTCTCTATACACCCTTTATGGAGTTGTCGCCTTATCTGGAATTGCAGTGAATTCGGCCATTGTCTTGATCAGTGCCGCGAATGACCGACTGATCGCTGGAATGAGTCTCAAACACGCCACTGTGTATGCAGGCCGCCGGCGTGTTGTTCCCATCGTGATTACCGTATTGACAACGATTGCGGGCCTGTTTTCGTTAGCCGCAGGACTTGGGGGGTCTTCGCTGATCTGGGGCCCTGTTGCAACAGCCATCGTCTGGGGGCTCGGCTTTAGCTCTGTGTTGACGCTGTTTGTGGTTCCAATTCTTTATTATCTCACTGGAAAGAAACGCGAACGTCGCTTAAATCTATCCTCTTGAAAATTTGTCGTGCGATCCCACTTCTAAGTTGAGGCGCCATCTTGGGCCTTAAACAGTCAACCGCTCTGTCGTAATGAAGAGCACATATTGATCGCTTTAGGAGGATCACATGACAGTAGACCTTTCACCCTTATATCGCACAGCCATTGGTTTTGATCGGCTCGCCAGCATGCTTGAAAACGCGAATCGCGTTGAGAGTGCGGGCTACCCCCCGTACAACATTGAAGTCACTGGGGAAGATGAATACCAAATCATCATGGCCGTTGCGGGGTTCACAGATGATGAACTCTCCATTGAGTCCAAGCAGAACGAACTCACCGTTTCCGGTGACAAGGCTGAATCGGCTGAAGAGCGGAAGTTCTTGCATCGCGGAATTGCAAATCGTGGTTTCGAACGTAAGTTCCAATTGGCCGATCACGTGTTTGTCAAAGGTGCTCGACTTGAGCACGGACTGCTTCATATTGAGCTGTACCGTGAACTTCCGGAGGCATTGAAGCCTCGTTCGATTTCGATCGAAACAGGAAAACTCATCGAAAACCAAGCCTAATGGTGAAAGGCCCGGAAATCCGGGCCTTTTTGATTTGATGGCTCATTCAGATCTGTTGCGATCATTCTCATTACCCACCTTTTGTTTCGGACGAGGACATCGGAAAACTAGAGTTCACCTTGCCAGTCAAGAAGTGACTGAAACACTGAATTTTTGTCGAAAAATTTGGTATAAAGACGCCTCTTAGGAGAAATCTCATGAAATTATTGAAAGAACTGACCCACGGCGATACCGGTTTTGCACTGATGTTGATCGCAATGGCAATGACGATTTTGGCGTTGGCATTTTAGGTCAATGCGCTCATCCACTTACGCGATTGCGTGCTTGGTCACGGTGTTCGCGTGTTTGAGTCTTCACCACTATTATCCATCGAAGGCCGCGTTCACTCTGACGGCGTTTGTTTCAGGCATGGTCTGTGGACTCTATGTGTTTAAAACCCTTTGGGTGGGATTGGCCAAAGATTGGATTGCTGGGGCTGTGATCGTATTGACAGCGCTGTTTACGATTATCCTTCCTGCGGTTCAGTTGCTGCTCCAGTCACCTTCGCTTTATATCTCTGCACTTGTCTTTGGAGCACTAGCGATCGGCGTGCTTCGGGAGCGACTTCCGCAGACTCTGGAATCGGTGTCAGGTAGTGATCATTGAATCCTTCTGATCTTCTTCGAGTCGCATTTGATCATGCCGTCGAGGCTGCGCAGGCGGAATGTTTAATTCCGTATCTCAACGAGCTTCCGGGGATCGATGGGAAGACTCGCTTTTTGGTCGTGGGAAAGGCGGCCGCCCAGCATGCCTCGATCGCCGCAGAGTGCCTTGGTGATATCGAAGGGCTTTGTATTATCCCCAAAGGCCATCAAGTGTCGACCACGCTCACTGTGATTGAGGCCTCTCATCCCGTCCCTGATGCAGGAAGCTTGCAAGCTGCAGAAGCAGCGCTCGCACTGGCTCAATCGCTGGGCCCTGACGATCGATTGGTCTGTCTGATTTCCGGTGGGGGGTCAGCGCTGATGTCTGCGCCACTGGTATCGATGGATCCTGATTTAAAAATGCGCACACACCAAGCATTGCTTGCATCGGGGGCCACAATTTCTGAACTCAATACCGTGCGTAAACAATTATCGCTCGTCAAGGGTGGTCGACTGGTTGAAGCCTGCCAAGGGCATGTGCTGAATTTTTTGGTATCTGATGTTCCCGGTGATCGTGTGGAATTCATCGCCTCTGGACCGACCGTTCCTGCCCATACCAATCAGAGCGATGCGATTGAGGTATTAACGCGTTATCAGATTGACCTCTTGGATGAACTGCTACCTTGGTTATCCAATGCAGACTATGCGACACCGCAGCCGGATTCAGATTGTTTCCAACGAGTGACGACGACCATTGTCGCAGCACCGTCACAGTCGTTAAAACAAGCGCAAGCCTTCCTTGAATCTGAAGGTGTGGAGTGTTGGCTGTTAGGGGATTCGATTGAGGGAGACTCTGTCACCGTCGCCCGAGTAATGGCAGAAACGGCGCTGTGGCAGCGACGTCATCGGAGGCTTGAGCGTCCACTATGTTTACTGTCTGGCGGTGAAACAACCGTCAAAGTGGTCGCGGACGGCATCGGTGGCCCCAATGCGCATTTTGCACTAGCGTTACTGGATGCACTTGAGGGCACGAGAGGGATTTCAGCGATCATCTGTGATACCGATGGCGTGGATGGTGGTGCTCAGATTGCTGGCGCATTGATTGATGATCAGACCTTGATCAAAGCGCGTCGCCACGGACTGGATCATCGGGACGCGATGTCGAGACAAGATGCACACACCTTTTTCCAATCCATCGGGCAATCCGTCATTCCAGGGCCGACTGGTACAAACGTCAATGATTTTCGGGCGATTTTGATCGAACCTTAAACACTCGTAAGAAGAGCAATCACCACTGAAATTGTGATGATGGATGACACGGTTGAGATAAAAATACTCGTTGTGGCCGTTGGTGGTGAGACCTGGTAACGACTCGCAAAAAGATACATATTCATTCCAGTCGGCATCGCAGCAAGCATGGTTGCCACCGACAGCCATAATGTTTCAAGACCAAGCCACGAGCCTAGTAAAAAGACGCCCAATGGATGCGCGGCATTTTTCAGTATGGTCACGAGAATTGCCGGTCCGACTGAGCCTGAGATGGAAT
>Ga0181599_1001850_pt1 | contig 19886 bp, 14 predicted proteins | sample 041ome_3_FD_148658 | JGI IMG/M metagenome (GOLD analysis project Ga0181599, IMG submission 148658) | Coastal salt marsh microbial communities from the Groves Creek Marsh, Skidaway Island, Georgia - 041405US metaG (spades assembly) | ecosystem: Environmental > Aquatic > Marine > Intertidal zone >...
GGTGTCGGGTGGGGGAGGGGGAGGAGGAGGAGGGGGAGGAGGGGGAGGAGGAAGTTTTGGTGGGTTTCAGGATCAGCAGAGATGGGCTGAGCAGCAAAGACAGCAAAGGCAAGAGAGATACGCGAGAAGAAAATTTGGGTTCGATGCGGGAGGAGGACAGGCGAAACCGGGTTTCGGGATGGACGAAGCCATGCGAATGTTTAAGGAACACTTCGGTGATATGGACTTTGGAAGCGAATTCGGTAGCGCGAATAAGCGAGGACGAAGAGACGCGAACGGTGCACCATTGTCACCGGATTCGAGCGAAGGCGATCGAGTTTTTGAATTTCGGTGCTCGCTCGAAGAGTTATACCACGGCTGCACAAAACAGCTATTGGTGCCTGCCACGGTCGGCGTGCAAGAGGAAAGAGTGGACGTAGATGTGAAACCCGGATGGAAATCCGGAACAAAGCTCACGTATTTCGGTCGCGGAGCGCCAGCAAAAGACGGCAAGAGAGGGAATTTAGTTTTAATTTGCAAACAAGAGCCGCATGACATTTTCAGGCGAAGCGAAAAAGGGAACGATTTGGAATTCGACGTGCGTTTGCCCGTGAGCCGAGCGCTGTGCGGCTTTCGAGCTACCGTAAAATTTCTTGACGGTAAAAAGTTCGAATTCGATACGAGGGAAGTGAGTACGCCTGGAAAAACATACGTGGTCAAAGGGAAAGGCATGCCAGATCAACACAATCCTACGATCATAGGCGATTGCGTCATTCGCGTCACGGAAGTTATCTTTCCAAAGAGTCTCGCCGACAATCAGCGGGCTGAATTGAAACGCGCATTTAACGGGATTGATATCGAAGGTCTCTGAGAGAAATATTGAATTGTTTACTGCTACTGTCACTGCTACTGCTACTGCTGCTGCTATCTTCTCATTGATTACAAACGCCTTGTGATTTCTAAATCGCGCTAATCTTTTTTTTCCCTATTTTTTCTCTCAAACTTTTGATAGTTCGAGGAGCGCGTTTTACACAGCTTTCGATATCGCCATCGAAAGCGCTCTCAACTTTGCAAGGAATTTCTCGGCATTTTCATGCGCGCCTACCTTTCCGTCATCCGCGTCTTCGAGAACTAAATCGAACGAATCTTCGATGCCTCGCAAAGTTGCCGTGATTTCTTTTCTCACCTTTTGCAGTTCTCTTCTCTCCGGTACTTTCGTCTCCTTCTTTGGTTTCTCTTTCAGTGCTTGAGAGGCACCATTTTCCTGCTTCGTCGCCACTGCAACGACCACCGCCGGCTTTCCCAAACCGCTCAGTAATTTAGGTGCCGCCGTTGTCGTCGTCGCCGCCGCTTCTTTTCCTTTTTTCTCGTTGTTGCCGCTAGTATTACCACCGGTGTTCTTTTTGTCCGGCGATTTATTAAATAAGTTTGCAATCAACGACCCTCCCAACGCTTTCGCCTGCTTCTTCTCTCTCCTCTCACGCTCTGCTTTCAATTTCTTCGCGGCTTCTCTCTCCCTCTTTTGCTCCTTGGCTAATTTTTTCATGTTCTCCATCTCGTTTCCGTTTCTTCTGCCATTGTTTGGTTTCATCGCCGACTCGGTGATTGGGTCCGACTCCTCGATACCTAATCCTTCCAAGGTCAAATCTTCCACCGAAGCCGAGGACGGGAACTCGTTCTTCTTCATCGGCGTAAACGCCGTGTTCAACCCTTCCAACTCCGCTAAACTCTTCGCCTCAAATTCACCCGGTAAACGCTTTGGAACACCGCCGCCGCCGCTACCACCTAAAATCTGGTCCATCACCGGCGAGTGACTTCGTTCGTATTGTCTCTTCCCGTCGTAGATCAAGTGTTCCTTTCTCGACTCGCCGGCGCCCGTAATCATCATCGTCTCCATCCCGAGCATCTCCTCCAGCTCGTTCTCAATCTCTCTCGTCTTCATCCTCTTCTCTTGTTCTTTCGGTCTTCGAAACCCGTTCTTCTCCTCCTCCACGGCTACGACTCTAAACATCGAGAACCGGTCGTCGATTTTTGAAACCTCGCGCACGGCTTTCTGAGCGAGTAACTGCTTCACGTAAAACTGGACCAATTCGTCCGTTAGGTCCGCGATAAAATCCATGTCCTCGTCTCGCACCCCGTGGTGTGATGAATGTTGTTGATGCTCCTTGGTGGTAAAACTCCTCGCACTGAGCGGGATTTTATTCGCGCATATCCCGTGGCCTTCGAGAAGCATCACGCCCGAGGAATGTTTCGAGAGCGTGTATCGCTGATACGAAGACTCGTCGGAAAAGGATTTGAGTCTGTAGGTTTTGCTCTTCGACATTATTAGTGTTATTGTTTTGCGCGCTCGCAGCGCTTTCTTTTTTGCTTCTGACGAGGGAACTTTTTTTTGCTTTCGATGTGAAAAGAAAAAAGAAGAAGAAGTGCAACGCTGGAACGAACGATGAATTTAATACAGATTACTATGTATGAATGATAGCAATGATTCTCTCTCTCTCTCTTTTGGTATTATTAATGTTTGTATATGTGGTCTACTAGCGTTTACCGGGTTTCTTCTTCGCCGGTTTCTTCTTCTTCTTTGCGGGCGCTTTCTTGCGTTTGGCGCCGCCTCCTCTACCCGCGGCGGCTTTCGTCGCTTTCGTCTCTCGCTGTTCTTGTTCCTCGAACCCTTCATCCCCGGGTTCGAGAGGTATGTAGTTGTCGTTGACGGTACCAACGCACGCGACGTTTTCTGCGGACGGGTCCTCTCGTAATTGGACGTATTCGTCGAAGAAGGTTTCGATTTTCGCGTCTTCGGCGCCGACGTTGATGATGGCAACCGTGGAGGATAGTAAGTGCGTTCTCGCTAAATACATGACGCCTTTTAAATCGACTTTAATGGAAGCTTGCGATTGTTGTTTCGACGTGGACGCTTTACTTCCTCCTCCTCCCGTCGGTTGCGCTTCGCGCTCGACTAATAATCGTCCAACCACGCCAACGTCGCCTGACAAATCTACGGCTTCCCCCGAGCCTTTGCACTCGAACAAAATCGTCGAGTTGGCAGTTTTCTGCAATGCGCCGTGGTTAATCAAAAGAGGCATTTTTGATTTCGGCACGGAGCCGCCGATAAACGCCGGTGGGATCTTTCTCTTATTCGTCTTGTTACTATCTTCTGCGTTTTCCTTGTTCTTTCTATCATCGCCTGTCGTCGATTTCTCCTTTCTCTCCTTCTCCGTACCGTCACCATCTACGTCCATTTTATCCTCGTCGTCGTCGTCGTCGTCGTCGTCGTCGTCAATCATCAAAACTTCCTTCTGTTTCTTCTCCGACAGACGTACCGCTAACGGTTTCGCGTCCTCGTCGTCATCATCCGACCCCCACCCAGAACTGCTGCTGTTGCTTTTCTTATCGTCGTCGTCGTCGTCGTCGTCGTTATCGTCGTCTCTGATGATTGTTTTCCTCTTCTTCGGCGTGTTGCTTTTGGCTGTCTTTTTCTCGTTCAAATCTTCTTCCACCACGGGAGGTTGATACTCTTTCATCCAATCCGGTTCGTCCGAATCCGACTTAATTTCAATCTTTGCAATCTTACCGTCATCAAAAGATGCGTCCACTTTCTTCTCCTCCTTCTTCTTTTCGTCGTCATCGTCCAAGGTCAAATTAACCTTTTCCTCGTCGTCGTCGTCGTCCTCCTCCTCCTCCTCCTCTTTTTCATTCTCTCTCTTCTGCGTGTTTTCAATCACCGAATCGATTTTCTTCAGAGGCGAAACGATATCTGGAACTTTATCGTCGTCGTCGTCCGAAGAATCGTCGTCGTCTAACACGTAACTCTTACCCATTATTATTATTCTTCTTCCTCTATTTCTTTCTCTCTCTCCCCGTCTCTGTCTCTCTCTGTGTGTAAGTGTGTGTGTAAATGTACTTTTGAAAGAGCGCGCAGAGTAAAAAAAATTGAAGCGAATTTTCAAATTTTTTACTCTTTTCACGCCGTCAAATAGTCTTCCACGCTCTTTCCTCTCTCTCTCTTTCCTCTCTCCGTGTGTTTGTGTATGTCTGCGGCGACGACGGCGGAGCAGACGACATCAACAACTTCTGAAGAAGAAGAAGTCATCTTAGCGTTGCAAAGAGAGCGAAAGAACCAGTGGGAGTCGTTCAAAAAGTTTGGGGAGTTTCGAAACAAGATGTCTTCTTCGACGACGAAACGAGGAGGGAAACTGACCGCGCTCGGGTACCTTTACGCGTGCATTTCTGCGATTGTTTTTCTCCTGTACTGGTTCGTGGACGCCGTGGACGGGAGGTACGCGAGTTTGCTCTTGCTGGCGAGCTGTTTCGTGGTGAGAGTGCACCCGGCGTTTAACAGCGCGAATGGTAAATTGAAGTGAGAAGAGATGCGATGTGGAATCTCTCTCTGTCTGTGTTCTTGTCGATGTATTATTATTTTAAGAGAGAGTTTGTGTTTTCTTCACGCGTGTATCGAGAACGAGAAGAAGATGAAGAACAACAGTGAGTAGGTTTCGAGCGCGCCGCCGCGTGGGTGTTTGTTCGTGTGTATTTTTAATGTGCTTTGCTATTATCGTATATTAAAACTTATATATTTTTTACTTCAACGTGCGATACAAATACATGCCGATGCCGAGTAAGACGCAAATCAACGTCGCGTCGATGCAGAAATGCCTCGATGACCGCGCTTTCTCCACGGTTTCTTTCAAACGCATGTTGGCAGTTTTCATCTCGGCTTGTGCGCCGTCCATTTTAAAGTCTATGTTTTCAATCGCCGGTCGTTGCCGGGCCATCTCTTCGTCCATGTCCGCGCCGAGACGTTTCAAGGTTTGCAAACCTCGGCTGATTTCGTCCAAATCGACGTCTTGTTTTTTCTTTCTATCTTCGAATTCTTGACGAAACTGTCGACTCTCTTCCGTGTGTTCCATGCCTTCGAATCTGTTATTGTCTTTCTTCTTGTTATTATTGTACAAATGTTGTTCGCGAAGCGTTTCCGGTTGTTCGAACGGGTTTGTGTTTGGGAATCCCATCGACCCGAGTTCGATGTCTCTCGATAACGACCGTTTGTGTTGATGCGGAACTTTCTTCGACGGCGTTCGTGGAATCATTCTCGATACCCCATCAGGAACGTCCTCTATTCTCTGCTCGAGCCGGTCAATCAGCGTTTCTCTCTCGTCTCTTTCGTACATCGTCGACGCGTCTTCGTCGTCGTCGTCCATGTTGCTCTTCTTTTTCTTCTTCATCTTCGCGTCGCTCGTCGCTAATTTCCTCAACTTTGGTATTTCTCCTCGCAAGCTGTTCTTCCCTCTTCTCACTTCGGCGTGCATCGCCGCGATCGCCGCTCGGTTCGTTTCTGTTTTCGCTCGTTCCGAGACGTCCGAGATGTCGTCCAGTTTCGCTTCCAGCGCGTATAAAAACTGTTCGAACGAGTTATTCCTAGTACTACCGCTCTCGTCATCTTCAACCACGTTGCTATTGTTACTAAACTTCCCCATCGCACCACCACCACCACTCGTCATCGCCTGTCCGTTACCATTCTTCGCTCGTGAATTATATTGTTGTCGTCCTCGTTGTTCGATGCCAATCTCTCTCTTCACTCGTTCGTCCGCGTTTTCCGGGAGGTGGTTTTGGTACTTTTTCAGCAAGTGTTCCGTTCGGGAAAGCAAATCTTGCGCGTGCGCGTTGCGATGTTGACCGACACCACCACCACCACCACCGCTGTTGTTGCTGCCGCTTCCAGCAGAAAAGACTCCCATTGTTGCCGCTCTTTTTTCGCAGAGGGTCGTTTTCCCCGCCGCCGCTGCTGCTGTTGCTCTCCTTCCTGTTTGTGAAGGCACACACACCTCTGCGTTCCTTTTCTCTTTGCAACGGCTTTTCTTCGCGAGCTTTTTTTTTTTCGCTCGTCTGTTTTTTAGGGTGTAGGGTTTAGTAAGAAAGATCTCTCTCTCTTGTTTTTGCGAAAAATCTCTCTCGTCTCTCTCGTTTTGTGTGTGTCTTGGGAACAAAAAACATCAAAAACTTCGCTCTTTGCGCGACGAGAAGCTACATCTCTGGCGCACGAGAGAGAGAAAACAACGCGCGTTATTCTTTTAAACTACACGTCGTCATCGTAAAAATATGTTTGCCACTACCGCCGCTAAAGTGCAAAACCCGACGAAAGTGAACGCGGTGTCTTTGCATTCGCACCGATCGAGAAAGACGACTTTCACCAAGAGAAACGTCTCGGTTCGCGCCGAAGCGCAGAAGACCATCGACATGAACGAGGTGAGTGATGTGGTGTTCTTTTCCTTTTTTTTGTGTGTACTTTTTCTCCGCGATCTTCGCGTGTTGCCGAGAACTCGATGACGACGACGACGACGAAAGAGAGACGAGAGATCTTTCCCGAGATATCGGATAAAATCACACGCAGCGAGCAAAGCGCAGAGAGCGGCGATTACGAATAAATATTGACTTTCAAACTCTCTTCTTCTTCTTTCTGAAAACAAAACGACAGTCTCGCAAGTATTACTTTTGCATCGCGAACGCGGACTTCATGCTCAACGACGAAAACAACGAACACTTCCCGGAAATCTTGCGCGAACGCCGACGCTTTTACCGAGAAACCGAGAAACCGCAAGACTTTTGGATCGTCCCGAATCCGACGTTTTTGGACTCGATGCCAGAGGTTAAGAAAAAAATCCGCCAACCGTGCGTGGCGGTGATGACCACGGACGAAGTGTGGAACACGTTTATCAAATTAAGAATGGACCGAGTGTACAAAGGCTCCGTGGACGGAACCGGGGCGGAGTTGTTGAAATCGAACGAGTTGATCGCCGCGGACGCGTTTCCGAAGGTGGACCCGTCCAAGTGGACCGCGCCTTACAACAAGTACTCGCCGGGATGGTGGGAAGTGTTTTACCCGGGAGCGGACTGGACGAAAGGGTACCAAGCGACGGTTAACCCGTTGGCGGAAGAGGGGGTCGAGCGCACCGGGGCGTAAAATCTTATCGTTAACGTCATCATCATCGTCATAGAGAGAGAGAGAGAGAAGGGAAATATATTATAGCGCACATCACACACCAAAATTTTTTACCACACACAAACAAAAAGTAGAAATATCTCGCCAAAATATCTGATGTATAACCCAGTAAACGTAAATAACTCTCTCTCTCTCTCTTCTCTCATCGAATGAGGAGCGGTGTCGCGCAAAAACGCGGCACGTTCTCGATGTCGTCGTCATTTTGTGGTATCATCATCGCGTCGTCGTCGTCGTTCGTGTTGTTCGCGATGATGATTTTTACGCGAGGAAGGAGGAGGAGCGACGCCAACGGCGTCGACACATTTTTCACGTACGAAAACAACGAAAACGTAAAAGAAGCGCCACCGGCTTCGCTTTCAAACGCGAACGCTGTGTTCACCGACCAGCGCGGGTCGTATTTACGATTTGCGCCGGAAGGAGGGAAGAACGACGACGCGGATTTATACGTGAACGTGGTGTTTTCGAAGAGAGATAGTAAGCGTTCGGGAGACGTGCACAAGTGTTGGCAAGTGAATTACATCGCTTTCGGGAAAGTGCTCTTGACGACTTTGAAGAAACCGCTCGTCGCGGGAGGTACGGGCGAAAGGACGATTGAATACGGTAAAGACGACGTGATACGGATACCACCTCACGTGCCTCATTTGTACGAATTTAAAGAGGATACAATATTCACAGAGAAGTGGGAGCACGACGACGGTTCGCCTTGCGAGTTTAAAGCGTGGTTGTATACGCCGTTTCGAGAGAGAATAGACGCGGCTTCCTTGGTGAGGACTTAGACAGTGTAGTTTACGTATATAGATAACGAATAGAGCGCTTGTATAGTGCACAGTGAAAAAGAACGTAGATAAGAGTCATTCGTAAAAGATCGCGTGACAACGTTAATTGTTTTAATCAGAGCTCCTCTTTCTTCTTCTTTCCCTTCTTTCCTTTCTTTTTCTTCTTCTTTCCTCCGCCGCTCTTTTGTTGTTGTTTCTTTTCCTCCTCCTTGATGCGCGCCGCTTCCGCTAATTCCTCTTCTTCCTTCTTTCTCTCTAATTCCGCAATCTCTGCTCTCGTCATACCCAGCGTAGCGTCTTCGGTTTCTTCGCCCATAATGTCGCTCAAATCAAACTCTTCCTCGATTGGTTCCTCGGGTTCGTAATCGTTCTCTTCTTCGCTCTCGCCGCCGTCGATTATTTTCGGCACGTCTTGAATCATAAACGTTCTCGTTTTGCCATTCAAGACTAATTCGCAGTGCTTGGCGAGCTCGCGAGGATCGAAAGATCCACTCATAGTCGCGTACCTTCCTTTTCTCGGTTGCAAAACCGTCACGGTTGGTGAATTGTGCGGTAAAACGTCGAAGGCTTTTGCAAACGTTTTCTGGACAATCGGATCGACAATGATCCACGAGAACGGTCGTCCGCTCGTAAGTTTTGCCGCTTCAAACGCTCTCTCCACGCGGTCTTCAAACATAGATTGAGAAGAAGAACTCGTTCCAGGGATAAAAGCGATGGCACACAAACCGCCTTTGGATTCGCACTCGTCCTGGAATTCCTTCTGCGTCGTGACGTGCGGCGGCGGTGTGACTTTCCCGGGCGACTTTGCCTCGTCTTTCTTCTTGATTTGATTTCTAGCTTCCATCAACCATTGACGAAGATAAATGTAGTTCATCGGTCCAGGAAATGGCGCAGAGTTCATTTGGACGTTTCCAGACGCCTCTTGTTGTGGCGTTATTGCGGGATTAATGAACAGTAATTGCACCGCGGGTAACTTCGGAATGTTGAACTTTTGCAAGTTTGGATCGTTTTTATTCTCGGCTCGAAAGAAACCGAAGTGGAAATCGTCCTTAAAGTTAGCCGCTAAGGTTTTATACATTCCAGGCGTCTCGTCTTTTTGAGAGAACAAAACGCATTTCGGAGTGAACGGATCCGAGGCTAAATACTGGTCCAAGTTGTCCTGGGTGATTCTTAAAACGATATCTGGCGTATTTTCGTACATCCACGCTTTCAAATTCGCGTCGTTCACTGGATGATCCTCAGAAACTTCAAAAGGGTACGATTCATCGTCTTCTTTATTGTCACTGAACGGGTAATACATCAACGAGAAGCACTCGTCTTTGTTCGGAAACTTACCCAAGGTTTGCGTTTCGGCGAGTTTAACCGCTTTCGGAATATCCTCGCCGTCTCGGTTCACGACGTATTCGTAAAGCTCCGCTTGGAATTGAAGCTTTGCAAACGCGTCAATGGCTTCGTTCACTTTAACGCCACACTCGTCCGTTCGTTTCGTGAACATAACCACCACCGATTCTTTCACTTCCATCACGTCTTGCTCGAATTTGTTCGGTTTCTTTTCAATGAATAACGAAAAATCCTCGTCTCCCGCTTCTCCTTCCTTTTCGTCGGCGGATTTACTCTCCTCGCCGTCTTTCTTGTTTTTAAGGACCTCGACTTCCAACTCTCCGACTTCTGGTCCCAAGTGCTTTCCCGCGAACGCGAACACTTCGTCTTTACTCATGCTCTCGCCGTCAAACAAAATCGGTTTCTTGGTCAAATCCGCATCTTTGTACAACGCCAACTTCACGGCGTCCTCCTCGTCTTCGTGCGGTTCCAAGCCAGGAAGCACCGGTGTTGGCAATAAATCATCCGTGGAAGAGTCATACGTCACTTCCACCACGCGAATTCTTTTCTTCTGGTTCCACGCCAACGCTTTCAACATGAACGGCGTCTCGCTTTTATCCGTCACGTACACCAACGTCGGCATCTCGTCCGAAACGAGGTTCTTCAACTCATCCACGGAATCGATTCTCGCGACTTCGTCGTCCGGTAAGTTCTTCACCGCGAATTCTCTCAACGCTCTCGCGGTCAACGCGTCCCCCAGATACTCGTTGGACAATTTCTGCGCTATTTTTCTGTACGGATTCCACGTCTTCTTCCCTCCGAAACCGAGGATGGCCGGCACTCTCGATATTTGCAGCAACCGTCCGATATCTTCGTTACCGGCGATATCAATCGCTCCAAACTTTATATTCACCGACTCTAACGACAACGCGGCTCGGCTGAACGCTGGTGCCATTTCTTTGCACGGTTGACACCCAGGCGCGATGACTTGCACCACCCAAACGTCCCTCGTCTCGAAAACTTTCTCCCTGAACTCCTCCGAGGACTGGAAACCATACACGCCGGAAGTGTTCGGGTCGTACAACGTTCGCACTTCCGTGTGAAACACTTTGTTGTCATCGCCGTTGTTTTCGTCGTCGTCGTCCTCCTCATCCTCGTCGTCTTCGAAATCATCGTCGGAGGCAGCGGAAGCGAAGGCGACGAACGCGTTGCTCCGAGTCCTTCCTCGCGGCGTTATTGACGACGACGACGACGACGATTCACCGTCGGAAGAAGAAGAAGGCGGCACCATCATCGTCGAAAACATCATCAAAATCATCGCAATCGCGCACAAGCAGACGCACAGAAACACGCCGCGAACCCTACCGCCGCCGCCGCCGCCGGGTCGCATCATCGATGATGCTCGCTTTTTCATCGTTTTTTTTTCTTTCTTTCTTTCTCTCTTCTATTTATCTCGCCGCGCGCGCGTGTAATGTAACTATTTTCTTCTCTCTGAATTATTGTTATGGATTGCACCGAAGTGTATGTTTTTGCTTCTCTCCCGCGCGTCTGTCTCGACGAATGAGAATTCGTTCTCTCTTCATCTCTCTCTCTCTCTCTCGATGTTGTTGTTTGTTCTCTCTCTTCGCTTTTTTTTGTTTTCTACCTTTTTTTCTTTCTTTTTTTTGTGTCTCTCTCCCCCCCCCAAAAAGAAAAGATCGATCTTCTTCTCTCTCGATGAAAATCTCGTTTTTTGTGCTTCCTTTCTGCAAAAGAAGGAGGAAAACGAAACCAAAACTATTTTTTCCTTATAAAATCACTCATTTATACACACACACGTAATAATAAACATGTCTGCTGCTTTGACTTCATCCACGTTCGTTGGCGCGAAAGTTTCCGTCGCGAAAACTACCACCGTCTCCAAGAGAGCCGCGTTCTCCGTTCAAGCGAACGCGAGCGGACCGAAGAGGGTACGAATTCCGATTTCGTTTTTTTTCTCTTTTTTTTGTACGCTTAAAAATCTTCAACATCGCGTCCGATGGGCGAAAGTAAAGAAGGGAGGAAGTGCCAAATTGTAACAGAAAAAAACAATTTGGAAATTTCCTGTGAGCGTATTCGACGCGACGCGCGAGTTTTGGGGTCGATCGATCGACGCTCGTTCGAACGCGAGAGTATCTCTCGAGTTCAATCGCGCGTGAGTTCGAGAGGTTCGAGTGCGTCCGCGCGTCCGCGCGCGACCGATTTCGATTCATTATTATTTATTTTTTTCATAATATTTGATACGCTCTTTCTCTCGCCTCTCGATAAGAGAGAGCGAGAGGGAAAAAAAGAAAAGCCGATCGGCTTTTTCGGGGAAAGAAAAAAAAAATGAAGAGAGAGAGAAATCAGATTCAGAGCAGTAAAGTGCTCCTCTTTCTGGCGCGATTTTAATCCACGAAGCTGACCATCGAATCTTCCTTCTCGTTTGAACATCACAGGGTACCAAAGCCAAGGGTGGCCAAGCCGGTGTCGGCTACAAGGGCTCCACCGAAGCCGGTTCCGCCCCGAAGAGACGCGACGGCAAGGCTGGCTACGTCTACTCCTTGGGCATCCGCAACGGTAAGGCGAACGTTGACGAATACTCCCCGATCTACACCCCGGAAGAATTCAAGTCGGACGGCGACAAGTACGAAGGTAACTTGTTGTACTGGGCGGTTACGCTCGCCGGTATCATCGGTTCCGGTGCGCTCGCCATCTACTTGACTTCTGCCTTGTAAGTTCGCCTACCGACGAAAGAGAGAGGAGAGAGGGAAGTGAAGGAGAGGAGAGAATTTTTGTAGAACAAAGTGTTTTAGCAAACAGGAATAATGGAGAGAAAAGGAGAGAGAGAGAGAGAGTGAGAGAGAGGAAGCGGAGGACGAGAGAAAGTGAGAGTCGTCATTTTGCGTTCAACACACGCGCTTGATATTTCGTCGTCGTTTTAGATGTTTTGTAAAGAAGAAACGATACGCATATTATTGTGTTGATTATTATCATGCACACAACAACAAGACAAGCATCACGTGTTCGTATCGCGTCCTCGAATAATTATAGATATTTCACACCGTCGTTTTGGAGCGAGACAATTATGTTCACGTTTCTTTCTTAATTGACAAATAAACTATCTTTACTTCTCGCGCACCATATCCATCGTCTTGGCGTTATTATTGTTTCCATTGTTCTTCTCGTTGTTCTTGTTTTTTCGTTTTGTTTTGCTAATGTTGTTATTATATATGTATAAAAGTACTCCGTTTAATTGTTGGATTTCGTTTGCAGAAGATCACTATTGCTCTCCATTGTTTCCATTTCCAAGAGCTTCTTTGATCTGTGCGGCGTGCTTCTCCATGCCACTGACCATGCCTTCGCCTCCAAACTCCTTCATCGCTTCTCTCTGTTCTTCGATGTTGATCGTTTGTTTCGTCTCCGCTTGTAACTCCGCTCTCGCCGCCGCTCTCGCTCTTTCGCGCTCCTCTTCCTCGGCTCGGATCTTTGCTTCTTCTTCTTCCTTTTGTTTTCGGATTTTTTCTTGTTCTTCCTTTTCTTTTTGCGCTTGCTCATCTTTCAACTTTTGCTCGGCTTCGGCGATTTCTTTTTCGCGCTTCTCAATCTCCGCATTTCGATTCGCCTCAATGTCCTTCTTTTGCGTTGCTGCGGCTTCAAAATCGGACCACAAGTCATCCGGGACAGCATCGACGGCTTCCGTGGGTGCGCTTGCATCCGCCGCGGGTGCCGCACCAGTGTTTGCAGTGTCATCCTTTTTGTTGAGATCGGACCAACCCTCTGGATTTTGCACCGCAGCGACGGGTTGCTTTTGGTCGCGTTTGATGCCCAATTCGTCAACAGCGGGTTGTAAGAGCTGATTCGTCGACTGTTCGACTCGAGAGACTGGTCGAACATTTGAGGTCCCATCGTCGTTCCCGCCACTGCCGGCGGCTTTGTTACCCTTCTCGGGATTCGAGTCGCCGCCTTCCGAAGACGAAGAGTCCGAGTCCGAATCGGAATCGGAATCGGATGAGTCCGAGTTTGCGGGTTTCTCACCGGATGCGCCCGCTACAGCGGTCAAGTCGACATTAGACTTCTTCTTTGGATTCTTCTTCAAGTTCGCCTCGCAAGCTTCGAGTTCACGCATGGCTGCCGCTTCTCGCGCCTTGGCTTCCTTCACCAAATCCATCGCCGACGCCGATTTTTTGCTCTTCTTCGGTTTCAGCTGCGAATCGCAGTACCTTTGAAGTCTCCAAAGCGTGTTCGAATCGAGTTCCTCAATGTTGATTTCAATCTCATCGCCCTCGGCTTTACCCATCGCAGCTTGTCCTTCCTGAACGATTGTAATCACCATCTCTTGCTTGCTCTCCGGAAGCTCTTGCAACGACATCGTCAACGCGTGCTTCTCGTCAAACGTCATCTCTCTAGTCGGCAACGGCTCTTGATCGAGCTCAATGTACTTGCGATCTTTCGTAACTTTGCTTTGTGGTGTCGCGCGCGGTCGTTTAGGTTTCGGTTGACCGCTGCCACTGCCGACCGGTCGACCTCTTGGTTTACCAGTCGGACCGCGTTTTGCGACGGCATACTCCTCCGGATCGTCGTCGTACATGTTCGCGTCAAAGTCATCATCTAAGAATCCGTCCATATCACGATCTCGGGGTGTGTATCCACCGCCGCCATTCTTTTGTCTTTTCAGCTCCGCCAGTTCGCGTTTCATTTCCGCGAGTAACTTGGCCTGCTCTTCCGCGAAGACTTCTTCTTGTCTGATTGGATCTTCCGGCGTGTTGGCGATTTCAATGTCCTCTTTCGTGCGCATGTCATCCTCGTCGCTCATTTTTTGTTCCACGTTGTACTTCACCCACGCTTCTTCGAAAGCGCCACGGACGGTTTCGCCCATTTGTCCAGCATCCGTCGTCGTCCCGTTGTACAAGGCACAGTTATCGAAAATCAATCGCATGTCGTCCGCAAAGTCCGTCGGCCACGAATACTTCTTCCCGTCCAACTTCTCTTTCACTTTACCGAGATCCATCGGGTTCTTCACAATCTCGTAATAATCGGGAATGCCAAGCTTTACCGCATCAACGGGTTGTGCAAAAATCCAGTGGAACTTGTTTCTTTTCACGTGATTCAGAACGTCTCTGCACGACTTCATCAACGCGTTTTTCCTCTTTTGCCGTTCGTCCTCGATTTGCGCTTCTCTCAACATCCGTCGATTCTTAATGATGCGTCCATCGCGCATTCTCTTGTGAGTGCGGTCGGAACCGAGACTCAAGCTTGGCTTCAGTGATCTGTTTGCGTATGGGTCTGGTCTTTTTGCGACGTACGCATCCGCAGGCGGTAACATGTCGTTGAACATGTTGTCGTACTGGTTGAATCCGTACCCGCCTGGTTTCGCAGCGCCCGCTCGTAACTGTTCCTGTTTTCTCTCCAAATCTTCTTTTTTCTTTCTTTCGATTTCTTCAACTCTCTTCTTTGCGTTTGCAATCTCTTCCAATTTCTTTCTCAATTCTTGTTTTGCTAGTTCTTTTTCTCTTTTTCTCATTGCTTTTCTTTGTTTTTTCCTCTCTGCTAACTCTTCCTCCGTGCACTCTTCGTCCGTCTTATTGCCACCGGCCAGTGGAATTTCTAACACCGGTGTATTGATAATCGACTCGACCTTTTGAAGAATGGTAGGGTCTACCTCTTTCTTTGCCGGTGGTTCCGGAGGTGCAGACACTACCGGTTTCGGAACTGGCGCGACTGGCGCAGCGGCCGCGGCGTGTCCTCCCCCAGAATACGGCGTCGCAACTTTATGTCGATCGAAAATCCCAGACCGCCAGGACATCGGATCAATACCTCCACTCATCGTCGACGTTTGATTTTTCTTCTTCCCTTTATTCGCTTCCCAGTTTTCTTTAAACTGCTCAAACTCGCTCGATTTGATGAACGCGAAACCTTTAGGGCACCTCAACGCGAGCGTTTTAGAGAGCAAAAGTTCACCTTTTTCTGCCGGTTTCGCCCCGCTCGGGTAGTACTCCTCGTCATCGTCTTCTAATTCCACTTTCTCTGCCATCGCGGCTTCTTTTTCTTTCTGCTCCTGCGCGGCTTTCTCCGCCGGTCGGACGCCGCCGTTTCGCGTCATCTTTTTCCTTCTTTTCCTTCTTCTTCCTTCTTCCAAATCCTTCTTCGAAAAATGCGTCGTCGAAAACACGAACTCTGCTCTACTCGCTACGACGAGAGACTCTGTGGCGAAAGAATGCCAGAGAAGAGATAAATTTCGTCGCGTCAGCGTTTCGCTCGCGATCGGCCGATTTCCGACTCCTCGTTCAAAAGAGAACAAGAGAGAGAGAGAGAGAGAAAATTGATCCTAAAAAATGAAACAAAAGACACACGCCGACACGGCGCAATCGAATCGACGTAATTCTCTCTCTCGAAGAAGAAGTTCTCGTCGCGGTTCAAAAGCGCAGAAGAAGTGTTTTCTCTTCCCCAAACGGGCGACGATATAAAAAAGAGACGGAGAGAGAGAGAGAGACGGACGGGGGAAAAGGTAGAGATCCTTACCTTTCTTTCAAAGCGCGCGCGCGTGTGTTTAAAGAGAGAGAGAATGGGAGAGAACGGGAGAGGGACAATTACTACAAATCTGTGGTTTTGCGGCTGAAGGAGAGCGAGAGGAGAACAAACGCAAAGAAAGGCGGAGGATGGCGGGAAAAAACAAAAAAAAAAAAGAGAGAGAGTTCGTAGAGAGAGAGAAAGGTGTAAAAACGTCCTTCCTTCTCGTTCCCCGAAACAAAAAAGGCAAAAGTCTACATACTTTGTCTAAAATACACGCTCGTTATTTATTACAACTCCAACTCGCTCGCTACCACACGCACACACACACACACGTTTGCTACAAATATCTCTCTCTCTACCGCTGAAAACCAGCACTACTACCACCGTTACCATCACCGTTCGATCGAAGAACACGAGGGCGGATCGGACGTTTTCTTTCCCAAGCACACGCTCATGTGCCCGCCGTGTTCCAACATTCTTAAAAATACCGCCTGGAAGCCGAAGGAGTGCGCCGCTTCGACGCCTTTGACTTTGTCGTGGTAGTGGTACGGGGTCGATGGGTCGGGTTCGATGCCGAAACCGTACAAGTCGACGGACTCGCACGTGAGCATGGCGAAATATAAACCTTCGACGCCAGTTGGTGGGGAGTTGCGGCCTTTGACAGAGACGGCTTTGAGGTCCGCGAACGCCAGGTAGGCTTTTTTGTATTGGCCGCGCGCCGCGCCGGCGAATTCGGGCGCCATGAAGTACACTTTTTCTTCGCTGCCCCATTTCTTGTACAAAGCGTCCATGCTTTTCGCGGCACCGGCGCCGAAAAGGAGCAACGCGTCTTCGGACGCACCTCTTGGTTTTCGTCGCAACCACGTTCGGGTCCACGCGTTGTTGATGACTCTGAAGGTGGTTTTCGAACCGACTTTGTTTTCGAAACCGACAGTCGGACCGTCGTTGAAACGAAAAACGGCGTCGTGCGCGTCGATGGCCTCTCCGTAATTGGCGTTTAAGTTGCTGCCACCGTTCCCGACGACTGCACATGTTTTGAATTGTTTCTCGTGCAAATCATCCGCCGGTAACACTTCCGGATTATTCTTGCCGCTCGGATGGTACTTGTTGCTATTTTGCGCTTTCGTCACTAAAATTCTCTTCACGTTCGCTTTCTTCCACTCCGGCGTTTTCGGTATCCACAACTGAGGGAGCACGATATCGAACGACTCTCTCAATTTTTTCATGTCCATCGCTTCTTTTGCTGCCGCGCCGGCGCGATGATCCGCGGTCGGGAGGAACGTGTTACCTCCGGCGCTCGCGGAGTCGGCGCTCTCGTCCTCGCCGCCGCCCGTATCGTCCCCTTCCTCGTCGCCACCACTAAAACTAATACCGCTAGAACTAGCACTACTACTACCACCACCTGATTTGGAAGAAGATCGCGAACGGCTTCGCCTTCGCCCTTTGCGTGCCGTTCCCACGACACCGGCGGTGGTTGCTTCTTCTTCTCCTTCTCCTCCTCGTTCTTCCGCGCCGTTCGACTCTTCTTCCTCCTCCTCATCATCAGACGACGACGCCGAGGAAGAGGAAGAAATACCGGCCGCGCTCGAGTCGCCGTCGCCTTCTCGATCGAGAGCAGAAGTATCCTTTCCGTACTCGCTCGTCGTCGACGACGACGAGGAAAAGAGAGTTGCAAAAGGCGTCGCAAAACTTCCGAGCAAACGCATCGCCGATAATCCATTTTCGTTGTTGTTGTTGTTGTTGTTGTTCGTCGTCGTCGTCTCGAGAAGAAACTCGCGGACGAACACCACGAAAAAAGAGACGCACAGTAAGAGTCTGCACAAACGATTATTCCTTCTGCTGCTGTTTCGCGTTTTCGTGCGCCTGGAGGACGTCATTCCTCCCGATGCTCTGGGCGTCGCGCCCATTCGTGCGTGTCGTGTGAGTGTTCTTTTTTATTCTTTAAAAAAATGAGGAAAAAAATTAATACTCGTACTTTGATTTTCATCATCGCACAATGTGTAGTTATTGCGTCGCTTTGAATAATCTCTCGTCAAATCTTCTCTCACAACATTTGATCGTACTTCGTGTTATCCTCGTCGTATTCCGCGCGTTTTTGCTTATCGCTGAGCACGGAAAACGCGAACGCGATTTGCTTGAACCTGGTTTCCGCTTCGAGCTTCGCGGCTTCGTCCTTCGAGTGTTGCTTATCCGGATGCCACTTCATGGCTTGCGTTTTGTACGCTTTGGCGATTTGTTTCGGGCGAGCGGTTTGTCGGCAGTCGAGGATTTTATATAGTTGCGGGGTTTTGGAGGAAAATTCGTCGTCGTCGTCGTCGTCGTCGTTCAAGTCGACATCGGAGCCGTATCGTCCTTTTTTCTTGCCGGGCGCTTTTCTGTTCACTTGCGAAACAACTCTGGCCAATTTTTGTACTTTTCGAGCGATGATCGGATCCTCCGGTGAAAGCATCTGCGCTAAACGGATAGATTCGAACGCTTTCAAGCGTTTATTGGCTAAGAGGTATATTTCGTGAGAGATCACGTGCGCTTCGACGTTGTTGGCGTGTAAAAGTAACGCCTCCTTGGCGCTTTTCAACGCCGTCTTTGCCAGTCGAGACCGGTCGAGCTTTTCTTGTTCTTTTTCTCCGGCATTTCTCGACGAGTACTCGAATTCACGTTCTTTGAGAACGGTTGGCGATGCTTCTGAATCCGAATCCGAAGATGACAAGTCGTCATCTTCACTGCTGCTACTACTGCTCCTTCCGGAGGAATCGGCTTCGTTTGAACATTTTACGATTTCTACGAGATTTGACGCGCGGACGACGAGGATATTCGCGCGAAACCGCGTCGGTTGTCGACCCATGGATACTTGCTCCAGGATGTAATCGCACTTCTCAACGCACAACTGATACTCTTCCTGATCGGCTAAACTTTCGATGGATTCCAAAGTCGTTTCGAGTTCTCTCAATCGGTTCGCGAGCGTCTGGCATTTTCGCGAGTGTTTCAAAAGTTCCTCGTCGCACTCGTGCTCCGGGCTTGATGGTTCTAAACACCTCAACGCACCACTCACGTCGTTTATCCTCCATTTACACTCGGCGAGAAGGTATAATCGATCGATAGAGTCTCTCGGAAGTTTGCTTTCGCACTCGTCCAAGGCGAATAATACGCGTTGACACTTGATGCAATTTTCGACGTATTCGAATCGCGCGTTATTCTCATAGGGAGACGTCGACGACGAGTGCGCTAGGATTTGCCTCAACATCTCTTCGCTCGCGATCAAATTCTCCGCGTTTTGTTCCGCGTTTACTTCTAAAAATGCTGCTTCGTCGAAGAGAGGCTCTCTCAGTTCGCCTTTGCGCGTCGCTTCTCTCTGCTTCTTCTCTCGTTCCGTTTTGCTCTTCAAAAGTGCCTTGGCCTCTTCTCGTCCTTTCGTAGCTTCCGCGTGCGTTTGGTCGATGTGTCTCAAAATAAACTCGTACATCTCCATCGCTTTCGTTTCGTTATTTAACTTCATGTGCGCCTTCGCGCCTCTCGTCAAAGCCTTCTCGTATTTCGGATTGAGTTTCAGAGCGTTGTCGCTGTCCTCGGCGGCGATGGCGTATCGTTCCAACTTCAGCGCGCAAAACGCCCTGTTTGCAAAATACACCGCTTTCTTCGGCTCTAACCTGATAGCTTCCGTGTACGCCTCGAACGCGTGCTCGTAATCTTCTCGTCTTTGCGCATCGGTACCGTTTTTCCTTTCCTTTGCCATTTTCAAACATTTCGAACCGAGGTCGTTCGCCTCGTCCGCTTTCGTCTCGTCGTACTCTCCGTCCTTCCACCACTCTTTTTTCGCGTCGCCGCCGCCATTCTCCACCGCCACCACTCTCTTCGCCCCTTGCCTCTCTTTCTCCAAATTTCCCTTCTCCTTCTCCGCGATCTCGGCTAACTCCACGGTTAACTTTCGCATCCGTTTCAACATCTCTCGCACCTCGGGCGCATCGCGCATCTTCAACTTTTTCGCTCGAAATTCTAAATCTCTGTACGTCTCCATCCGGTATATCTCTCCGGCTTCGATCGGATCCATCGGACATAAACTATCCACGATCATATCGATTCGTTATTCTGTTATATCGTTGTTGTTGTTGTTGTTGTTTTTGCGAATACTACTATGATATGCGCCGCGCGACTATATATGCACATATATATATTCTCACTAAATTCAGATCTCGCACAAAGCACAAAAAACGAGAGGAGCGCGAAAAAGAAGCGTTTCGAAGAAGCGTTTTCTTCTATTTACGTCAAGACAAAAACTGGGGGGTGACACCCAAAAAAAGTAAAAAAAAAAA
>Ga0181599_1001858_pt1 | contig 19843 bp, 17 predicted proteins | sample 041ome_3_FD_148658 | JGI IMG/M metagenome (GOLD analysis project Ga0181599, IMG submission 148658) | Coastal salt marsh microbial communities from the Groves Creek Marsh, Skidaway Island, Georgia - 041405US metaG (spades assembly) | ecosystem: Environmental > Aquatic > Marine > Intertidal zone >...
TGTTCATCATTAAATCTCCCTCCCTCAACAAATGTTCGTGATATGTCTGCGCAGTAACCGTAAGGTCCTACCATATCCGTATCAAAGGCAACCAGATCTCCTGGTTCAATAACTCTATTGCTACATTCTTGAAGCCAGGGATTGGTACGAGGACCAGATACTAATAATCGTGTTTCAAACCATTCGCCCCCATTTTCGATATTGGTTTTGTGCATGTAAGACCACAATTCTTCTTCTGTCATTCCTGCTTGAAGCTTGTCTTTCATAAGCCACATTCCTTTTTCTGCAGTCTCAAGTGATGCTTTCATACAAATTAATTCATCTTCCGATTTGATGGAACGGGCTGTTTCAACAAATTTTTGTGCATTTAATAATTCGACATTAAATTGTTTGAGTAGCATTTGAATACCAACAGGATCCGACACATCAATAGCCAAACGATTATTTTCAGGAGAGTGTTCTCTCATTAAATCTTGAACCATGCCCGCCCATTGTTTTGCATTCTTATCGACAAAATTATTTGCAGAAAAGAAATCCCAACTAACGACACTTCGGATTTCATCAATAGTGCAGAGATGCTCAGACAAATGTTCGCTTTTAGGATAATCAAATAAAATTACTTTGCCCCCAGCGCTGATAAAAACAAAACGAACTAATTCGTGCATCGTAAATAAACTCATGTTCCTACTGTCTGTTGCATAGCGAATATTAATGGGATCAAATAATATACAGGCTCCAACATCATTTTTTTGAAGCTGTTCAATTACTCGATTAAGACGATACATTCTAAGTCGGTCAAAATTAATTTGATCTTCGTACAAATAAGGCTTGAACTGCTGAGCGCCAACATTTTGATTGATGACCTCGGAGAATTGAGGCCCAATTTTTCTATTAGCAAATTTACTAGAAAAATTACTCATCTAACAAAATCTAATCACGAATTTTTTCAAAACGCAAAAGAATATCTTTAAATCTTAATGGTTGTTTTTGTCCCATTTCGCTTACTTTATCTAGTAGTTTAGTGTTGATATTTAATGCTTTTTGTTCCTTTTCAGATATTTGCCCCACATAGGTTGCAGCGTTCCATAATCCGAGAGAGTTAACTGGTGAAAAACTCTTTTTAGAGGTCAAGGACATGTTAATAAAAGTATAAATAAAACTTGCCACAGAAATTTTAAATAAATTTTTATTTAATTTGTCTTTGTTGACCTCTTTAATAAATTCTTTGGGGTCATTGTATTGAAAGGGATTGATTGTAGGAAAAAAATATTTCAATATTTTTTTTGTAAAATCATTTCCTGAGGAGTAAATCAAAAAAAACTGACCTTTTGTTTCCAGCATATTCAATAAAGGCTGAATAATTAACTTCATAGTTCTTTTATAGGGAGATCTTAATCTAAAGGCCTGCGAAGCAATGATAAAATTAAATTTATCTGGGATGTCATTAATTTGTCTTGGAATTAAATGATCGAGTGCAATTTTTTGATCCTCTCTGTAAATTGCTAAAAAAGTTTTCGATTTTGGTATTAATAATGTAGATTTATTATCTTCTTTTAACTCCCAATTTTTTTTAATTAAACTATTCATTCTCATTAATTGTTTAGTAAAGTTAAAACTTGTGTTTCCTTTTAATTCTTTTTTTATAAATTTAATTTTTGATAAATTTTTATTAGTGAATTCTTTATAAGAAGCATTGGTAATGCAAAAAATTAAGTTTTTATGTTCAAAAAATCTATCAGCTAAAAAGCTTAATAAATTTTCTATATCATCAACGCTAATTTCTTTTCCCACAACATATATCGGATCTTCTGGGAATTGCTCATGGGCAGCTGATAGTAAAGTGGATATAATCGTACCTTCACCGGTTCCAGCATCAAAAATCCGAAATGCATCTGATTTAATTTGAACTTTCTTTAAATAGGATGAGAGTTTAAAAGCTATACTACTTTTTTCATTCGTAGAATTAACAAATGATAAATACTTATCTCTTGAGTCAAAAAAGTCAGCTTTTTTTGTCCCCATTTTCTTATTCCCCCGTGCCTCTTTTAAACTAGAATTTCTGAAAATTCCATATTAGAGTTTTGATAAATTTGGAGGGATTTTAAGATGAATTTAATTGAAAAATTAAACCAAGGGCCAGTCTTATGCGCAGAAGGATATCTCTTTGCTATGGAGCGTAGAGGCTACTTGCAAGCGGGCGCCTATGTGCCTGAAGTAGTATTAGAGCATCCCGAAGTCGTCACTCAATTACACCGAGAATTCATTCGAGCGGGCAGTGATGTGGTGCAAGCTTTCACTTATTATGGTCATCGTGAAAAACTTCGATTAATTGGCAAAGAAGATCTTTTAGAACCCTTACAAAAAAATGCTTTGAAAATAGCTAAAGATGCAGCTGATGAATTTCCTGAATTGGATTTGCTGATTGCAGGTAATGTTGCCAATACAAATATTTATAGCCCCACTGATAAACAATCTCATATTGATTGCCAAAAAATGTTTGCTGAACAAATCGCTTGGGCAAAAGAAGCTAATGTTGATTTTGTTATAGCAGAAACTATCAACTGGACTGAAGAAGCTAAACTTGCTTTAAAAGAAATAAAAGATGCTGGATTAATTGCTGTTGTCAATTTAGCAATTCCAAAAGGAGACAAAACGAGAGAAGGCCACAGCGCTGCAGAGGCTTGTAAAATACTTGAAGATCATGGTGCTGATGTCGTTGGATTGAACTGCTATCGTGGTCCTAATATGACGATGAAGTTATTACCGAGTATTAGAGAACAAGTTTCTTGTCATGTAGCAGCTCTACCTGTTCCCTACAGAACCACCGAGCAATTTCCTACGCATATGTATATAGAAGATCCTAATTGTGGATGTCTTGATGGAAATGTCTCTCACATAGCTTTAGACGGTCTAACTTGCAATCGATTTGAAATGGCTGAATTTACAAAACAATGTATGGATATAAATGTGAATTTTATTGGAATTTGCTGTGGTGCCGATCCTCATCATGTTAGAGAAATGGCAGTTGCTATGGGTAGAAAACCAATAGCTTACAAATACTATCCTGATATGACAAAACACTTCGCACATGGAAACGAAGGCACGTTAAAAGATAACAATAAAGCCGATGAATGGCTTAAATAAATTAAAAGGAGAGTTCATATGAATTTAGTAGAAAGATTAGATCAAGGAACTGTTTTATGTGCTGAAGGGTATCTCTTTGAGATGGAAAAACGTGGCTATTTGCAAGCCGGAGCCTTTGTGCCCGAAGTTGTTTTAGAACATCCCGATGTCGTCACCCAGTTGCACCGAGAATTCATTCGTGCTGGTAGTGATGTCGTCCAAGCTTTTACTTATTATGGTCATCGTGAAAAACTTCGTCTCATAGGTAAAGAAGATTTATTAGAACCTCTTCAAAAAAATGCTTTGAAAATAGCTAAAGATGCTGCCAATGAATTTCCTGAATTGGATTTGATGATTGCTGGAGATGTGGCGAATACTAATATTTATGATCCTTCCGACAGTAAGTCTATTGTAGAAGTCGAAAAAATGTATGAGGAACAAATCGCTTGGGCCAAAGAAGCAGGTGTTGATTTTGTTATTGCTGAAACTATTCAGTGGACAGGAGAGGCATTAATTGCACTCAAGAAAATTAAAGAGGCAGGATTAATAGCTGTCGTTAATTTGGCAATCCCTGCCAATGATTTAACTAGAGATAACCATACCCCTGAAGATGCCTGTAAAATGTTTGAAGACAATGGCGCGGAAGTAGTAGGTCTAAATTGTTTTAGAGGACCAGTACATACCATGAAACATTTAGTAAATATTCGAGAAAAAGTTTCATGTCACGTGGCAGGTCTCCCTGTTCCTGTGAGAACAACTGATGAATTTCCTGTTTGGTTTGGATTGCCAGATGAAGGCTGTGATTGTCTTCCTGGTGGTCGAGCTTTTCCAACAGGTATTGATAATCTTTATTGTAACCGATATGAAATGGCCGAGTTTGCTAAGGAATGTGAAAGTCGAAAAATTAATTTCATAGGAATTTGTTGTGGTGCAGCTGCGCACCATGTCAGAGAGATGGCAGTGGCCTTAGGACGCAAACCTATTTCTTATAAATATTATCCGGACATGAGCAAACACTATTTAATAGGTACTGATAAAACCCTGAAGAGCATCAACACCGACCACCAGGATAAATATAAAGCTGAAGAAAAGTGGTTGCCAAAAGGTAACTAGTTTTTTTTAGTTTTGTCATCTTATACCTCGAATAATAATCCTGTCGAAACCGGCCAAAATGCTTGGTTTTCTATCAATTCCTTTCCATATCAACCAAGGATTTTAGAGCAAAATATCAATTGTGATTGGCTGGTTTTAGGGGGCGGTTTTGCGGGTTTATCAGCTGCGTACCGACTCACACAACTTCGCCCAAAAGATAAAGTAGTTGTGATTGAGGCCCTTAAGATCGGTGAAGGTTCCGCAGGGCAGAACAGCGGCTTCATGATTGATCTCCCACATAACATTAGTGCCTCAGGTAATTACACAGACAGTTTGGAGAAAGATAAAAAAACAATCGAGCTTCACCGCCATGCGATGCGGTTTGCAAAAGAAATTGCAGAAGAGTGCAATGTGGCAAAAGAAGATTTTTTACAAATTGGAAAAATCAATGGTGCCGCCACTGAGTCCAGTATTGTGTGGAACGATCAATATCAAAAACAACTCCAAGATTTAAAAGAGGACCATCAAGTCTTTGATCGAAAAGAAATGAAAGAGTTAACAGGATCTGAGTTTTATGAAAGTGGTCTATACACACCAGGAACAGTTTTGTTTCATCCCTCTAATTATGTCAGAACCATTGCAACAAAATTAAGAGAGTCTTGTGAAATTTTTGATGATACTCCAGCGACGAGTATTAACTCTCAAAATAATTCTTGGCTCGTCCAAACACCCAAAGCTTCAATAAGCTCAGCAAATATTATATTTGCAATTAACGGGCATATCCAAAATTTTGGATTTTACAAAAATCGACTTATTCACTTATTTACATTTGCTGCAGTTACTCATAAATTTTCTAAAGAAGAATTAAGTGGCCAAGATCAGTGGGGGATTACACCCGCCAATCCCGTGGGAACCACTGTGAGAAAAATTAAAGATGGGGATGGCTTTCGATTATTAGTTCGTAATCAATGGCAATGCCATCAATCAATGCAAATTAATCAATCTATTCTTGAGCCTAAAGGACAGCAACTCCGCCAAAGTTTTGAAGCACGATTTCCTATGTTAAAACATTTATCTTTTGAATTCACTTGGGGAGGAAAAGTTTGCCTTTCCATGAACAATGTCCCCGCCTTTGGTGAATTAGATCGTGGCTTATATTCTGCATGCTGCTCTAATGGATTAGGTTCAATTAATGGAACATTAGCGGGCAAGTTTATTATCGATAAGCTCTGTCAATCTAACGATCAGACCTATATAAGCTTTGAAAATGCCGATAAACCAACACTTTTACCTCCTAATTTTTTAACTCAAATTGGAGCTAATCTCAATATCAAGACCAAAGAGTGGAAGGCCGGCAAGGAGCTTTAACTCCATGATTGCAATTCATTCCAGATGAAATTACGTTTAATGAGAGGAGATTATCGGTGACAATTTTAAAAGGTATTTTTGGTGCAATGTGCACTCCATTTCAAAAAAATGGCAAAGGTATCGATATCCCAAGATATCAATCCCACATTGATGACTTATTAGCAGCAGGTGTTCATGGTCTTGTTTTGTGTTCTGGAACCGGTGAATATGCCTATCTGACTGATGAAGAAAAACAAACTTTAATCCAAGAAGGTGTAAAACATATTAACGGAAGATGCCCTACGATTGCTCAAACAACAGCCCTAAGTACTAATGAATGTATCGATAAAGCAAGAGCGGCAGAAGATGCTGGGGCATCGGCTATTATGGTCATGCCTCCTTTTTTAGAGCCCCCCTCGGAGCGAGGGGTCATCTATCACTATGAGGCTATTGCGAAAGCTGTTCGCATTCCCATTGTTATGTACAATGTTCCTCAACAAGCAGCACCGTTAACAGAAGATACTTATCGTAAACTAATTGCGATTGAAAATTTAGATTACATTAAAGATAGTTCTGGTGACTTACTAAATACTCAAAAGTTTATCCAAACAGGAGGTCGAGTTTTTTGTGGAATAGACTCTCTCGCACCTTTTGCTCTAATGAGTGGGTGCACTGGAATGATTTGGGGCGCAGTTAACTTTATGCCCCATGAATGTGTCAATCTTTTTAATTTAATTGATGAAAAAAAATATCAAGAAGCCTTGGAGTTATGGAAGATGATGGAGCCTGTCTGTCTTTGGTTAGGAGGAAACCGTCATGATGTTGATTACCTCACCGGTATTAAGGCCGCTACGAATTTATCTGGCAGAAATATGGGACCACCAAGAAAACCCCTTCCCAGCGCCCCAGCCCCAGCACGTCATGACCTTAGAATTGCCATGTCTAAACTTCCAATCAACCACACAACTAATAATCGTCTTGTCTGGAGAGATTGGCAGGAGGAGAGAGATTGGCTTATACAATCAACGATAAGAAAGAATTAAAAGGAGTAAAAATGTCTAAAACTATTGATTTTTCAACCCAATTAATAATTGGAGGAAGGCCTGTTCCAGGCGTAGAGGGCAAAACTTTTGATACTATAAACCCTGCCAATGGAAAAGTTTTAGCAAGTATTGCAGAAGCGAATAGCGAAGATGTCAATAATGCGGTAAGCGCAGCGCGCAAAGCCTTCGAGCAAGGGCCATGGTCGAAGATGGCACCCGCAGAAAGAAAAAAAGTTTTATTGCGATTTGCAACAGTTGTGGAAGCCCATTCAGAAGAATTGGCCATGATGGAAGCGATGGAAGCAGGCAAACCTATCACTGATTGTCTAGAAATAGATCTTCCTGAGACAGTGAACACATTGCGTTGGCACGCAGAAGCCATAGATAAAATATATGATCAAATTTCACCGAGTGACCCCAGTGTACTTTCGATGATTATACGTGAGCCGATGGGAGTCGTGGCTGCAATTCTTCCTTGGAATTTTCCAGCAATGATGGCTGCTTGGAAATTAGGTCCTATTCTTGCCACAGGAAACACCGTTGTCTTAAAACCTGCTGAACAAACTTCCCTTTCAACTATCCGCATTGCTGAGTTAGCAGCTGAAGCAGGCATTCCAGATGGTGTGATTAATGTCGTTTGTGGTTATGGAGAGACGGTTGGTAAAGCATTAGGCGAACACCCAGATGTTGACTGTGTTGCCTTTACAGGTTCAACAGAGACAGGGAGAATGTTTCTTCGATATTCTGCCGACTCAAATTTAAAAAGAGTGCTTTTAGAGTGTGGAGGAAAAAATCCATTTATTGTTATGGAAGATACTGAAGACTTAGACACTGCAGCTGACCATGCTACGAATTCAATCTTTTGGAATATGGGGGAGAATTGCTCGTCCAACTCTCGTCTTTTAGTTCATCAGTCAATCAAAGATCAGCTCTTAGAATTAATAGTTGAAAAATCCAAAGAGTGGGTCATGGGTGATCCCTTAAACCCAGCCACCAGAATTGGCCCAATGATCGAACAGGCACATTTAGATAAAGTGATGGGCTTCATTGAACAAGCTCAAAAAGATAAAAACAAATTAGTGATTGGCGGTAAACGAACCCAAGAAGATAGTGGAGGATACTTTGTCGAACCAACCATTTTTGATGATGTAAAGCCTGATAACACTCTCTTTTCTGAAGAGGTCTTTGGGCCGGTTTTAGGAATTACGACTTTTAAAGATCCTGAAGAGGCAATCACTTTAGCTAACAATAATAAGTATGGCTTAGCGGCTTCTGTCTTCACCAGCTCGAATAAAACGGCTCATGTAGCTGCAAGAAAAATTAAAGCAGGAACAGTCGCTGTTAATTGTTATGGCGAGGGTGATGTGACTACTCCATTTGGTGGTTATAAACTCTCTGGTTTTGGTGGAAGAGATAAATCACTGGCAGCTCACGATCAGTATTGTGAACTAAAGACAATTTGGATTGATTTAAAGTAACATATTAAAATTGATGAATAAGTCAGAATTCTTGTAATATGGAAATTTCTGAAATTCATATCTATCAGCACAATCTACCTGTCAAAAATGGTCCTTACACTATGGCACATGCCAAAGTCTATGAACTGGACACAACACTTGTAAAAGTAATCACAAAGTCTGGTCATGTGGGATGGGGTGAGACTTGTCCTGTTGGCCCTACCTATGCTGAAGCTCATGCAAAGGGCGCGAGAGCTGCACTAGAAGTAATAGCACCTGGTTTAATTGGATGTTCTATTGAGCCAAAAATTCTTCATTCAAAAATGGACTCTTTATTAAAAGGACATAACTATGCCAAGGCAGCGATTGATATTGCAGCACATGATGCGTTAGGAAAAATATTAAATCGAAGTATCGCTTCTCTTCTAGGAGGAGCTAAACATCAAGTCGTTCCATCTTACTATGCCACAGGAGTCGGAAGTCCCGATGAGATCGTCAAAATAGTGAAAGAAAAAATTGTTGAAGGATATCCTCGATTGCAAATTAAAGTCGGAGGTAGACCGATTGAATTAGATATCGAAGTTATCAAAAAAGTTGGCGAGTTGATCAAAGATAAAGGAATTAGAATGGCAGTAGATGCAAATCGAGGTTGGACTACTCGTGATGCGATCCGAGCAAGTCGAGAGTGCCCTGAGATACCATTCGTCATGGAACAGCCTTGCGACACCATTGAAGATTTAATTAAAATACGACCACAAGTCAGTCATCCAATTTATATGGATGAAAATAGTACTTCTTTGAACACGGTCATTTTAGCTGTGGGTAGGGGCATAGTTGATGGTTTTGGTATGAAAATCACCAGAATCGGAGGTTTACAACCAATGAAGACATTTCGAGATATTTGTGAGTCTGCTAATCTCCCTCATACTTGTGATGATAGCTGGGGTGGAGATATTATTGCTGCAGCTTGTACCCAAGTGGCGGCTACAGTGAAAGAGAATTTATTAGAGGGCGTTTGGTTGGCTGCTCCTTATATTGAAGGTCATTATGATGAGAAAAATGGTGTTCAAATTAATAAAGGTCATATTAGCGTCTCTCAAAAACCAGGACTAGGGATTGAGATAGATGAAAAAAAATTTAGTGCGCCGATTTTTTCTTTTTAAACCAAATTCCTGTAGTTAGTCCTTCTTTGTTATTTTCTAAAATCAGATGAGCTTTGTGTATTTCACAAATTGTTTTCACCATCGATAAGCCTAGCCCAAGACCGCCCTCATCTATCTTATTAATTTGGTAAAGAGGCTTTATTACTTTTGTTTTTTGGTTCTTTGGAATTCCGGGACCTTGGTCTTTAATTAATATTTTATCTGGACCAAATATGAAAGATATCTTGGTTCCCTTTTTTGCAAATTTCAAAGAGTTTTGGATTAAATTAGTAATAAGAATGAACATTAAATCTTTATCCATTTTTATTTTTGTACCTTTGATAGTTGAGAGATATGCCTTAAAACCTTTATCTTCTATCACGGGACCATATGTTTCAAAAATCTCATGACCAAGATCCTCTAAATTTATTTTTATAAATTTTTTTCTTTCAGATCCGCTTTGAATTTTAGCAATTTTGATAATCGTATCAAAAATATTGATAATCTCATCTATTTGAGTAATTGAGCTTTTAATTTCTTTCGTGCTGATCTTATTACTATTAATTTTTTTTTCTAAGCTTAGTCGAAGGTTTGTCAAAGGTGTTTTGAGATCATGTGCAATATTTGCGGATTGGTTTTTAAATTGACCCATGAGGTCCTCTAATTGTTGAGTTGTTTGATTTATAGAATTTGAAACTTTTACTAAGTCATCATCTCCATCTAATTTTATTCTGGTTTTAAGTCTTCCAGATTTTATGTAATTAAGAGAGTTTTCTATCTTCGATATTCGTACTTGGGTTTTTCTTGAAACAATAGAAATCACCAAAGTAATCACAATTAATGAAAAAATTGTCGAAAAGAAAAAGATTTCATTAATAGTGTTTTTAATCTGTCTTTGGGTATCAAGCGATCTGGCCGCAATATAAATGTTGTTATTTATAGTTTTGATCAAGGCTCTAGCCTCAAAAAGTTCGCCACTCTCAGTAATTAAATTTACATTATGATAGCCAGAGTCGTAAAAAATTAAATCACCTGGAAATATTGCTCCTTCCGCAATTCTTCCCACATAGTTTTCTGAACTTGGAACAATCATATAATAACTGTCTTGAGAAGGCCTAAGTGCTAAAGATTTTTGTGATTGCCATAATAGATTAATGCCTTCTAGGTCATAAGATAAATCCCTGTCAATATTCTCGATTAATTTTTTTTCGATAAAAAAATTAGAAATAAGCCAACAAAAGATAAATACAATTGAATAAATAGTTATCAAGATTAGGGCTTGCCTAATCGCAGACATACCCCAATATTTTTTAAACATGTTGTTTAGGGGTGTAGATATATCCAGAGCCTCTTACTGTTTTAATAAGGCGATCTTTGAAAGGTTTTTCAATTTTAGATCGAAGTCGACTAATATGGGTTTCTATAATGCTTGTAGTAGGATCAAAACTTATTCCCCAAACTAATTCAAGCAGCATAGTTTTTGTGATTTTCTGGCCTTCAAATCGGATAAAGTATTCTAATAAAGTCATTTCTTTATTGTTAAGATCTATTTTTTTCTTTTGTCTCAAACATACTCTTTTTATTAAATCAATTTCAATATCCCCTGATTGAATTTTATCTGAATTAACTGTCTCTGATCTTGAGCTTCTTTTGGAAATGGCATTTAATCTTGAAACCAATTCTTCTAAAGAAAAAGGTTTAGCTAAGTAGTCATCTCCACCAACCTCAAATCCTTCGAGTCTATTCTCAAGTTCATTCATAGCACTAAGAAAAATTACTGGAGTATTATTCCCATCATTTCTAATTTTTTTTACCAAGGACAATCCATCAATACCAGGGATCATGCGATCGATGATAAGAATTTCATAATTAATCTTTCTGATTGCTAATTCAGCTTGTATGCCATCGGAGAAAAGGTCTGTTACATTGCCCATTTTTGTTAGATTGCTTTTTAGCCAGGGACCCAGTTTGCTGTCATCTTCTAGTAAAAGAATTCTCATTTGAGATGAAGATATTACTCCATACTTATATATAAAGTGATTTTTTAGTTTGAAAGCTAATATCTTACAAAATTGTAATGTTAGGGTTGTATAAAGAATCGAGTTTATGACCTAGGATTAATCTTCATAAGTACTTAGGAGGAAATATGATTAAACTAATTAAAACTATGTTAGTAGCAGTATTCATGTTTACTACTGTTACTGTCTCTTCTTCTTATGCTAAATCAATTAGAATTGCACTTGCAGAGCCCCCATCAGATGAGCTTGCGGCATTCTTTTTAGCATTAGATAGAGCAAAAGCTAATGGACTAGACTATGAATGGACAGCTTTTTCTGATGAAGAATTAGCTATTCAATCTGTTTTAAGCGGACAGATGGATATCGGTTTTGGTACTCCTTATTCTGCGATGCAAAAGTCTAAGGCCCCAATTAGAATTATCTTTCAGTTATCAAAGTTAAAATTCTTTCCTGTAACTACAAAAGATTACAGTAAGTTAGAAGATCTTGATGGCGAGCCAATTCTATTACACTCACGTGGTGGTGGAACTGACTCAATTGCTAATGTGATTGAAGACAGATTAGGAATTAAATTTGGTGAGAGATCTTATATTTCAGGATCTGCAAACCGTGTGGCTGCTCTTTTAGCAAACCAAGCGCAAGCAACTATTATCGATCTTTCAAACAAAAATAAGATCATGGCATCACATGGTGATCAGTTCAATACTTTGCCTATGTTTGATGTTGATGCTAGTGATGAAGCATTATTTGCTAATGTTGATTGGATCAAAGCTAATGAAGAGTCAGTAAATATTTTTGTCAGCGCACTATTAAGCGTTTACAGAGATATGGCTAATGACCCGACTATCGTTAGAAGAGAAACTAATCCTGATGGCCCAATTGGCGAACTTCCAGAAGAAGTGCTAGCTGAGCTTGATGGCTTCTATGCAGATGCTGTTGCTGGTGGTCTTTATGATGTTAATGGTGGTGGTGAAAAAGCTGCACTAGCTGATATGGAATGGTATTCCAAAGCAGGTCAGCTTGAAGGTGATATGTCATCTCTAAAGATCGAGGACTTCTGGTATTTAGAGCCATTAAATAGTAACTAATATATAATTAACATTTATTGGGGTGATTTTGTTCACCCCAATATAAGTATAATAACTCAATGATATCAAGGTCACTAACACTCAAACTCTTATCTGCTCTGGTTATATTTGGGGCATGGGAAATCTCATCTAGGGCTGGAATTAACTATGCTTTTCCAACCTTTTTTGAGTCAATGTTGGCTTTATGGAATTTGACAATAAGTGGTCAAATTTTTGTAGCTTATGCTGAAACTCTCAAACCCTTAGTGGTAGGAGTTTTGATTTCCACTTTTATTGGAGTGGGCATTGGTGTTTGGGTTGGTTTAAGTGAAAAATTTGATTGGTTAGTATCGCCTATTTTTATCATTATGCAATCTGCGCCCCTTGCAGCTTTAATCCCACTTGTAATTATGGCATATGGAATTGGAATAACTTCCAAAACTTTTGTTGTATGTATCATGGCAATGCCTGTGATTGTATTAAACACCAGCGGAGCTGTAAAAAATACCCCAACCTCTATGATTGAAATGGCAAGATCTTTTATGAGCACAGAACGAGAAGTAATTTTTAAAATCATTATACCATCTGCTTCTCCTGTGATTTTTGCTGGCTTACGACTGGGAGTTTCAGCTGGTTTCATCGGAGCTATTTTAGCAGAATTGAAAATAACACCTACTGGTGTTGGAGATATTATTTCTTATAGTCGAATGACGGCAGATTACCCAAGTATGTACGCAGCTATTTTTTCAATTATCGTTTTGGCTGTTTTGTTTTTAAATGTTTTAGAGCGAATTGAAAAATATTTATTCGCAGGAAATGATCGTGGTTATGTATCTTAAAATTAGAGGAGTAAGTGATGAGTGATGAAGTGAACGCAGTTAGCGTCAAAGGAATTTATAAAAATTATGGAGATGTCGAGGCCCTTAGAGATATGTCCTTAGATTTCCCAAAAGGTCAGCTGACATCTTTGTTGGGCCCTTCTGGTTGTGGTAAGACAACTTTATTAAAAATTATTGCTGGCCTCTTAGCCCCTAATCAAGGTGAGGTTTATGTTAATGGTCAAATTGTATCCGAGCCTGGACCAGATCGAGCATTTGTCTTTCAAGATTTTGCCTTAATGCCTTGGGCCTCCGTTCTAAGAAACGTTGCTTTTGGTTTGGAACTTAGAAAAGTTGCTAAATCAGAACGAGAAGATATTGCCCGAAAGTATATTAAAGATGTTGGCTTAGATGGATTTGAAAATAGCTACCCTCATGAATTATCAGGGGGCATGCGCCAAAGAGTAGGTTTAGCCAGAGCACTTTCTGTTGATTCGCCAGTATTGTTGATGGACGAGCCTTTTTCTGCGGTAGATGAACAAACTCGAAGAAAGTTCCAAGAGGACTTATTGCAGCTAGTTAAAGAAGAGAGCAAAACCTTTATTTTTGTGACTCACTCAATCGAAGAGGCGGTTTATGTCTCAGATCAAGTGGCTATTTTATTACCTCGTCCAAGTCGAGTCTCTGAGATTATCAAGCCATCTAGTTTTAAAAATAAAGACGTTGATAGTATTCGAAAAGACAGTGAGTACCTTGATACTGTTGAAAAAATATGGAAGTCGTTAAGGTCTTACGTAGAGTAAAATGAGAATTTTTGGCATTAAACTCCCTAATATGACATCGTTAATACTATGGGGTTTACTATGGGAAGTTTTAGGAAGAATGGAAGTATCCTTCTTTCTTCCTCCTTTATCGTCTATCTTTACCACCCTTGCAGACATTTATGACTCCAAAGCCTTTATTCGAGCTTTGAGTGAAACTGCCGTTGCTTTCTTTGGTGGACTTTTTTATGCCCTAGTAATTGGTATCCCCGTTGGTATCTTTATGGGAAAGAATAGATTTATTGATGAACTTCTTTTGCCATGGGTAAATATGTTTATGAGTGCGCCATTAACAGCACTTGTTCCTGTTCTTATGGTTTTGTTTGGTTTTGGTCTAAAATCAATCATCATAGTCACAACATTATTTGCAATTTGGATTATCATCTTAAACACTAGAGCGGGTGTGAAACAAATTAATCGCTCTTTAGTGGATATGGCAAATTCGTTTGGTGCAAAACCAATCGATGCATTTGTAAAAATTTATTTTTGGGCAGCCTTACCTGAAATAATTGGTGGGATCAGAATTGGTTTCATCAGAGCTGTAAAAGGTGTCATCATCGGTCAACTTTTGATTTCCATCGTTGGCTTCGGATCGTTGTTTGAATTATATTCATCGAGATTTTTGATGTCACACTTCTGGGCAATAATACTTGTTTTGTTTGCACTAGCTTTTACTATCTCAGAGCTATTAGCTATGTTGGCAAAACGATTTGATTACTATGCCTCTAAAAGAGGTTAATTGAAGGAGAATAAGAAATGACGAATTTAGTAATTCCTGAACCAAAAAAAACTCTCATACCAGTCCATGGGAGTGATGAATTTTTTCCAGTCAGAAGAGTTTATTGCATAGGTAGAAATTATGCAGCCCATACTATTGAGATGGGATTTGATCCAGATAAAGAACCACCATTCTTTTTCCAAAAAAACACTGATAATATTGATACTTCTGGTCAATTTCCTTACCCACCTGAGTCCAGTGATGTGCACTATGAGTTAGAATTAGTAGTCGCGTTAAACAAAGGCGGATCGAATATTAATGAAGAAGATGCCTATGATCATATTTACGGTTTTGGCATTGGTCTTGATATGACTCGTAGAGACCTTCAAGGTGTTTGTAAAAAAATGGGAAGACCTTGGGAGATTGGAAAAGCATTTGAGCGTTCCGCACCAATGGGTAGTCTGACTCCCATGAGTGAAGTCGGTAAGATGGAAAGCGGCAGCATCCAATTAAAGGTTAATGATGAAGTTCGCCAAGATGGTAATTTGGATATGATGTTGTGGAAGATACCTGAACAGATTGCAATTTTATCAAAGTTTTATGATATTACCGCAGGTGATTTGATAATGACAGGAACACCTGCTGGAGTTGGCCCAATCGTTAAAGGCGATAAATTAGTAGGTACGATTGATGGACTACAAACATTAAACGTAGAGGTAGTTTAAAAAATTCAAGTGTATGGGGCATTCCCTCCTTTTTAATAACTTTATAAAGCCCCACATTGATAACGAAGATCCGTTTCTAATATTTAGGGACGGCTCTTCGATTTCTTATCAAGATTTTTTTTCTTTATCAAAAAAGATCTCTCAATTCTTTATAGAAAATCATATTTCCAAAGGGGACCGGGTATTATTTCAATTAGAGAAGAGTATCTATGGACTAGCTGTTTACACAGCCTGTATTATGACAGGTGCAATCTATGTGCCCCTGAATGACCAGTATACTTTGGAAGAGACGAAATATTTTATACATGACTCAGAACCTAAATTTATTTTTTGTAGTAACTATCGTGCAAAAGAAATTCAAAAATTAAAATTAAAGGAAGATACATCAATTTATGAGATAGACCCTATCGATGGCTTTTTAAAATTTAATATTGATGAATATAAAGAATTAGAAGATATCCAAACTGTTAATTCAGATGAAATAATTTCTTTTTTATATACTTCGGGGACAACAGGAAAATCAAAAGCCGTGGCTCTTTCCCATAATAATCTTTATTCCAATGCATCCTCTCTAAAAGAGTATTGGCACATCCAAAAGAGCGATCGTCTTATACATATGTTGCCAATCTTTCATACTCATGGTCTGTTTGTGGCTATAAACACAGCTTTTTTAAGTGGTTTATCTTTGTATTTCTTTGAAAAATTTAGTCTTAGCGACTTAGTGGAGGTATTGCCTAAGTCAACTTTGCTTATGGGAGTGCCCACATACTATAAAAGAATGAACGACTCCTCACTCATCAATAGAGAGTTAACTAGTAAAATGAGATTGTTTATTTCTGGAAGTGCCCCTTTGTCTTCCATTGATCACCAAGATTTCTATCAAAAAACAGGCCATACCATATTAGAGCGATATGGTATGACGGAGACGAATATGAATACATCTAATCCTTATGATGGAGAAAGAAAGCCAGGTAGTGTGGGTTTGCCATTACCTGACGTACAAATTCGAATTACTGAAGGAAACTCCAAAATACCACTGCCAGCAAAAGAAGTTGGAATGATTCAGGTCAAAGGTCCCAACGTGTTTGGTTCTTATTGGAATAATGATCTAGCAAATCAGGAGTCATTTACAGATGATGGTTTTTTTATAACAGGCGATCTAGGATATATTGATCAAGATGGTTATGTACATATATCAGGACGAGAAAAAGATTTAATAATCTCAGGAGGATTTAATATTTATCCCAAAGAAATAGAGGATTTAATAAATAACCACCCAGATGTGAAAGAGTCTGCAGTAGTAGGGGTAAAAGATGATGATTTGGGAGAGATACCTGTAGCTATAATTGTTGTAGATATGGAGTTTAAAGCTCAAGTGTTAATAGATCTTGAAATTATATTTCAACAAAACTTAGCTAAATTTAAGGTCCCAAGGGAGATTAAAATTCTTGATGAACTTCCAAGAAATGCAATGGGCAAAATACAAAAAAATTCAATTTTAAACCTTATTACTTAAGTAATTTATTTATTCTTTTAGATAATTTGTTGTACTAGTATGATTATTCTGTGAAATATTACCTATCAATTTTAAACACTAGTTATCTTGCAATTATAATTGGTTTTATCGGTGGTTATATAGGAACACTTATTCACCTACCTTTGCCTTGGTTATTGGGTTCATTATTTGCAAACCTTCTAATTGCATTTACTAAATTAAAAGTTTCTTTTTCTAACAAACTTTTGAATCCTATCTTTTTATTAATTGGCATTATTTTAGGTGGAACACTGAATGTCACTTTATTGCACAAGGTTCATTTGTGGATTTTTTCATCAGCAATGATGATTCTTTATGTTCTTTTTAGTACTTATGTTGTTTATTGGTATTTCTATAAGTTTGCTAAATTTTCAAAATCTACTTCTGTTTTTTCCTCTTTGCCTGGTGCTCTAGCGCCTATTACAGCCGCCATATTAGAGATGAAAAATTTCTCAGAACATAAAAGTGTCATTTTAATTCAAGCAACTCGAGTAATTTTTATCGTGGGATTACTTCCAATTATTTTTTTCTATGAGAGGGGTGCGGTTGATATTGGAGGTTTCGGATTTATTAATAATTATGATTTGAGATATTTTGGAGAAATCATTTTTATCGTGGTTCTTTGTTCGTTGGGGGCTCTATTAATAAAGAAATTTAAAATTCCCTCTGCCACTTTGCTCTCAGGAATGTTGATTTCAGGTGCTTTTTATACATTTGAGATAATTGATGCTCGTTTTCCAGATGTTTTTATTAATATCGCTTTTGTTTTTTTGGGTACTGCTCTTGGCAGTAGATTGAATGGACTTAAATTAAACGAGCTTGGTAAATATTTGTTTCATGGAGTCATCATGTCAATTTTATTGATTTTTCTATCAGCTTTATTTTCTTACTTACTCTCTTTCATTGATGGGTTTGAATTTTTACCAACTTTTCTAAGTTTCACACCAGGGGGAATTCATGAAATGATCATTATCAGTGTCGCTTATGATATTGATCCTATTTTTGTAAGTTATCATCATTTCTTAAGAATATTTTTAATTGTCTTTTCACTGCCTTTACTTGTTAAATTGTTTGAAATAAAAAAGAGTTAATTTTTTTTGATCAAGCCTTGATAGACTTGTATCAAAATTATTATGATCATTATTATAAATAATGTCAGACTGATTGGTCGTTCCCATAAGAACGAATAAGAGCCATCATTAATTATCAGAGCTCGCCTTAAATTCTTTTCAATCATCCCACCCAAAATGAAACCTAAAATAAGTGGGGGCATTGGATAGTCTATTACTCTGAGAACTAATGAAATTAAAGCGACAATTGCCATAAAATAAATATCAAAAGAATTAAATGAAATTAAATAAACTCCGGTGACTGAAAAAAACAAGACTAGGGGCACTAATATCTTTTGTGGTATCGCTAGAATTCTCGCAATGTAGGGGATGAGAGGAAGGTTGAGAATAAGTAGAACTATATTTCCAATATACATTGAAATAATCACAGCCCAAAAAATCTCAGGCTGTTCAACATAAAGTCTCGGACCTGGTTGAACACCAAAAGATAGAAGAGCGCCTAACATTACGGCAGTTGTACCTGAGCCCGGTATCCCTAAAGTTAGTAGTGGTACAAAAGATCCAGTACAAGCTGCGTTATTAGCAGTTTCTGGAGCTGCCAGACCTTTAATTGAACCCTTACCAAAATTTAATCTTTCTTTTACAGGGGCAATAGTTCTTTCAAAACCCCAAGCTAAAAAGCTTGCAATTGTTGCTCCAGCACCAGGCAAAACACCAACAAAAAAGCCCAAAATAGAGCTTCTTCCAATAACTGGAGCGATTTCTTTGACTTCTTGTTTTGTCAATTTAATTGAACCTAGTTTTTTGGCGCTAGCATCTGATGCCTTAAAACTAATACTTTTTTTCTTAAAGATAATCATGAAAGCTTCGCTCATAGCAAAAGTGGCCATCACCAATAAGACAAAACTAATTCCATCCATTAAATTAATATTACCAAATGCAAACCTTGTTATATCCGAAAGAGAGTCTTGACCGACTGTTGCTAATGCGAGACCTAAAGCTGTCATGATCATTGCTTTTAAAAACTGACCTTTGCTTGCAAAAGCAGCAATAGCCAGAAGACCAACACACATTAATGCAAAATAATCTGCTGATTGAAAACTAAGACTGACTTTTGCCAATTGAGGGGCTGCAACTAGTAAAAAGATAGCAGCTATTGTCCCACCAGCAAAAGAAGAGTAAGCAGCAATAGCTAACGCTTTACCAGCCTGCCCACTTCTTGCTAATGGGTATCCATCAAAGGAGGAGGAAACCGTTCCAGCCACACCGGGCGCATTTATTAAAATAGAAGAGGTGGAGCCACCAAAGATAGCGCCGTAATAAACACCTGCCATCATGATCATTGCAGATGCTGGATCAAAACCATAAGTGATAGGTATCATTAAGGCAATGGCAGACATGGGCCCTAGACCCGGCAATGTTCCTATGATAGTTCCAGCAAAGCAACCAACCATCACCATTAGAATATTGTAACCGCTAAATGCAGCCCCAATACCTAAAGTAATACCTTCAATCATGAAATAATTCCTATCGATTGTAATAAGGGGTCACGAATATAAACATCGAGTAATTCGTGAAGTAGAAATTGCAAGCCAGCAACCACTGGAACTGAGCAAAAGAAAATTAGTTTAAAGTTTCTTACACCTAGGTAATAATAGGCAGTAATCAAAAATAAATTGGTGGATAAGAAAAATCCAACAGTCTTAATAATTAGACCATAAGTAAAAACTAGCACAAACAAGAAAAACACCTTAAGCCATTCATATTGGCTAACGGGCTCGTCTTCATTTTTAGAGAATATTAAAGCCAAAAATGAAAATAAAATTCCGACATATGAAATTAATTTAGGAAAAGTTTTAGCATTAAAG
>Ga0181599_1001861_pt1 | contig 19767 bp, 15 predicted proteins | sample 041ome_3_FD_148658 | JGI IMG/M metagenome (GOLD analysis project Ga0181599, IMG submission 148658) | Coastal salt marsh microbial communities from the Groves Creek Marsh, Skidaway Island, Georgia - 041405US metaG (spades assembly) | ecosystem: Environmental > Aquatic > Marine > Intertidal zone >...
CACTTCGAGACGACGGTTCGGGATGTCATCGATATTTATCGACGAATCACGGGCAAAGAATTAGACTTGTCCAAGGACGACGCCGCCGCGGCGAACACTTCGGGCTGATGATGTTATGAAACGAAACGAAACCAAACGACTCACCCACGCTGATCTCGACGACGAACTCGCGAAATCGGGATTCAGGATGAAAGAATACTAATTTTACAAACCTTTTAAAATTTTTCTACATTTTTTGGCCCCATTCCTCAAAGTCCGGAAATCGTTCAATGAACTTGGCCGCCGACGTATTCACGGCGACTATCGCGCTCGTCGTATCGTGCGGGTGCCTCTCGTGGAGAAACGCCAAACGCGATATCACGCGTTCGCTCGATGTGAGCATGCGCGCTAAAGATGCCGGCTTCAGTGCGTACTGTTGAATCGCGCCCGGTTTCGTGCGCGCGAGCTGTGCGCACCTGTCAGCGAAGGTGTTCGGGTTGGTCGTCAGTAATCGCGGCGAATACATGATCATCGCCTCGACCGTTGACTCGCTCACGCCTTCAGACGCCAGCGTTTGACGCATGGCGCGAAGATTCGAACTGACGCTCGATGAAATATTCATCGAAAGCAACTTGGGATGAGAATCAATCAAGGCGAAGACATCGGTGTACGGCAACAGCTTTGACAACTCGCGCAGCTTTGCCGGTATCGTCATGGTGAAATCCATGCCGAGCACCTGCGGGTTCCGTTCGATCAACCGCTTCAAGTCCACGGTCGGTAAAAGTTCGCGTAAAAGTTCCAACTTTTCCGCCGTCCAGTCTAAATCGCAGTAAATCACGCGTGGACATCGTCCGACGATGACGCCCAAATCGACGCCGCTCAGCGACGCGCCCAACCACAGCGCGTCTTCGAGCTGCGCCAATCGCTCGAGTAGACGAACAGGGTCTCGATAGAGTCCGGCTTTACACGCCATATCAATCAAACGCTCGCGATGCGCCTTCTTGCGCACTCCGACGCCAATCCAGAACGCTTCCATGATTTTAACTTGCTCGCGCGTGAGCGACACGCTTCCAGCCTCTTTCACTTGCGTCGAGGCGTCCACCTCCATGAGCGCGCTGATCAAATCCTCCCGGAGCAACATCTCCCCGTGACCGTGGTAATACAACCGCTTCCCGTGCCGCTCTTTCACGCGGCGCGGGTCGGGAACGACGTACGACGACGAGGCTCCTCCATCAGCACCCCCGGCGTCGTTCGACGAGCGTCCTCGCGCTGCGCGCGACGCCGTCGCACTGCGCGACGGGTGACGCGGACATCGAGCGACGCGTGGTACCGCGCACCACGTTCCGCCACGACCGGATGATTCCGCCGTCACCGCGCGCATGGCGCCGATCGCGTCGCCGCACTGTGGGGAATTCAACAGATTTGGCGGTTGACGTTCGATCGACGCGATCGCGTCGCATTTCGGCACACTCTCGCGGGACGCGTGGGATCTACTTCATTCTTACATAGCGTTACGCATTTTTGATGATTTTTGGAGCGCTAAGCCAAGCCGTTTTCTCGCGCCCACTTCGGCGAGTACGTCGCCGCGCACTCCGCATCTATTTTGGCAGCGAGGATGAAGTCAAACCGCGAGAGTCCCCCGATAGCGTGTGTGGCGATCACCACTTCCACGTCGCGATAATTTTTAATGGCGACGTCCGGGTGGTGTCCTTCGCGCTCGGCGACGACGCTCACGGCGTTTAGAAACTCCATCGCCGCGGACCAGTTCTTTGAAGTGAACGCGCGCGAGATCGCGCGCCCATCCGCGGTGCGCCGCCACAACGGTCGCTGACGGAGTCCTTCTTCGATGGAACTTTCGCTCAATCGTGGGGTGTCCCTCGAACACGCGCCCTCGCACGAACTCTTTTCATCCATCGCCGCGGTTTCACGAACGCCGCTCGTGACGCGCGAACTGAAACGACGTCCGACGGCGACGCGCGCGAACGAACGCGATGCGAACCTGTCGCACAACGCTCGTCCGGCCACGCGCGCTATGTATGCCGTCGTCGTCGTGCTCGTCGAACGACGTCTCCGTGGCGTCGCGCTGTGACGGTTACGCGCACGGTCCCGCGCGCTCGCCGCACACGCTGACTGTGCGCGTCGTCCCGGGTCACCATGCGCGCGTGGTTTCGCGCGCGCGCGGAGCCGGTGCGCGCGTCCCCGGGCCCGAGAACAAAAGCACTCGAACTCGCTGCGCGTTCACGTCGTTCGTGCGGTGACGCGCGGCGACGCCACGTCGTTTCGAACGCCATCAAGGATCCGAGGCCAACGGAAGGTGAAAACGAAACGAATGACGCGCCGTCGACGAGTAAGAAGTCGCTTAAAGAGCAGCGACAGGCGACAAAAGTATCGGTCGACGTTCAACGCGCGTTGGCGAGACGAATTTTAGACGCCCAACGCGGATGGGTGAGCCCGAAACGGGCGAGGGAGACGAGCGAGCTCATAGACACGGCGCCGAGCGGGGAAGTCGTCGACATCGACGCTGAGGTCGTAGGCGTCATACCCGAAGCGTACACTCGTGTGCGGTGGTTACTCGGGTTGCTCATATTACAAAGCACGTCGAGCTTGGTGCTGGCGCGATACGAGGATCTCATCAAGGAGAATATCATCGTCACGTTGTTTTTGACCATGCTCGTCGGCGCCGGCGGAAACGCGGGAAACCAAAGCGCTATCCACGTCATTCGAGGACTGGCCACTGGAGAGATGGAGAACACCGAAGAGTGCATGCGTAAAACGCTCGCCGAGCAGTTTCAAGTCGGTTTATTGCTCGCCACCGCGTTGTCGTCCGCGGGTTTCGTGCGCGTGTTGCTCACGTCGCCGCAAGGCTCGGACGATTTGGTCGGACCGTTCGCTATCGCCACTGCTTTATTTGCGATAGTCACCACGTCCACATGCGTTGGTACGATTCTCCCGTTCGCACTGGTGAAATTAGGGCAAGACCCAGCCAACGCCGGGACGAGCGTGCAGGTGATAATGGACGTAAGCGGCGTCATCATCACGTGCACGGTGGCGAGTTTCATTTTCGCAAACGCAGATAAAATTCCAGGCTTGGTAGCATTCTAAAAGATTCATTTCAAAGCTTTAAAAGACGCGCGAGACCACTTGTAAAACAAAACTGTAGCACGCAAACTCACGCGACGTCGACTGGAATTCGTTTCACGGTCTGCGCCGCCGCCGATGCCTTCGGAACGACAATCTTGAGCACACCATTTTTCACGTTTGCGCTGATTTCTTCGACGATAGCGTGCGGTGGTAAAGTGAATTTGTTCATGAAGCTTCCGAAGTGGCGCTCTCTCTTGTGCTTGTGCACGTCCGATCCCACGTCCGATCCCGCGTCCTCGACGCGTTCGCCTCGAATCGTTAGCACATTCGTCGGCACGTTGACTTCGATGCTGAGATTGTTCTCGACATCGATTCCCGGAACATCGGCGGTAAAAGTGATCGAGGACGCAGTTTCTTCGACGTCCATGGCAGATCTCCCGATCAACGTCGAAAAGATCTGTGCCAAGGGTGATTTGTGCCGCGCGCTCTCGTCCTCGACGTCGGCGCTCAAGACGGCGCCGCCGCCCGAGCCGCTCGCTGCTGGAGCACACACGTCGAAGCTACGAACGAGCTGTTGGACCGTGTCAAGTGCGCGCGTGAGTTCGTTCATCGGCGTCGATGAAGCCACGCCACCGCTTTCGGGCGTACTCGTTGAAGAAGCTTTTTCTCTCTTGGGGAAAAGCTGGAACGCGCGCGCGGGTGCAAAGTTTTGCACGACGACCGCAATGGAGAGCAGTAGTGCGGGAGCGAAGGAAAATTTCCGACGCGAATGCATGCTCGTTGGTATTGGTTTGATGAGCGAGAAACGTCGCGAGATCGAGCGCGCGGATTTATGAGGAGTGCTTACAGAATATAGATACATGAGATATTCATCGTCGGCGTGGCGCTAAATTTCATCGTCATCGTTCTCCGCGACTGCCCGTGCGACTTTCGTTTGATCGACATCTCGATAGGTGGCGTTGTTTGGCAAGTATCCCGTGCCTTGACGATACTTTTTTTTGTGCTTTTGGTTCAGACGCGCGACCGCTTGCAGCACCGTATCGGCTTGATCGACGTCTAGACGAGACTTTTTCACTTCCTCTTCATTTTCGATTGGTCCAGGCACCGTCTCAAGCCTTGACTCATCGACTAATAATTTGTTCAGAATGTCGCCAACGTCGAAGATCGCGCTCTTCTTCGACGGATCGCGCGCTTCATCTTCAGCCTTGCGTTGAGCGCGCGCCTTGAGAACGTATTCCCTGCGAATCTTTTCGTAGTTCTCGTCCCCTGGTTCGAGAACGGATGCATCGACCGAAGATGACTGGAGGAACTCAGAAAACCCCTCCGATGTTCTCACCGAGACGCTCGTCGCGGGTTCGCTCGGGTCCGTTTTGACCTGCATTTCTTCCAAATTATTTTCCACACTTGTACCGAAACGTCCCTCCGATCCTAACACTTCTTGCTTAACGCGCATCCTACGCACCTTTTGTCGTTCGGCAGGGTCCAGATCTTTCAACGCTTCTCGAAAAGCGGACATGTCCGCGATGCATGAAATTTGTACCAAGTCCTTTTCCGCGAGTTCGCTCGGAAGCAAGCTCGAAAGTTCCGAGCCGCTGTCGTCGCCGTCGCCGTCGCCATCGCCGGCTACGACGTCCGCGCTCGCAAACGACGACAAATTGCCGCTCGTCACCGTTTGATCGCGCAATGAAGGCTTTGACGCGGTCTTCTCATATTCCCAAAGCTTTTTCGACGTCTGTTCTCGACTTCGACGCTTTTGCCGCCTCAGAGCGCACGCCGTGGCGTTGTAGCACGGCACCGCGACTCGCACGAACGTGTGCAGCACGATGTACTCATATTTGGCAATATTTTCCTCTTGCGAATAGTCGGGCTGATCAATAATCCAAAGCTGAAAACTCAGCAAGCTCTGCACCGCCAAGAGCATGGCGAGAAGCTCGACGTTGCTCGCCGGCAGTCTAAGCCGGCGCGCGCCGGCCACTAACAATGGATTGTAAAAGTACACAGTCGTCGTCGATGTCTTCGACTCTAAACGACGCTTCATAACGCGGTTCGTTTGTATCCACTCGTAATAATGCCACAAGTACAACGGTCCGAGCATGAGAAACAAGGCGGCGGGCGCCGAGCCGAAGAGGCGGTCGATGTCTTCTAGCGGATCTGGGATGTTGCCAATCTCGGCAGCCAGGGCTGCTTCGGCGTCCACGCGTTCGTCCTTGGCCAATCGCTTCGCCTCGAGCGCTCGCTCTTTTTCGAACTCAGCAATTCTCCGACGACGCTTTTTAATATCCATTTTTACCCCGTCGCGAGTGAAGAGCGTTCTTTTCAACGTAATTTCAATTTCTCTGATTCGGTTTTGAAGCTCGAGCGCTCGTGGATCCGTCTTCAGCATCTCCACTGTAAAGTTTCCGCGAACGGAGTGCACGAGCCGTTTCATGTCCAAGAAGAGTTGTCCACAATTGAGCTCCAGCGTAGCCAACTTCACTTCCAAGTCGACGAGCGTCTTTCGCTCTAATTCGTAGTCGAACACCGCCTGCAGCTGTGTCTCTTCTTCTACGCTCTCCGATTCACTCGAAGCCGAGACGGTTTTCTTATCTCTTCCGGCACCGAAACACGCGAAGCAACCGGTCGGCGGTTCTTCCAACGCCGCCTCGGGTGCCTCCGGCGGCGGCGACGCTTCTGTGGTTTCCTCTTCCTCCTCCGTCGCCGCCGTTGACTCTTCCTCGGTGTCGGGCTCCTCCACGAAACCATCCCTCTTGACGAACTCTTCGGCAAATATCCAATTCGCTACGCGTATGGGCGTCGCGTTCACGCTCCCGTCTGGGAACCGCGTCTGCGGCGCCACACGTTTTTCATAATAGCTCAAATTGATGTACTTCGACGTCACTTCCTCGTAAGTATGGACGTCAAACGCCGCCGGATGGGCGTCGTCCGCGTACACCACGCGTCTATCGCGTCCGTCGTCGTCGCTCTCGTCCGCCGACTCTCCGCTCGGTTCGGCCACGGGCGTCTGTAATCGTGTACGCCACGCTCGCTCTTGCGCCATCGCCGCGAAGCGTCTCGCCGCGCGCGTGAGCGATTCCTCCACCTCCCCCGCGCGCGTGCTCCCCGGTATCATCACCCCGAACGTGGCGTCGATGAGTTCGTCTTCGCGCACGCCCACGATCGCTTTACCGCCGTTCGTCGTCGCCAGCGCCTGGACGTAGCGCGCCTCGTCGTCGTCGTCGTCGTCGTCCGCTCGAACACCATTCGTGTGGTCGGCGCCGAACACGTACGGTGCGTCGCCGTCGCGTCTCGTTCGACGCTCGCGCGCGACGTCGTACCCGACGATTTCGACCACGTCCGCCTTCGCGTCGTCGTCGTCCGCCATGGCGTGACGGCGCGTCGGCGTCTGACGCGCGGAACGACGCGCGCGTCGACGCGCGCATTCATCCGCTCGGTCGTCACATCGCGGACGCGCGGATCGAGCGCGGGCGCGAACGTCCACGGCGCGTCGAACGTCGCGATGGATCAAGAGTACGACGCCATCATCTTGGGCACCGGCCTGAAGGAGTGCCTCGTCGCCGGCTTGCTCGCGAGCGTCGAAGGCTACAAGATCCTGCACGTGGACCGAAACGATTACTACGGTGGGGAAAGCGCGAGTTTAAATTTGACGCAGCTGCACGAGAAGTTCGCACCCGAGAAGGCGCAAGACAAAGCGGCGCTGACGGCCAAGTACGGACGATGGCAAGACTACAACATCGATTTGGTCCCCAAATTCATGATGGGAAACGGATTGCTCGTGCGCGTGCTCGTCCGCACCGGCGTGCACAACTACTTGCAATTTCGCGCCGCCGAAGGGTCGTACGTGCAAGGAAAGGGTGGAAAGATTCATAAAGTGCCGTCGAACGATAAGGAAGCGCTGCGGAGCTCGCTGATGGGAATGTTTGAAAAGTTGCGAGCGCGCAGCTTTTTCATCTTTGTGCAAAATTTCGTCGAGACGGACCCGAGCACGCACGGCGGATACAACTTACAGCGCATGCCGGCGAGAGATTTGTACGAAAAGTTTGGTTTAGCCGCGGAAACGGTGGAGTTCATCGGTCACGCGTTGGCGTTGAAGACGAACGAACGCTATTTGGACGAGCCCGCCGTCGACCTCGTCAAGGCGGTGAGACTTTACTCCGATTCTATGGCGCGATTCGACACCGGTTCGCCGTACATTTATCCGCTTTACGGCCTAGGAGAACTCCCGCAAGGATTTGCACGTCTCAGTGCGGTGCACGGGGGGACGTACATGCTGGCGAAATCCGACGTCGAGGTCGTGTACGACGAGGAAACCGGTCGCGCGTGCGGCGCGAAATCCGAGGGCGAAACCGCCAAAGCAAAGTTCGTCGTCGGTGACGCGAGCTACTTTCCAGGGAAGACTCAAAAGGTCGGTCAAGTCGTTCGAGCGTTGTGCTTGCTGAGCCATCCGATTCCGAATGTGAACGACGCGGAGAGCGTACAAATTATCATTCCAGCGGCGCAGTGCGGCCGCCGCCACGACGTCTACGTGCTCGGCACGAGCTCGGCGCACAACGTTTGCGCAAAGGGACGCTACTTCGCGTCGGTGAGTACGACTGTTGAAACGAACGATCCTCATCGCGAACTCGAGGCTGGTCTTCGCATGCTCGGTCCGATCGACGAGCTCTTTTACAACGTCACCGACGTGCACGCGCCTCTCGCGGATGGAACTGCCGACGGCGCGTTCATCTCCACGGGTTACGATGCCACGACGCACTTCGAGACGACGGTTCGGGATGTCATCGATATTTATCGACGAATCACGGGCAAAGAATTAGACTTGTCCAAGGACGACGCCGCCGCGGCGAACACTTCGGGCTGATGATGTTATGAAACGAAACCAAACCAAACGACTCACCCACGTCGGCGTCTTGATTGAGCCTCGCCGCGTATCCCACCGATCCGCCGCCCCCGCGCTCGCTCGGCATCACGGCGCCGCGATGTGGCGCGGGACGCACAGTCAGCGTGTGCGGCGAGCGCGACGCGGCGCCAGCGACGCGGACCGACGAGTCTTCGGAGGAAATTTCACACGGTGGTAGTACAACAATCACGCTAAAACTATGCGTCGGAGCGCTCACGACCTTCGCGACGCGCGCCTTTGAGGCGTTCGCGTCGGTCGCGCTCGCGGTTTCGCAACTACGGACTCGCTCGCGGCGACGGGGCTGCTCGCGACGGAAGGTGTCGTACCGAGGGCGTTCAAGAGTAAATTCAACTCGCTCGACGTGAACGACGGAATTGAAATCGGTTTCGAATCCGCGCCTTTACCGCCTTTGGGCGTCGGTGCGTCAGCTTTGATGCTCAGGAAGTGCTTCAACGTCGTTCCTCGCTGGATGTTCGCCGTGCCGTCTTCGTTCGGGGCTAATGACACGGTCACCGCGTCACCATTCGAGACGATTCCGTTGGCTTTGTATCTATTATCTGCACCGTCTCCACCACCCGCGGGTCTCGCGCTGAGTAACCAATTCATCACGCTCTGCATGTCGTTCGTCGCGTTTGATTTCTCGCCGCCGCCGTAACGATTGAACGCGCTATTCGCGTTGCTTCCGCCACCGTGCGAATTCGCCATGACGCGCGGTGAAACCATCTCTTGCACTTCTCGCAACAAATCGAGCTCGGCGCACGACAAGCTCAGGGTCTTCCCTACCGAATAGTTGGTTGGAAGGAAGTTGCTCAGCGACGCGCCAGTCTTGAAGCCGTCCATCCGGCTCGCGCCCGCCGCGCTCTGCTCGCGGCTGTTGACTTTTATCGACAAACTCGGACGCCACATCTTATTCTGTCGATCCGCGCTCGCCGAGTTCGTGGGCGAACTCACGAAAAGCGACGGCGATATGCCGTTCTTGCCGACGCCCGTTCGCGTCGCCGCGAGTTCCTCCAACGACGACTCGACTTTCGATCGCTTGACATCGCGGCCGATCCCCTCTTGATTCGTCGGTGAGCGCGGCGCGGGCTTTTTCCGGCCTCGCTTCGCCGGAGTCGATCTTTCGCTCGCCACCATCGCGCGCCGCGCCGTTCCCTTTGCGTCGTAGCGTCTTCGCTTGCTCTTCGTCTGCTTGTCCACGAGCGCCTTGAATCTATTCTTCGCCCCGTTATCGGTTCTCCCGCCCACTAACTTGGCGATCGCCGTCCACTTGTTACCGAGCTTTTCGTGCGCGTCGAGCAGGGCGAGATCTTCCGCCTCCGTCCACTCGTGCTCTTTGATTTCCGTCGTCAAGTGGCCGCTCCAACGCCTTCGACACTGCTTGGCGGTTTTCGTCTCCATCGCGCTCGCGAGCGAGTTCCATCGCCGCGCGCCGTGCTTTTCGATGAGCGCCAACAGCTTTTCATCCTCATCGCTCGTCCACATCGCGAGGATTCGCTCGCGGCGGCGATCGCGCCGCGCGCGAGGCGCGTCGGGAATTGGCGCGCGCGCGACGCCGCAGCCTCTCTAAACCCCAGGCGCGCGCGCGCGTCTCGGACGCCGACGGCGGAAACCGCGCGCGCGAGGTCGACGCGCGCGTTACGTTCGTATATTACACATTTCAAAGTCGTCGACGTCTGACGCCGTCGCCCGTCGTCTCACGCCGTCGCCCGTCGTCGCTCGTCGCGCGCGCGAACGACGGCGTAGTACGCCGCGTCGGTGACGACGTGCGAGAGCAGCGCGAGCGGCCCGACGAGCGTGGACAACACGAGCGTGTGCGCGATCGGCGGCGCGTGCCCGTCGCGCACGTTTCGTTCGCGCGTTTTCAACGCCACGTGTCGAGCGACGAAGAGGTTGACGCACAGCAAGTGCGCCCACGCGCTCGTCGCCGTCGCGCGCGCGCTCAGGAGCGTCATGATCGAGCGCAGCGTCGGCACGAATTGCACCTCCCCCGTCGCCAGTCCTCGCTCCAGGCTTCCCGGCATCATCAGCGACAGCGTTTCCGGCGTCCACGACCGCGCGAGCAAGATTCCGTACAGCGCGCACGGCGCGGCGAACATCTTCGCGAGCGACGCCGCGAAGTCGCGCGCGTCGACGTCTTCGTCCTCTCGCCTCGCCCGCGCCGCTCGCGCGCACATCACCACCGCGCCGACGGTGTACGCCGTCGCGCAGCACCACGCGATTTCATCCGCGCCCGCGTCCGCGCGCGCGCGCCTTCGTCGTCCCGTCGTCGTCCGTCCTCGACGCGCGCGCCGCGCCTCGACGCCGTCGCCGCGCCTCGGTCGCGTCGACGCCGTCGTCCGAGCGCGCGCGTTCGCGCGAACGACCCCTCGAGACGTCGCGCTCGCGGCGCGCATCGCGCGCGCGTTCGCGCTCGACGTCGCGCGCGACGCCGACGTCGTCCCTCGCATCGACGGCATCGACGCCGCGCACTCGCGCCTCGACGAACGCGCCTCGACGCGACGCGACGCGCGCGATGCGATCCGTGTGTCAGAATCGCGGTCAGGATCGCGTGTCCGAATGTCCGATGTCTCTCGATCTCGCGCGAGCCAATCGAAACGCGCGATTTCGAGATGGCACGCGCCACGCGTGCGATCGACGGGACGCATCGTGACGCGCGTGAACCCCATGACGAATGTCCGATGATGGGTTTATCGCGAGGCGGCACGCGCCCGACGCGCGCCGGCGGCGACGGCGCGGCGACGCGGCGACACACCGCGACGGACGAGCGCGCGAGCGAACGAACGGCGAGCGACGCGACGCGAACGCGCGCGCGAAACGAGAGAACGATGGCGCGACGCGCGGGAGACGCGACGGGGAAGAAGAACGACGACGGGGACGCGAGGCGGGGGGGATGCGCGCGAGGGCGACGCGCGACGAAGCGGGCGACGATCGCGGCGATGGGGGTGATGAGCGCGTGCGGCGTCGGTGCGAACGCGGCCACGTCGGTGTCCACGCTGGCGGGGAGCTACAACTTCGAGACGCCGGCCGGGTCGGCGGAACAAGTGAACGGCGCAGCCGCGGGCACTACTATTGACGCCGCGCTCGACTACGGGAACAGCGTCGCGCACATCATCGCCGAGCTTCGCACGTTCACGAGCAGCGCTGATGATTGGGACGACATGGATACGGATTACGACTCGATGTCGAGGACTTGGGTCGAGGACGCCGTCGCCAACGCCAGATATGTGACGACGTCCAACGAGTGGACTTGGATTTCCACTCCGAAGGTCTTGCGCGGCATCAATGGCGTGACTGCTGTCGCTAATCCGTTGGAGGCGTACATCGCCGAGGCGGTGGTTATCGCGAAAGCGGATACGGCCGGAACCAGGCTCGAGGCGATGCGCGAAATCATCGAAAAGACCGTCTGGGACGCCGTCGGCTATCAAGGCTCGCTGTTGGCGTTGGCGGCGGCGCAAGAAGACGAGGGTGCCGGCTGCTTGTGCACGGGTATCTCTCAAAGCGACGCTATGAAGGCGCATTGGGACGTCGGCGCCGCGTTACTCATCGGTGATGGATATCACTCCGTCTTGGGGCGCGCGCAAAAGCGTGGGCTCGAGTTCGGCACCATGGGCGCGGCGGGCATCTCCAAGCCGTACGAAACCATCGTCAAACTCTTACGAGACGGTCAAGAAATCGAGGGCGCGACGATGTGCGCTGATTTGCACAACATCTACGAAGACATCGAAGCGCAGATGCGGGTGGTGTACGCGCAATCCATCTTGAAGTATGCATACAAGATTGACAAGAAGCTCGCGTCCGGGGCATCCGTCAACGCCTACGACGACGTCGTCGCGGAAGGTCAGGCGATGTACCGCGTCATCGCCGGTGACATGCTTCGTAAGTGCGAGACCGCTTGCAGTGGTGCCGTTGGGTTCTTCAATACCTTCTTTGACATCGAAATCTCAAAGCAGCGAGGCACCTGGGATTACGGCAATTATTGCACCGCCAGGAAGCACGTCGTCGACTTCATCAACACGATGTCTTCTCACGGCGTCGAGGAGGCGTCGCTCGGCACGTACTCCGAGGCCGCTTACGTGAACTGCGCGTTGGAAACGAACGAGGATCCGGCCAGAGAGCTCAAGTCTCTCGCCGGCTCGTACTTCACGTCAGAACTCACGCACAGCAGCACCGCGCAAGCCACCGTGAGCGCGAAGACGCAGTACGCAAAGGCGTTGGGCTTGAGCAAGAACGTGGCGCACATCGTCGCCGAGATGGACACGTTCATTCGCAACGAAGACGTCAGCGCCTCTTGGGATGACATGTCGACCGATTTCGTGGAAGCGTACAAGGCGTGGACCGAAACCGCGCCGTACACGTCGAACGAATGGAACCAGCGTATGACGCAGTACGAATTCACCAAGGTTGCCGTGGGGTCGTCGGGCAAATATGCGGCTACGGGTACGCCGCTTTCAGATTACATCGCCGAGGCCGTGACGCTCGCGAAGACGGATAAAAATTATCACGAAGCGGCCAAAGAAATGATTGAAAAGACGATGTTGGACGCCGTCGGCTTCCACGCCGCGCTCAATCACTTGAGTTATGCTCAAAGCTCCACGGCGTGCGTGAACAGTCAAAAGTCTGCGGATCAAGAGGCTGCGTGGGACGTCGCCGCGGCGCTGCTCATCGGCGACGGCTACCACTCCGTCATGGGTCGCGCGCAAAAGCGCGGCGTCGAGTTCGGCACCATGGGCGCGGCGCACACGGCGAAGCCGTACGAGACCATCCTGAAGCTGTTGCGCTCGGGGCAAGAACAGAAGGACTGCACCGACCTCCACAACATTTACGAGGGCATCGAAAGGCAACTGCGCATCGTGTACTCTCAGTGCGTCATCAAGTACGCGTTCAAGATTGACACGGCGCTCAAGAGCGGCGCCGTCGCGGCGTACGGGGACGACCAAGCCGAGGGCCAGGCGTTGTACCGCGTCATCGCGGGCGACGTCAAGGCCAAGGGTACGTCGACGTTCTCGAATGCGTACCAATTCTTCGACGCGCTATTCGACGTGCGCACCGCGCCCGCGCGCGGTACGTGGGCCTACGACAACTATTGCACCGCCATCGCCAACTTGAAGGGCGTGTTTGGTTTCACCGACTCCGAACTCGGCCAATACCACGAAGCGTATCACGTCCACTGCGACATCAAGACGGAATTCTCCAGCACGAGCTACGCCGATTTGGTGGCGCACGTGCACGGTCTCAGCTCGGGAGGCGTGTCCACAAAGGAAATTCGCGCCGCGGAGGCGCTCGCGGCGTTTAGCTTCATCGTCGCCCTCGCTGGCGTCATCGTTGGCTCCATCGCGTTGCACAAGTCTCGGAAGAGCGGTGCCACCGCGTTCAAGAGCTCGTACGTGGTGCACAACGTTTAACATAGGATTGCTTCGCGCGCGCGACGCTCAAAACCAGAAGTCGCGTCTCGCTTCGGCGGGCGCGACCATTCTTTCATCACCCTTCACTGCAATACATGAAATATCTTCAATACATGAAATAAAACGCGTCGCTCCTAAAAGCGTCGACACGTCGAGCGCTAAAGTATCCCCAACGCCGAGGTCGTTCCGCCGATGACGCTGGCGCTCGCGGCGGCTTTGATTCTTCGAATCCGTTTCTTCTTCAACTCCTCCTGCGCGATTCGCTCGAGCTCCAGCAGCTCTTCCTTCTTGGGCGGTCGGCGGAATTTCTTCAAAAACGTGTTCACGCGCCCCGCGTACCGCTTCTGATACCTCTTCTTGAGCCTTTGCACGATTTTCGGGTAAAAGTGATTCCAGTACACGTTTTGGGCCAACGGCGAAATCCACAGCTCGTGCGCGGCGTACAGCGCCAACCCGATCGTCGCCCCTCGCGTGAACACGCGCCACATCGGCCACTCTAATCTACTGAAATACCTTTGACACAACAAGTGAAACTCTCGCTCGTCCAGCGCGCCGTCTCTGTCCAAATCAAAGTCGCGCAAGAGCTCGCGCGCCTCGCGCCGTCCCGCTCGCGGTCCCCTCGGCATCGCGTGCCCGTTCGCCCCTTTCTCGCGCAATCGCTCGTGCAGCAAATCGATCGCGAGCTGCAATTCCGTGCAATCCATCACGCCGTCGTCTCTGTGCACCGCACTCGCGCGCGCGAACACGTCGCTCACTTCATCTCTGAACGCCTTCGAGTGCACGAAATCCAACCAACGTCTCGTCGACGCGCGCCGTCTTTCCTCGCGCTCGCGCGCCGCGCCCGCCTCCGTCGCCCCGTCGCCGGCGCGCGCGTCGGCGTCGACGTTCGGCGCGTTCGCGCGCGTCGCGTCGTCGTCGCCGTCGTCGTCGTCGTCGCGCGCCATCGCGCGCGACGTCGAGTGACGCCGCGCCGCGCCGATTCGCCGCACACGCGCGCGCGTCGTCGACGATCGATCGCGGATCGCGGGCTCGATGCCGTCGTAGATCGACGCCGACGCGTCGATGCCGCTCGCGCGCGCGCCGAGGGCGTCGCGCGCGTCCGTCGCGCTCGCGCGCGCGTCGTATCGCGCCGTCCTGCGCGCGGTGATGGGACGACCGGCGACGGCGGACGAGACGGCGGACGAGACGGCGACGACGACGACGACGGCGACGGCGGACGCGGCGTCGTCGATCGCGCCCATCACCGCGCGCGCGCGCGCGGTGCTGCTCGATCGCGTCGTCGAGCTCGCGCGGTCGAGCGCGGTCGAGCGGGACGACCGAGGCGACGGCCGAGGCGAAGGCGACGACGAAAGGGAGGTTCGCGAGTTCACGGCCGGGTGCGCGATGGCGACGACGTTTTTCCGGCGCGCGCACGCCGATCCCGCGAGCGCGGAGGCGGCGCACGCGCGCGTGGCCGTCGGGTATCTGGACGCCGCGCGCCGACGCGCTCGACGCGCGGGCGGCGGCGGCGCCGCGCCGTCGAGGCGCGTCAGACGCGCCGAGACCTTGAACGCGGACATCGCGGCGTCGTTCGACGACGTTTACGCGAAATCGTGCGCCGCGATGGTCGGTCTGCACGATCGACGCGGATTGATTCCGTGACGCGCCTCGGCGTCGGTTGACGCGCCGCGAGCGCTCGCCGCGACGCGATTGTAATCGTCACTCCGCATCGCGTCGTCTCGTCGCCGTCGTCGGTTTCCGGCGATGGTAAACTTCAAACTCCCGCGCGGGCCGAACACGCTGACCGCGGGCGTCTCCCGACGCGCCCTGGATGACGAAAAACCGACCGCGAGCGATCGATTCGTGAGTTTCGGCGACCGCGTGCGGTACGACGACGCGACCGGCGCGCGCGCGGACGACGCGCGACGAGGCGCGCGATTGCGAGTGATCGCGAGCGATGACGACGCGGACGACGCGACGTCGACGTCGAGCGCGGCGCGCGTGCACGAAGGGCTGCGCGAGACGGCGACGCGAGACGACGCGCTTCGGCGGTTCGCGAGACGAGGCGCCGCGTTGGGCGGGTCGACGGTGCGATTCGAACCGTCGCGAGACGTCCCGGTGGGATGCGTGGCGATGACGCGAGCGATGCGGCACAACATGCGACTGGCGCTGGATAAAGACGCGGAATTCGAGGCGGTGGAGGCGAGCGAGGTGGACGACGCGGTGGACGTCGCGATGGAGCTCTCGCGCGTTCGAGACGACGACGACGACGACGACGACGACGAGCGAGAAATCGAGAGCGAGGTCGCGAGACGCGCGATGAGGGCGCACTTCGGAGAGCTCGGTCGCGTGTTGACGACGTCCGAGGTGTTCGTGCTCGACATCGACGGGTCGACGTATCGAGCGCGCGTCGCCGACGTCAACTCAAAGACGTGCGAAGAGGAAGCGGCGACGTTGGGCTATCACTGCTTTCGCGCGCGCGTAAACGCTGAGACGACGTTCTACGTGCGCTCGAGCGACGAAAATTCGTTGAGAATCGCGAATAATGAAGGCAAAGCGCGCTCGGTGCGATTGGCTCGGCGCGAAGTGATCGAGGTGCGCACCAAAGACGGCGAGACGTTTCCGGTGAATAGGCGTCTGCTTCGGCAGTGCATAGCGTTGACGTCCGCGGTTCGACGCGCGGGAGAGCTCGGCGAGGACGACGCCGATGAATTCGTGAGCGCGGATGTCGACATCGACACCGACGTCTTCGATCGAGCGTTGATTTTCCTCGAGCGAGCGGCCACCGGGCAACCTCCGCCCGCGTTCGACATTCGCGTCACCGAAGCGCTCGCGCGCGCGGCCGAGGTTTTAGAATGCCGTTCGCTCGAAGAATACTGCGCCGAAAAGCTCGGGGCGTACGGTTCGAGGATACGCGAGTACGATTGGGACGAAGTCGTCGCGCACAACGCCGCGGGAGGCGTCTGGCTTGTCATCGACGGAATGGTCTTGGACGTCAAGCGATGGTTGAACGAGCACCCGGGTGGGGACACCATCATCCCAAAACAATCGCTCGACATGGACGCCGCGCGACATTTCGAGATGTATCACTCCAGCCGCGAGTCGTTCTTGTACCTGAAAGAGTTTTACATCGGCGAGGTGAGGGCTCGCGATCGCGCGCGCGTGCCTTCGCCGTCGCCCGAGGCGAGCGAGGACTTCTTGCGTCAACTCCGGCAGTACACGACGTTTCGAATCGAGGGCGACGTCGCCCCGACGCGCGTGCACTTGGGGCAGTAGTAGAGCGTAGTAATAGTAAATGCAGAATCGTGTTGTTACAAAGCGGCGGCGGCGTTTAAATCGTAGCGGCGACGCGTCTCAGCACGCGGCGCGACGGAAGAATTCCATCGATTCGCGATGGCTTTCGATGGAGAGACGAGCGCAGGAGTCGATGGACGCTCGCGAGGCGACTCGCGGCGCGGTCGACGCCGGCGCGGCGGGAGCGTAGAAGCTCGACGCCGCCTCGATGTTTTGGCGGCTCAATCGAGCGGCGTGGAATCGAGAGACTTCGTTCATGCTCTCGTCCTTGGAGAAGCTCGCGCGAGACACCGCCTTCATGAGCGCGCTCGCGAGCGCACCGCCGAGCGCCGACGCCACGCGCTCTTGGTTTTGCAGGGTTTCCGCGAGCGCCCGATCGACGGCTTCGCTCTTTCTGCGCGCTTCCTCCTCTCGTCTCTTTTCTTCAGCCAAAGCCGCGCGACGCGCCGGCGGCACGTACGCGTTCGGCGAAGAGGCGCGCGCGCTCGCTTCCGCGCGCGGCGCGTTCGTCTTGACGACGCCCAGAGGCGAGCGCGGGACGGATCTCGCCTCGCCGTGCGCCGCCTTGGCGGGCGACCCCGCGCGAGTGCTCTTGGCGCTCTTCCAGAACGCCCCGTACTCCATCGGCTTGACGTAGCCGTGTCCGAAGATGAATCTCCCCGCGCACAGCTCTTCCAACGCATCGCCGTTCTCAAAGTCGTCCCCGAGCGCGAGCACGAGCGCGCCTCGCTCGTCGTGCCCGTACCTCGTCCGAAGCCCGTCCTTGTGTCTCACCGCGAATCCGCGCTTCGTCGCGCCGTCGAACGCGATCACCGCGAACGGCGTCGTCGTTTCCTTCGTCGTCACCCGTCGAAGCGCGTCTCGAATCGCCTCCACGCGCGCCGCGCCGCCCTCCGCGCTCGCGCGCGCCTCCGCCAGCGTCGTCCCGACGGCGCGCGCGTCCGTCCCGCTCGCCGCGACGATCCAGTCCCCGACCGCCGCGCATCGCACGACGCGTCGCGCGTCGCGCGCGTTCACTTTCCCCTTCGTCCGCGGCGTCGTTCCGGCGCTCATCGCCGCGCCGTTCGCGACGCCGTCCGCGATCGTCACCGCGGACGATGACGTCGCGTGCATCGCGCGCGCGCATCGCACGCGCGCGCGCACGTCGCGCGCGGCGTCGCCGTCGCCGAACGCCTTGGCGGGGGCGTAGATTAACGCGGACGTGAACTCTTCCATCGCTCGCGTCGTTCGCTCGCGTCGTTCGTCGCGTCGGCGTTCGTTCGCGCGCGCGAGTGCGGCGCGGCGTGACGTCGGCGGTTGGATCGTCGGGCGGGGCGGTGACGTCATCGTCGGACGAACGCGAGGCGCGCGCGCGGGAGAGGACGACGAGGCGGCGCGCGAAAATCCGAAATCGATCGCGCGAATCTCGAAAGATTACGAAAGATATCGGTTACAACGCGTCGAAAGCGCGAGCGGGCGGGCGGATCAGAACTCGCCGCGACAGAGGTCGTCGTTGGTCAACGCGCACTCGACGGCGCGCTTGGCGTCGTCGAAACACTCGACGTCGGTGTCGAAAGAGATTCTGCGAATCAACGAGCTGCCGTCGGTGCGCACGCGAACGTCCATACCGCGACGATCGATGGAGATGATCCATAAATCGTCCACGACGAGGTCCAAGAGATTGCCCATGTGCGCGGCGAGACGCTGGGAGAAGCGCGTGTTGAGCTCGCCCAAGGTTTCGATGACGCTCTTACCGTGCGCGGCGGTGACGATCGTGTCGGGGGACGTCGAGCAGTACTCGTCGAGCTTGATCCAGTTCAACGTTCCGAACCCACCGACGAAGTACACGTCGACGATGCGATTCATGCGATAATACGTGTAGTCGCCCCAGCGATCCTCCATGTCGATGGCTTCCTTGCGCGCGTGATACTTGGACTTGAAGATTTCGTTCGCCGCCGTTTGATACTCTCCGTTGGGCAAGCGCTGAACGTCGCCGAATATCGTCACCCTGGCGTTCGCCAACCCGCCCCAACCGCTCATCTTCACCGTCAACGAGCACTTGCCGTCGGCGGCGATGTTGCGCGTGTGAATCGCGAGCGGCGCCAGGCAAAAGATTGGATGCCCCGTGGCGTCCGTCGCGAAGTCCACCGTGCTTCCGAACGGGTACCCAGCGCGACGATGATGCATGTCGCTCATCGTCGTGCTCAAATCGCCGTAATCCGCGAGTTCCATCAAGTTTCTCGCCGCCGTCGCCATCGAGGGCAAGTTGCTATCCTTGGTGTCTCGGCTCACCACCCCCCCCGCCATGGGCGTCCGCAACAACCGCGTTCGCCCGACCCGTTTCCTCGGACTCGTGCTCTGAAACGGTATCTCCAGCGCCTCGTCCTTCACCGTCCGCGTCGCCGTCTCCCCGCTCGACGACGGCTTCATCCCCGCGTTTTCCGCCTCGCGCGCCGCCGCCGCCTCCATCGCGCTCTCTCGCGCGCTCGGCGTCCGTCGCGCGCGCGTCTCCCTTTCCACCCCGCTCGACCCTCCCTGATCGCTCGCGCCGTCGTCCTTTCCCGCGCTTTTCGCTCGCGCGTCCCTCGCGGCCGTCCCGTTCGCGCGTCGTCCCGTCGCGCGCGTCGCCGTCGCGTTCGCGCGCGTCGCCTCCGTCCTCGCGCGTCGTCCTCGCGCCGCCCGCGCGCCCGTCGTCGCGACGCGCGGGGTCGTCGTCGTCGCCATCGCGCGCGCGCCGTCGTCTCTCGCGTCGTTCGCCGTCCGTCGTCGCGCGCGTCGCGGAGTCGCGGCGAATCGCGGCGAATCGCGGCGGGAATCGCGCGGATGTTCGGACATTCGGACATTCGGATATGAGTATATAGTACTATGCTTTAGTGGTATTTGGGTCCGCTCTCGTGGGCGACGGCAAATTTTCAGACCCCACTGAACGCGAATTTGTCGAGAATCTCATCGCTATCAATAGCGGAAAAAACACCGAGAGTATTCAAAGAATAACTCCGTCGGGGGTAACCTAGGGAGGGGGTAAGCTATTGGGGCCCAACGCAACTACCGGTGATGTAGCACGGGTAGCTCTTCATCGGAGCGTAGGCACCTTGTGCGAAGAACGCCGCCGTGGAGAAGCCGACGATGACGAGGGTGATGATCCAGCCGAACACAGTT
>Ga0181599_1001863_pt1 | contig 19759 bp, 9 predicted proteins | sample 041ome_3_FD_148658 | JGI IMG/M metagenome (GOLD analysis project Ga0181599, IMG submission 148658) | Coastal salt marsh microbial communities from the Groves Creek Marsh, Skidaway Island, Georgia - 041405US metaG (spades assembly) | ecosystem: Environmental > Aquatic > Marine > Intertidal zone >...
CGAGCGCGCGACCGCGGCGCGCGCGCGTGCGCGCTCGACCGCGCGCTCAGAGCGCGCGCGCGACGCGCGCGACCGATGGGCGCGCGCGACGACGATTTGAAACCGAATCGACAGACGGCGTCGATCGCGTCGTTCTTCGCGACGACGCGCGCGACGACGGCGACGCGCGCGACGCGCGACGACGCGGAGGACGATGGCGGTGGGAAGCGCGCGCGAGCGGGCGAACGCGCGACGGAGGCGATCGCGGTGGACGAGGAGGAGGCGACGCGAGACGACGCGGGCGCGGCGAGACGCGACGACGCGGTGGATCTCACGATGGAGGGCGAGGAGACGATCGCGACGGCGAGCGGAGGGGGAGGGGGGGGTGGGGACGCGGCGCGCGACGGCGCGAGGGCGTCGAGGGAGGGCGAGGGATCGAGGGTGAAGGTGCATAGTTTTTTTACGAATTTCGCGAAGAGACGCAAAGCCGCGGCGACGGCGAGGGAGGGCGAGGGAGGGACGGTGAGGGAGACGCAGGCGGAATTCGTGCGGGTGAAACCGGCACCGATCGAGGAGGCGTTGGGACCGGTGCACGTGGGGTACGTGCCGATCGCGTACGAACGGCGGACGGACGCGACGTCGACGACGGTTTCGTTTTCGACTCGCGTCGACGACGGCGAGAGACGTCCGATGACGACGCACGCGTTCGAGTTGGTGCAACTCGGGCGAACCGCGCGAGAGGATGTGACGGCGACGCGCGGTGGCGCCGTTTCACGGCCGTCGACGTCGACGGAGTCGGAGGAGGACGCGTACTTGGCGGACGTCGCCGTCGCGGCGAATCGCGTCGACGTCGAGCTGGACGGTGTCGCGATGGCGACCGAGAGCGAGCTCGCGCGTGCGCGAGGTGAATGTAGGAATGCGTTGTTAGGGTTGAAGGAACGCGGCGGTCAAAGTCAGGCTGCGTTTCAGTGGGTCGATCGATTCAAGCCGACGCGCGGTTCCGACACCATCGGTCAAAACGCCGGCGTGGTGGAATCGCTACAGAATTGGTTTCGCGCTTGGCAGGGTCGCATTGCGATGCAGGCGAAAGGGAAAGTACCACCATCGCCGTCGCGACCGTGCATCCCTCGTAAGGTGTACGATTCGGACGACGAAGAGTTTTGGCACAGCGACGAAGAAGAGGATGACGGCCTCGGAAGCGGCGAATCCGTGGCAAACGGCGTTTTGATTAGTGGTCCGGTGGGGTGCGGTAAGACGGCCACGGTATACGCGTTGGCGAAGGAGTTTGGATTTAAAGTGCTCGAGGTGAATGCGTTGGACAGACGCAGTGGTCAAGAAGTCTTGGGGCGATTCACGGAGGCGACTCAATCAAAGCGTTTCGGTAAAAAGGCGAAAGCCGGCGCTGAGCGGCCGGCGCCGGCGAATGGTGGATTGAAGGCGTTTTTTGGTGGCGCGAGCGATGATGAAACGAAACGAAAAGAAGCGATTGCGGCGAAGACGAAAGAGGATAACGAAAAAGCAGATGCGCAATCGTTGATTTTGTTTGAAGAGATTGATATTCAACTCGCCTCGGAGCGCGGATTCATGGCGGCGCTTTCGCAACTCGTCGAGAACACGAAGCGACCGATTGTTTTTACGTCGAATACGTCAATTTTACCAGATCTTTCGATGAATTTACCTCTGGCGCGTGTGCGATTCGACGCGCCGGGCATTCGCGAATGTGCGACGTACGCCGCGCTCGTGTCAGCTGCGGCAAAGTCGGCGCTCAGACCGAGCGACGCGACGTCAATTTCGCTCGCGTGCAAGGGAGATCTGCGTAGAACTTTGCACAACGCTCAATTTGCGTCGTTCAGCGACAGTGAAGTCCACTTTGACTCGATCGCTAGCGATCGTCACTCTACCGCGCTCATCGACGCCGCTCGCGCCGCTGTGCTCGACGGCGTCAAGCATTTGGGCGCAATACCTGTCGACGCGGCAAAAGAGCTACACGCGAGTTTAGTCGAGCGAGAGCGAGCTGATTTTGAGTCGATGATGCAGGAAGTGGAATGTGGATTGATCAGGCACCAATCGCGGTTGGCGCGTTGGGACGCCATGAAAGAGGCGAAAAGAATTGAACGAATCGAGGCGAAGAAAAAGTTGCTCGGCATTCCGGCGGACAAAAATCCACTCGATCTCGTGGACTCGACCAAGAAAGAAGTAATCGTGGACGAACGCACAAAAGAAGACGAGGCCGAAGCTCGGATTCAAGCCGCGCTCGCGGTGTTTGAGCCGCGAGTCCCCTTGCCAGCCCCCGATTGGACGACCTTCGACGCCGAGGCGCCCGCGGGCGGGTGGGATCGAGCGCGTGACGAACTCACCGCGCTAGCCGCGCTCGCGCGATCGATGTCGCAAGTTGATGTGTTGCGATCGGCGACGTGCGTCGGAATCACGGGTCCGTGTCGACGAGACGTGCCGTGGAGTAAGGAAACCATCGGCGACGCGCAAGCGTTAGAAGATTGCGCGCCGAGTGAAGATTTCTACCTAAGCAACGGACCCGCGCGACAGACGCTCGGTGGAAGCGATAATGTGAGCGTAATGGCGTCGGAATTTATAACGGTCCACTGCACGCAGCGTTACACGTCCACAAGGCTGTCGCTACGCGAATCTCATCCCGAATCCGAGCCCACGGCGTCGCAACCGATGTGCGCGCCGGCGACGCCAGTGAAGGCTTCCAAGCGTGCGCGAGGGTCTACTCGAGCTCCCTTGATCATTCAGAGCGGATCTATGCACTCGACGTGGCGCGCGCGAGTTCTCGCCGAATCCGCGGGTGGGCACACGGTAAATTCGAAGGAGACGACTGATCGATTGGGATTCTTGTCGCGAATGGTTCGCCTTCAGAGCGCGCCAAAGGCGCTCTCGTCGCCCAACTCTCGAGACTCGCGACGCCGCACCAGAAATAGACGAAAACACTTGGCATTAGCTAGCGAAACGCACGCCGATTTGCTCGACATTTCGAACTTTGGCGGTAGCAATCATATGTAGCAAGTACGTACCGGCGCGATGAAATCAGAAAGTCAACCGATGTCGGCGCCGCACTTCGAGGCGCACATGACGTTCGAGCTCACGCCCCGCGCGCTCAAACGCGCGTGCTTAGATCAAAACGGGTGCGTCAAACGAATGCGCGGCTGCGACCCTTCGAAATTCGCGCACGCGAGCCGCGCGAATGCCACCGCTGAACGCTCTCGTTTGACTCGCGCGCAGATATTCCACTCCAGAGCTCAACGAGGTGCTCTACCTTCATCACAGAGGCATCGTCGAGCTGCGGCACTTCGAGCCGTATTCAAATTTACGGTGCTTGCACCTCGAGTGCAACGCCATATCTTCGCTCGACGGTTTGCGAGCTTTGACCGAGCTCTCGCAGCTGTGCGTCGACGGCAACGCGTTGCGCGACTTGCGCGGCGTCGAACGCTTGACAAAACTTCGGCATCTCAACGCGAACGATAACGTGATCGAGACCTTGGAACACGCGCGCGGCCACGGGGCGTTAGAAACGCTGTGCGTGCGCGGGAACCGTCTTCGAGACGTGGGCAAGGCGTTGGAGCCGCTGCGAGCGTGCGCGGCGCTGCGATCGCTCGACGTCTCTCGCAACGACATCGACATCGACGCGGCCACGGACGACGACGCCCGCCGAGGCTTGCTCGAGGCGTTATCACACGTCTCAAACGTCGAACTGCTGTATTTCGCCGACGGTAACCCCGCGTCGCGCTCGACCGAGGCCTATCGCGCCGTCGTCGTCGAAGCCCTCCCTCGCCTCCGCTGGCTCGACGACGCGCCCGTCGACGCCACCTCCCGCCGACTCGCCGCCGCTCGCCTCCTCGACGGCGTTCGAGGCGAAATCCAAGCCCAACGAGACGTCGCCGTCGAGCGTCGTCGCCGCGCCGACGCCGAGCACGCCGCCTTCCCCGTCGCGTGCGCCGCCGTCGCGCGCGCCCGCCGCGCGCGTCCCGTCGCCGACGTCGACGCCCTCGACGCCCTCGACGCCCATCTCGCGTGACCGCGCGCGCCGCCTCATTTTTCCTCGCGCGTCCCTCGCGCGTCGCGCCCCACCGCCGTCGCGCGTGCCTCCAATCGTCGAAATCATCAAATCTCAAATCTCAAATCTCAAATCTCAAATCTCAAATCTCAAATCTCAAATCTCAAATCCAAAAGTCGTTACGCGTGCGCGTCCGAGCCGTCGTTCGCACTCACCGCCGCGATGCCCGCCGTCGCCGTCAACGCCGCGTCGCACAACCAGGACTTCACGTACGTCGCCCTGGCGACGTCTCGCGGGTACGTCATCCACAGCACGCTCGACGGCCAGCGGTACCACGGCGACGACGCGCTCGGCGGTTTAAAACTCGTCGAGATGCTCTTCACGTCGTCGCTGTTGTGCGTCGTCGGCGACGGCGACAGCGCGCGCATGAGCCCGAGACGGGTGAAAATACTCGACGCGCGATGCCACAGAGTGCTGGGGGAGATCGCGTGCGCGAGCACGGTGCTGGCGGTGCGATTGAACCGAGCGAGGGTGATCGCGCGAGAGCGAACGCGGTGCACGATATACGAATTGGGGACGCTGGCGAGACAACAGACGATCGATACGGTGGCGTGCGAACGAGGATTGGTGGCGCTGAGCGCGGATGCGGAGAGCTCGGTGCTGGCGTTCGCGGGAAGCGCGAGCGAGGGGAAGGTGGTGGTGCACGATGCGTTGAATTTGTGCGGGATTTGCGAGGTGCGAGCGCACCGAACGCCGCTGGCGGCGTTGGCGTTGAACGCGGATGGGACGATGTTGGCCACGGCGAGCGTGAAAGGAACGGTGATTCGAGTGACGGCGCTGCCGAGTGGGACGAAGATGTGGAGTTTTCGACGAGGGGCGACGAGTTCGGTGATACAGAGTTTGAATTTTGGGGCGACGGCGTTTCAACCGCCGCTGTTGTGCGTTTCGAGCGATAAAGGAACGGCGCACGTGTTCGCGATTGAGGGCGAACCGAAGGAGTGCGAATCGTTCGAGGATCGCGTCGGAGAGACCATCGATGGTGCGCGCGAGACGTCTAACGGGGAAAGTGCGGACGATGTCGCGCCAACAGTGCTCTCGACGGCGGCGACGACGGTTTCGAACGCGCTCGCGAAGTCGCGCGCGGGCGTCTTTGGCAAGCTTGCCAACGCCGCTGGGGCCACTGTGCGAGGCATATCGAGCCGTGTGAAACCTGGTAAAGTGTTTGCCGCCGCGCGAAACGCCATGGAACCATCTCGCGCGATCGCGACGGTGAAACTTCCGCACACTTCTTCCACGAAGTGGTCGCTGTGCGCGCTGCAACCGACGCCGGGCACCGCGGCGGATAAGTGGGCGCCACCCTCGCTCGATTCTTCCCAGCCCGCGCGTCAGCTCGAGGCGCAAGTCTCAGTCGTGACATCAGACGCTGTTTTTTACGATTACAACGTCCGTCTGACCTCAGATCGCGCTGGATTCTTCTCTCGCGGCGAGGAAGCCGTCGCGCGACTCGAGCGCGAGTGCAAACTCATCGACGAGACGGACTCGTTCGGCACTTCATCCACCGTCGGTGATTTACCGTCCAACGGACGGTGGATCGAAAGCGCCATCGCCGCCGGTTCAAATCCCGAGTCGGCGCAGGAGTTGCGCACGAACGTCAGCGAGTCCATGTCGCAGTCCATGTTCGGCTGAGCGCGAGCCGACGCCGACGCCGACGAACATTCTTTCCTTTCCCATCATCACTTTTACCGACGACGACGACCAACGACGACGATCGCGCATCATTCATTTCATTTCACGCCCCGTCGGCACTCCGCGCGTCGATCGCTCGCTCGACCGACGCTTTGTAAAACGCAGCCTCGCCGTCGCCGCGTCCGCACAGTCTCGCTCGCCATGCCTCCCGCACGCCGACGAACATGATCCCCGACCACTACGCCGTCCTCGGCGTCTCTCCCACGGCGACGTCGTCGGAGATCAAGCGCGCGTACCTCAGGCTCGCCAAGGAGCACCACCCCGACGTCGCGTCGTCGGGACGTTCGGACGACCAAACCTTTGCCTTGATATCCCACGCGTACGACGTGCTGAAGAACCCAGCGTCGAGGCGCGCGTACGATGGGTCGAGAGGCGACGTCGCGTCGTCGTCGTCCGCGCGCGCGAGCGGCGCGGGCGGCGCGGAGGCGTGGCGCGCGCAGTGGAGGTCGAACGCGAACTGGCGACGACGACCGGGCGGCGACGGCGCGGGCGGGACAAAGTCGAATTCGTACGCGTTCGACGACGACGAGGACTGGGATGGGAACACGTCGTATACCGCGGCTGAGGTCGAGCGAAGGAACGCGAGCGAGCGGACGCGGGCGCGGGAGAAGGCGGACGCGGCGAGGTGGTGGAAGCACGAACGGTTGAGCGCCGAGCGGCGACGACGACAGTTTCGAGAAGCGGACGCGGCGAAAACAGCGAGGCGTAGCGAACGCACGCTGCATAAAGTTTCAAGTTTATGGCACGCGCGCGCGAGGGTGGTTTGGCAGGATGTCGCCGTGCTCGCCGTCGGCGCGGCGGTGTGTCTGTACGCTGGGTTCAGATACGCCGGCGCCGGTGCGCGGAATGGTGGCGAACGCGAACGCGAACGCGGCGACGATCGTTCGTGATCCTAGTCGCGAATCTTAGAATATTTCATTTCAATCGTAGCATAGCGTTCATAGAGCACCGCTCGCTCAACCGCAATGAAATTTCTCGCGCGAAAATGTTGAAAATCGATAGCTTGAAAAGTCTTGAAAAGTCTTGAATCGATCGGAATCGATCGTTGGGGCAAGGTCAGATCATAACGTAGCACCGTACGAGATTTTCCCTGACGCAGTGTGTTTTGCCAACGTCTCGTTGTCAAAAGCTTCTTCGCCGCGTCGACGACGACGGAGCAGGATGACGGAGAAAATTACGACAACTGGAACGGTGCACGCAAGGAATGCTGTTCTTATCGCCGACTTTGACAGTTTGCGCGCTGTGACAGCGTGCGAAGGCGCCGCACCGAGCGCTGGAGCGCCACTAAGCGAGGAATCATCGCATCTCGTTGGCGGCGAGTTTGTCGATTCGCTCCGACGCACGTGGGTGATGAATTCAAACGCGTTTCGTGCGCCCATCGGTGGGCTCACTGCGTTTCCGGCGATATCGGTGACACCCTCGACGCGAACACGATATGTTCCTGAAATCTCTTGCGGGAAAGATGCCACCCAGCCGACGCGGCCTTCAGTGTTCGGGCACGCAAACGTAAAACGGCGAAGGTCCTCATCGGAAACCTCTGTACCCGGACAACCATTATCGACATTCCAAACGCGCACGTTTTGATTGTCACAATTGAGTTGCTCGCTAAAGTGTACAGCGAACGAATCCCATCCAGCCCAGTTGAGCATTTGCAACGGTGGCTTAGTATCGGCGACGAGACGAAGTCGCTGATCGGAGACGTATTCATGCACTGAAGTATCCGCGAACGCGTCGCCATTGTTGCAGAAAGTTTTCACTCGAACTTCGTACACATCATCCTTGAACCCACTCAGTAGCTTGTCAAAGTCATTGTTGATGTTCCAGTCGAACGCGCATCCATCTATACGCGAGTTTCCGCAAATTATATTTTTCCTGTAGCTATCGGCGCGGTGCGTCTCAGAGTCATCCTTGGCCGTGATCCACTCACCCCCAGACACTGGACGGTATTGAATCACGACTTTGGCTAGATTTTCGTTGACTAAATCATCATGCGCATCGCCTCCCGGCCACAGGTTATCGGGGTCCGGGTTGATGATGTTGACACGCAACGTGCTCGATCCAGATTTGCTGAAGCTCGTGGTGAGGCGTTCGTTCATCGTGGTCGTATCAAACAGCGCTCGCGGGCACGATTGACTCCATGAAATGTCCCCGAGTGGGTAGAGATCCTCTATAATCGGACGGTACATTTCAAGCTCGACTTCGGCTTCGCACAAACTGACGAGCGATAATTGAATAAACTTGCTCACTGCTTTGGAGCCTTGGTTGATTCCTAGCGCAAACTTGGTGACCACGGAGCGTCTTTGCACATGGAGGGAGTCTCCAGGCAAAGACATTATTGGCACAATTTCACCGAGTGACGATAGTCTTCTCGCACCGATCATGAACTGAGAGCCAGAGAATTCGGCATTCGCTCCGACTCCACCCAGACGGTCGGCTTCATCAAACACCGCGAGCGCCACGTCTATGGCACTGTTGCTTTGAACTTTGGAAGCGTCGTCCGCGACTGTTATTAATGAGTCGATGACGCCCTTCGCAATTGACGCACTCGCTTCCTTGCGCACAGCCGCAACGACTTCCTGGACACCGTTAGACTCGTTCGTTGCTTGAATGAAGGCCGCCTTTACGACGCTTTGGAGCGACACGGCGTGCGCGTCAACAATCCGAAGACCCATATTTGTGCTCTCTCGATACGGCGACATATTGGTGATGGACACTTCGAACAATGCCTGTTCACCCGGATTTATCAGCTCGCGCTTGATTGCTTTGATGGACAATTTGATGTCGCTCTCGCGGAAAACGGTGCCCAATTCTCCAGGACACTTGCTGCGACCGCCGATTGTTTCAAACACAGGTGTGCCGAAGCGCTTGTCAGACATGACGTGGATCACAAATTTGTCCCCAAAATTTTCGTCACCCAGCGAGTAACGCACATTCATTGCCGCGTACTTGGCCCATGCAAACGCTCGCTCGCCACCCATTTCTTTATGCTGAGCCCATCCGCCGCCACCACCGATCAGAAATTCAGGTCCAAGGCTAGTCTCGAACCCAGTAGAGCCTCTGAAAGATGTTTCTCGCGCTTGTTCAATAGATGCTTCCCATACCACGTCTTCGCCGCCTAAGTTTTCTTTGCTTGTAAACAAGTACTCTGTGGAGTGACCGCCACCGCTGAAAGTAAGCATTATGTCCGTCCCGTTAAACTGTGAGCCTGTGAACGCAGCCATCGGTCGAGACGACGAATCGGTGTAGCCCCACGAGTACAACTTTGAGTCCAAACCGTCGTCCATGTTCTCGAAAAACGCGCCGGCGGCGAATCGTCCGATAACCCAAGCACCACGATCAAACGAAAAGAGGTTATTAGACCCCTTCGCAAGACCCTCTTTGAATCTGGGTAGCGATAAATAATTTCCGCCGTATGCACGGAAAGCGGGACCATTGGTTGCATCTGTGTTAAACGCTTCGCTCCAGGCTTCTTTTACGTCATGAAGGGGTCCGTAATTCGAATCGTACCAGCTGTGCGACTGGTCGTCATCTAGTTGATCCGCTAGTCCGCCTTCCGAGTCGAATTGTTGACCGAATGCCGATCCACTTGTTCCAGGCTGGAAAAACGGCTGAGAAATTGGCGTCAAATTTGTCGGCGCAGACAGCTCCAGCACTTGATTCCAAGCATTCATGCGAAGAGAGATATAGTTCTTCCATATTTGTTTCTTGTCGCAATTATCCGTACAGCTGTCTCCGTACGGCAAAGAAGAACTCGCCTCATCGATTTCGTCAGCTTGAATGGAAGATAGCAACGACATCAAATTCGGTATAATTTGATGTTCTATCGTGTGTACGTTGACGGAATACGTCGTCGGTTTGCTCGGTTTCCAGGTAATTTTTTTTCGCACGGCGAGACAGTTGTCGACAAGATCGAGGACGTCGGCTTGGATGTACTGAATCTCAACACCGCCTCCGAGTATGACATCGCCTTGACGACCCGGAATGTTTGGATCTTCGCTCGTACGAATGGTTCTATCTAGCGTTAATGTCATGTCCCAGCCCACTTCTTTTGAAGTGGAGAGCGTGACATCCGGGCCCGACCAACCGAAACTAAAGCCAAAGCTCCCTTCTAATTCGAAATCAAACGCTGACGTAACAACATTGACGTAACCGCTTCCGACACTGAGTCCGATTTCAGTGCCCGTCGACCAACCGATATCAAAATCCATGTTTTCGAAAGACGACGCGGTTACTGCGCCGGTATTTGTCAATATGTAAGAAACGCTCAATTCGACACCGGTCTGCAGTTCTGCGTACGAGTTCCCACCTGGTGGGTCGTGCACGACAGTGTAAACCAGTCCATCGAGTGGAACGGTGGCCCAAAATGTGGAATCGCTCAGTCCATCCCCGCCTCGAACTTTTGAGCCGAGCGAAATTTGCGGTCTCGACGAGGCTACCTTCAACGCTCGCGAGCCATCATTTCTCTCGACTTGGACATCAATCGATCGACGATAGTTGAACGCTAGGTTTGGGGTGCCGCTGCTGATGTTGTATGTCGAACTCGTATTCTTACCGGACGTAGGGAACTGTACGTAACCGTCGTCATCGAGTTCGACTTCAAAGTCGCACGAGGCGCCGCCACCACGACGGGGATGACATTCGTTCACATCAGGGTCGGACACAGTTTGACGCAAACTCAACTTTGTACTGCCGGTGCCGTCTTGCGAAGAGGGCAACGTCAAACACTTGAGCAGCTGATCGCCATTTTTGTGAACTTCGTAAACTTTCACGCGGATTTCTCTGCTCATCGGCACGACCACGTTACTCGCCGTCGTCCCTATGAGATGGACGTCGTGTATTCCTCCCGGTTCATCTGGGCCGTAGCACGTATTATCATCCGACGCAATTTTCAAAATGTTCACAATCTCGGTGCAGATGTAGCCGTGGAACTTGAAACGAACATCATACACTTCTTCGTCGTTTCGTTTCATTGGAACAATGCGCTGCAAGGTGTCGCGAGAGCGGAAGTATTGCACGACGCTCGAAGGCTCCGTTTGGCAGTCTGCATTCGAGTACGTCGAGCGATAACTGTTCGATTGCATGAGTTCTTTCACGCCGCTCAGGAGAGGACCAGACCAAAGCGAGATGGAATAATCCATCGCGGCGAAGTCCCATCGCCTTGCGTTTTGCGGCGCGTTGTCGTAGTTCGACAAAGGTGTCCAGGCGCGTATTTCTTCATCAGTAACGAGCACTGGTGTGTGACAACCGTTCACTGGCTCGAGTTTAAAGGTTGCACCTGTGTACGTGCGATCGCATTCGCCATGGAACAAGCCCAAATTTATGTCAACCTTCGTCACATCCGTGAAGAACACGTATGTTGTCTTGCGCACAAACCGCACGATGGCGGTTACCTCTTTCGCGTCGCACCTCCATGTGCTCGTGGCGTCAGCGATGGTGCTTCCGCTGTGACAAATTGTATGATTTTCGAGCTTCGCGGTAATCGTGTAAGACTTTCCAATCGAAAGTGCGGCGTCAAACCATCCCGATTCATCGGTATCGTACTCGAGCGGCTCAGACTCAGATCCAACTTCATTCACAAGTATCTTGGCTCCATGCAAACCGCAAGATGTCGAACCCATGGTTTTGCGTTTCGGGAACATGATAGCTCCTCTGAGTGGAATGGATGTATGATCTTCAAAGTCCATCGCGTTCACTCCGAGATGCAGCAATTTCACCGTCTTTGACTCCATGGCTCTCGGACGCGTCTTAGAGTTGGTCGGATGACGAGGCTGGTCGCCAAGTCTTTTGTCAGTAGATACGTCTGCATCTGTACCCTCATTCGCGTCATCGCCTTTTGAGAATGCATGCACAATATCCGAGTATCTTCGCGTTGCAGAAAGGTGAAATGTTGACGCTCCAGAGATCGCACGGTACGGGGTCTCATCAGCAGACGGCGTGCCGCTCGGCGCAAAACCAAATCCAACGATTGGGAATGCGTATCGCCGTGGTTCGTTTACGTAACGTGGCGCGTGCGATGACCCAGTGCGTCCAGTACAATCGGGTGCTTCCGAGCTGAACATCGCATCGATTGCGTTTGTCAAGTAGTGATAGCCATCTTCCCAGCTTACTGCCATACTATCAGCGTGGTAGAAGAACATGTCTTGACATCGAGAACCCGCATTTGCGGCGTTGAAGACTACCTCAAAATCACTCAATGTTTCAGTATCGATGACTGGGTAAAGGATCATAGCTCGAATCTTGGGAGCAGTCGCTACGTCTTGGAAGATTGCAGCCTCGACAGAGCCGTCGCTGTCCTCGTCAAGAGCGCTCCAAACGGAGTCTGATATCAAAACCTTTGCGCGCGCACCAAATCCAGACGACAACTCGATGTGAGATCGGAGTTGGTCGCGATTCATGGTAGATTCCATGCCAGATATCGAAATAGCGATTGTTCCCGGCACCGACACATCTCCTGGCGTCACCACTAGCAGCACGCTCGTGACTTCCGTGTTCGAGTCTATTATCGGTTCGTCATCTGGATCCTGAACTTCTTCCTTGTACGCACCGACGAGAACATTGCTAGTCTTAGTGAGCCTCCCCGATGTATCCATCAGCGTGATCGCATAAGTCCCGTCGATGTCCGTGACAGCTGAAAACTTGCAACGTGTTTCAAAACCAAAGGCTCGGATTTCAGAAACATGAACCGACGCTTGCATCGCTACAACGGTGACAAATTGTCCGCGATACGCTGGAACGATTGTGCCTCGGCATGCGAATACGACACATACGTCGTCATTTGACGTCGCTGCATTGCTGAAACATTGGGCTCCGTGGTCGCCGGTGTCCTTGGGATCAAAATCTTGCACGTGGACAGTGACGCTTGCCGGAGACACATTCCGCCCGCACACTTGAATGTTTTCAATAACGGACCAGCCCGCGAGATCCACGCGCAAATACTCATCCATTCCAATCGTAGAGAAACCCGTTCCTTGACCGTGTGCTCCGTCGGTGACGACGTATGAGCTCACCGAAGATGATTCTGCAGAGGAGTGCATCACTCGACGATTTAGCGCAATGTTCGTACTCAAATCGGCAGCGTAGTCGTCCAGCGAGTGGTTGGTGTCGCCAAAATCAGCACATATTCGCACGAACGGAACACCTGTTTCTGAGTTGTGCACGATAACGTTTCCTTCGACAGTACCGGTCCACGGTGCTTTGAACACGAGCGTCGTCGAGACACGGTCTGATGACGATTCCTTTGTACGCACCGCGTAGTTCCACACTGCGTAAGGCTCAGTTCCAGCGTCTCGATCGAGATATGTCATGGAGTTGAAGACTGCGGCGCAACCTGAGAGACTTCCTTCGACAAGAATTGCGACTTCAAACGCTTGTGTCGATCCTCGGTCACTCGAAGGACGTCGAAGAATCTCAAACGATAGTTCATCGCTGGAAGTGTCGCGGAACGAAAAGCTCACGCCCGCCGTAATGAGGTCGGCTGACAAATCGATGGCAGCGCCGTCGTAGTACATCGCTTCCGCGCAAACGACGCTCTCTGATCGTGATTCGAAACGTCCTTGAACACAGACAGTCCTTCGAGATGATGGCGTCGCGTGTGCTCGAGTCGAGCAGTAGGCAAAATGTCCACAGCGGAAGGTATCCACAAAAGTTGCCTTCGTGACACTTCCCGTGTAGAGACGTACGTCGTCGAACTCGACATGAATCGCCTGAAAAAACACCATATCACTAGTCAAAAGGCGATTGACTGCGGTCGGCCAACTCGGATCATTCGCAAAATTTGAACTGGACGTGCTCTGCGACAGCGAGCTTGGATTCGCGAACAACGTCATGCCATCGATGGCATTCACGGCGAAGCCGACGAGATGCCACTTGTTACACGCAAGTTTTCCGTTCAGCTCCATAGATTTACGGGTCGAACCGGCCTGGCCGCCTCCAAAGTTTGAACTTTGGTATTTATTGTATTCAATCTTCAGAGTCATTTGGCTGTTGCTATCTGGTGTCGACAACGTGAGCGATAGCTTGTGTTCGTACGTGTTTTGCACTCCCTTTAGTTCGACCAAAGATGTTCTAGTCGAGTATTGACTGTACTGACTACCACAACGTCCATGCACCCAAAACGACATGGCAAAGTCATCTGGCAAATCGTCTCCTTTGTATGAGTAAGGCGCAAGCACGCTCAAATCGTTAAATGGCTTCAAGCATAACGCCCCGTGACCGTTGGTGCACAGCTCAGTCTGCCTTGTGGCATCGAAGCGCGGAACTAGCTTCGGTATCTGTGACTGCCCGGAGACTAAAGGCGCCGTCGAGATGAACTCTCGACGGTTGAAGTCGGTGTCAAAGTTGAAACTCGCGATGAGCGACATGTGCGCGTCCGTGAAGCCGCCGCTGAAGGGGCGTATGTCGCTCGTTGAAGTCGCAGAGAGTACGTTTCCAGTCGTGACGTAATCAGAAGTGGATGTTTGCGTTCCAAGTGGCTTTGAATCGAGCTTTTCGAACAAGATTCCGTCAATGTACACGCATACGAAATCACCAGCCACTGGCTGCATGTTGTACTCCCACGAGGCTTTCATCTCGTTCGTGTCCGCCAGGCATCTCTTCTTACTCGTGACCATCCCGGGCGCATTCGTAGGATAAACGACTGTGCCAGGAACAAACTGTAAAGGTTCATTGGTCTGACCTTTCCTACATCGCAGCGGTACGACCGTAGATTTCATAAAGTGGGACATCGGAATGAGGAGTCCACCCTTGATGGAATCCCACAGTCTCAACGAGTAGCTGTCTTGCCCTTGCTTGCTGAAAGCTCGAGTAAGCTCTTCGAGCGAAAGAGACCCATCTCTGGGATAGATATCGTAACGTCTGAAAATCGATTCTTTCAAGTCGTACAGCGTATTTTCGTCACAGTTCGCGCTGTTAAACTCGTCCGAAGAGAGAAAGAAGTGGTTCACGATGTGTGCGAACGGCGACGTGTCGTCGCCGGCAGAAAGGACTGCATCGCAACCTCGAAGAATTTCGAACTCGTGCAAAACGCCTTGAATATCGGTGTAAGTCAAATGTGCTCCCAATGTATCTGTCCAGTAACACTTGTATCGAATCCGGTAATGTCCCGGCACAAGTTTGCCGTTTTGACGCGCGAGCGGCAATAAACTTGGATAAAAGTTTCCCCAATTCATGCATGGGAGATAGGCACCGTGCGTCGAACAGGCAACATCTTTTTGTTCAACGAATACTTCACAACGTAAACGCCAGTGTCTATGATAGATCCCGACACCATCACCGTTGTAAAGCTTGAAACAATCGTTCGGATCGTCGCACATGGGGTGCTTTACTTTGATGGAGAAGTCGTGCGCGTACTGACCGATCCTCGTTGCCGAATCTCCAACCGCGACTGTCGTGGGAGAGTTTTGATGTAAGAGCGAGTAAGGCATCAACCAAGCGCCTCCGTTCGAATCCGTTTCGGCCGTACCGAAGCCACGTCCCAAGGCGCCGACGAGTACGCTCGATTTGCCGACTGAGACGGAGGCGCCAAACTTGTTCGGGTGATTACCCTTGGGCTCAATGACGCCATCTGGTCGCCATAAGCCGTCCATGCCGATCATTTTGAACACGTACACTCGACCTCGCCCACCATTCTCGTTCGGGGAACCGATCAGTGCGCGCAAGTCGCCGCCTGTTTCGGTGATGGAGATGCTCGAACCAAATCCATTGCTCCATTCAAATCCGCGCAGGGCCTCTTGTTCGACGTACGCTCGACTGGTTTCCCAATTGCAGTTTCTCGCGCATTGTCTTTTGTATGCGAAGACGCAGCTGTAACGTGAATCTTGCACCAACGCGAACTCGCGATACATCGCGATAGGGCCGGTGCCTCGAGCGCCTCCGACCATAAAAATCCCCCAACATGTAGGATGATTGCAGAACAAGTTGTAAAACCACATGTAACCATCGTTTCGTCCGGTGTTCGTCGCGAACCAGTGCCATAGCCCTGCTTCACCTTGGTCTTGTGATATCGCGACGTTGGTACCGAAACCTGGGTGTGTGCTTGTATACGGCCCACGATAGTCCCAAGAACCGCCATTCCATCTGTAAATGTAAATCGCGTTGACCGAACTTCCGACCAAACCGTACTCGCCGTTGATGGAGATTGAGATCCCGAACTGTCCACCGTTGCCACCGTTGGCTGCAGACTGTACGAACGACCATTGATCGTTACTCTGAAGCGTGTACATGTACACTTGACCTACTGCCGAAGTTTGCGGCGCGCCGATCCAGAGAAAGTTTCCAAACATAGCGACTGAATAACCGAAGCGATCGTGCCAGCCGATGCACGTTTCCGACCCTGATTTGTATAAAGTTTGATGATAGTTCCACCCGCCACCTGGTGTTCGAACGTATACAAAAGCGCGTCCGCAGTTGTTGTCGAACGCCGGCGCGCCGACGACGGCGAAACGGTCGCCGACGGCGACGGCTTGCGACGAGCCTCCATACATCCACGAATACCCGTTTGGGGCTTGCACGAGCTCGTTCGACTTCAACGGCAACATAAACGGTGTTGTCGTTCGAAAATCCATCCAATAATCGTCTTGTTGAACTCTGAAGTCGTACCGGTAGACAAGATTTCCCGCGGAGTTGAAGAAGTCCAAGTGCCCGCCCACGAGACGCGGACCGAAGTACGACCCACGCATGTTTCTCACGATAACCTGATCGAATGAAACGTCGCTGTTGTCACCCATGAGGAAAAGATGCCACCACGCGCCGCCGCAGACGTTCGTCGAGGCCCACGAGTTGACGTCGCCGTCCACTACGAGCGAGCGCGGGAGCCCGTTGAAATCCGAGCAGCCGTTCGCGTGGTTGATCGTTTTCCCGAGCGCGAGGTTCCGACCGCTCGAGTCCAGAACTTCAATCTCACGCAAATTCAAGTGCGTGTACCGCGAAAGCGTCACGCGCAGCGACGTCGCGCGCAGCGACGCCTCCACCGCGACGAACGCCGTCGAAGCCACCGCGACGAACGCCATCAACGCCACCGACGCGCGTGCGAACGTCGACCTCCGTCCATTTCGCCCCCCAAGCCGCGCCGTGCGTCCGCGGCGCGCTCGATCGCGCGCCGCGTCGCCAGCCTCGTCAGCACATTTCGCGCCCGCGCGCCATCGTTCGACGTCTTCGCGCGCCCGCGCGTCGCGCGCGCGTCGTCGTCGAAGCATGCGGATCCGATCGCGCGTCGCGCCGCGATCGTTCGCGATCCCGCGCGGCGCGCCGCGCCGTCGCTCTGGCGTCGCGCGTCGATCGCTCGGAGTAACACTATTACGTGTGCCTCCTACATTTTATCGGACGCATCGAACACAAGTCTACGTTTATTCATCGTAACCGCCCTATACAATAACATCGTGGTAGATACATCAGTGCTACTAAATACATATACCCGAGTGTCCGTAAACACGTTGCGGTGTCGCGAGAAAAAGCGCACTTCGTAAAGTGCCGCATTGCGTCGCGAACGCGCCCGCGCGTCGACGTCTCGCCCCGCGCGAGCGCACGCGCGCGCGCGAACGATCGAGCGAAACACTCCCGTCCGTCTTTCGCCCATCGCGCGCATCGCGCGTCGTCGCGCGCGTCGTCGCGCGCGATGTTTCACCACGCCGCGACCGGCGCGTTCGCGCCGCGGCGAATGCCGACGCCGCGCGACGACGCGCGCGGGAACGCGAGCGCGCGCGCGTCGAACGACGCGATGCAACGCATTTCGTGCGACGCGCGCGTGGGATCGGAGGGCATCGTCAGGCGACCGACGCCGAGACTCGGTGGGAAAGGTGCGACGAGGGACAATCCGACGTGGACGCGCGGCGAGGGTTTCCTGGACGCGACGCGAACGCGAACGCGAACGCGAACGCGGACTGACGACGCGCGAGCGAGCGATGACGCAGGACCGAGCGCGCTGGAACGAGAGTTGAAGGCGATGCAACGAGGAGGGAGCGAACGGGACGGCGGGGACGCGTCGGGGCGAGAGGCGGAGCGAGCGTTTCACAGCGTGCACGATTTGGTGCACTACGCGATTTTGTCGCAACCGAACGCGTTGGCGAGCCTGCGGATGATTTATTCGATTTGTCAGCGCGCGGGGAGGATCGCGAGCAAGCATGGTGCGGGATCGAGGTTGATCACGGCGAATGAACACTGGAAATCGCAGATTAGACACGCGTTGTATACGTCGCCGAGGTTTAAGAGAATCGGGAGCGACGATTGGGGCGTCGCCGCGGGGCACTCGGCGATGCCGGATACGACGACGGTCTACGTGAGTAAGGATGAACGGAAGAACGCAGAAAAGACGCATGCGGTGAGTCGCGCTTCGACGGTTTCATCGTATTCGCATAAGTCGCTCTCGTCGCCGAAAAAGCGACGCTTGTCGACGAGCGCGTCTGTGAAGCCGGCGTCCAAGGCCGATGAATATAGATCATCCACTGAGCCGGAGACGGTTTCCATGCTCGCGCTCGAGGGCGAGAAAGCGTTAAAACTACTTCATTCGGCGAGTGGGCACTCAGGAAGCGCGCAAAGCGCGTTGTCGATGGAAGACGCCGTTGGCGCCGGATCGAGAACGGGCCGAACGATGACGAAGAGTCCGAGCCCAAGACAGCGTTCGCACTCACGCTCGCGCTCGCGCTCGTGCTCGCCCGAGCCACGTGAAAGCTCCACGCTCGTGGTCGTGGCAGGGCTATTAGAGCACGAGGGCAAGGTTCTGCCACGCGATTTTCGTCGAAACAGACGTAAACCTTTCGGTGGAGGGCATCACGCCGCCATGCCCGCGGACAGCGAGTGCCGCGTGGACCAGTCGCCCTGCCCCGTGACCGGGCTAGATTCGTACTAGCCAACCATTTTTTGCTTGATTTTGATTGTTTTGGTCTGCATCCTCGCGATGTCGAATGACATTTTGTACCATTTTTGTAGCCTACTTTTGCGGAGGGAAGAGCTGACCGTAAAAAAGAATTCTTTTGCAATGAAGAAATTTTTTCATTAAACGACTCGTTGCCGATGTCCTACGTTTCTATCACGCGCACGCCCCGAGCGATGCGCCTTGTACTGCCGCCTGAAGAAGTTCTTTGGGCGTCATCTTATCGCTCGATCCCGTTTCACGCCAACTCGCCTGCTTCGATCTCCACTCGCGCGCGAGCTTGGCGAGACGCAAAAATCGTTCCTCCTCGCTATCTTCAATCGCTTTAATCGTCGAGTAGTGCACGCCGGTGTGCGCTTCTTCATCGGGCGATACTTCCGGTGCCTCCATGCGCGCCTTGATGTTCCTCTTACGATGCAAACCCTCCAATTGCGCGCTCAAAGCGTCGTGCGCCGAGTTCGTGCTACTCCTACTCGCCCGCCCTTTCCCAAACGACGTCTTCGCGTTCGAATCCATCGCCGCGATCTCCTCCGCGCTCGGTATCCTCTGCGCCGCGATCGGCTTAATCACCCGTTTACCGCGCTTCTTCGCCGCCCCCAGATCCCCAGCCTTCATCCGATTCAACTGCGCCGCCACCTCGCCGCGTCGCTCCTCCTCCGTCTTTCGCCTCGACGTCGCCTCCTCCCGCCCATCCCCATACCGCGCCTTCCACCGCCAATCGTGCTCCGCCCACTCCACGTCGTCCTCCCCTAGCACCGCCGCCGCGCTCGGCGACCCCTCGCGCTCGAGCAAAGCCACCCGGAGCGTTCGATACGCGCTCTGCGCGCGCTTAAACGCCTCCCCGCTCGCGTCGCCCGCGATGTCCGGGTGCGTTCGCATCGCGCTCGCTCGAAACGCCCGTTTCAGTTTCCGTTCATCCTGCGCGTCGCCCATCGATATCTCTAATTCCGCGCACGCCTTCTCCACCGCGTCTCGCGTGCGTATCGCGCGCGTCGTCGTCGTCGTCGTCGTCGCGCGTCCGCCCCGCCTCGCCATTCGTCGCGCGTTCCCGCGTTCCCTCGCGCTCGCGCGCGGGAATTCGCGCGCGTTCGACACCGCGCGCGCGAAGCTCGGACGCATCGTCGCCCGTCGCCGCGCGTCTTTCGCGCGCGAGGCCG
>Ga0181599_1001871_pt1 | contig 19669 bp, 19 predicted proteins | sample 041ome_3_FD_148658 | JGI IMG/M metagenome (GOLD analysis project Ga0181599, IMG submission 148658) | Coastal salt marsh microbial communities from the Groves Creek Marsh, Skidaway Island, Georgia - 041405US metaG (spades assembly) | ecosystem: Environmental > Aquatic > Marine > Intertidal zone >...
ATCCGATGCAACCGTGATGGGGCCCGTCAGCGCCGTAAAGTCCATGTCCAACAGATCGCTAAACCGTGCGGACAGAATATGGATAACCGCCTGCGTGGTGATGGGGATTTGTAACCGCTGCATCAGATCCAAGGCATCCGGCGACATCTGAATGATCCGTTGGTCAGACCAAATCCACCTTAGGACATTATCGGCTGGTGGGTTGATGTCATTGCGTTTGCGATACATGGCAAGTGCCGCCAAGATCAATAACCAAGCCAGCGTTGCCGCAACCGCCGCGAGCCATGCATTTTCCAACAAAACCATCCGCACAATCCATTTTTTGATTAAAATGTGCCGCAGATGGTTAAGAAATGGTTAACGGGTCAAAGGACTTGGTTTTCGCCCAGTTTTGTTGATTTCTGTTCCAGCATTTCACGGATCCAATTGATTTCGACAACAGCGCCACGGGGTTGCCCACGTTGTTTATTTGCGGCCAAGTCGCCATTGGCAAACACCAATGTTGCGCCTGTACGTTCCAGCAGTGTTTTTGCGATGAACAATCCCAACCCCATTCCATCGTATCCTTTGCGCTGGCCGCTGTGCGCCGACATGCGCCGTTTGCGCACGAATGGATCGCCGATGCGTCCAATCATTTCAACGGGAAACCCCCGCCCATCGTCCAAAATGCGGACGGTAATTTTATCGGGTGTCCATGCCAATTCGACCCAAACCTTGGACTGTGCAAAATCAACCGCGTTTTGTATCATGTTGCGCAGGCCGTGGATGATTTCGGGCCGACGATGAATGGTTGGGTGGTCGCTGGCATGGCTGTCTGTGCTGATCGAAATATCAATCACGATCCCACGATCTTGGTGTGGTTCTGCCGCGGTTTCAACCACCTCTTGCAGGGGGGCATAGCGCATGTGTTTGTCATCTTTGCCCGCACGGCCCATGCTGCGCATGATATCACGGCAGCGGTCCGCCTGTTCACGGATTAACCTAGCATCCTCTGCCAGATCAGGGTGATCGTGCAATTCGTCAATCAATTCCGTGCTGACCAATTTTATGGTCGCCAGCGGCGTGCCCAATTCATGCGCCGCCGCGGCCACAACGCCCCCCAAATCGGTCAGTTTCTGTTCGCGTTCCAATGCCATTTGCGTGGCAAATAACGCATCCCCCATGGTGTTGATTTCCTGTGTCACACGCCGCGCGTATAACGACAAAAACACAAACGCCACGCTGATTGCGATCCAATTTCCGAATACAAAAATATCAGCAATGCGCAGGATGAAATATTGTTCGGTTTCCAATTTAATATGGAAAAACCCCAAGAATGTTACGGCAACCAATCCCGTAATCCCGATCACCAAAACATAGCGCAGGGGCAAAGCGGACGATGCAATGACAACAGGGGCCACCAACAAAATACTAAACGGATTGTGCAGCCCACCCGTCAGGAACAATAATGCCGACAGTTGCAACAAATCGAACAGGATCATTCCTGTGTTTTCCAGTTCGGACAGGCGTTTCGTCTTGGGGTAAATCAACGCAGCCGCCAGATTCATCACCACAGACAGGCCCACAAAAAACAAACACCAAGCCAATTCCAACCGCAGATCATAGACCTGAACCGCCACTAAAATGGCCGCAAGCTGGCCCAAAATCGCAATCCAGCGGATCAAAATCATGGTGCGCAACCGGATCCATGTGCCCCCTTGGTTGCGGCGCATTACATTTACCATCTGGTCCGTCATCTTTGTCGCACCCTATTTTAATTTGGCGTTCTTTGGGTTACATGACTTGCATCGGTTCACACCAAAGTCAAAGGAAATACCATGTCCGCTAAAATTCGCGTTCTTGCTCTGTCTGCAGTTGGGATTGGCCTGGCAGTGTCCTTTGCGGCTGTTTTGGGTGTCGGACCGTTTGGCGCGGGCTCGGATGATCAGTTTGCCGAATGCCGCACCAGTATGGTTGCGGGTGGATCAGGCGCCATTGGCGGTCCGTTTGAATTGGTAAATGCCCAAGGCGAAACCGTCACCGACGCGGATGTCATTACCGAACCGTCCATTTTGTATTTCGGCTATACGTTCTGCCCCGATATCTGCCCCTATGACACCGCCCGCAACGCAGAGGCCGTCGATATTTTGGCCGAACAGGGCATTTCTGCAACGCCCGTGTTTATTACAATTGATCCAGAACGCGACACCCCCGAGGCGGTCGGCGAATTCGCATCCTATGTGCATCCCAAAATGGTCGGCCTAACAGGGTCGCCAGACCAGATCAAAGCCGCATCCAAGGCCTATCGCACCTATTATAATAAGCAAGACAGCATAGACGAATATTACTTGGTCGATCATTCGACCATGTCCTATCTGGTTTTGCCCGACCATGGGTTTGTTGAATTTTTCCGACGCGAAACAACACCCGAACAAATGGCAGAAACTGCGGCGTGTTTTATCACGAACATGTAATCCCTTAAGGGTTTGACCTTATTCAAAAATCGGACTAGCATTCCTTTATTGACGGAGGAATGAACGTGGCAGAAAATCTATCAGCAGAAATTGGTACAGACAATTCGCTTTTGCTTGTTGATGATGATGAGGCGTTTTTGAAACGCTTGGCCAAAGCCATGGAAAAACGTGGGTTTTCCGTCGAAACAGCCGGATCCGTTGCCGCAGGGCGTGCAATTGCGACGGCGCGTCCCCCTGCATATGCGGTTGTTGACCTGCGCTTGGGTGATGGAAACGGGCTAGAAGTGGTCGAAGTCCTGCGCAACAAACGTCCCGACAGTCGTATCGTTGTGCTGACAGGCTATGGCGCCATTGCCACGGCCGTGGCTGCGGTCAAAATCGGTGCGACAGATTATCTGTCGAAACCTGCCGATGCCGATGACGTCACCAACGCCCTCTTGGTCCGCGAAGAGGAATTGCCCCCACCCCCGGAAAACCCGATGAGTGCGGATCGCGTGCGCTGGGAACATATCCAGCGTGTCTATGAACTCTGTGACCGAAATGTCAGCGAAACAGCACGCCGTTTAAATATGCACCGCCGCACACTGCAACGCATCTTGGCCAAACGCAGCCCCCGATAAACGGCTATACCTGATACAGTTTTTGCACCTGATCCACACGGGTGCCGTCAGACAGCGCGACATCGCGGTAAATCTGATGGTCCACAAACCCCATCGCTGTGTAATACGCCAATCCCGAAACATTGTCGGTCCGAATGGTGGCATCCAACGTTACAACACCGGCTTGTTTTGCGGCCAATACCGTCTGGGTAAACAAGGCGCGCCCAATACCTTGGCCCTGCGCCCTTGGGTCCATAAAGCTGGCGATATAGGCCCGACCGGCAGGTTTATCCGCCCAATTGGTATACTGAAACCCCAACACATGACCATCACGCACCGCAACCAAACGCGACACCGCATCGGCATTCAATGCCATATGGTCCCAAAGCCTGTCTTGTGTAAATGGGGTGCGATATGCCGTGTTATCGCCCATCGCAATCAAACCGTTCATAATCCGAACCATGTCAGCCAGATGCGCCCGCTGGGCTGTCTCAATATTCACAACAACCCCTTTACGCGCGCAATATAGTCTTCTCGAACGTCCTTGGGTGCACGCAACCGTATCTGCAATCCCTCAAAAATCCCGCGATCTACGCGTCCAAATAATTTATCTGCCTCACTTTCGGAAAATCCGGCAATCTGCACCGCTTCCATCCAGGCACTCACCTTATCGGCGGCCTTGATCTGCCGCTTCACGGCAACCGGTGTTTTCGCGGGTAACCCAAACCGAATATGAATGGCCGCCATCAAACGATCATCCAATGCGCCATATTCCGCACCAATGGCGGCTTTGACTGGGGAAATCATATCGCCAATCACATATTCAGGCGCGTCATGCAGCAATGCCATCAATCGCGTCGCTGGTTTTGCCTTGGGGTACATCCGGTCAAACAATGCCAGTACCAACAGCGAATGCTCCGCCACGGAATAGGCATAATCCCCCCGCGTCTGCCCATTCCACCGCGCAACAAAGGCCAAGCCATGCGCAATGTCCTCAATCTCGATATCCATGGGCGTCGGATCCAATAAATCCAACCGCCGCCCCGATAACATCCGCTGCCATGCCCGCTGCGCCACGTAAATACCCTCCATGTTCATGCTTTGTTTCGCATATCTTGCGCAGCATCTCAAACAAAAATGCATTCAGTTTTGTAAAAATACTCTCGGGGGGCTTGGGGGGCAGACAGCCCCCCATCGCACTATGCCTTTTGCTTGGCCAGTTGCACAGCCAAAATCCCGCCCGCAATGATCGCCACACCAATCACATCCACCCAATGCAAAGGTTCTGACAAAATCCACGCGGCAATCGCCACACCAAAAAATGGATTCAAAAAATGATAGGTCGATGCCCGAACCGCACCAATGCGATCGACCAAATAAAACCAAACCAAGGTCGCCACCAATCCCGGTATCAATGTTGTATATCCGAATGCGATGATCAGCCGTGTGCTCCAAACGACATCCCAGGTTTCGAACGCCAGTGCAGGGCCTAGCAATGCCACTGCGCCAACCAACATTTGCAATCCAACGACCATCATGAAATTGCCCCCCGACGATGCACCACGCATCGACAATGTGGCCACGGCCAGTGAAACGGCAGCAATTGCACATAACACGATCCCGGTCAGGTCAACATTTCCCTGAAACCGCGACCCCATGATCAACATAACGCCAATGATGCCGGCCACCAGACCCGCAATCGCCATGGGCCGCAAACGATCGCCAAAGGCCAGCCAGCCGATCAGCGCCACGATCAAAGGCATGGTTGACGCGATGATGGATGCCAGCGATGCCTCGATCCATTGCATTGCAACAAAATTCAGCCCCAAGTACAGGGCGTTTTGGCAGATCCCGAAAATCACCACGCTTTTCCATTGGGCGCGGGTCAGATGCCACGTTTGTCCCATAAATCGTGCGATCAATACGCCGATGATACCAGAAATAAAAAACCGCAAGGATAACGACGATATAGGCGGGGCTTCGGCGACAATGATACGCGCAGACGTAAAGGCCGATGACCACATAATCACAAACGCAAGCCCAAGGCCCATCGAACGCAAATCCATATCTATTCTCCGAAATGTTTGGATATTGGTGACACGGAACGCAGCAAAAGAAAAGGGCCGCAAAAAGCGACCCCCTGTATCAATCTGAAAGGTAACAGATCTTAGCCGTTAACGCTGTCTTTCAACGCTTTGGCGATGGTCATTTTTACGACCTTGTCCGCTTCTTTCTTGAACTGTTCGCCAGTTGCTGGGTTGCGAACCATACGCTCTGGACGTTCGCGGCACTGGATTTTGCCGATGCCTGGCAGGGTCACTGCGCCGCCGCCGGAAACTTCTGATGTGATGATTTCACAAATGGTGTCCAATGCGGCCCCTGCAGTTTTCTTATCTGCGCCCATTTTCTCAGCGATTGCTGCAACCAGTTGTGTTTTGGTCATTGGTTTAGACATTTTTCTCTCCTTCAACTGCCCAACTCATGGGGCCTCGTTCTTATTATGTAACTGAATGTTGTGGAATAACACAACAAATAGTGGCTCTTTTCCAGTCAAAAACATACTTTTTTTCTGTTTTTTTGACTTTAGAGGAACGCGGTTTCGTTAAAACTGCGTAATTTTCGGCTTTGCAAGCGTTCAATTGGCATATCTCGCAGGATTTCCATTGACCTTATGCCAATCATCAGATGACGCGCAACCTGTGTTTTATAAAAATCTGACGCCATGCCAGGTAATTTCAGTTCGCCATGCAGGGGTTTATCGCTGACACACAGCAATGTGGCATAGGGCACGCGGAACCGATACCCGTTTGCGGCGATGGTCGCACTTTCCATATCCAGCGCGATGGCACGCGATTGTGACAGGCGCTGTACCGGCCCGCTGTTGTCACGCAGTTCCCAGTTTCGGTTATCCACAGTGGCCACGGTGCCGGTGCGCATGATGCGTTTCAATTCAAACCCTGACAGCTGGGTGACATCGGCCACAGCCGTTTCCAGCGCGATTTGCATTTCGGCCAAGGCAGGGACTGGCACCCAAGCGGGCAGGTCGTCGTCCAAAACGCGATCTTCGCGCAGGTACGCATGGGCCAGCGCAAAATCCCCCAGTGATTGCGAATTGCGCAGGCCCGCGCAATGGCCCACCATCAACCACGCATGGGGTCGCATTACGGCGATATGGTCTGTGGCTGTTTTCGCGTTTGATGGCCCCACGCCAATGTTGACCAATGTGATCCCATTCCCATCCGCCCGTTTCAGGTGATAGGTGGGCATCTGCGGCAATTTTTCGGGCACAGGCAATGTGCCGTCCGCAGTGGTGATTTCCGCGTTTCCGGTGGATACAAAGCTGACATATCCGCTGTTGGGATCCGCCAACATCGTGCGGGCGTAATCTTCGAATTCGGACACATAGAATTGATAGTTGGTGAACAGTACGAAATTCTGGAAATGTTCGGGATCAGTCGCAGTGTAATGCGACAGCCGCGCCAGCGAATAATCCACCCGCTGCGCCGTAAACAGGCCTAAGGGTTGGGTGCCGTCAGCGGCGGGCTGCGATACGCCATTTACAATATCATCATTTGTTGTCGCCAAATCAGGCACATCAAAATAATCGCGCAATGTAAAATCGGCGGCCCCGTCATGGGGAATGGCCACCGCACCGCTGCCGATCATGGCAAAGTGCAGTGGGATGGGCGTATCCGATGGACCAATGTCCAGCGGTACATTGTGGTTTTGCAACAACAACGCCATTTGCTGTTTCAGATAGGGGCCGAACAATTTTGGATGTGTTACCGTAATTGCATAGGTGCCTGGCTCTGGGACGTGGCCGAAACTCAGCCGGCTGTCCACCGCGGCATATGATGTCGTGCGAATACGAATTTCGGGATAGAACGCGCGAAATCGTGTTTGATCCACGCCCTGTTCCATGACCTGTGCAAATTTGTCCCGTAAAAACCCAACAGCTGAATCGTACAGCATGACCAAATGGTCATAGGCGGCCTGCGCATCATCAAAGCTCTGCGTGGCTAGGCCATTTGGGGTTTGGGTTGTAATGTCGTGATCTGTCATTTGTGCCTATTCTCCGCTTGATTGACGGAATTATCGTTATTGGATAGTCTTTTTCTATCACACGAAGTGTGGCACGCATTTGACAGTACTGCAAGATATAGCATTGAAAGTTTTTATATGGATTTTGAAACCGTATCCGCCGACGATTTTGGCGCATCCTTGACTGGGATTGGGGTCAATCTGCTGGTGCGTGATGTGCGGCGCAGCGCAGAATTTTTGTCACATGTATTTGGTATGACAGCCCACCGCGTCAGCGATGATTTCGCGATTATGCAATATCAGGGGCAGGTGATGCAATTGCACGCGGATCATACCTTTGGGACGCATCCGATGCTTGGGCTGGTCCCCGAACTGCCGCCACGCGGTGCAGGGGCGCAGTTTTACCTGTTTCAATCTGATCCTGATGCCGCAGTGGATCGGGCCAAACAAATCGGCGCCGATATCCTAGAGTTGCCCACAGACAAACCCCACGGCCTGCGCGAGGCCTGTATTTTATGCCCAGATGGCTACGTCTGGTCGCCCGCTTGTGCGCTGCATAACTAACCAACCATTCCGCAGAATAATTGAAAAAATTTGGATTTTGTGATACGAATCCCCCTGTTTTTATGAAAATATTTTTTACAGAGGGTTAAGATTATGCCTGCATTGTCCCCAATTACATTGAATTCGTCGTTAACAGCCGTTGAAATGGATCCCGCGATCACGCAACTGTCGGATGGCCGCACCGTGGTGGTGTGGCGCGGAAATGACAGTGGCATTGACGAAACCGGCGACACAAAAATCAAGGTTTGGTACCGTGTGCTGAACGCCGATGGCACCTATGCCGGTGATGCGGCGGAACTGGTCCCAGACGACTTTGGTGCACAAATTTTACCGCAGGTGGCCGAATTATCAGATGGGCGCATCGCGGTGGTGTGGCAACATTATTTAACAGCCGGCGCACCCGATCATAACATTCGCGGCGGGCTGTTTACGCTGGACGGTGACGGGACCTTGGCCTTGGATGGTGATGTGTTTGACGTCAACACCACCACCGCCAGTGATCAGCGCGCACCGGACATCACCGCGCTGTCAGACGGGAAATTTGCGATCGTCTGGAAAAGCTATGATTCCGATGGATCAGATGGATTTACAGGATACGATATTACCCTGCGCGTGTTCGATGGTGCGGGCGGCGCAACGGCGGAATTTGTAGCGCCCGAGGGCGACCATTATTATGATCACGAACCCAAAATCGCGACCCTGCCCAATGGGAATTTTGTCGTGACATGGTACAACAGTTCCAACAACCTGACGAATGGTGGTTCCGGCGACATCCATTTCGCGATATATCACGACGACCCCGGGATATCCCCGCGTCACAGCACAAACCATTACAACCACCGATCCGGTCGAGCAATATGCGCACCATCCCGATATCGCGGTCGATCCCGTAACGGGTCAGTTTGTTTTGGTTTGGGAACAGCGAAATATAACGGTGGTCGGGTCAGATAAAACAATCATGGCGCAACGGTTCGATGCCCATGGGGTTGCCCAAGGTGGCGCATTTGTTTTGCAAGATGTGGCGGGTCTGGACGATGACCGTGCCAAGGTTGCATTTCTGACAGATGGGCGTTTGGTGGCCATTTGGCGCACGGATATTGTGGCCGATCCGAATAATACCCACGCAGGGGCCATTTTTGACACAGACGGAACGCGCCATGATTTTGCGTTTTCTGCGAATGATGAATTGTTTACGTCAGACCCCGAAATCACCGCCACCGCCGATGGTGGGTTTGCCATCGCGTGGAACGGGTATCACGCCGTGACCTATACCACCGATATTCTGATCCAACGGTTTGACAGCGATGGCAATCCCGTGGCCCAAGGCGACTGGCCCAGCGCCGATACCGATCAACGCCTGACGGGCGCGTCTGGTCACGACCTGATTGATGGCGGCGCGGGGAATGACACCATTTTAGGACAGCGCGGCAATGATACCCTGTCTGGGTTTGATGGCGACGACGTGATCCTTGGCGGGCGCGGTCGCGATAAAATTGACGGCGGTGCTGGCGATGATTTTCTGCGCGGTCATCAGGGCAACGATATGATCCAAGGCGGCGAAGGTCATGACAAATTGTTTGGTAATCGTGTTAATGATACACTGCGTGGGCAGGAAGGGGACGACACAATTTCAGGGGGTCAAGGCCGTGATCATATAGAGGGCGGCTCTGGCAATGACTCTTTGTATGGTGGGAATGGCAACGATCGCCTGCTTGGTAACACGGGTGATGATTTTATGACCGGTGATAGGGGAAATGACATCCTACAAGCAGGAGAAGGCTTTGACATCTTGCATGGCGGATCCGGATTTGATCACCTAATTGGCGGTTTGGATCAGGATATGTTTGTATTCCTGCAGGGTGATGACACCGCAATCATTCATGATTTCAGTATACTAGAAGAGGACTACTTGGTCCTTGATGATATATTCCTAGAGGATGATGCGCATCTTGGGTTTACAATTTCATCGTCGCAAGCCGAAGGTTGGGTCCAAATTGAAACCGCAGATCACATGTTGCGTATCCATATCAAAGATCACGCTGATTTCTTTGACGCGACCAGCGCTGATCCATGGCAAGATCAAATGTTGTCCTATATCGAAGGCGCGGTTTTGCCGGCATCGTATTTTGAGTTTTTGTGATTGATTGAGCCAAATCCATAAATTGAAAAAATAATTTGCGCGCGATTTAAACCTATGCGACCCTTGGTCATAATTGACATGAGGGTCGCATGAAACACGCAAACATTGATAACTGGGCCGAACGGGTTGATTTGGCGGCGGCCTTTCGCTGGACCGCGCGGTTAAACATGCACGAAGGCGTGGCCAACCATTTTTCACTGGCCATCAACGACGATGGCACACGGTTTTTGATGAACCCGAACCAAGTGCATTTTTCCCGCGTCAAGGCATCAGATTTAATCGTGGTTGACGCAAATGATCCCGAAACACTGTCGGGACCAAATGCGCCCGATCCCACCGCATGGGGGCTGCACGGGGCAATCCATCGCCATTGTGCGCATGCGCGTTGCGCCATGCATGTCCATTCGATCCATGCCACCGTCTTGGCATCATTGGCCGACAGTCGCCTGCCGCCCATTGACCAAAATTGCGCCACATTTTTCAATCGCTATGTGATTGATGACAATTACGGCGGCTTGGCATTCGAAGAAGAAGGCGTGCGGTGTTCCACCCTGTTGTCAGATCCCCAGAAAAAGGTGCTGATCATGGGCAATCACGGCGTTTTGGTCGTGGGCGAAACCGTGGCCGATACGTTTAACCGCCTGTATTATTTCGAACGCGCGGCGGAAACCTATATCCGTGCGCTGCAAACGGGCCAACCGCTGCGCATTCTGCCCGATGATATCGCCGAAAAAACCGCCCGCGAATTGGAAACCTATCCCGAACAGGATGCCCGCCATCTGGCCGAGTTAAAGGCGATCTTGGACGAAGAAGGATCCACCTACGCCAGTTAGGTCAAGCCTTGCCACTTGGGCTGCGGCATGGCACTGTGATCGCGATAAAATTGGACGTTTACATATGACATCACATGGTTTTCCCCGTAATCCGGGGACCCCTTTGGATTTGGACTGGGCGCTGGGCGTGCAGGCCAATCAATCCGCCATTGAACGCCGCGCGGGCCAATTGGGCACACGAAGGTCGGTGAAAAAGGATCACCAAGCCGCATGGCTGTTGCGTGCGATCACCTGCATCGATTTGACCACGCTTTCAGGTGATGACACCGCCGATCGGGTGCGCCGTTTGTGCGCCAAGGCCCGCAATCCCGTGCGCCGCGATATATTGGATGCGCTGGGCATGGGGCCAATCACGGTGGGTGCGGTCTGTGTCTATCACGATATGATCGAAACCGCCGTTCAGGCGTTGGATGGCACCGGTATTCCGGTCGCTGCCGTATCTACGGGGTTCCCTGCTGGTCTGTCGCCCCTAAACCTGCGCATTGCCGAGATTGAGGCATCCGTTGCTGCAGGCGCCCGCGAAATTGACATCGTCATATCGCGCCGCCATGTGTTGTCGCAAAACTGGCAGGCGCTATACGATGAAATGCGCGCATTCCGCGATGCCTGTGGCGATGCCCATGTCAAGGCGATCTTGGCCACCGGCGAATTGGGATCGCTGCGCAATGTGGCGCGGGCCTCCATGATCTGTATGATGGCTGGCGCTGATTTTATCAAAACATCAACCGGCAAAGAAAGCGTGAACGCCACCCTGCCTGTATCCTTGGTCATGATCCGCGCGATCCGCGATTATTACGACCGCACCGGTTATATGGTCGGCTATAAACCCGCAGGCGGCATTTCCAAGGCCAAGGATGCCTTGGTTTATCTGTCCATGATGAACGAAGAACTGGGCCGCCGTTGGCTGGAAAATGATCTGTTCCGCTTTGGCGCATCGTCGTTGATGGGCGATATCGAACGCCAGTTGGATCACCACGTCACCGGCGCCTATTCCGCCGCTAACCACCATGCGATGGGGTAAAACAATGACTGTGAAAGAGATTTTTGAAACCATGGATTATGGAACCGCCCCTGAATCTGCAACCGTCGCTTTGGATTGGATCGCCGCAAACGGCCCCTTTGGTCATTTCATCAACGGCAAAATGACGGCCGCCGGCACCACATTTGACACGCTAAACCCCGCCACAGGTGAACCCTTGGCCCAGGTGTCGCAGGCAACCCCAGATGATATCAACGCCGCCGTTGCCGCCGCCCGCAAGGCGCAAGCCAAATGGGAAAAACTGGGCGGCCAAGGTCGCGCGCGGGTATTATACGCGCTGGCGCGGTTGTTGCAAAAACACGCGCGGTTATTTGCCGTTCTGGAAACGCTGGACAATGGCAAACCCATCCGCGAAAGCCGCGATGCCGATATCCCCTTGGCGCAACGCCATTTTTATTACCACGCAGGCATGGCCGCGGTGATGGATACCGAATTGCCGGACCGTCAGGCACTGGGCGTGTGTGGTCAGATCATTCCGTGGAACTTTCCACTGCTCATGCTGGCATGGAAAATTGCGCCTGCATTGGCGATGGGCAATACGGTGGTGTTGAAACCGGCCGAATACACATCCCTAACCGCGCTGTTGTTCGCGCAAATCTGTACCGAAGCCGGCGTGCCAAACGGCGTTGTCAACATCGTCACAGGCGATGGCCGCGTGGGTGAAATGATCGTATCGCACCCCGATATCGACAAAATCGCCTTTACCGGCTCGACCGAGGTGGGGCGCAAAATCCGCGTGGCGACCGCCGGCACGGGCAAATCGCTGACCTTGGAATTGGGCGGTAAATCCCCCTTTATCGTATTCGATGACGCCGATCTGGACAGCGCCGTCGAAGGTGTCGTTGACGCCATCTGGTTTAACCAAGGCCAAGTGTGCTGCGCAGGGTCCCGTTTGCTGGTGCAAGAGGGCGTGGCAGACCGGTTCTATACCAAACTGCGCGCGCGCATGGCGAAACTGCGCGTCGGCAATCCGCTGGATAAATCCATCGACATGGGCGCCATCGTGGATCGCAGCCAATATGACCGCATCACTGCAATGGTCGGCCAATGCAATGCTGACATCACCCAAGGCAGCGCGCCGAATTCTGGCCTGTTTTATCCGCCAACCCTGATCACAGGGCTGGGCACCGCCGATCCCCTGATGCAGGACGAAATCTTTGGCCCCGTTTTGGTGTCCATGACCTTCCGCACCCCGTCCGAGGCGGTCGAACTGGCCAATAACACCCGCTACGGCCTTGCCGCATCGATCTGGAGCGAAAATATTAACCTTACCCTTGGCATCGCCCCGCAACTGCGTGCCGGCGTAATCTGGATCAATGGCACCAATATGTTTGACGCCGCTGCTCCCTTTGGCGGGCAACGCGACAGTGGCTTCGGCCGCGAAGGTGGCTGGACAGGACTGTCCGCCTATACCAAACCCGCAGCAAAACAGGTCAAAATCAAACCCATCGCCGCAAAATCCGTCTCTAACACGGGTGTTTTGAATATTGATCGCACCGCGAAACTCTATATCGGCGGCAAACAATCCCGGCCCGACAGCGGATATTCCCAACCCGTCCACGACGCGGGCGGTAAACTCATTGGCCACATGCCATTGGCCAGCCGCAAAGATATCCGCAACGCCGCAACGGCCGCCGTTTCGGCCAACGGATGGTCGAAATCAACGGGTCACCTGCGGGCCCAGATCCTGTATTTTCTGGCCGAAAACCTATCTGCCCGCGCCGATGAATTTGCGACTAATATTGATGCAAAAACAGGCTCTAAATCGGGTAAATCCGAGGTTGAAACAGCCCTCGACACGCTCTTCGCTGCCGCCGCTTGGGCCGATAAATTCGACGGCACCATCGCCAACACACCCATGCGCGGCGCAACTTTGGTTGTAAACGAACCACTTGGCGTCATCGGTGCCTTTTGCCCCAACCATATGCCCTTGATGGGCCTGATTGCACCCCTTGCATCGGGTCTGGCAATGGGCAATCGAATGATCATGGTCGCCAGCGAAACGGCCCCCTTAATCGCAACCGACCTTTATCAAATTCTCGACACATCTGACGTTCCTGCAGGCGCGGCCAATATCCTGACTGGATCGCATACCGAATTGGCACCCCATATGGCCGGCCACATGGAAATCGACGCAGTTTGGTCCTTTTCTCAGGCAGATATCTCTAAAACGATCCAAGAAAACAGCATCACCAACCTCAAACGCACTTGGGTCAATGACGGATACGACCAGACCTGGAACAGCGCATTCGTCAAAACTGCACTGCCCCACGCAACCGAACCAAAAACCATCTGGATCCCATTTGGCGAAGGATAGTCTTTCATTTTTGCAAAAATACTCGCGCCGCAGGCTTGGCCCGCCAGGGCCAATCACTGACCTGACAGCTGCGCTAACACTTGAAGCGTTGGATAGCCATCAGCAACGTGTCCAACGGATACTTGCCACTGACGCAACGCGCGTCTGCTGCCGGCGCCCCAAATGCCGTCCACACCATTGGTGTCATAGCCCAAGTCAACCAAATATTGTTGTACGCGTTGTATTTCAGCGCGTGACAGGGTGTCCAAATCAACGGGCCAATCCACCGGCGGCACATCCAAATATGCCAATTTTTGCGCCAGAAATACAACCGCCAGAACATAGTGCAGTGAATGGTTGTACCCATATATCGCTTGGGCATTTGGACCTAAAAACACCACGGGACCATGTGATCCATAGGGGGCCATACCGCGATATGTTTTGCCGTCGTGCAGCCCTGAAATATGCGTGCCATTGACTGGAAATTCCAAACACCCATAGTCAAAATCAGTGTCTAAATAACAAAAATGTACATCAATCTCATGCGATACTGCACCATGCGCGACCAAATATCGCGCGGTTGATGTCAGCGCATCGCGCGGATCATCTGCCCAAATATCGGCAGGTCTGTCGCCAGTATAGGCAACGGCATAATCGCGATAGGCCTGTGGCATGAATTGTGTGTGGCCCATGGCGCCAGCCCAGCTGCCACGCAGATTGTCGTTGGGAATGTGGTGGATATCGCTTAGCGCCTGCAACTGGGCCAAAAACATGTCTCTGCGACGGGATGTGCCGGCGCGATAGGCCAATGTTGCCAGCGCGCTTGGCACATGTATATCGCCACGATTGGCGCCATAGTTGGTCTCTAGCCCCCAAATGGCCAAAATTTCATAACGCGACAGACCAAAGCGGGCCTCAATTTTGGATAGCGCATCGGCCCATGTCTCAGCCATAAGGCGCCCCTGCGCGATGCGGTGGTCTGATAGGACACGATCAAGATAGGCCCATATAGACACTGTTTTTTCGGGTTGATCCCGATCACGCTCCAAAACTTCGGGTAAAAAATGACACCGGCCCGCCCACTCTGGCGTGGTCTTTGCGATCCAGTCGTGAAACCCGATGTCTGTCATCCTTTGCGTCGTTTCACCTTTCGCTTGGTGTTGCTATCTTTTTTCTTGGCCAATGCCATTTTCCGTTTCGCTGTCTTGGAAAACCGTCGTGGCCCGCGGGGCAATGCTGTGTCATTTACGGATAATAATTCGAACGCGATACCGCCGGCAACCGGCTCTGCTTCGGTCAGGCGGACGGTGACACGCATCCCCAATGACAGGGTCAGCCCCGTATCAGAGCCGATTAATGTATTTGCCTTTGGGTCATGATGGAAAAATTCCCGCCCCAATGACCGGACGGGCACGATGCCATCCGCGCCGCTGTCGTCAATCCGGACAAAGATCCCGAATTTTGCCACCCCGCTGATGCGCCCGTCAAATTCGTCACCCTTGCGTTCGGACAGATAGGCGGCCAAATACCGATCAACCGTGTCGCGTTCGGCCACCATCGACCGGCGTTCGGTGGTGGAAATATTGTTGCCCGTTTCCTCAAGCCGTTCGATTTCTTCGGGTCTTAGACCATCGTTGCCCCAACCATGGCTGGCAATTAACGCGCGATGCACAATCAAATCGGCATATCGCCGGATGGGCGACGTGAAATGCGCATAATTGCGCAATGCCAGACCAAAATGCCCGAAATTCTGCGGCGCATAATACGCCTGGGTCATGGACCGCAGGGTCGAGATATTGATCAATTCGGCATCATCTGTGCCTTTGGCCTGTTGTAACAGCTGATTTAGATGTTTGGTGCGTAATACTTGCCCCTTGGCCAGAACCAAACCTGCCGCTTGGGCCGTTTCGCGCAAGGCGTCCAATTTGTCCTGTGACGGCTCTTCGTGGACGCGGAACAACAGGGGCGTTTTTTTCGCGATCAGCGTTTCCGCGGCGGCGACATTGGCCAAAACCATGCATTCTTCGATCAGGCGGTGGGCATCAAGCCGATCTTTGAACGCGACCGAGGCCACTTTGCCATCATCGGACAATTCGATGCGGCGCTCTGGTAAATCCAGATCCAATGGTTGCCGACGTTCGCGCGCGGCAGCCAAGGCGGCATATGCGGCATATAGGGGTTGAATAACAGTCTCTAAATATGGCTCGACGCGTTCATTGACATGCCCATCCATTGCGGCTTGGACCTCTTCATAGGTCAAGGACGCCGCTGATTTCATCATAGCGCGATGAAATTCATGCGATATTTTATCGCCCTGCGCATCCAATACCATACGCAGCGCGATACAGGCGCGCGGCACACCTTCGTGCAGGCTGCACAGATCACCTGACAGACGGTCGGGCAACATTGGTACGACCCGATCCGGGAAGTATGTGGAATTGCCGCGTTTCCATGCCTCGCGGTCCAGTTGCGAACCGGGGGTGACATAATGGGCCACGTCGGCAATTGCGACCCACAGGATAAATCCGCCTTTGTTCGCGGGATCCGTGTCATATTCGGCAAAAACTGCGTCATCGTGATCGCGCGCATCGGCGGGGTCGATGGTGACCAAAGGAACATCGCGCAGGTCTTGGCGCCCTTTCAGGGGTGCAGGTTTTTTCGCGTCTGCCTCGGCGATAACGTCAGCGGGGAAATCATCGGGAATCCCATGTTGATGAATCGCGATCAGGGACACGGCCTTGGGCGCAGTTGGATCGCCTAAACGATCCATAATTTTCGCAACGGGCAGACCCATTCGGGTTTTTGGGCCGGATTGCTGGGCCTCGACCAATTCACCGTCACGCGCGCCATTTACGGCGGCCTCGGGGACGGTCCATTCTTTGCCAGATTTGTCGATGGGGACAATGCGCCCACCTTCGGCGGTTTTGCGAAACACGCCCAAAACGCGGCTGGGGGCTGTGCCGATTTTGCGGATGATTTTTGCCTCATACTGATGCGCTTCGCCGGTCACGGCGCGCACCTTGCCCAAGATCCGATCGCCATATCCGACAGCGGGATCGGTGGGGGATAAGGTCATCAAAACAATCGGCTCTTCGCCGTCGCCATGCCATTCAAGGGGGCGGGCAAAAATGTCACCATCGCGTGTTGGGTGCATCATTTGCAGCAATGTCACGGGCGGCAGGCTGTCGCGATCGCGATAGGTCTTTTTGCGCTTGGACAGGTGGCCTTCGTCCTCTAACTGCTTAAGCACGCGTTTTAATTCAATGCGGGCGGCCCCTTTTATTCCAAAGGCTTTGGCAATGTCACGTTTGGCGGTCAGGGTCGGGTGTGTCGAAATCCACTCTAGGATTTCGGCTTTGGATGGGATCTGGGTCATACCTGCCCCCTAGCATGAATTTTATCGGTGGTCATGCACAAAGCTACGTGGGGCATAAAAATCATCTGGGCAAGACGCGGGCGCTGTGCAACATAAACCCATGACCAACCCCGAGGATACAATGCAGATACGTCCCGCCCGCCCATCAGACAGCCGCGTGATTGCCGAGATTTGGAACGATATGATCGAAAACACGCCCAATACCTTTACCACCGCGCTGAAAACGCCGGATGGTATTGCCGCTGATATCACTGCGCGACAGGCGGCGGGGTTAGGGTTTTTCGTGGTTTGTGATGATATGGGGGTGGCGGGCTTTGCCACCTATTTCCAATTTCGCGGTGGTCCCGGCTATGCGCGAACAATGGAACATAGCATCGTTTTGGACCCACGCGTTCATGGTTTGGGCATTGGTCGTGATTTAATGGCCCGTCTGTGTGATCATGCCCGCGATGCCGGGGTGCATTCCATGTGGGCGGGGGTTAGCGGTGAAAACCCGGCCGGCGTTGCGTTCCACAACCGCATCGGGTTTCGGCGCATCGCAACATTGCCACAAGTGGGATACAAATTTGGCCGCTGGATGGATTTGGTGTTGATGCAGAAAATGTTGTGATTTCGGGCTATCCGTTTTCCAAATTGTCTGTCCCCCCTATATGTGTTAGGTCGCCCCCAAAGAATAAGGAATCCGCAAAATGACGACTGATTACATCGTAAAAGACATTGCTTTGGCCGAATTTGGGCGCAAAGAATTAAACATCGCCGAAACCGAAATGCCGGGCCTGATGGCCTGCCGCGCGGAATTTGGCGACAGCCAGCCGCTGAAAGGTGCGCGCATCGTTGGATCGTTGCATATGACGATCCAAACGGCTGTGTTGATTGAAACATTGGTGGCGCTGGGCGCTGATGTGCGCTGGGCGTCTTGCAATATCTTTTCCACGCAGGACCATGCCGCGGCTGCGATCGCCCAAGCGGGCATTCCCGTGTTCGCGGTCAAGGGTCAGTCCCTAGAGGAACATTGGGATTATCTGGATAAATCGTTCCAGTTTGCGGATGGCGCGAACATGATTTTGGACGATGGTGGTGACGCGACATTGTATGTATTGCTGGGTGCGCGCGCCGAAGCAGGCGAAGACATCATCCCCGTTCCCCAATCCGAAGAAGAAGAAGTCATCAAAGCGCAGATTAAAAAGCGTATGGCACAATCGCCCGGATGGTTCACCAAAACCCGTGATGCGATCAAAGGCGTGTCCGAGGAAACAACAACCGGCGTTCACCGTCTGTATGATTTGCACAAGAAAGGCCAGCTGCCGTTCCCCGCGATCAATGTCAATGACTCGGTTACGAAATCGAAATTCGACAATAAATACGGATGTAAGGAATCGCTGGTTGACGGGATCCGCCGTGCGACTGACACGATGATGGCCGGCAAGGTTGCTGTTGTGTGTGGATATGGCGACGTGGGCAAAGGGTCGGCCGCATCCCTGCGCGGTGCTGGTGCGCGTGTCAAGGTGACCGAAGTGGACCCAATCTGCGCATTGCAGGCCGCGATGGATGGTTTCGAAGTTGTCGTGCTAGAGGATGTTGTTGACAGCGCCGATGTGTTCATCACCACCACTGGCAACCGCGATGTGATCCGCATTGAACACATGCGCGAAATGAAGGATATGGCCATCGTCGGCAATATCGGCCATTTCGATAACGAAATTCAGGTGGCCAACCTGCGCAACCACAAATGGACCAACATCAAGGATCAGGTGGACATGATCGAAATGCCGTCCGGCAGCCGTATCATCCTGTTGTCCGAGGGCCGTTTGTTGAACCTAGGCAACGCGACAGGACACCCATCATTCGTGATGTCAGCGTCGTTCACCAACCAAGTTTTGGCCCAGATCGAGCTGTGGACAAAGGGTGATGAATATGCCCCTGGTGTTTTCATCCTGCCCAAGCATTTGGATGAAAAAGTGGCCCGCCTGCATCTGGACCGTATCGGTGTGAAACTGACCAAACTGAACAAAGATCAGGCGGATTACATCGGCGTCACCACTGAAGGCCCGTTTAAGCCTGAACATTATCGTTACTAAGTATTCAGGACTAAAAAATTGCAAAACCGCGCTTATATGCGCGGTTTTTTGCGTTTTAGGGCATATTCAGCATTGCGTGACCATAACATTTGGCTAACGATACTTTCGTTATTAAAAATATCCAAAGGGGGTAATTATGGGCAAGCGTGACGAACTAATTGCGAAATATGCAGACGATTTGAAAAATAAATGTGGCATGACGCCAGATATGGATTTGTTGACCAAGGTCACAATCGGCTGTGGCCCGTCC
>Ga0181599_1001889_pt1 | contig 19582 bp, 10 predicted proteins | sample 041ome_3_FD_148658 | JGI IMG/M metagenome (GOLD analysis project Ga0181599, IMG submission 148658) | Coastal salt marsh microbial communities from the Groves Creek Marsh, Skidaway Island, Georgia - 041405US metaG (spades assembly) | ecosystem: Environmental > Aquatic > Marine > Intertidal zone >...
ATCGGAATCTTTGTCGCAATCGCCTTCGCACATACCGTAGCCGGTTCCTCCATCGCGAGAAGAGTCCAAGGCTTTCACGCCAACATTTGTGCAATAATCATAATCTTGTTTACCCTTTCCCGAACACCCGGGAACACTCGAATATCCATCTCTCTGGAAACACTTGAGACCGGCATCGCAATCGGAATCATGGTCGCAATCGCCTTCGCACATACCATAGCCGGTTCCTCCATTGCGAGAAGAGTCCAAGGCTTTTATAGGCACGCAATAATCCCAGGTCGAATCCGGGGTTCCCGAACACCCGGGAACAGGCTCGTTTCCGCCGCGCTGAAAACACATCAGACCAATTCCGCAATCGGAATCTTTGTCGCAATCGCCTTCGCAAACGCCGAGACCGCCAGTGCCCTTTCCGTTGATATGAACGTCCCCGATGTCGAGGCGAGTAGCTCCGAGTTCGGCCATTTTAAACTTTGGCGAATGCAAAGATGGTAAAGAATTTTTCTTCTTTTGCTCTGCCATCGCTTTTTCAAAGACCTTTCTGTCGTACACAAACATGTCTGTGTGCTTCTCCCGACGTTGCGATTCGCGTTGCGATTCGAGGCTCTGATTATTATGTCGTTCCAGACTTTGTCCTCTGTCGTGAACTTCGGTCGTTTTTGTCAACGAGTAATCAAAATCATTAGAATCGCCGGCGTGAACGAACGAGGGAGTGAACGTAATGCAACACGCAGACAACAAAGCAATCGAGTAAAGAAACAAGACACGACCGAGGGTGGCGACCGTCGTCGTCCTCTTGGGCGCACTCATTCCTTTTCCCAATACTACGCCAGAGAAAGAGTATATTTTGTTGTGTTTATTTCCTCAACTATTTCCAAATAACACTACGTAACACTAAAAAAAAGAGAGAGAATTCGGTCAGTGGGAATAGAGCGCGCGCGCGCGTCGTACTTCCGACGATTACGAGCCGCGCAGCAAAGAACGAATCGAAGCGCTTCGAAGACGTGCTTCGAAAAGCGCACGTTCAAAGAAGTAAAAAACTGCGAGTCGTCGTCGTCGTCGTCGTCGTCGTCGTCGTCCATTCGGCGCGCATTCTCTCGTCTGACGTGGAAACAAAATGGAAGCGTCTCGAGAAAAATGCCTTCTTCCAATGTTTCTTCGTATTTTGCTCTCTACCTTTTTAATAGTATCGCAATATAACAGCAGTAGAGGTCTTCTGTATCGCAATAACAGCAGCAGGTTGTCTTCTTCTTCTTCTTCTCGTCGCTTAGATGCGACTTTCAGAGTGAGAGAGACGGTGATGATGATGCGATGATATCGAAATGCCCGCGTGTGAAATAGTGTTGAAAAAATGTGAGCTTTCAAAAGGCATCCTGATACAACTGTTGATATTATTCAGTGCTTAACAACAAAACAAAAAACCCTAAATTACAGAGCGAGAAACGCTTTCTCCTTCAGTTCGCAAAGAAAGAAAGACCGCAGAAAACAACGACCAAACGTCAGTCGCGCAACGACCATAAGTCGCGTTACGTGAAGAAGAGGAGAAAGAATATCCAATTTGTTGCTTCTTACTTCGTATAACGCTTTCATAGAATACTACCACTACTAAACTACTACTACTCACAAGAAAGAACGAGCAGAACCCGAGCAGTGCGAGAAGACGCTTTCTTCGAGCAAAGAGAGAGAGAGAGAGAGAAGCGCTTTTTGTTCTCGCGATAGAAAAGCGCGCGTCGTGTCCTCATCGCATCATCACAGAAGCGCTTTTTATATTCCAATTTGCTGCGCGTGTGCCGGAAAAAAAGCGAACGTAACGCGCGAGAGATAAAGAAGAGAAAGAAGAAAAAAGTCACCCAAAAAAGGTTCCGTTCGCGTGCCGCGCGGGAGTGGGAAAAGGTCTTTTCGTCGCCGTTCGAAAGCAGACCTGCGTCGAGAGAAACATCTGGTGCCGAAAGATATAATTATTCTTCCGCAAAATTTGAGTCAACTTTCGTGCGCAAATGAACAGTCGAGAGGGAATAAACGAGGAAAGGGTGCCCACATCGATACCGTCCCAAAAAATGACGATTCAGACGACTTCTTTATCGGAGAATAACAACAAGGAGAATAACAACATCGACAGCAGTTTTATCGTCGTCGCGGGGAAGATGAGCGCGTCGGGATCCGCGGCGACTTCTGCGACTGCCGCGATTGCTGCGACCGCCACTAATTCGTCGCCGAAATCATCGCGAAAGACGAAGCGCTGGTTTTCTTTTGTTTTGGAAAACATCGAACGCGACGCGCGATTCAGAACGATGTGCACGGAGACGCTGAATAAAAGGTTGCAGAAAGCGTACGAGAAATTGACGAAAAGAGAGACGCAGGCGCATAATAAGGAGTGGATTTTGTTGAAAATGGCGAGATTCGTGTTGGAAACCAACAACGCCGCCGGGGAGGAAGAACGAGAAGAAGAAGAAGAAGAAGAATACAAAGAAGAAGAAGAAGAAAGAGAGGCGGTGAAAAACTCGATGTTTGCGCGACTGAGACAGATTTTGGAAGAGACGGTTGAAAGCGAGCGAGAAGAAGAAGGGCACACAAGAAATGTACCCGCGCCGTCGTCGTCGAATAATAGCAATTATAACAACAACTTTCGCAAGAACAGGAAACGAAAAGTGACGACGAAAGAACGTGAAGAAAAGACCGCTGCCGTTGCTGCAGTTTCATCTACCACTATGATTCCTCTCCAGTGCTCGAGAAATGACGGCAAGAGTTGGCGATGTTCAGCGTTAGCCGTGGAGGGACACAAGCACTGCGCGAAGCATTTGCGGTGGGGGTACGGAGCTCGAGCGGCGAACAACGCGCAACACATCGCATCGATAGCCAACATCATCGCCGCCGCAGAGAAGAACAATAAGAACAACAACAACAACAAGAATAACAACAGCAGCAGCAAATTAATACACAGAAACAAGGACACGCGCGCTTTAGAAAAGAAAAGTCGCCATTTACCCAAACGACGCGTCAATCTGAGCGACGCCGGCGAGAAACAACAACGATTACGCGAGGAGAAAATGTACGAACAACATCGCGTCGAATACGAGCGTCGAATGCAGAAGAAAATAAAGAGTAGCGTCGTCCAAACGACCTCCAGCGATGGCACGAACATCGCCTGCACTATCGAAGTATGCGAGAAAAACGAGGAAAGGGAGGACGACTGTCTCAGCGAAAACACGAGCATTCCTCTCTTCTCTTGTCCCGGAGGAAGCTTGAAAAACTCCTCGTCGTCGTCTATATCCTCTTTGTCGTCGTCTTCTATCGGGGTGATGAAAACGATCAATTTAGACGACTTTTCCGGATACGGGCCGTTACGAGAACACTTACTGAAACTCGCAGCAGGAGCGAGTAGTAATTCTACCGGAAGAGAAATATCGGTAGTGTATTGGACGGCGCATAATACCGCGCATCAAATCGCGTTGGGAGAACCGTACGAGTATTTCAAAGCGAAGTGCGTGAAACTTCACGCGAAAGTGTACCCAAAAGCATCATCATCAGGTACTGGTGGTGGTTTTCGAAGCATCAAAATTCCTCTCGTCGCGGGACCAACGTCGTCGGCGTCGTCGTCGTCGTCGCCGTCTGCGACGATGTACATGATGTTGATGATGCAAAACGACAAAAACAAAAATATATTTTTTCCAGCCAGCTCTACCTAGAGTAACGTACTACCAGATGTAGAAGATAAAAACACACCACGTACCACTGTAACACCAGGTACATTAGAGTAATAACATGCATTTTAATAAGTAAGGACGTGCAGTGTACCACATGCAAGCGTAAAGTATAACAACATTAAAAAATTAAGAGTACCTCCAATTCACCTTTCGTAAGCTCCCGCTCGCGTCGGCGATTTTTTCGTTCAACTCATCCATCTTCTTCGTCAATTTCAAAGCCTCTTTACCTCTTTCCGTGTCCGCGTTGGCGAGTTGCAACAACAAATCTCGTTCCATCTTTGACGGATCCTCTTCCGCGTTGGCATCGAGGACGCTCTTCTCCGACGAACCCGCTCCTCCTCCTTTCGAAGAGGAGGAATACTCAAACAACGCGTCCCATTTTTTATCGAGCTTCTTGAGTGCTTTCTCAATAGGCACGACTTGGTACATCCCGCTATCGCCGGGAATCTTGGACGCTAACCCTTCCTCGACCAACTTTTTTACGCTTCCGTGCACGTCAAAATCTACCGCGATGCCGAAAGCATCCATCAGCGCTTGTTCCAATCGATCGTCTAACTCCTCTATGGTCATCCCGGATTTATTCCCTCGCATCGCCGCGTACGCCAAAATCATCTCTTTCGTCTCTTGTTCTTCCATATCCGTCGACACCGACGCTAACACCGCGAACCCACTCGAATCCATCTTCTTCATAACCTCTTTACTCATTTGCGCCGCGTAGTTTGCCTTGGATTTTTGAATGTTCGCCCACGAGGCGGATAACTTCCCGCCGGCAACGGTTAACAACTGCATCGCTCGTTCCGACAACGCTTCGCCGGTTATGAACGCCCAAATCAACGAAAAGAGAACGAGCACCATGGTGATACCATTCGTCAAGTAATCGATAAACTTTGCGCATATTTTTACGCCCGGAAAAACCATCTCCAAATCCGCCATCGGAACGTTTTGAAACGATTTCAGACGCAAAGGTCCAGCGCCGGACGGAACGTTCAAAAACTGCGCCTCCGCGGCATCGATTTTATCTTCTCTGTATAACAAAATGACCTCCTTAAACGTCGGTTCGCTCAACTCGAGCTTTTTGTGGACGTTTTTCAACACGGACGCGATTGTTGGCATGAGCCTTCGAAGCGTTTTCCGTTCAATTTTCGAAACCTTTCTCTTCCCTCCGCTCCTTCCCGGACCGCCCGCCGCGAAAGCAGATTCCTCGCCTTTCGAAGACGACGACCCAAAACCCAAACCGAACGCTTTCCTCAACACCTTCCCAACCGGCCTTTTCAACGCGTACTCCAGCAACAAATCAATCTTTTCCGCGATGAACAAATCTGCGTGCGTGCTCGTCGTCACCCCTCTCTTGAACAGTAAAACGCGTTCGGAAAATGTCGGCAGCCCAACCTTCAGCTCTGGATTTTTCTTTAAAAACGCTTTCAACAAACTCACGTCGTATCCTCCTTTCTCCCAATCGATTGTCATCGGTAAGCGAAACATAAAATCTTCCTCCATGGCTACGTCCCACTCGCTCGCGCTCAACAAGGTGTACTCCGCCGTCGCCATCATCTGGCAAAATTGCGTCACGAACTGTACGCTTACCCGTTCGTGTTCGGTTGGACTTCTCGCGTCGCTCTTCGCATCCTTTCTTCGTTTCGGTAGTACACCGCTGCTGGCGTCGAATCCTTCGCGCAAAGCGTCTCTTTTCGTTTGGTGTTCGTAATGGACGATCCCGCGTATCAGGGAGACAAAATCGGAAAACTTTTTCTTTTCCGCGCCGGACGTTGATGACGACGACGTCACGGACGACGACGACAAAAACGCATCCTCGCACATCCGTTTGCACGAATCGATGTTCATCGAGACGTGTCTCGTGTCCTCGACGTCGACCGTGAATTGCGTCGTTGCTTTTGAGGCCATGTTTTATGCGCTCGAATGAAATGACGAATTCGTTCCACACTTTTGCGCGTTCCCGAACGCTTTAGAAGAACAAGAACACGTTTTGTACGACGCGATGAGTTCCGCGGAAACCACGAAGGCGACGACGACACCACCCGGGGTGCCAGCAACAACAAACGTCGTCACTTTTTCGCAAAACCAATCCTCGTCCGCAACAACAACGGACGATCTCCCTCGCGCGCATATAAAACGTTTGATGAAACATCACCTCTCGCAATTCCTACACGTGGACTCGAAAACCGCGCAACAGTTCGAACCGAACATCGCGAAAGATGCCTTGGATGGCGTCCAGCAAGCGTGCAAAATCTTTATTCACTACCTGACGTCCACGGCGAACGATATATGCACGGAGAGTAAACGGAGCACCTTATCCGCGGTACGTTGTTGAAGTTTACGTTTGGTGGGGGGTGAATTCTTTCGGATGGATTTTGAATTTTGAATCGCCGCTTTCGAGTCTGGATTGCGTTCGAAAACGCTCTCGATCGACGCGACGTCAGTCACTCATTCATTCCTCTATTTCTCTCTTTTAAAAAAACATTAAAAAACAGGACGATGTCATCCGCGCCGTGCGCGAAATCGATTTCCACGAGCTCGAGCCGAAATTGAGAGACCATTTGAACCAGGCGAAAGCCGCCGCGGCCCAGCGACAAGCGCTCGCCGCTTCGGCGGCGGAGCGAGCGACGACCGAGGGGAGCGAAGGCGCTCCGGCGAAGAAACAGAAAACGATGGATGAAGAGGAAGAAGAGGAAGGAGAGGGTGTGAGCGACGAAATGGGAGACGATGGTAAAGAAGAAGACGACGCAGGGGAGGAAGAGGAGGAGGACGAATAGTACTCGCATCAGTAGCTTTTGTTAGACTTCACCAACCTTCCCCAAAAGACATACACATTGCCTCAGAAATTCTCCTCCTTAAACTCATCTTTCGCGCGCGGAAGGAACGCACACGCACACTTTTTGCGCGCGTAAAACCGACAGAGCATATAAGACGACGAAGGAATATCATCGTTTGAGATCTTTCTCTGACGCATACTCTCTCTCTCGTTCTCTCTTTCTCTGCTCTTTTTTGTCTCATTTTCCAGAGAGAGAGGCCGCGCATTGGATTGTGTTTCTGGTTCTGTGTTTAAAGAGAGAAGAAGGTACGGAAGAAGAATAAGGAGACGAGAGAGAAGAAATGAAGCGCACGTACCAATCGGTTCCCTCGTTTACCTCCGGAGGACTTGGAAACGGGGGGAAAACTCTCGAGCGCGTGAAATCGTTTCAAGAGTTACAAATCGAGTCCGATACGAAGTTGTACTGGGTGAAGTCCTTGTTCTTCCTCTTCTCGTGGGCGTTCGTTTCCGGCGGGATTATTTTACTGAACAAGTATATTTTCGTGAAGGACGATTTCCCGTACCCGATTGCAATTTCCGCGACTGGGCCTTTGTGTTCGTGGATCGTGGCGGCGTTGTTGATCGCGAGCGGGAGAGTGACGATAGAGAACAGATTGACGCTGTGGGAGTACGTGACGATTATTATTCCGATTGGTTTGTTCACGGCGATTACGTTCGCGAGCGGGAACACGCTGTATTTATACTTGAGCGTCAGTTTTATACAGATGATTAAAAGTTTAAGTCCAGTGGTTGTGTTTTTAGTTTTAGTTTTGTTAGGTATGGATAAGCCGACGTTTACGAAGACGTTTGGGATCGTGGTGACGAGTTTCGGGATGTTGGTGGCGTGTTTGAGCGAGAGTAAATTGACATCGGTCGGGATCATGTTGATCGTTCTGAGTGAATCGAGCGAGTGCATTCGGATGGTGTTTTTCCAGCACATGTTGTATAGTCGTAGTTTTGGAGTCATCGAGGGTTTGTTTTATTCCGCGCCGGCGAATTTTCTGTTTTTAGTGCTCTTCACCGTAATCTTCGAGTACGGCGAGATGGTTGAGACGGAGGCGTGGAGACGACCGATGGGAAATCCGTTGCCGTATATAGTAGTCGCGTTTTTTGGATTTTTCGTAAACGTGACGACGATTGGAGTGATTCAAACGTGCGGCTCGTTGACGTTTAAAGGTGCCGGGCAGGTGAGAAACGCGACGGTGATTATGTTATCCAGTTGGTTGTATAAAGAGAAGCAAACTTTCGTGCAGCTGTGCGGTTACGTGGTTTCAATCGTTGGATTTTTCATATACCAAACCGCAAAATCGGCGGAAAGTTTGGACACGATCACGAAAAGCGCGGAATTCATGGCTGGTGAACCGTTTACGCCCGGCTCGCCGATTTGGGAAGGTTCGGAAGAGTACACGTGGACGACCAGTCCGCAATGGAAACAGATCAAAAGAGGCGGCATTTTCTCGAATTTTCGGTTCGTCAATAACAAAGGAGGGTCCTCGAACAATTTAGTCGGAATGGCCAACGGAGGTAACGGTAGCACGAATAGTATGAGCAATAAAAACAACAACGGGAGCTTTTCTGGGTCGGAGGAAGAGAGGCAGAAAATCTTAGGCCCGACGCTGAAGGAAATCGAGGAGATCAAATTGGCGCAGTTGGCTAAGCAAAGGTCGAAATCGACCGCAGATTTCAACGTCGCCGAAAACGGCGGGTTGGTGGTGACGCCGAGAAGTTCTGATTTTGGTTCCGGAAGTACCGGACAACACTTTGTTTTAAGTTTACCTGAGGATTCAGAACGCGAGAGAGATCCGACTCGAGCCGCCAGATGGGGCGTTTAAGAAAAACATTTTTACTAGTAGTTTAGTTTTAGTTTTCATCATAGAATTTGTATACGTTAGACTTCACATTAAAATACATGTAGGTAGAAGAAGACTCTGGTTCTCCTCGTTCTTCTTCTTCTTCTTCTTCTTCCTTCTCCTCTTGTAGCGGTTCGCGCGGGTTTGGATATATAATCTACTCTGTTGTACATTTCCCGCTTTTTGACCCCTTCGCGCTATTCTTAATTCTTCTTTCGTCCTCTTCCTGTCTCCTCTCCTTTTTCTTTTATAAACTTCTCCCTCCTTTCTCTCTCTTTCTCTCCATTCACACACGACGTTGTGGACGAACCACTTAAAGCACCGTTCCGTCCGGAATCTTTGCGTCCTTCAAGATGCAAGCGATTCCGTCCACAATCTCAATCATCCCTCGTAACTCCTCTCTCACCTGCACATTGCCGTTGCATCTCAACACGCAATCCTTCCCGATGCTAGCACCAGAATCTACAACTACGTTTTCCATTTCCGTGTTATCACCAACAATCGTTTGCGCGACAACTTCCGGCGACCCGACGATGATGACGTTCTTCAATCGAACGTTTTCACCGATTTGAGTCGTGGGACCAACGATGGCGGATTCAATAAACGATCCGCTTTCACCGCTTCTAACGACGCAACCGTCCAAAATCAACGACTCTTGAACTCTGGCAAAACCAATAAACTTAGCCGGTGGTAAATATCTCGCTCTCGAGATGAGTTTTTGGTCGGACCCGTACGCGATCAACTCCGCCGACGGACCTCCTTTCGCCATCTCGATGTTCGCTTGAAACCATTCGGAAAACGAGCGCAACGGCGTCCAATACCCCTCGTGCTTGTGTACGACAACTTTCATCCCGCGCTCGATCGCTTGATTAATCACGTGCTCGCCAAACTCGAAGTAATCTCCTCGTTCTCTCGATGGATTCAAAAGCAACAACTCCTTCATCGCCTCGGCGGAGATTATGTAATTCCCGGTGCTGATGTGATACGAGTGTCGTTCGTCCTTATCGACGAGTTCGCGAAAAATGTTCGAAAAGTGCGGCTTTTCGTGCAACCTTTTGACGACGCCTTTCTCACCTTTCGTCGTCACTTCAGTTAAACCAACTTTTAAATGGTTCGAATCGTGGTGTAAGTGCGATTTTTCCAACGCGCTCGAATGGCAGCGTTCGCTTTGAACCATCATAGTAATTGCCGCGCAAGAGTCGTTGTGCGCCTTCAACATCTCGTTGAAATCAGATTTGTGCAACTGCTCTCCCGAGCACACCAAATACGCCTCTTTATCGTACAATCCTACCCCCGCTCCGTTCATCAAACCTTGACCACTGCTCACGCCTTGTTCGATGGCGACGTCAAACGACTGCGCTTCCAAGTGCGCTCTCACAGCCGCCGCGCTTCCTTTGGGCCACTCGTCTCTCGTCGGCGTCGCTGACATTGGTAACACGCAAACCTCCGTTGTCGATCGGCCCATGGAGGAATTTTTCGAAAAAGTCATCGTCACGTGGTTGTTCAATGATCTCGAGTTGTATTGCGTCAAAACGAAAACTTTGCCAAACTCGGCTTTCAGGCACGCCGCGACTGGGAAATCGATTAATCGGAACGATCCACCCACGCTCAACGCCGAAATCGCTCTCTTTCGCGTCATCGGGTTAGACTCACCGGCGCCGCCGGCTAAAACGATCGCGGTAACGTTTTGTGCGGAGACTTTTGCAATTGCGCCCGGTTGTTGTTGTTGATGCCGTTGTTGTCCGTTCACCGGAACGTTCACCATTCTCGTATTCCCCAAGTTCACTCGATTCGTATCCTCGCTCGTCCTCGACATGCTCAACCTCGACTTACTCGGCGACGACGCTTCCACCCGTTTCGACGTCATCACGTCGATCGTCTCCGCCGTCGAATTCGTTTGCACGCGAAACGGCGCGTCCACGTACGAGTTTCGCATCATCTCTCGCTTGTGTTCTTCCAAAAGTTGGTCTTCGTCCACGGAACCTAAACCTCTCTGTTGCTGCGCTCTTTCTTCTTTGATCGCGTCCGTTTTCATCTCGTCGCCGCGTTGGTGGTGGTGGTCTCTGTGGTGCTCTCCTCCTGCAGAAGAGGAAGATCCTCTCGCCCCGGAGGAATCGCAGGAGATTCGAGTCGTCGACGACCCGACTCCCAATCGTCCGTTCCTCGCGCCTTCGCTCGAGGTGGAGGACCTTTTCGACATGAAGTGTTCTTTCAGCGAGAACTGGTGGCTCACGCCCGTGCACGTGGACGGCGGCGAACGGCTTAAAAACGCCATCTTTGTCTTCTTCTTCTTCTTCTCTTCTTAAAAAGTTGACGTGGTAATCCGCTTTTAATCAATGAACGCGGAGAGAGAGAGATATTTTCTCTCTAACGGGCGGTAAAAATGAAGCGACTTCCGACGTATAACGCGAACGTAAAACGCTCCCTCTCTTCTCCTCGACGAACGGAGAGATACTTTTCCCACGCGATAAAGTCTTCTTAAAGAAGAAGAAGCGCACTGTTTTGTGTTGGTGTATTCGAGCGCGCGTGTGTATTCAACGCGTAAAATTTGTACGGTGAAATGTGACACGTCAGGAAGAAGATACGAAAAAGATATTTTGTGCATTTCTGCCTTTTTTTCACGACTTTTCGTACCTTTTTTTTTGATTGGACGACTCTGAAACGCTTTTTCGTTGATCACAAAGATAACATAGTCAATGTTGTGCAGACAGACACAGACACAGACGCGATGATGGAAAAGGAGACGCAAAACAAGGAGACGACGAAAACGACCTGTTATTCAAGTACCAAGCGATGGGTGGAAGAGAGCAATCGGATGTACGCGAAGAAAGTCGAAGAAGACGCGAAAAAGATGAGGGAGAAAAAAAAAGCGCATCAACGCTCAGATGCTGCGGGTGTTAAAAAATCATATCGACAGCGCTTCGACGGTAAAGGAGGCGACGAGGATCTTTCTTCTTCGGAAGCGTTCGAGAGACGAATCAAACGCGAGTGCGAAAAAATACTGAAGCGTTTAAAATCGTCGTTTAATACGTCGTCCTAGAAAATGTAAAAAGGTTTCAAAAAGTGTTCATATTACATCAACTTTTGCGCACACTCTCTCTCTCTCTTTTCTCTCTCTCTCTCTTTTCTCTCTCTCTCTCTCTCTCGTTTTAAAATATGTTAATAATATAAAATACACATTTACGTCGCCACACCATCTTGTTGTTGTCCTTGCCCTGCTTCGCCGCCTTCGTCGGGAGACTTGACGCAACTTCGCGACGGATTCGAACAAGCGTTCGATTTCAGGCGCGCACCTCGTGAATCCGTGCGCCCAAAAGTTGTATCTCGGATTTTTAATCAACTCAACAAACGTGACTAATAATCCCCACGGGTGCGGTCTGTTAACAACTAATCGCTCCAATAAAACTCGCGTGATTTGTTCTCGAACTAATTCCGATTTCGTCTCTTGGAATAAGCACAAAGTTACGCAACTGAAGTAGTGCGTGTGCGAGTTTGGATATCGCAACTGGTTCGCGACGGCGCTCATGAAGTAGTATCGACCTTCCGCGTCTAAACTTTCATCGCACAATTTTTGCAACAATTCCATCGAACTGGAATTCAACACGGAATTGCGCGCATTTTGGTTCGCCACGATCGCGTTGACGCCGACGTATAACACTAAAGCGTTCATCATCGGGACGTCGTATCGCGTGCCGGTTTGCATGGCTTTTTGCCCGGGAAGCAAAATGTCGTCGCGAACCTGGTTGGCAACTTGAGACGCGTTGGCGATGTTCTTCGAGCTCAAATAGTTGTCGATGGTAACTTTCACGTTCGATTGGTTAAACGCTGGATCCTTCAATACGAATTGAGCCGCGTTCGTCGGTTCTTGCGAGATTTCCGGCAACAAGTCAATCTTCAAGTTTGGCGTGAACGGATCCGGCAAACGCATGTTCCTTGGAAACGCAGACAAGACCAAGTTACGCAGTTGGACGCAGTTCGTCGGCGTGGCATCCAAGAAGAACACGTGGTTATCGCAAAGAAATTCCGGGAAATCGTGCAACAACACCAAAAAGACTCTCAAGACGCCTTTGTAGAGCAACTTGACCGGCTCGGTCAAGTTACACTCGCGCAAGTACGGTTCGAGAAACTTCAACGCGGCGCAAATCAAACGTTGCAACAACGGACGACCTTTTTGCGCGTGGTCCAAGAGTAATCTCGGCATGAAGCATCGATGCGACACGAGTTCCAACCACGCGAACGCAAATCCAGGAACGCGCATGGGCTGCAACGCCAACAAAGCGGAAGCAAACGCAGCCAAAACTTGCGGATGCGACGAGTCCAACACCGCATCCGGCGCTCTCATTTCGTTGAGCAAGCCGCTCAACGCGCGAAAGTACGGTTTCGGATTGAACTGCGGACCTCGCTCGTCCGTATCTCGCATCGCTGTGCGAACGATGGCAACCAACGCGCGTCCAAAGAGCGCTAAACGTTGCTGCGGTGACTCTTCCGGGCGTCTGGCGAGACGCGTGACTAAACGACAATACGCGTCAACCGCCGCAAAGCTCATGGAGCTTTCCTCGCCGCCTTGATTTTTCTTTTCGCTGCCAAGGCAATGCGTCACCGCGAGTTCGACCAAGACGCGCAAAAAGCCTTCTTGGGCATCTTCGCGAAGGAACGTCGTTCGTTCGAGTCTTTGCAAGAACATGACGGATCGGTCGTCTCCGGGAGGCAAATCTTGCACTCTCGCCCACTCGTCAAAGTGACTGGCGACTCGTTCGCGCATCTCCTTCGCAGATTTTTGCGCCGTCGTCAAGTTGCTGTCGTCGACCCCGCCAGTTGACACTCTACCATCGCCATCCTCGCCAGCTTTGCCACCACCCAAGAAGCTCGTCGTTCCTGATTGCTCGCTCGGCGGAGGCGGACCACCCGGTAACGGTGGTTGCGGCGGCGGCGGAGCGCCAGGTAACGGCGGTTGCGAACCCGGAAACGCGGATTGCGGTACCGGCGGTTGCTGCCCGCTCGCTCCTCCCGGGCCACTACCGCCACTGGAAGCTCCGGCAAGATTCGATTGCGATGAAGTCGCGCTTCCCCCCATCGGCGTCGGCGGTGCGAGTCTTGGAATTCTAGAAAAGTCGTCGTACACTTTCAAAGCGACGCCGCTCATCAAGGTCGCGCTGCCAGGTCTCGGCGGACGCAAAGTCTCCAATTGTAACGCCGCCGGAAACTTCCCGGATAAAGCAACACCACTATCATAAAACGGAGCAGAAATCGATGACGGTTGCTGCTGCTGGGTTTCTTTGTGTTGTCTTCTGACCACGACCGCCGGCGCTAGCGCCTCGTCGACGTCTCGCATCGCTTTTTCCGTGGCTGCTTTTTCAATCAACGAACATCCGAGCTCCAAGTTGTCTTGCACCGCGTTTTGGATGGCATTTTCCAACGCTTGCGCCTCGCACGCGTTGGATGCACCCGCCCTTTGCACGAGCAATCGCAACTGGTTCGCCGCGGATGCCTTCAAAGGCTCTCTCGACGTCGCCAAGGCTAACGATCCAGCCAAAGAAGAAACCATCGCGTGCGCAGCTTTACGTAATCGCGACGTGTCTGGATCGCACGCGAAATCTTTACGAACGAGTTCTCTGGAAGTCACGCATGCAATAGTTGCGGAGCGTTCAACAACCGGCGACACAATCTCCCGTATGCCGTGCGTCAACGCAATCGGCAAAAATCGCGCGAGCATCGCGCGAACACTCTCCGGAACGTTCGGTTGCGGATGCACGCGGGCGTGCGCTTGAATGTTCGGCAAAGCTTGCGCGTCCGACAACGACGGTTGTTCCGCGGCCATATTCTGCTGGCGTTGCTGTTGTTGTTGTTGCTGCTGCTGCATGTCTTGTTGAGAAAGCTGCTGACCCCAGCCGCCACCCATGCCGCCGCGCTGCTGCCCTTGCAACGACGGGAGTTGGCCGTCGCTCGTGGCAGTTTGCAACATACCTCCAGGACCAAGCCCACTCAAACCGGCGGGAACTTTGTCGGCGACGAAATCAGGATTGTCGATGCGCACGCGTTGTCGATTCTGTAACAAATTCGAAGGCTTGACGTCCTTGACGCTCAAATTGAAGTGCTTAAACAATCTCTCCGTTTCAAACTTCAAGTTCAACTTCAAATCGCGATCGAGGTAAATTTCCGCCAACAACGCTAAAAGCGCCGCCGTCCACGGGTTTGGAGGCTTGAAGACGTAGTTATCTTTCGCAGGTTCGAGTATCTTCGCTACAAATGGGATGACTGCAATCATGCGTCCAGCTTCGTAGGCGTCTAAAATCAATCCTTTCACGTCGAGATCAATCATCAACACCGGCTGCAGACGCGCGATCGTTAATCCGCCGAGCCATGAACCAAGATTTTTCAACAAAGAGCGCTCGCCTGAATTCGTTTTTACTTTCCCGCTCGTCAGCAAAACTTTGATGTTGTGATAAGTCGCGCGAAGAATCGCTTCGAACAATTTTTCCTCGCCAATTTCGTCGAGCATTTCGAGATACAACGCGTGAAAGTTCGGCTCGATCGCCGCTCTCTTCACAACCATGTACGTCGCGAACCACTCGTAAAATTCTGGCTTGAGCTTTCCTTTGACTTCTTGCCCTTTCAACTTGACGTTTTCACCAGACAAGTTGTTCACGGCGAAGTGAATCTGATCCGCGGTTTTCGAATCCGGCGAAGCCGTCGTCGAGGTTGAAGCTTGCAGAAGCGTATCTAAGTTAAGAGACGTCGCAAAACCAGAAGGCGCGGACGCAATCGCCGTAGCCGAACCTGATCGTGACATATCCCCGCCATCTTTGCCGAAAAACGGTAACGACGAGGCTGAGTGCAACTTACCGTCTTTCGTAGAAGACGAGTCAATCCCGAGCACGGATGCCGCCATGTCCGTCGCCGTCGTCGCGTTCGCACTCGTTGCCGCACTCTCCGAAGCCGCCGTCGCTGCCGCTGCTGCAGACGATGCCGCCGCCGCGGCCGCTGCGGAGTTTCCAGCCGAAGCTATGTCGTTGAAACTCAACTTCATGCCAGCCACTCCCGCGGCTAATCCGCGCGCGTCCTCCGGGCCGCCCATCTCAGGTTCGTGCATGCCGAGCGCGACTTGCGTAGGCTCCGAAACGGGAACATTTCCAAAGAACTGACCCAAATCCGGATGCGCTTGACGTAAGTGTTGAATCTGCGCTAAGTGCTGGCAATATTGCGGCCATTCCGGCAAGCGAGTTTTGAACTGTTCCAACGCTTCCGAACCGAACGCGAACATCTTCGATCCAAACGGTTTGCGCAAAGCGTCCAAGACGCAACGTAAAGCAACACCGAGCGTGATGTTACTCACGAGTTGACGCTGGACGAGCTGACCGAACAACACAGCGGTAATTCGTAACTCTTTGTCCGGGTACTTTGGAAAGAATCGATACTCGTCGAACAAATTGTGCACCATGCAACTAAACACTTCGCGTTCGCGCGGAGTGTTCGATCGCAAAAACCCGCCAAGCATGTCAACGAGATCGTTGATTTTGCGTTGACCGGCGTACACTTGCTGAAAGTGTGCGTTCGCTTCAGCTTCGATGTCGGCGGGGAACCCGTTGGACAACCCAGGATTCCCCGACGCGTTGGCCGTATTCCCGGCGTTGCCGCCGCTCGGGTTCGTCCCATCCGCATTCATACCGCTCGCGTCGCCCGCGGAAGATCCTCTCTGAGCGTATGCATTTTTAACCGTTTTAATATCGTTTTTGTTTTCCGCCGAAATCGACGTCGCGCTTTCCAGACACTCAAAGAATAGCTTCGCAGTTTCAGAAGTTACGTTTAATCCTTTCACGCTTTGTCCTTCAGATTCCAAGCAGCGTCTTCTCAGAAATGCCGCGCACGCTCTGGCGAAATCATCTGGATTTCCTGAAGTTCCCGCGCTATTGTTCGTATTCTTCCCCGAAGAAGATCCAGCTAAAGAATCTCTCAGAAACTTTTCGAGATTTAAGTATTCGCGCCGCGACGCCAACGCCGCGATTTCGACACCCATCAACATCCCACTTCGTTTTGCCGCAGAAGATCCGTTCGAAGACGCCAACTGGCCAATTCTTTGCAGAACTTTAGCTAAATTCTTCATTTCCGAAATCGCGTCCACGATTCGAGGTATGCAAGCGTTGTTGCTTTCGTAACTCGTGCTCATAGCTTCAATAACCGCGTCCGGCAAGTGCGTAAACGCGGCGGTCAAAGCGTACTCTCTCGGCGCCGACGCGTTTTGAAAGTTTGAGAATATCCTCGTCAACGACTTCTCGACGACATCCGAAGCGATCGAAGATTCCGCGTTTTCCGCGCGCGAAATAGCCGCCACGACGTAATCCGCGTTTGTCGACGCGCCGCGATCCAAAACTTTCGCCGCGATTGGTTTCAAGAAGACTTCTTTCGTATTATTCGTGGTATTTTCTGCTAACTTTGTCAACACTAACATCAAATCAACGCAAGACCAACGCTTAATTTCGCTCTTCTCTCCATTCGGAGGGAAACACGTCACCCCAAACTCCCACTCCATCAAACTCGGTTCCACCGCGAAGACCGCCGCGCTCAACAATTTCATTTGCGTCGATTGCAACTCGTTCGGCCAGACGATCCCATCCCCGACGATAGCTTGCGCGGGAAATGGGCTCCCCGCTCCTCTGCGATACATCTCTACCAATCTAGAAAAGAAACTATAATACGGCGGAAAAGACCCTTGCCCGGCGGCGACGTTCATTTGCTGCAAACTCGATTCGAAATCCGGACTCAACTCCACCTCGAACCCGCTCGAAAACATCTCGCTCTCGGGATCTTTCTCTCGCAAACTCAAAATAGCATCTTTCAAGTGCACCACAACGCTCTCTCTCCAATCCAACTCCGGATGCGTCTCTCTCACCGCGTCCGCCACGGCTTCGATGTTCCAGGTTTTCGCCCTATTCGCCGCCTCCGTCGGCGGCGGCAAACCCATCGCCGACGCCAAATCCGCCAACGTCTGCGACGGCACGTCCCCTAACGAGCCATCCCCGGTCTTTGCAATCGTCGCCAATAATACCGCTAATCCTTTGTTATCGATCCTCGGTAACAACGCCAATATCTGTTTCAAGGAAGCTTTCGTATGCGCCGAGGCGTAGCCCAATTCCTCTAACGCCGCAGCCGTGGACGACGCAGACGCCACGCGAGAGGCGATATCGTTCGCCAACGGGGAAGACGATTTCGACACGCCTTCCCCCATTATGTGTATATGTGTATACTTTCTCTCTACTATCAAATCGCGCGCGCTTCACTACACAATAATGTTAATATATAATTCTCTCACCACACGATCGTCGTCAAATCTCACAATCTTCTTCTTGATTTCTCGACGACGATGTTTACGCACAAACAAAACACAAAACCTCCTCTCTCTCTCACTCTCTCGCCCCCCGCGTGTGTTTTCCGCCTTTTTTCGACGATCGGGACAAAACGGCAGACAGAATATGTGCGCGCGTGTGTTCTTTCTCTCGGTGTCTTTCCTCTCTTATTATGTGCTTTTAAAACGAGCGCAAAGTGCTTCTTTTTTCTCTCTCTGTCGTTGTTTTGTGGCTCTGGTCAAAAATTAGGGTTTGACCCTAAATGTCAAATCTCTTTGGATTTTTGAATTTGGCAAAACTTCTTTCTCTGTTGCGTCAGATGGTGTCTCTTCTTCTGAAGGAGTAGGAGAAGGCGTTTTCGCGATGACGAGAGCGAGGAAGAGGAAGGTGGAAAGTCAGAGAGATTCTTTTTTGTGGGATGTGGTCGTGAATAACGACGATATTTGTTTTAAACATATTCTTCCGAGATTGAATGGGACGGATGTGAAATTCTTGTATGGAGTGAATACGGAGACGAGAAAGTTGATTAAAAGATCGTCTCGCGCGAGTGATTTGAAGGAGACGTTTAAGGTCGAAGAGATGTCGTCGATATCGACTTTGGAGTTTGTGTGGGAGAAGAAATCGTTGTGGCCGATTTGGTGGGACGAATGGGATTTCTGCGATAAAGTTGCTAAAACGAATAAACTCGAGTTGCTCACGTGGGCGCGAGAGGAGAAAAAGTGTGAGTGGGATGGAGCGACGATTAGTTCGGCCGCAAAACAAGGTAATCTGGAAATGATAAAGTATTGCGTTGCAAATGAGTGTCCTATCGGTACGGGAGCGTGTGCAAATGCTGCCTCAGGAGGTCATCGCGAGTGCCTCAAATACTTATGCGAAGAAGCGAAAGCGCCTTGGACTTATCATACTGCCACTTGGGCGGCTGCAAATGGCCATCTTCATATACTCAAATATCTTGTTGAGCGTAAATATAATAAATATAACGAAAGTGCGTGTTGGTGTGCGGCCAAGTACGGCCACTTGGACTGTTTGAAGTACTTGCACGAAACCGCCAAAACGCCTTGGGACGAGTACGCCCTAGAAGGAGCGCACGAGAACAACCAAACCGAATGTGTACAATACCTCCTCGACAACGACTGTCCGTTACCAGAAGACTGGTCGTACGAAGATGGACAGCTGCGCGCAGCATAGTAATCATCATCAGTATCATCGTCATCATCATCATCAGTTGTACTAACAGAAAGAAACAAAACTCTCTCCTTTGCTCCTTTCTTTTTTTTTGGGTGCCGACAATACGAAAACATCACTTTTCCTCGTGGTGCCGTCACTTCATCATCCTTCTTTTACGAAGAAGAATATAACGACACACGCGCGCGCAATACACAGCAACGCGATTCATTTCCGCGCGTTATATATATATATATACACATAAGAAGACCTTCAACGCCTCCTCTTTCGTGTTCGTCGGTTGGTCTTTCGTTCTCTTAAAAGAAACGCACCGCAGGAGTGAGAGAAGAAGAAAGAAATCATCGACCGACGACGACCGAAAACACGCAGAGACGTCTCTTCGTTTTTGTTCTAAATTTACGTGCATTGATTTCTTCGCGCGCGCGCGTTTCTCTCTCTCTCGCGCTGCTCTTTCGAGAGAAGAAGAGGAGGAGGAAAAGAAGAAGAAGCACAAAGAGGAACAGAGAACGACACAGAAACAACCGTGGTCTGAAAGAAGAAGACGAAGAAGACGAGAGGAAAAGAAGAGCGCGAGACGACGACATCGTCGTCACCTCTTTCTCGAAGGGCAACTCTGGGCACCGAAAACTGTCGCTTCATTTTCCATTTAGGGTTTTCAAACTGAAGTGAAAAAAATACGCGAAAAAGGACAACACA
>Ga0181599_1001892_pt1 | contig 19571 bp, 11 predicted proteins | sample 041ome_3_FD_148658 | JGI IMG/M metagenome (GOLD analysis project Ga0181599, IMG submission 148658) | Coastal salt marsh microbial communities from the Groves Creek Marsh, Skidaway Island, Georgia - 041405US metaG (spades assembly) | ecosystem: Environmental > Aquatic > Marine > Intertidal zone >...
GCCACGACGTCTCGTTGGTAAGAGTCTTGCATTCAGCAGCCATGGATTGCGAAAGAAAACTCGAAAACTCGGAAACGGTTTCGAGGTTGTTACGCTCGCGCACGCCTTCGACAGTGTACAACAACGCGTCGTTGAAAAGAAGAGCGGAAGGGAAAGACGATGGTAAGAGGAGGAAAAAGACAGGAGAAAAGAAGGGCGCAGCGGCGACGAAAAAGGCAAAGAAGAATACCACCACGACAACCGCAACCTTGAAAACGACGACGACAGCGACAGCATCCAAGGACGCGAGTGATAAACCCGTAAAGCTGCGCGTCGGCGGTGGTGGTGGTGGTGTCGTTGCCGGCGGATTGAAAAGACACGCAACGTATGCAAACAATCCAACGACGACCAACACTACGAATTCTTCGGCGGAGGAGATGCGCAAGCGCAAACTCAAAGCCGCGACTATGGCGCACAATACGACAACGATTGCGAGTGGTATGAGGTACAACAGGAGTAACGGTCCTTCGAATGGCTCTGTATTAGTCGCCGCGGCGACGATGAGTACGGACGAAGCGTCGTTGGAGGCTTGGAAATACGGAATGCACCGAACGGCAGCCAACGCGCAAGGTCCAACTTCTTTCAGCGGCTTGGGTCTAAATAATAACAACAATACCAATACTGCTTCGTTGTCGCAACAAAGGCCAAGCGAGTCCGGCGCTGGAAGTGGCGCTATCGGTGCTCGAGGCACAATTATGTGTCCAAATTGCAACGCGGATTTGAAAGTGAGCGGAGGGATGAAATTTTGCTGCTTCTGCGGCGGGACTTTGCATTGAAGATGAGAGAAAAAAAAACAACTTTTAGCGCGAATAGATGTAATCTCATAGACACACGGTAGTTCATTCAAGTACACTTCGTAGTAGTAGTGATGTGTTTTTCTTTTGACAATGTTATTGTTAGTACACGATATACAACAGCAAATTATGTTATACAGCTTCATCATTTGTATAAAATACATCTCTCTCTTCTCTTCTCTCTCTCTCCGGTTACGAAAAAGCCGCTCTTTCCAAGCATCTTCTCCATAAGTACGGCAAAGTTTCCGTAAACTTTCCGTACGGAAAGTACTTTGCCACGCGTTCACCCTTTTTGAGTAGCGATAGCGTCACCTCGTCGTCCATCCCCATCAGCTGCGCGAACTGAACGTCGTCCGAATACCCCAACGCCGATGAAATGTTGTCCGTGTTCCTCGTCGCTAACAAGATCTTCACGTGAGAGTTTTGATTGTCTTTCTTCCTCTCTCGTATGCTCTTCAAAGCGAACGCTAAACCGTCCGCAAAACTCTCATCGGTCTCCTTTTTCGTCTCGAACAACACCCCTTTCCCGCGATCGATGTTTAAATACGCCCCTCGGACGAGTTTCGCGCCTAAAACAAACCCCTCGCTCTCCGCGGTCGCGATGTCTCGTTTCAACTTTTCCACGCTATCCTTGCGATACATTTGATACGTTTTATACACCGCCGCGTTCTTCGTGTCACCGTCGTTCTCACTCTTATTCATCGCTCGCATCAGCATCAAGCTCACGGCGTCCACTTGCTCGTTCAAGAAATCTTCCTCTGCGTCTACGCACAACCCGCTCGCCCCAACCTCTCGCGCCGCTTCGGCGATATCCATCGTCAAACGTTCGCACAAGCTCTCGTTAAACGTCGCCCCGAGCGCGGATAACTTCAGCGCGTGCATCTCGCTCGGAAATTTGCGGATAGTGTCCTCGGTCATTCTTCTCGTCCTCTCCGCTTCGTCCTTCGTCCGGGAGTGCTCCACGGCGGCGATTAAAAGCGAACGCAAACCTTGCCCTCGGTGACTCCGAACCGTCCTCTCGAGCTCATCGTTCAGAGACGCAAATCTCAAAAGCGTTTCATTCGTAATTATTCGTCGAACAACGCGCTTCTCTTCTTGTTCTTTCACTCCTTCCTCGCGTCGTCGTCGCTCCTTCTTCGAAAAAAGCGCGGGAATTTCCGCCGTGCGCGACGAGGAGAGATCGCCACCGCCGACGGCGTCGACGACGACGGTTGTTGCTGCTGCTTTCCCTAACGACTTCGACGAGGTAAAATTCGCGCTACGGAAGAAGAGTTTGCCAATGCCGTTGTTCTTCTTCCGTTTTAATAAAGATCTCCACGACGACGCGATAAACACCATCAACCGAACAAACAGCGAAATAAATAATGCTCTCTCTCTCTCTCTCTTCTTCGTTCTCGGAACGTGCGTTAATAGTGTAACCTCTTCTTCTCTGTTTTTGTTCACCTTTTACTGAAGAAAAATGCTGAGTCACCTAAACCCTAAAAACCGCTTTTTTTTGCGTATCTAGTACTCAGGGGAAAAAAACGGATTAGATACACACTTACGCACGCGCGCGCGCACGCACGAGATGTCGAGCAACGCGATCTACCGCGGCATCAGAAGATGCCCGAAAATGGGATACCTCGCGGCGCAGAAAAGAGCAAATTCTTTGCTCGTCGAGGAAGAGTGCCGAAGAATGCAACGCGGATTCGCGAAACGGGTGATGAGTAGTTCGTTAGAAAAAGGCGAAGAAACTCAGTTCTTCGTCGCTCGATCTTCCTGGGCGACGGTCGAACCGGAAGTATTCTCGAACGCGATACCGGCAGTCGCGGAGAACATCATCGACGGTCAATTTGTCGGGCGAAGAAGCGGTGAGAGCAATAAGAAGGCGGGGTTCAAATCGTTCCCGGATCCGATGAATAAAAACGAGGATGCGTTTCTCTTGGTGCCGGAAACGAGTAAAGAGGAGCTGGTGCATTTTTTACGCTCGCGGGTCGCGACGACGCCGAAATCAGGCGCGCACAATCCGTTTAAACGTCCAGAGAGGTATTTGAAATACGGCGACGTGACGATGAAGCTCGCGGAGGCGCTGAGAGACGCGTCGAACGTGGAGTATTTCGCGAAATTGATACAGCGCGTGGCGCCGAAGTCGTACGGGCAAGCTTCGGCGGAAGTGGTGGTAACGCGGAAGTTTTTGGAAAATTTCGCAGGCGATAACGTGCGGTTCCTGTCGAGAGGGTTTTCCGTGCCCGGCGATCACGTCGGGCAAATGAGTCACGGGTATCGATGGCCGTACGGGAAGGTGTGCATCATCACGCCTTTTAATTTTCCCCTCGAGATTCCCGTTTTGCAACTTTTAGGCGCTCTGTACATGGGAAATCGAGTGTTGTTGCACGTCGATTCTCGAGTATCGATCGTGATGGAACAGTTTTTGCGATTGATGCACGCGTGCGGGATGCCCGCTGAAGACGTCGATTTGATTCATTGCGACGGGGAAATCATGGGAGAGTTACTCGAACAGATGCAACCGCGAATGACTTTATTCACCGGATCGCAACGCGTCGCCGAACGTTTAGCGACGCAGTTGAAAGGTAAAGTCAAATTAGAAGACGCCGGTTTCGATTGGAAGATATTAGGTCCGGACGCGTCCAAAGAGGAGCTGCCGTTCGTCGCGTACCAGTGCGACCAAGACGCGTACGCGTGTTCAGGGCAAAAATGCTCCGCGCAGTCCATTTTGTTCGCGCACGCGAACTGGATGCGCTTGGGAATCTGCGACGCCATGGAATCGTTGGCGAGTAAACGAAACTTGTCAGATTTAACGGTCGGGCCGGTGTTGACGAAAACGACCGAGCAAATGTTGACGCACGTGAGGCAAATCTTGACGCAAATTGAAGGGTCCAAAGTCTTATTCGGCGGTAAAGAGTTGCAAAATCACAACATTCCGGAACGGTACGGCGCGCTCGAGCCGACCGCGGTGCTCGTGCCTTTACAAGAAATGTTGAAAAATGACGACAACTTCGAGTTGGTCACGACGGAAATTTTCGGGCCGTTCCAAATCGTCGTCGAATACGACGACGCCACTTTACCGGACGTCTTAAAAGCCATGGAAAAGATGGAAAACCACTTAACCGCTGCCATCGTGAGCAACGACGTCGATTTTCGAAGAAAACTGTTGTCGGAAACCGTCAACGGCACGACGTACGTCGGAAACCGAGCGCGAACGACCGGCGCGCCGCAAAACCATTGGTTTGGTCCGTGCGGCGACCCTCGCGCCGGCGGGATCGGCACGAAAGAAGCCATACAGTTGGTCTGGTCCTCGCATCGAGAAATCATCGTGGACGACAACAGTTCTTCGAGTAAAAATAACTGGACGCAACCGGCGCAAACGTAAGGCGCGGCGCAAACGCACGTCACATAGAAGTCACCCTGATATACACTACTTGCACATAGAAGTCACGATTACAACAACAACAGCAGATATACACACACACACACACAAACACACACACAAAAAAAAAGAAAGGAAGAACACACACAATTCAAGTCCGCCTCCTTAACCACTCGGACAACTCAGCTTCTCGCATCGCGTATAGAATCGCTGAGTGCAGGATTTGAACCTACGCGCGCATTGCGCAGCGGATGACGTTGAACATATACATGTCTTCTCGTGGACTCAACGAAAGAGAGACTCACGATGTTTGTGGCATTTTCAAAAGCAACACTCTACACATTTATTACGCGTTAGGGTTTAACATTTAAGATATAAAATCATATTTTAGGGTTTCATGGTTTTTTTTTGTCCTCCTCTTTCTCCTTTTTCTCTCTTTTTCCTGAGAAAAAAAATGGCTTCAGCGCCTCCTCCACCAACGAAACACGACGTCGAGGTCAACTGGGAGGACCAACAGCGCATCTGCGCGTTCGGCCGCTTAACCAACCGTTCGCACGAGTTGCGCGCGATGATTGCATCCAAAGAGGTTTGTATTTATTCGTATATCATTTTCTCATATTGATTGATATTAAATTTGGTTGACTTTTCTCTCTCTCTTTTCCCCACGAAACATAAAAAGAAACGCTTGGAAGACGCGGAAGAAGCGGAATCCGAAATCGTCCTCGCGGACGAAGACGACCCCTGCGAACTCGTCCTCGGCGAATGTTTCGTCGAGATGGAACACTCCGAAGCCGAGGAAACGTTAAACGAGATGATTTCGCGCGAGAAGGATGCGATTGGAAAACACAAGGAGGAATTGAACACCATCGAAAGCGCGATGAAGGATCTGAAGGCGAAGTTGTACGGGAAGTTTGGCACGAGCATCAATTTAGAGGAATAATAGAGAGGATGTATAGTTTACTTTAGTCTTTTTGTTTATGCGTACGTAGCGAGCTTTTAGTATGTTTTATTGTGCTAAATCTAACGTTCGGATGTCAATCGCGCGCGCGCGCGAAAGCACCAACCACCTTTGAATCTTCTTCTTCTTCTTCTCATTCCTTCTCTTCCGGAAAAAACGCGCGCAAACACCCGCTCTCGCACTCTCTCTTCCGCAAACTCTCGTACTCTTTCATTTTCTCCTCGTCGCCTCGAAATTTTAGGGAAACAGACGCGAAGTGCGCGTCTAAACACGCGCGTTCGCACGCGAGAAATTTCGAATCCGACGTTTCCTCTTCGTACGGTTTCGAGCGGCAGACGCGACTGTTGTTGTTGTTGTTTTTATTCGCGTCATCGTCCGAAGACGATGGAAATTCCACGCACACGTCCACGCACTTTATCTCGCTCGTCCCGTCCGTCGTCGTCGTGCGGTAACACGCGCTTTCTGGATCCTCCTCTGGGGGAGGATCGTGTTGTTCTTTCGCACGCATTTGAAGTCTTACGCGTGCTGAAAAAATGAAGAGCACTTTTAAAAAATACGCGAGCGATAAATGTACTACTAAAAGGATTAATCGATTTAAACCGTTACGAAAACCAGAGGCGCAGATATCCTACACAGATGATCGCGTGTGTCTCTGCACCTTTCCCCGGAGCAGAGAGAGAAGTTTTTGTATTTTACATGTTCGAGGCAACGACGCGCGATGGAAATCTACTAAGCGCAAGCAGCGAAATTTTACGCAATCCTACTACGGTACTACTACTTGAATTTCGCGGAGGACTTTTTCTTCCTGGCGCCCATGGCGCCGCCGGCGATTGCTCCCGCCGCCGGTCCGCTCTCCACGCCGACGCCGCCACTTTTCAACACGTCCAACGCCGAAACAGACGACGCCGCCGAGGACGATTGCTTCACTTTTTCAAACTGTTTCCCGCCTTCCCGCGTCGGGAATTTTTGCGACGTGAGCATGGAGCGTCGCTTCGCGCCTAACGGCGTTTTCAAGAGCCGTTCGAGCTCGTTCCGCAACGACGTCTCTCGCTTCGTCACGTTTCTCTTTTCGGCTTCTTTTTCGAGTTTCTTTTGCGTCAACTCTTTCTTCATTTTCTTCTTGCCGTATAATTCAAAATCTTCGATGACTTCGACGCCGTCTTCGTTGTCGGAGAATTGCATCACGTCCTGGTCTGAATCGTCGTCGTCGTCGTCGAAATCGGAATCATCGTCCGCGTCGAGACCGAGGTCCATGGCTTCAGCTGTTCGCTTCTTCCACGCTTTATCCGCGCGTTTCTTTTCGTTTTTATGAACGATGGCGTCTAATCTTTTCGCCAGTTGTACTCTCTTCGTCGCTTCGCGAACGGTTTCTTCCGCCACAGGAAACGGCGGTAATCGAAAGCCTCTCTCGCGACCCATGGCGGCGAGCATGGCGAGGTAACGCGAGCGTTCTTTCGGCGTGACTAAAGCTACGGAAACGCCCGATTGGTTCGCGCGACCAGTTCTTCCGCATCTGTGCACGTACGCGTCCGCTTGACGAGGGACTTGGTAGTGCACGACCAACTCTACGCCTTTAATGTCTAAACCTCTCGCGGCGACATCCGTGGCGATTAAAGCGGACGCCTTACTGCTTTTGAATCGATCCAACGCCTTCAATCGAGCGCGCTGTTGCATTCCAGCGTGTAAACCTACCGCGTTGACTTTCATGAGCTTTAAGAGTGCCGTCAAACGGCGCAAGGACGAGATTGCGTTGACAAACACAATCGACGGTTTTCCGTCGTGCGCGGAGAGGAGGTACAAAGTCAACGCGTCGCGCTCGTCGTCCGTACACTCTAACGCAGCTTCGTGTACTTTTGATGCAACTTTCGTCGTCGTCGCCTTCCTGGATTTATCGTCGTCGTCGTCGTCGTCTCCCTTCTTTTTCGTCACCGAGTCGCTCACGTCGCATAGCTTGACGCGGCCGTAAAACGGGACCATTTTCATGAGATTACCCATCGTGTTCGTCGACGCTAAATCCTTCGGCGGTTCCAAGCGATACGCGTTTTCATCGTCTCCGTCGTCACCCTTGTTATCATCGCCGTTCTTTCTTTTACCGCTCGCTTTTTTGGACGACGCTTGCGGTTTCTTTCGATCGAGTTTGTATTTCACTTCATCCGGAACGGTGAGCGTCGCGGAGAAAACAAACGTCTGACGGTCTCGCGCCATGATTCGGTTATCCGTCGGATCCTTTTCTTCTTCATCTTTTTCTTCTCCTTCATTTTGTTCCTCCTCCTCCTCGTCATCCTTTTCTCCTTTCTTCTTGTTCTTTTTACCGCTATTATCGCTAACTTTCGTCATCATCGGCTGTTTCCGTTTCGTCAACTTCGCCGACCGAGCGATCCTTCTCGTCTCTGGCGGTTCCGGAATCGATTTAATCACGCTCTCCAACTCCTTAAAGTGCCCTCTCTCTACCATTCTATCCGCCTCATCGAGCGTTAAAAACGTCAGCCGCTCTAAATTCGTCAAATGTTTCTCCCCGTCCCGAATTAACTCCCACAATCGCCCCGGCGTCGCGACGATAATCTCCGGCTGTTTCTTCAACACGCGCTCTTGTTTTTGCTTCGCCATCCCTCCAACGATCGCCGCTATTTGAATGTTCGTGTATATCGCGAGATCCGAGAGCATCTTCGCCACTTGCAGCGCCAACTCTCTCGTCGGCGTCACGATTAACGCTCGCAAATGTTTCTTTCCTTTCCCCGGTTTCTCTTCGTCCGGGTAATCCTCGTACCATTTCTCTTCCTCTTTGTCTTGCATCAACCGTTGCAAAATGGGCAAGCCAAACGCTAACGTTTTCCCACTTCCAGTTTCCGCCGCGCCGACGATATCCATCCGTCCTTTAATCGCCGGGTGCAACACTTTCTCTTGAATCGGCGTCGGCGAGGTAAATTTAAGGTGCGCGCGAATGGCTTTGAGCAAGAGCGGGTGTAAATCGTACTCCAACCACGCGGCGAAGTCGCCGCCGTCGCCGTCGTCGTCGTCTTCATTTCTTTCATCTTCTTCTTCTTCATTTTCGTCCGCGCCGTCCTCTTTTCTCTCCACTCCGTTCACCTTTTCGTTCATCTTTGCCATCTTCTTCCTCCGCTTCGCCTCTTCCACCTTTTCTTTCCATCGTTTCTTCCGCTTCAAAATCCTCGCCTCTTTCTTGCTCGGCGGCGGTTTCTCGCATCCGCCCGCGTCTTCTTTTTCTTCTTCTTCTTCAACAACAATAGCAACGCTCTCCTCTTTCTTCTTCTTCTTCTTCGAAACGTCCTCTTTCTTCTTCTTCGTCTTCGTCTTCGTCTTCTTCCCGTCGTCGTCGTCGTCTTCATCCTTCTTCTTCTTCTTCTCCCTCAACGAAGAAAAATCGAGCACTTCGAGACTCACGAATCCTTCCTCGGAGCTTCCGAGCATCAACTCGCTCGCGTCGACGTCGATCGCGGACCATTCGTTGTTCTCCTCGTCGTCGTTATTACCGCCGCTCGGGGGGTTGGAATACAACGCTCGCAGCCGTTTCAACTCTTCGTCTTGGGATTCGTCGTACGCGAAAGGTGTCGTCTTTGTCTTCGTCTTCTTCGATTCGCCGCCGGCGGCGGTTTCGTCTTCTCCGTGGGGAAGAACAAACGCTCCTCCTCCGCCGCCGCCATTGCTCTGCTTTTGCAGCTTGAGCGCTCTGCGCGCTTTCGAGCCGAGCTTGAACTTTTTAGTGGCGTTCTTCTTCTTCTTCATCTTCTCTCCTCCTTTCGAGGACGACGGCGACATTATTAGTGTTAATAATATCTCGCGTTTTTTCCTTCCAAAATGCAAATGCAAATGCTGTTGTGTGGATTTTGCGCTGCGCGATGTCACATCGACGTTTAAAAATGATGACATCGTGTACGTTTACGACGTAAAAGCAGCGCGCGCGTTAAAGTGATATTACATTATACGATTCTCTCTCTCTTTCTCTCTCTCTTTCTGTGTGTGTTTGTTTTGTTTGCTATAGCTTAACGATCGGTCCGTCCCAAGGGTGGTGGTCGCCGTTGTTCCTCTTGTTCTCTCCCGCCGCGAGCGCCGTCGGCGTCGTCGCGGTACCGCCGCGGTAGCGTTCGAAAGCGCCGAGGGGCGAATCCGGTTCCGTGGCGGTTGAGGATTTTTGGAGCGGGTAGGCTGTTGTTGTCGTTGTTGATGCCACCGTCGTCGACGCGTTGTTGCTGTTTGTGTTGTTGTTATTGTTCGTATTCACGTTCGATCCTCCGACGTTGACGACGACTTTTTCCACGTGGCTTCGAATCGCTAGGCACGCGCTCGCGATCGGCGCGTCGCCGCGAGGGTGTTTCACCGTTTTGATGCACTTGCCGCTCGCGCGGTCCCAGAGACGGCACGTGCCGTCTTCCGAGGTCGAGAGCAAGTGGTGCCCGTTCGACGTGCAGTGCAAAGAGACGATGGCGCGGTCGTGGCCGCGGTACGTCGCGAACGATTCGTTCTTCTTTCTCCGTTTACTCTCGTTACCTCGATCGTCTCCTTCTTTCGCGTCGTCGATGTCGTTTTCAGCGTCGTGCAAATGATGATTCGCTCCTCCAACATCCCCACCAACCACCACCGGCGCGCCGTTAATGTTCACCTCGTAAATCTCCCCGTCGCAACTTCCAACGAACACGCACCGATCTTCTCCGTCCATGCACACCGCCGTCAGCGCCTTCGGTAACCCAAACGTCGCCAAACACTCGCTCCCGGTACCGCTAGTCATCGAAAACACCTTCAAAGTTCGATCGACCGAACAGCTCGCGACTAAATCCGCCCCGCACCCCGCGCTTTTCGAACAGCACACGTCCGTCACTTGCAACTGGTGACTCGTCCAACTCTTCGTCGGTTCCGCGTTGTTGTTGATGTTGTCGTTGCTATTCCTACTCGAATTCAACGCCTCGACGACGCTCCACGCGCTCACCACCGTATCTTCCGAACACGTGATTAAACTCGACCCATCGCTCGTAAACGTCATCTTCACCACTCTCTTAAAGTGCGCGTTGAACTGCGCTCTCATTTTCCCGGTACTTCGTTCCCAAATCGTCACGTCTCCGGATTGAAATCCAACCGCCACGAAACTCCCGCATTTCGTCGCACAAATCGCCGTCGGTTTTCCATTCAACACGTACCGTTTTACGCGCTGATCTTTCACGTGCGGCTTTCTCTTCGCCCCCGGGCAGTTGAACACGTCGACGACGTTCTTTTCCGCGTGGATTTGGAAGAGATATTCGGACGTGGCGAACGTCACGGACGACGGGCTTTGGTGCGTGCCGGCGGCGGCTTTGAAGCGGCGAATTTGATTGAAATGGGGCAACGCGAAAGCGATCAACGAATAAGAAGAGGACGACGTCGACGAGGACGTTTCCGAGGAGATGGACGAGGCGAGGACGATGCACTCTTCCTCTTCCTCTCGCTGCTGCTGCTGCACGACGACGTCCATTTTTTTGTCAGAGAGAAATATTGAGTTTGTGTGTATAAGTGTGTTTTGTGATGTAATCTATACACTACGCGCGCGATTTCAAATAATACACGTTTGACCTATAAATAAGAAGTAAACCTCTCTCTCTGTCTCTCTCTAAAACCTAGCGACGCGTTTCGGCACGACCCCTACCGGAGCGCCGTTCCCGCGAATGACTCTTTTTTGTTGTTGTTTCTCTTCTTCGCTATTTCGTTTCGCCGTCTCGTCGTCGTCGTCGGACGAAGACGAAGATACTCGCCACCGCTCGTAATCTGCAATCAAATTTTTCTCGATCGCGCCTTGTAAATTCGCTAAAACCGCGTCGTTGATGGCGTTGACGACGTCGTCTAACCCCGGAACGAGCGCGACGAAATCGTTCACGGAGGCGTCGAGGGTCATGATCACGTCGCCTTTCGCCGTTCGCTTCGCGCCGGCGTCGTCCTTCGCGTTGTTCTCTTCTTCGCCCAACTGTCCTTCCATCTTCAGGGAGACCGTCTCGTCCAAGTTGAACTCTTTCGGCATGCCTTCAAACTCCAGCTTCTCCGCGCCAATCGTGATCGCTCGTTTCTCCTCGTCCGGTGCGAGCGTAATCGTCGCTTTCACCGTCACTCGATTCCCGATGAAATCAAACGGTAAAAGTTGCACTTTCCACGTGATGTCGTCGATTCGTTCTCTCCTCTTCTCGTCCGGAAAGGTGACCGAAATGATTCGAGCGCCGTTCGAAACGTACGCGGAAAAAGACTTCGTTTCGTCCTCGTTCGGTTTGAAGTCTCGAAGCGGCATGCGGAGGGATTTTGAGGACGTCCAGGAGCGACGGACGTCCGCGGAGATTCGATTGCTTTTGACGTTGACGTTTTTACTTCTTCTTCTTCCGTGCGAAGCGGATTTATTATTACGATCAAAATGACGTCGATGATGCCACCTCCAAGTAAAGGAACAACGCGGAAGACTCGGAGACGAAGACGACGACGTCGACGCGGTGGAAGAAGAAGACGCGAGGAGCGAAGAAGGCATCGTCGGAGAGCAACAAAAGCGCGATGACATTTTTTTGTGGAAAGTTTTGGAGTTTTCTCTCTAGAGAGAGATCTCGAGATCTTCAGAACGAAGAACGCGCGCCGCGCAGATGTATATAACGTGCGGGTGTAGTTTTGCTGTTTTATTAAAAAGAACATATATATGTGTGTGTATTTAAGTAGTGATGCGTCGTTTACTTCCCGATGCTCTGGTAATACAAGTCGATGTACTCCAACGCCGGCTTGTTCCAAGTCCAATCTTGCCGCATGACTCTCGCTTGGAGCGAGCGAAACCAGTCGGTATCGTTCCAGTAAGCGTCTATGCATCTATCCAAAGCGTAATCTAAATCACCCTCCGAGGTACCCTCGAAGGAGAATCCGTTGGTACAATCGCCGCCGTCGGTTTCCCAGTTCGTGCTGGCGTTGATTTCCCAGGCGGCTCTGGCTTTGTCGGTGTCGACGTCAAAGACGGTGTCTCGCAAACCGCCCGTGGCGCGAACGCACGGGACGGTGCCGTATCGCATCGCTGTCATTTGGGTTAAACCGCACGGTTCGAACATAGACGGGACGACGATGACGTCGCAGCCGGCGTACATCAGGCGCGAGAGCGTTTCGTCGAAGGCGAAGAAGAATCCGGCGTTTTCGCCGCCGAGTTGCGCGCCTAAACCGTTGAAATCGGCTTGGACTTTCGGATCCGGCGCGGAGCCGAGCAAGACGAATTGACCGCCTCTCGATAACGTGTGGTGAGCGGCGTGCTTGATCAAATGGATGCCTTTTTGCGCGGTGAGACGCGAGATGACGCCGACGACTGGTTTGTCGCCGTATCCGGTTAAACCGAGTCGAGCGCGCAGTTCGTCTCGGGCGGCTTTTTTACCCTTGACGACGGTATCGGCGTCGTATTTCATCGGGATGAAGTTATCCGTCGCCGGGTTCCAGATTTCCGGGTCGATGCCGTTTCTCACGCCGTGGAACTTGTGGAGATTCCCAGACACCGCCGGATGGCCGGAGACTTCGCCGGCGTAGGACGGGGACACCGTCGTTGTCATTTGCGAGTGGAACGCGGCTTCGCCTAATTTCGCTTGGCCGTAGTTCATGTTGTGAATGGTAAACGCCACTTTCGGTTTCCACAAGCCGTTGTGGTAATAATTCTCCCAGTGCGCTCGCGCGACTTCCGCGGTGGACCAATCGTGGCAGTGCAAAATGTCCGGTTGTCTCCCTGTTTTCAACAAAAACTCCAAGGCGGCGTTGCAGAAAAAGTTGAACCGGCTCGCGTCGTCGTTCCAGCCGTACACGGCGTCGCGCGCAAACATTCCGTTGCTCGGCTCCACGAAAAACACCATCACGCCTTCGACGCGACACTTCGTGACGGTAATCCCGCACCCTCCGAAATCAAAGTTCGTTTCAAACTCTCTCGCGCCTAATAAAGGACTCGAGTTGAAGAAGGAATACATGGGCACGACGACTTCGACGAGGTGTCCGAAATCCGAAATCGCTCTCGATAAACTGGTCACCACGTCCGCTAATCCGCCAACTTTCGCAATCGGGGCCATCTCGACCGCGATGTTGATGATGTGCAACGGAGGCGCTTTTTCCGTGGACCCGTTGGTCGGTAAGTGGTAATCCTTCCCACCTCTGTTGTCGTATTGCGCGCCTTCGCCGACGCCGGAGGAAAAGACGAAATCGCACATCCACGCGTTGCTCGGGACGTCGATTTCAATCGTATAAAACGGATCAGTTTCTGGATTTGTCGGTTTTTGCATCTTTATCGGTTCGGGTAAGTTGTTTTCGTGTTTCCATCGGTTAAAACCGCCGGTCAAGTAAATATCTTCCGCGAAAGATAAGTTGGTGTTGTTCTTGTTGTATCTCACCGTGCACTTTTGACCGGCTTGCGGCGTGAGCGGTTCGCACGTGATGATGTGTCTTTGCTGCTTCAAAGAAATTTCCACCGCGGCGGCTTTCAATCGTAATCGTTCTTCCTCGGCTTTTCGTCTCGCGATTTCTGCGTCAATTTTCGCCTGTTTTCTTTTTTGTTTCAACTCGGCGGCGAGCATGGTTTGCATTTTCAACCAATCGGCGTCTTTGTTTTTATTCTCCACGGCGACGACGTAATCGTTGCTTTCGTTGTTATCCCAGGACACCTCGTCCGCGTCGGAAACGACAAACTCCACCGACGTCGCGAATTTAGGCACTTGCACGATGAACTCGAACCAACAGTTTTGTTCGTCCAACGGGAACTTCTCCGACGGCGCGACTGGAGTCATCTCTTGAATTTGCTCGACGCCGTTCATCCAGCTCGAAAAGCCGACGTGCGCTTTTAATTTCGAACACTCGTACCCGCCGATTGGGTTTTGCGCCTTGTTCCAGAAAATTTTCTGTTTCGTCGCGTACCCTTGCGTCAATTTCTCTCCAGACTCGGTTTCGAAAATCGTTCTCTCGTACTTTTCAAATTTAGTAAAACTCTTCTCCTGTCTCTCCGCGACGGACGATTGGATTCGAGAAATAATTTCAACTGCTTTTTGTTCGTCCTCCGCGTCCGTGCGCTTCAATTCTTCCTCGTCGAGTAACTCCTGCTTCGTTTTCCTCGGAAACATCGTCTCTTTCACGAAGTTCTGTTGATTGTTGTTTTCGTACGCGTCTCCGCTTTTCGTCTTGAACACGTAATCGATTTCAAACGCCTCGGCGGATAACGCAGACGGCAACGTGCACTCGAACCAACTCGTCTCCGGAATCTGCGTCATCTCCACGTCCACCGCTTCCCCTAACTGCCACTCGTTAAACCCAACCGTACACACCACGCCTTCCTCCCACGTCTTTTGATTGTCCTTCAACGCCGCCGACTTGGCGGCGTCCAAGAAAATTTTCACCGGCGCGCCGCACACCGGCGTTTGCGGCACCGTAAACTCCACGATGTCGCCTTCCGCGTCTTTGCTCGAACAAAATAACTTCATCTGTTCCGTCGAATGCAACAGAGAAATCGCCGTCTCGGACGCTTCCAGCGCTTCCGATTTCAACTTTTCCAAATTCTCCTTCAACGCGAGAGTCACCTCGGAAGACGAGACCAAAGAAGCATCCGTCGAATCTTCCTTTTGCGCGGTCGTCGATTTCCTTTTCGTCGTCGATTTTCTTCTTCCTCCTCCTCTGGTGGTGGTGGTGGTCTTCTTCGTCGCGGCTTTCGTCGTTTCTTTCTCGCCTTCGTCCATCGAGGAAGAAGAATCCATCGAAGAAGAAGAAGCCGAAGACGCTCGAATTCGAGAGATCGGATTACTAATCTTTTTTCCCATCATTTTTGTCCGCTGGAGGATTACAGAATCCATCGAAGAAGAAGACGAACACGACGACGACACCATCTTCATCGATAACAACGACGACGCCATTATTGAGAGAGAGAAAAGCGACTACTACTACTCGTTAATGTGCGTGTAAGTGTGTTGTGTAAGTGTGTGCGCGTCAAATTTGAAATTTTTTTTCTCCCGTGCAGTCCGTTATTTTTGTCAGTTAGAACTGAAGAAGAAGAAAGATTGATTTATTTAGGGTTTCAAAATCTTTTTTTTTTTTTTTTTTGAGGCCAGGAAGCTTTTTTGGTTGGAATCTCTCTCTTCTTTTTTGGTTTTGGATGGACTTCTTCTTGGTCTTCTTCTTCTTCTTCTCTTTCTCAAGGTTGTTTTTTGGCTCATTGATGTGCTTTCACCTTCGTTCAGTCTATGGGGAAATGGACTTATTATAAGTCCCCGCTCGTTACATAGGAAAAAAGGCTCAAGATTTTTAAGGCAAAAAAAATCGAAAAATTCCTCTGGTTTTCCCCTAAAACTGGGGACTTATAAGTCCATTTCCCGGGACTGTCTCTCTCTTGTCTCTCTCTCCTGTAGACTTTAAACGACACAAACTTGAAGAACAAGAAGGAAAGAAGAAACAGAGAGAGAGAGAAGAAGAGAGAGAAAAACAACAGAAAGCACCTGCGCGCGCTCGCATCTGCGACGAGAGAGAGAGACTGTTTTCTTCTCTCTTTTCTCTCGAAATAATAACAACCCGTATCGATTTCGAGTCTCTTTGACGAACGAACGAACGAACGAACCGAGACGAGACGAGAGAAGAGAGATACGAAAGCGAGTGAATGCATGTTATTTACCGCGACGACGAGAAGAGAAAGCCTCGTCGCGTTCGTCGTCGCTCGAGCAGCGGGCAGTCGCTTTTATCGTCGTAATCGTCATCAGCAGCATCGTCGGTTTTCTGCTGGGTTGTTTGGTGCCAGCAGAGAAGCTCCTCCTCGAGCAAAAGCGGCGAACAAGATGACAAAGTCTGCTAATAAAGACGATGACTTTTTTTGGCATCGTCGATGCGAGAGACTCGGAGACGTGCCGAGGAGGAGGTTGTTGGGATACGAAGTCCCGAAGAGAACGACGTCGACGCTTTCAACGACAGCGGGTGAACAAAAACAAGAAAAAGAGCAACAACAACAACATCTTTATCATCACGAGAATCCGAAAAAGCGAGCGGCGGTGTTGGTTCTCTTGTTTGAAAAACAAGACGGAATAATCCGCGTGCTCTTGACGAAACGAAGCGCGGATATGAACTCGCACGCCGGGCAAGTCGCGTTTCCGGGAGGCAAGTTGGACGAAGAAGACGGCGGGGACGATATCGAGTGCGCTTTGCGAGAAGCGGAAGAAGAGATTGGATTGAACAGAGACCACGTGAAAGTTTTGACCGTGTTACCGCCAATCGTGAGCGCGGGATTTATAAGCGTTCGACCAGTCGTGTGTACGGTGACGGACGCGGAGAACTTTTCGAAAATGGATTGGTTGAGGAATCAACCCGCGGAGGTGGAGAGGACGTTTTCTGTTCGGCTGGATGCGTTTTTGCGAGACGACGAGAGACACACGTTTAACGATCACGCGTGGAAAAACGCGCCGTGCCCGATACGCGTGCACTCGTTTCGAGTGGACGAGGAGGAGATGGTAGAAAGAAACGACGGCGGTAAAAGTAGAACGAGCGTGTGTTGGGGATTAACCGCGGCGGTGCTCATCGAAACCGCTAAAATTGTGTACGATAAAGAACCCGAATTCGAACGCGATTGCGTGCAAGGCGGCGCGTCGATATGGGATTTAGTCAGTAATAAAGACGCGACTGGGGTAGAGTTGCGGCCGGGCGTCAGCAAAATGTAGCGTACAAAAATGAAAGCGGCGAGAGACTATTTGTTGTATAGCATAGTAGGTAGAGAAAAAGAAAAAGAGAATCTCGTTCTTCCTCTTCTTCTTCTTCGTGATATTGTATTTCGTTTTACGCGTTTCGTCTCGCTCCTTTGTGCCGGCGCGAGATGGTGAAAATTACAAAGCTTCTTCTCTTCTCCTTTTGATTTTTGTTGTGTTATATAAATGTGCTCTCGTCGTCGTCGTCGTCGTCGTCGTCGTCTTGTGCCGTTCTCTTCTTCTCTTTTATCATTATAATGCCTTTTCTCTCTCTCTCTCTCTCTCCCTCTCTTTTATTTTTCTTTCCCAAATTTTAAGTGCAATGAGGCGGATCAATCTTCGCCCAATCGAAGATTTGTTCCCACTCCGCCGCTTTCTTGTTCCAACTTAAATCTTGCGTCATCGCTTGGACTTGCATCGCTCTCCAAACATCCTTCTTCTCTCTGTATACGTGAATGGCCCACTTCGTAGCTTCGATGAAATCTTGGGTGGACATGTTATCGAACAACCATCCGGTGCCGACTTGACCGACTTCTTCCGGTTTCGAGATGTCCGCAAACGGATTATGTTGTGTGATGGTATCTCTCAAACCGCCGGTGGCGTGCGCAACCGGTAACGTACCGTATCGCATAGAATACAATTGGTTCAAACCACACGGTTCAAATCGCGACGGCATCAAGAAGATGTCCACCCCGGCGGTAATTCTGTGCGCCATGGGGACGGAGAATCCAACCCACCCGCGGAATCGGTCCGGGTACGCCCCTTCCGCCCATTTCATCCACTCTTCCAATTCGCTCAAACCGGAACCGAGCATGATGACTTGACAATCTTCATTCATCAGCGCCCCTAACGCGTCGCGAATGAGATCCGGACCTTTTTGCCAATCCAATCGACCGATAAATCCAAGAACTGGGACGTCGTCTCGTTCCGGTAAGCCCATCTCTCTTTGCAACGCTCTTTTACACTCCAATTTGCCGCTGAAATCCAAGATGGAGTACGGCGCCGCGCAATCTTTATCGTTGCTCGGGTTCCACTCTTCCAAGTCGATGCCGTTCGCGACGCCGTTTAATCGGTGCGCGCGCGCAGCCAACAAACCTTCCAAGCCTTTACCTCCTTCCGGAGTGGTGATTTCGTACGCGTACCCCTCGGAAACGGTCAAAACGCGATCGGACGTTGCAATCGCGCCCTTCAAAATGTTCACTACTTTGCCTTCGTCCAACTCGTGCGCTCGCATCCATTCTGGGTATTGGTACTCTAACGCGCTGTACCATTCGCCGGGAACGCCCAAGTTCGGAAACGTCGTGTTCGGTTCCACGCCTTGGTGCGCTATGTTATGAATGGCGCAGATGGTTCTCGCGTTGCCGAAGACGCCGTGCGGTCTATATTTCGAGGCGACTAAAATCGGCACCAATCCGGCGTGCCAATCGTTCGCGACGAAAACGACGTCGTCACCGTATCTCCCGCCGGTGTTCTCGAACGGCAACACCAAAGGCGCTTCGCACGCGGCGTGCGCCAACAAAGTGTATCTAAACTGGTTATCGCCGAAGGTTTGGTTGGACGGATCCGAGTACAACGATCCCGCTCGGTGGTAAGACGGATGGTCCACGAACACGTAATCGACGCCGTTTTTGATCTGGTGGAAATACCCAACCTCTTGCAACCCCTGAAAACATCCTAACTTTGATTTCACGCAGGTATCGAACGCGCCTTCGTATAATTTATCGCTTTTCGTTCCGTTCAAGTATCTCGGCGCGATGACCATCACGCGGTGTCCTCTCGCCACCAACGCTTGCGGCAACGACCCGCACACATCGGCTAAGCCACCCGTTTTCGACCACGGCGCGACTTCAGAGGTGACAAAAACGATATTCTTTGGCGATTCCGATTCCACGATGGGATCGATTTCAAAACCCGGGGTCAAGGAGTCGTACGAAGACGGCGAGGACGGCGAGGCGGCGGTCGCTTCCGTCGTCGTCGTCGTCGTCGTCGTCGCGACCGCCTCCGTCGAAGCCGCAGAAGCCGTCGCCGACGACGCAGCGGCAGCTTCCTTCGCCGCATTCTCCACCGTGTATTCCGAATCACCTCCGACGTAAACGTCCGGTAACTCCCCGGCGAACGCTTCCACTTTCTCTCCTCCATTATTCGTGCTCTTCCCTTTCGTCGTCGTCGTAACAGTCTTCTTCTTCCTCACCGCGACTTTGGTTTGCAAATCGCGTTTCAAAGCTTCATTCTCCGCTTTAATAGCGGCAATCTGCGCCAAAATCTCCGCGTCCGAAGGCGATCCGAAGGACGATTCATCCGTGGCGTTTGAGGATCTCGCCGCCGCGCAACAAAATCTTTCCTTCTTTTCGTCGTTCCATCGCTGCTCTCGCAAAGCGAACAACTGTTGTTGTCCTCCTCGTTTCAAAGCGGACGAAGACGACGGATTCCGAACATTCGATGATGTTTTCCTCAAACTCGACGAATAAGACGACGACAACGACGAATACGACGACGAGCAGCAGCAACAACTCCGCGACATCTTTGACGACGAGATAACAGATCCTCTCTTCTCACAAAAAAACCTCTCTCAAAGACTGCTCTGTCGCTGTTCTTCTTCTTCTTCTTCGATAGAGAGAGATATTATACCAACGAGAGAGAGAGTAATCTTTTCTTTCTTTTTTGTTGCGAGTGAAGAAGCTGCTCGTGTAGTTTTAAAATCGTTGAGAGCGAATGCTTCTTCTTCTGGGAAAATAAAA